>Ga0302322_100001245_pt1 | contig 20653 bp, 11 predicted proteins | sample Fen_T0_2_FD_203757 | JGI IMG/M metagenome (GOLD analysis project Ga0302322, IMG submission 203757) | Peat permafrost microbial communities from Stordalen Mire near Abisko, Sweden - Fen_T0_2 | ecosystem: Environmental > Terrestrial > Soil > Wetlands > Permafrost | place: Sweden: Abisko...
TTACCACATTGAAGTCACGATTGGCGGCGGGCGGCTGCTGGTCTATGTCAAGACCCTGCCGGTGGCGCGGCCGGAGGAGTTGCTCGACAGCACGGTGCGGGTGCGCGGGGTTTGTGCGACGCAATTCAATCATCAACGCCAGCTGTTCGCCATCCAGCTCATGGTGCCGCGCCCGGATGATTTCACGATTGTCATCCCGGCGTCCAAGAACCCCTTTGCCGTGGCGGCGCAGCCCATCAGCAGTCTGCTGCAATTCACGCCGCAGGAGAGCTACGGCCACCGGGTCAAGCTCGCCGGCACGGTGATTTATTTTGAACCGGGCGCCGGCCTCTTCCTGCAGACGGGCCACCACGGAGTGGAAATTCAAACCAAGGAACGTGTGCCGGTGCAACTGGGCGAACAGGTGGAGGCGCTGGGGTTCGTCAGCCAGGGCGTGTACACGCCGCTGCTGCAGGACGCCATTTACCGGAAAATCACCAACGGCACGAACGTTGCCCCCGTCCGGCTGACGACGGATGAGGCGTTGAAAGGCGAACATGACTGCCAGTTGATCCAGGTGGCCGCGCGTTTGGTGGATCGCACCCAGCATGGGAATGAACAATATTTAATTCTCCAGGAGAGCAATTGCATTTTTCAGGCCAGCCTCAAACTGCCCGGGAGCGGGGCCGCGGCGGTCCTGCCAGCCAACGGCAGCCGCGTGGCGGTGACGGGCGTTTGCCGGATTGACCCCGGCAAGTGGGAGGCGGGCGAAAACTGGCGCGCCAAATCTTTCAGCGTCCTTTTGCGTTCACGCGCGGACCTGGTGCTGCTGGCCTCGCCGCCGTGGTGGACGCTGCAAAAGATGCTGTGGATCGCCGCCGGGCTGACCTTTGCGATGGTCATGGCCTTTGGCTGGGTGGCGGTGCTGCGGCGGCAGGTGGCGGAGCGCACCCGTGAACTGGAAATCCAAATCCAGCAACGGCAGCTCGCCGAGCGACGGCGGGAAATTGAACAGGAACGCGCCCGCGTGGCCCACGACCTGCACGACGACCTCGGCTCCCGGCTGACCGAGGTGAACATGCTGGCCACGCTGGCCAAAAGCCCGACCACTTCGACCGACGAAAAATCCCGGTACCTGGGCGAGTTGACGGAAACGGCGCGGCAAATGGTGACGTCGCTGGATGAAATCGTGTGGGCGGTGAATCCGCGCAACGACACCATCGCCTCCCTGGCAAGCTATTTTGGCGCGTATGCGCAGCGGTTGCTGGACATGGCCAGCATCACCTGCGGCCTGGATATCGCCGAGGATTTGCCGGAGCGCCCGCTGGATCCCAAATTCCGGCAGGAACTGTTCTTTGCCTTCAAGGAGGCCCTCAACAACGTGCTCCGTCACGCGGCCGCCACGCAGGTTTGGCTCCGGATTTCGGAGCGCGACGGCTGCCTGCTGGTCGAGGTGGCGGACAACGGGCGCGGCTTCAAACCGCATGAACGCCCCGCCGGCGAGGATGGTATTATCAACATGACCGAGCGGCTGAAATCGCTGGGCGGCTCCTGCCGCGTGGTCAGCGATCCCCAAACCGGCACCTCCATTCAATTCCAGGCCCCGTTGCCGGAAATTAAATTATGATCAAAGTTGGCATCGTCGAGGACAACAAAACCGTGCGCGAAGGCTTCGAGACCCTCCTCAACCGCACCGAGGGTTTCCAATGCGTCTGCACCTGCGGCTCCGTGGCCGAGGCCCTGAAAAAAATCCCCAAGGCGGCGCCGGACGTGGTCCTCATGGACATCCAGCTGCCCGATTCCACCGGCGTGGAATGCACCGGCAAACTAAAAGAGCAGATGCCGGCCGTGCACATCGTCATCGTCACGGTTTACGAGGATTCCGAGCGCATTTTTCAAGCCTTGCGCGCGGGCGCCTGCGGCTATCTCCTCAAGCGCGCCGAGCCCGAGAAGGTCATCGCCGCCATCAAGGAGGCCCACGAGGGAGGCGTGCCCATGACGCCGGAGATCGCCCGCAAGGTCATCGGACAGTTCCGGGGCCAGGTGACCGTGGCGCATGAAATGGATAATCTTTCCGACCGCGAGCGCAGCGTGTTGGAGCTCGTCATGCACGGCCACGGCAACAAGGCCATTGCCGAACGACTTGGCGTGACCGTGGCCGCCGTGAAGTGGCACTTGCAGCACATCTACGAAAAACTCCATGTGCATTCGCGCACGGAGGCCGCCCTGAAATTCAAGCAGGGCCAGGCGCCCGAAAACTAACCGTTCGGCTAGCTAGCCAGCCCCGGGCTTTGGCCTAAGCTGAAGGGCAATTCCGCCGCCGCCAGTCCAGCCCGGAAGCCGGGTTGCCTAAATTCACTTTTGGCCGGTGGGCAGCCACGCTTGATGGCAGTTGCGGTTTTGCCGGCGACCATCCCGGCGCGGCCAGGCCGGAGGCGACGATCAACATTCCGCCAAACCGGAGCCCAATTATTTATGTCTGTCAGATCAATCGTAATGTCTTTAACGCTGTTGGCGCTGGGCGGCGGCACCGTGACCGCCGCCACCGTGTGGTCCGAAGAGTTCAGCGGCAGCATGGTCGATGCCGGCACATGGATGTATGATGTCAGCGGCGGCGGCTTTGGCAACGGTCAGTTCGAATTTGACACCGCGCGCCACGAGAATTCTTATGTGACCAACGGCAACCTCGTGATCGAGGCCCGCCGGGAGGCTTACTCCGGCAATGCCTTCACCTCCGCCCGCATGCTCACCCAGGGACGCTTCGCCTTCAAATACGGCACCCTCGAGGCCCGGATTAAGATGCCGGACACCGCCAATGGCTTGTGGCCCGCGTTCTGGATGCTCGGCAACAATTTTTCCGGCATCGCCTGGCCTGGCTGTGGTGAGGTGGACATTGTCGAAATGGGCTCCAAAGCCGGCATTGCCGAGGGCTTGCAGCAGGAAAAATTCAACAGCGCACTGCATTTCTCCGATGCTTCCGGCCAGTATGCCAATTATGTCGCGTGGACGAATGCCCCCGTGGATTTGAGCCTCGATTATCATCGTTACAAAGTGTCCTGGACCCCCGCCAGCATCACCTTTTTTCTCGACGACGTACCCTATGGTTTCATGGATATCACCGCCGCCTCGTTCAGCGAATTTCATCAACCGATGTTTCCCATTTTGAATCTCGCCATCGGCGGCTATGATCCCTCTTATACCGGTGTTTACAGTCCCGCCGCCGTCACCGCCGCGTTTCCGGCCCGCATGTATGTGGATTGGATCCGCCTCTACGACAACCCCGATACGCAATTATACTTCGGCAACGATATCGCGGAAACCGGCAACTTCGGCGTCTATACCGAAACGACCCCGGTCCACGACTCACTCGCTTACCAAACCGGCACCGAACCCGGGTTTGATTACAGCACGAATGCGGCCCTGTTCATCTGGAACAATCTGACCCCGGCCGCGTCGTCGCCTTCCGAAGGGAGTCAGTGCTGGTCCTTTGACATTGCCGCCGGCGCCTGGTTTGGCATGGGCGTGTTGCTCCCCAATTTCCGCAACCTGATGAATTATTCGGATGGCTTTCTCCACTTCGATCTGAAGACCACCGGCACCGCCGCCATGAAGGTGGGTGTCAAAAGTTCCCGCGGTGGCGAATTCTGGCTGCCGCTCGGGGTGGACGCGACGTCCGAGTTTGGCTTTGCGCGCGACGGCCAGTGGCATTCCCTGAAAATTCCGTTGAACCGGTTTGCCAACACGGATTTCCGCACCATCCATCAAGTTTTCATGCTCGCGGGCGACGCCGCGCCCGCCATGAACCTCGCCATCGACAACGTCTGGTGGGAACCCAGCGTCGCCCGGCCCGCCCCGGCCGGCGGAAATTTCGGCGTGTTCACCGAAACCGCCGCGCACAAGACCGCGGCGGAATTCGCCCTCGGGGTGCAGGGGAATTTTTTCATTTGGGAAAACACCCTCGTGGCGGGCCCGCAAAGTCCCTATGAGGGCACGCAGAGCATGAGCCTCCAGTCGGCGCCCGGGCCCACCTGGTTTGGCGCGGCCTTTACGCCGAACGTCAAATACAACCTCTCCGCCTTCAACAACCCAAATGGCAAGCTGCGCTTCGCGCTGAAGACCAGCGCCAGCACGACCTTCACCATCGGCATGAAGAGCGGCAACATCGACGGTGTCGGGCAGAAATGGTTCACCTTCCAGGCCGGCAGCGACCCGTACGGATTCGTCCGCGACGGCCAGTGGCACCAGCTCGAAATCCCCGTGGCCGATTTGCTGCCCGAAGTGGATCTCAGCCAGGTCAGCCAGCTTTTTCAAATTCTCGGGAACAGCGGCCCCATCGCCGGCCTCGAGTTTGACGATGTGTATTTCGCGGGCGGCGCCAGTTTGCAGACGAATGTCGTTGCGGCCGTGGTCCGGGACGGCGTGGGGCTCAGTTGGCCCACCGTGGCCGGCACCAACTATACCGTGCAATCGACCGCCCGGCTCGCCACCAATGGCGGTTGGAATAATCTGGCCCCCGCCATTGTCGGCGATGGCGCCATCCAAACCGTGTTTGATCCGCTCGAAACCAACTCCGGTAAATTCTACCGCATCCTCCAAGGGCCTTGAAAATCATGAATCCCACCATCGCCCCAACCCTGTGGCGTCGCTTGCGCACGTGCCTGATCCTGCTGACCGGCCTGGCGCTGCTCGCACTTGACGGCCTGGCCCGGGCCGCGGTGACCGGCTATGAGCCCTTCAATTACGCCACGGGAAATTTAGCCACCGGCACGGCGGCGGCCGGCAGCGGGTTCACCGGCAATTGGACCTGCGGCGCGGCTGGCACCATCATCGCCGGCCTCACATATTCCGGCCTCTCTGTTTCCAACAACGCTTTGAGCTCGGGTGGCGGCCGGCAGTTCGTTAGCATCGCCAACTCCCTCTCCAGTGGCACGAAGTATATTGGCTTTCTGTTCAAGACCAGCGCCGGCAACCCCGGCGCCAACATCAACGGCGTCTACTTTCCCAATGGCAATGCCACCTGCCTGTGGTTTGGCTTCGGGCTCGCGCCCTACTCTGGCACCCAGGGCCAGTTGGGCCTCGGTTCCATGACCACCGCGGGCACGGCCGCGGCTTCAGCCAGTTCATTGAAGCAACTGGGGCTGGCCACCTACGGCACCACCTATCTCATCGTGCTTAGAATCGATTTCAACACCGCGGGCGTTAGTGATACCGTCACTGCTTATGTCAACCCGGTCGCCGGTCAAGCCACTCCCGGCGTAAGCGCCGCCGGCACGAACAGCACTTTCGATGTGGGCACCATCTCCGGCGTCGGCCTCAATGTTCAAGGTGCCGGCAGCATCATCGTCGATGAAATTCGCGTCGGCGACACCTACGGCGATGTGGTTGGTTATGTCGACACGGTCCCGGACGCGCCCACGCAATTGACCGCCACCGCTGGCGCCAATCTGGTTTCCCTGGGGTGGACCGCCAGTCCCCTGGCCACCACCTACAACGTGAAACGCGCCACCAGCGCGGACGGTGCCTACGCCACCATTGGCACCACCACCGCCCCGACCGTGACCTACGACGATTCCGTATTGGGCGGGCAGACCTACTACTATGTTGTCACCGCCGTGCACGGCGCGCTCGAGAGCACCAATAGTTTGCCGGCGGTCGCCACGCCCAACCTCGCCCCGCCGGTTGCCCCGGCGGGTTTGACGGTCACCGCCGGCAATGCGCAGGCCGACTTAAGCTGGACCGCCAGTTCCTTTGCCACCAGTTATAATGTCAAGCGCGCCACGACTTCGGCCGGGCCCTTCAATCTCGTCGGCAACACCACCGCTCCCACCGTCACCTTTACTGATTCCAGTGGATTGAACAATGGCACCACCTATTATTATGTCGTCTCCGCCACCGGTGCCGGTGGCACCAGTACCGACAGCTCCCGCGTCAGCGCGACGCCATTTGGCCCCCTGCCCCTGCTCGTAAACATTGCGCGCGGGGCGGGCATTACTTGGTTCGCCAGCAATAATGTCACCTATCAGATCCAGTGGACCAGCGCCCTGCTGGGCACCAACACGGTCTGGAACAACTTGCAGGGCCCCATCCTTGGCCATGGCGCCACGAACACCGTATTTGATCCCGTGGGGCCGCCGCACCATGCCTACCAAGTTCTCTCCATTCAATAATTTGTCACCCTCCGTACCGCGATAACCTATTATCCCATCCGCATGAATTCTCCCTGGCGAAAAAATCTGTTGCCGCCGTGCCTTTGCCTCCTGTTGCTCGCGGGGCCGCTGGCCGTTCAGGCCGGCTGGCAACTTGTTTGGAACGATGAGTTTGCCCAGGCCGATGGCACCGCGCCTGATGCCAGCAAATGGGGCTATGAAGTCGGCGGCGGCGGCTTCGGCAACAACGAGCTCGAGTATTACACCGCCCGCACCAACAATGCGCGCATTGTCGGCGGCCAGCTCGTGATTGAAGCCCGATCCGAAAGCTACGGCGGCCGGAATTACACCTCCGCCCGCCTGCTGACCAAGGGCAAATGGTCCTGGACTTTCGGCCGCATGGAAGCCCGCATCAAAATCCCGCGCGGCCAGGGCATCTGGCCCGCCTTCTGGATGCTGGGCACCAATATTGATTCCGTCTCCTGGCCCGCCTGTGGCGAGATTGATATCATGGAAAACATTGGCAAGACCAACGAGCTGGGCAAGGTCTATGGCACCGCCCATGGCCCGCAATCCGGCGCCGACTACAACGGTGGTAGCGGCGTTGGCGGCAACTATGTATTGCCCGGCGGCGCCGCCTACGCCGACGATTTCCATGTTTTTGCCGTCGAGTGGACCACCAACCAGATCATGTGGTATGTCGACAACCACCCATATTTCACCGCCACGCCGGACAGCCTGCCCGCGGGCGGCACCTGGCCGTTTTCCCAGCCGCAATTCATCCTGCTCAACCTCGCCGTGGGCGGCAACTGGCCCGGCAACCCCGATGGCACCACCGTTTTCCCGCAGCAACTGCTCGTCGATTATGTCCGCGTTTATCGCTACGTGCCCACCGCCCCCGCCGCGCCCGGCGGTGTCTCCGCCAGTCCCGGCAGCGGCCAGGTCTATCTAAGCTGGGACGCCTCCACTTCCGGTGCCACCGGCTACCGCATCAAGCGCGCACCCGTCAGCGGCGGGACTTATACCGTCGTGGGCAGCACCGCCACCAACACCTTTACCGATGCCGGCCTGGCGGATTGTTCCAATTACTATTACGTCGTCACCGCCACCAACCTGATCGGCGAAAGCACCAATTCCAGCGAATCGGCCGCCACGCTCGGCGCATTTTCCATCGCCGTGAATTCGGGCGGAGGCGCCGCCGGCCAGTTTGTGCCCGATGCCTTCTTTAGCGGCGGCACCCAGGCCTCGCCCGCCACCGCGGCCATTGATACTTCCGGGCTGGTCGCGCCGGCGCCCGCCGCCGTTTACCAGACCGAACGCTATGGCAACTGCACCTACACCTTTGCCGGGCTGGTGACCGGAGTGAAGTATCATGTGCGCCTCCATTTGTCCGAAAACTACTGGACCGCCACCGGGCAGCGCAGTTTCAACGTCTTCATCAACGCCGCCCAGGTGCTTACCAACTTTGACATCCTGGCCGCGACCGGCGCACAGAACAAGGCCACCATTCAGGAATTCACCGCCATCCCCACCAACGGCACGCTGGTCATCCGCTATGTCACCGTCACCGATAACGCCAAATCCGGCGGCATTGAAATCCAGCTCGCCCGCCCCATGCCGCCGGCTGGCTTGAGCACGAGTTCCGGCAACCGTCTCATCGCGTTAAAATGGAACGCGGTGACGGGCGCCAGTTATACCGTAAAAAAAGCCACCGCCGCGACGGGTCCGTTCTTCCCCGTGTTTGCCGGGCTCGCCGGCACCAATTGCACCGACACCACCGTGACCAACGGCGTCACCTGCTTCTATGTCGTGTCCGCTTCCGTCCTTGGATGCGAGAGCACCAACTCCCTCGCCGCCAGCGCCACCCCCATTAATCCGCTCGCCAGCGTTAGCGTGCAGGCCGTTAGTGGGAATCTCGTGTTGACCTGGCCAGCCGGCACCCTGCAATCCGCCACCAATATCGCCGGTATCTGGAGCGACGTAGATGGCGCCAAGCCTCCGCACACCAACCCCATGGGCTTGCAGCAGGAATTTTTCCGGCTCCGGCTCCAATAAACCCTTTGGCCTGCTGGCATTGGTGATGATATTCGAGACCCTCTGTTCAACTTGGTTGCTGGGTTTGCTCAAATCCCTTCCCCTTCGTCAAAGTACCTTTTGAGGGCGTTCCATTGCTCTCAGGCGTCCTTTCGTCCATCTAGTTTTGTAATCGCCAGTTCCGCAGGAGCGGCCGCCGGCAGTCACCGCCGGCTCGCCATGCAAACCACGACCGTGAAACGGCCAGCACCAGCCGTGGCGTCCACGGCGATCTGGTTATGCCGCGGCGGCGTCAATTGCTTCAAGGTTCTGTAAGATTTCATCCACCTGGGCCTGCTCGAATTCGGCATTCTGGGCGGCACAGCTATAACGCACCGACAACTTCCGGCCTGAACAGGACAAGGACCAACTCCGTCGAAAAGTGCCGCCGTGTACCTGACCGGCGAAATACTTGCCGGTGAGTTTGCCCCGAAACACCTCACCAACTCCCATGTCAGCATAAACCTCGCCCGACATGAAACACTGCAACATCCCGACTCCGCTCGGACAATAAATCGTAACCATTTCTGCAAAATTTGGACGGGCCACCCAACCCTCTGGCAGTTGCACTCGCCAATACTTCGTCTGGAAAAATAGGGACATAACTCTCAAGTGATGTGGTCTGAACGGATTGACCAGGCCGGATTGCATGCCCGCACCCAAGCCAGATGATTTTCTCAGCCGCGCTGCGGTCATGACCTTATGAAAGCGCACCCGTGAATTCCTGTCAAAGAGTATCAAATCCACAAAAATCTCAACAACCTTTCCCGAGGAAGAGTCGCCCCTCTCCCTGCGTCATGTCCCGCCCGAGTCATTCCGCTCCCACTTCAAAGCGCCAGTCCCCGCCTCAATCAAACAGCGCAGCCTGACTTCTCGTTCCTCTTCTCAGCTATGAGTTTGTTGTTCAACCCGTTGTTTCCGCCGCTGATTTCGGCCCTTCGTCCCTCGCCCGTTGAACGGTTTTCTCCGGACTTAATCCCAACCCTCTGGTTCCAAGCACATTCGCCCAATCCCGCCCAAGTCCCCCCCCGTATTTCTTTCCACGCGCTAACCGTCTCGCCACGCCGGGGATGCAAAAACTAGCCGCTCGGCTAGCTAGGAAATTTCCGCAAGTGTTGTATGGTTGAATTGTTACCCCCTAAAGCAACGACAAACCTGAATCACGTAAAATGCAATGAACACCCCTAAATTGTGCATCTCCAGCCAGACGGTACTGGCCAAACCCGCCAACCAACTGCTCCACCTCCTGTTTGCCCTGTTGGCCTTCCTCGGCTTGGCGGTCATGCCCGGCCATGCCCAGCCGACCGACCCATGGATCGCGCCCACCCAACCCCAGGGGCATGTCATCTCCCTGTGGAACAGCACCGGCACCTATACCAATGTTCCGGTCCAAGATTATTTTGAACTCTGGTATGCGGCGGATCCCCGCTTTTACACGCTCCCGTCCACCGGCAGCAATGTGCTCTGGTACAAGGCCATGTCCTGCTGCGCCGCCATTGAACTCGGTGACGCCACCGTCGATGTCTCCGGCTGCACCAACCTTCACCTTGACGTTTTCACCCCTTCCGGCAACAACCTGACCATCCGGCTCGTCGATAAACTCGGCCATGAGGCGAACGCCAACTTCCTGGTCGCCGGCGGCGTGATCACCAACAACGGCTGGATACCCCTCGACCTGCCGTTGAGCCAGTTCACCGGCCTGAATCTGCATTACATCAAACAAATTGGCTATATCGACAATAATGCCGATGCCATCGTCCCCGCCGATTACTACATCGACAACGTCTATTTTTACGGCAGCACAAATCTCGTCTACACGCCGCCCCCGCCGATCCCCACCCCCACCAACAATGCCCCCACCCCCACCCATGCGCAGGCCTCCGTCCTTTCCATGTATAACAGCAGCGGCGTTTACACCAACGTTGGCGGCATCAATTGGCGTGCCTCCTGGAGCGGGAGCCCTGAGAGCGACTTCGTCATCACCAACCCTCCCGGCAGCACCGTGATGTATTTGCCCGGCCTGTCCTATGTCGGCGTCGAGTTTTCCGATCCCAATCAAATCGACACCACCGGTTACACCGGCCTGCACTTTGACGTGTGGACGCTTGATGGCAATCAAATCGCGGTTCAACTCGTCAGCCTCTCCCCGACCATGGCCGCCCAGATTTATTTCCCCCTCACCGTCACCCAGCAATGGGTCAGCATCAACGTGCCCTTGAGTCAATTCGCTGCCGCCAATCCGGCCACGGTGATGAGTCATTTGCAGCAGTTCCTGTGGGTCGATAACAGCGGCTCCGGCATTCAGAACGCAACCTTCTACGTGGACAACATCTATTTCTACAATGTGCCCGCGGCCCCCGTGATTCTCTCGCCCGCCGTCAACGGCGGAACCATTACCATGTCGGTCAACTCCGTCATTGGTACCAGCTACGTTTTGGAAACCTCGCCCACCCTCGTGCCTCCCAGTTGGACGGCCGTTCGCACCAACGCCGGCACCGGCGGAATCCTGAACTTTACGAATCCGGTCGCGTCTGGCAACGCGTTTTTCCGCATTAAAACCCAATAACAATAATTCACCGCCCGGCCGGGGTTGACCCGGCCGGGTTGAGTTCAACCATTTCAACTCCGGGCGGGCGCCCCATCTGGCGCCGGCCCGGGAGACAAAAAATAAAAATGCAAAGCATCCCTTCCAAGCGCGGTTTTACGCTCATCGAATTGCTGGTGGTCATCGCCATCATCGCCATCCTCGCGGCCATGCTCCTGCCCGCGCTCGCCAAGGCCAAGGAAAAAGCCAAGTCCATTGCCTGTGTAAGCAACAGCAAACAGATTGGCCTGGCCATGATGATGTATGCTTCCGACTACGGCGATCAACTGCCGCCGCTGCTCGATGCCGCCGGCACCAACTGGTGGTATGGCATCATGGATCAATCCAAAATTATCACCGGCAGCACCGCCACCAACAACACCGTCTGGCGCTGCCCGGTCGTGCAGGACGGCGATATTTCCACCGTCTACCTCGGCGACCCCCGCCAATCCCGCCCTCAGGGATATGGGCCGGCCGAAGGCAATGCCGTCACCGATGGCATCATCCGTTATCTGCCCCTCGGCAGCAAGAAGCTCACGCAAATTAACCGCACCTCCCACATCTGGCTGATTGGCGATATTGGGACGCCCAAAAACGGGCAGGGCTCCGTGGATAAGTTGCCCACCAGCGGCTACAACACGGAATTGACCACCAAGCAGCCGCTCTTCTCCTCCGGCTGGTCCGCGCAGTCCGCCGCCAACTACAAGCAACCCGGTTGCCGCCATAATGGCCGGGCCAACTTCTCTTGCTGTGACGGTCACGTCGAAACGTGGAAATGGGCCGATCTGCGTGCCGACCGGGACGACGTATTCGCCAAAGATAGCTACTGATTTTGGCGGACAACACCTGGTTTGTCTTTCGGTCTGAATCCTTTCAGACCGCTGGGTGCCCTCTTTTTCAAAATCCACGCCATCCAATCCATGCTGCCTCCAAGACATCCATGCTGCTCGTACCCGGCCAAACCGTCAACGCCCTGCGGCTGCGAGTTCAACGCCCTCCGGCTTGCCTGCTGCCGCCCAAGTTCAACCCAGGAACAATGAAATCATTTTTATCGTCGTTAAAAAAAATTCTCGTCTGCGGCGGGGTCGCCCTGCTGGCGCTGCCCGCGCTGGCCACGCCCGTCAAGGTGGAACTCAGCCACACCACCGCTGGCTGGCAACTCACGCGGGCGGGCCAGCCGTTCTTTGTGAAAGGTGCCGGCGGCAGCGGGCGGCTGGATCTGCTCGCCGCGTCCGGCGCGAATTCCATCCGCACCTGGGGCGGCGATGAAGACCTCCTGCCCCTGCTCGACGCCGCCCTGACCAACGGACTCACCGTCACTGTGGGCATCTGGTTGCACCACGAGGGCGACACCGAACACTTCAGCTACGACAACCCCGCCATGCTCCAGCAGCAATTGGCCGTCGTGCGCCAGGCCATTCTGCGCTACAAGGATCACCCCGCCGTGCTGATGTGGGGCATCGGCAACGAAATGGAAGGTTACCAGGCCGGCGGGAAGCCCGCCATTTGGCAACACGTCAACGCCGCCGCCCGGCTGGCCAAGGAACTCGACCCCAACCATCCCGTAATGACCGTCGTGGCCGAGATCGGCGGCCAGCGCATCCCGGCCATCAACCAGTTTTGTCCTGATGTCGATATCGTGGGCATCAACTCCTACGCCGGCGCCCCCTCCATCGCCACCCGCTATGCGGCGCTGAATCCCCAGAAACCTTACCTCATGACCGAATTCGGCCCGCCCGGCACCTGGGAAGTGGGCCGGACCGCCTGGAATGCCCCCATTGAGCCCACCAGCCTGGAAAAGGCCGCCAGCTATCGCCGCGCCTATGTCGCCTCCGTGGATCACCAGCCATGGTGCGTCGGCTCCTATGCCTTTTTGTGGGGCCGCAAGCAGGAGGTCACCGCCACCTGGTTCGGCATGTTTTTGACCGACGGCTCCAAAGTCAATGCCGTTGATGCCATGACCGAACTCTGGTCCGGCCAGCCGGCCAAAAATCTTTGCCCGGCCATCCAGGGGCTCAATCTCCAAGGCGGCAACGATTTCACGCCCGGCGAAACCTTCAAGGTTCATGTCCAAGCCAGCGATCCGGCGGGGCGTTCCGTCCAGCTGCGCTGGGTCGTTCAACCGGAACAGGCCAAAACCGGCACGGGTGGCCAGGAGGAACCCATCCTGCCGGAACTGCCCGGCGCGATTGTCAGCAGCGATGCGCAGCAGTGCATCCTCAGCGCGCCCCCTGACCCCGGCGGTTACCGCGTGTTTGCCTATGCGTCCAATGGCGTCGGCGCCAGTGTCGCCAACGTCCCCTTCCATGTGCATGTGCCCGCCCCCCCGGTCTCACCGGGCCGGGCCGCCACCCTGCCGTTTTATGTTTATGAAAACCAGGCCAGCCCCGCGAATCATTTCAATCCTTCCGGTTGGATGGGTAAAACATCCGCCATAAAGATGAACCCCGGCTGGCTGGAAAATCCACATAGCGCCCCCACCTGCCTGCAGTTCCAGTTTACCGCGGACTCCGAATGGGGGGGCGTCATCTGGCAGGACCCGGCGGAGGATTGGGGCGATCGCGCCGGCGGCTGGAATCTGACGGACGCCAGACAACTGGTTTTCTGGGCGCGCGGCGGACAGGGCGGAGAAGTTGTGTCCTTCAAGTTCGGGGTCTTGGGCCATGAAAAGACGTTCTGCGATTCTGGCAGCGGCAGCCTGGAAGCCCTCACGCTCACGCCCGAATGGAAGCAATACACCATTGACCTGGCCGGGCAGGACCTCGGGCGCATCAAGACCGGCTTCGGTTGGTCCCTCGTGGCCCCCGGGCATCCCGTCACCTTTTATCTCGACGACATCCGCTTTGAATAAATGGCCGGCCTGACCAATCCCAGGCGCCCGCCACACGCTGCCCACGCCACGCCGCCGTTCCAGAGGAACATGGTCAGCCCGGCAGCGCATCACGGATAGGCCAGCCGGAAAAAAACCGCGCCATGATTCCGGTCGATAGGGATGGCACACTCGTTGAAGTTCGTTGAATTGGACACGGTCTGCCAATTCGTCCCCAATCCGGCCCAGAGCTCATTGGTTTGCATCAGCAACCGCCAACCCAGGTGGTCATCCGGCCAGGCCAACATCAAATTGGTGCCGCTGACGCTCCAAACCAGATTGGTTGGCACGACGGAAATACGGCTCTGAACCGCCAGTGTGCCGTCCACGGCCAGACCATTCGTCCAAACCAAGCCGCGCGCAAGCACCGGCAGACTGACAGTAGTGAAGGCCCCGGCGTAGCTGGCCGAGGAAAAAATCTTAAAGGTGTCGCCCGCCACAAAAGCGGTCGTTTCAACATTGGTGACGGTAATTTTGCCCGCGCAGGCAAGACTGGTGAGGCCGGTCACCAAGTCGCTGACGATGCCGTCGTCCGTCTTGCCAATCTTGACCACCGTCTCGCTGCCCGGCTGCAAGACCAGCGCACTGGTTATCGTCAGACTGCCTATTGAGCCGGCATCTGCTCCCGGGGCGAGGGTGCCGCCGGCTTGAACCGTCACGGCACCGCCAATGGTGCCGGTGCCGCCCAACGTGCCACCCACCACCGTAACCGGACCGGCACCGAGGCTGCCGTTACAATTTAACCGGCCGGCGAGGACGCGCGTTCCGCCCGCATACGTGTTCGCACCCGAAAGGGTCAGCGTGCCGGAGCCATTCTTGTTTAACGCGGCCGAGCCGCCCGCCAGATTCGCCGTCACCGTGGCCGGACCGGCATTCGTGACGGCATAGGAAGTCGCCGTAAGGGTGCCGTTCTGAATGGTGCCGCCATTGATAACCACCGCCCCCACGGTGGTGGTTAATCCGCCCAATTCTAAAACACCGCCGTTGACGGCCAGCGCACCGGTGCTGCTGCCCAAGCCACTGACGTTGCCCAAAGTGAGAGTACCCGCATTCAACGTCGTGCCGCCGGTGTAGGTGTTGTTCCCCGCCAGCTTGACGGAATTTTCACCGGCGGCCGCCACGGTCACGGAGGAATCTCCGCCGCTGTTGTTGATAATTCGTCCCGAGATCAGAAGGGAGGCATTCGCGGCGTTCAGCACCAACTCCCGGTTGTTATTCCCCCCAATCATCAGCCCGCTCAAGCTGCTGCTGCCGCCTTGGGCGATGGTCAGCAAGCCCGTCCCCGCATTCAAAATCCCGTTGGCCACCAAATTAATCTGACTGGCAGAATTGCCCCAGGTCAGCGTGCAGGCCCCCGCCGTGTTACGAATCGTATTAACCGTTCTCGTGGCCGCGCCAAACGCAATGCTTCCCGCCGTGGTAATGACGTAATTGCTGCTGGCAGACACCGAGGCGGGGATGGAAAAAGTGCCGGCAATGCCACCGGCGTAACTGGTGACGCTGCCGGATGAGCCGGCTGAAAGCGCCGCGTAAGCCGTACCGGACCCCGTGCCCGTAGTCGCCCATGGCCCCAAAATGCCGCCGGCGGCGCTGCTGTCATTCGCCAACCCGGCCAACCCGGACACAACCGTTCCGGCCCCCTGCACATTTAGGGTGGCGGCCGAGGTCCGGGTAAAAGTGCCGGTGTTAAGCGCGAGCATCCGGCCGGCACTCACATTCCAGGTCTGATTGCCTGCCCCCAGGGTCAATCCCGAACTGAGGGTGAGATTGACAGCCGCCGCACTCATATCAATGCCCGAAACACCCAGTGTCAGCGTGTTGCCGCCGGTGATGGAAACGTCACCGCCGGGATTGGTCACACCAATGCCGGACCAATTCAAGTCGGCCCCCAACACCACCGCATTGGCCGCTGTCACCGTGCTGTCCCACAAAGCGACCTGCCCCGCCGCCGGCACCACCTGCCCCACCCAACTGCCGGCCGTATTAAGATTGTCAACGTTGTTCGCTTTCGGCAGCGACGGTGCGGGAATCACCGGCGGATTGGTGACGACCACCGTTGGCACGGCCGTGGTGAACAGGCCCACAATGGCTGAACTGAAAGAAAGATAGCTGGTATAGTCGCCGCGCCACCAGAGCACGCACGGTTCACCGCCAAACCGGCGCGGGATGTAAGGCCGGCAATTGTCCACGCTCGAATTCTTGGTCACCGCCTGCCAGGTGAACGTCAGGCCGCCGTCAGCGGTCACGCCTTTCCAGATCTCGTAATGATTGCCGAGCGGCACGCTGGTGGTCGTGGTCAGGTCCAGTGGATTTGCCGCATCGCTGGAAAAGTAGACGGTGTTGACATCCTTGGGGTCAAGGGCAATGCCGCCGCCATAGTCCGGCTGGCCGTTATAGAGTGGCCGGCCGCCCTGGGCGATGAACCGCTTCTGCCAGTTGGTGCCGGTCCACCGGGCATAGTAGTAATAAATGCGCGCGTCGGACCAAGCCGAGCCGGTCACCGCGTCCACCTTCGTCTGAAAGACACACACCGGAGCCCCGTTGGTCTGATAGGCAATCTCCCAGCACCAGGCGCGGGCGGTGGCAATCCATTGGTTCGGATCACTGCTGGCCGCGGCATTGTATTGATAAACCACCGAACCGCGCTGCCCGGCGTCGTGCTGAATCGGCAACGACGCGTAATTGGTCATGAACGTGCCGTCCGTCTGATAAAAAGCGCCGCCTTGATAAAACAGGTGGTAAAGCGAGCAGGTGTAATTGTCCGGGTGGGCATCGGTATATAGCACATCAATCCGCGAGTTGTAATCGGAACAATACTTGACGTACGGGCGCGTGCCGCCCGTGCCGGTTTTAATCATGAGCTGCGGCGCCGACCAGGTGTTGCCTTTATCGGTGGAACTGAAAACCGTGGGGTTATAATTCAAATCGCGGGAAAACTCATAAATTTTTCCGCTCTCATTGGTGAGTTGAAAGGGGTTGCAGTAAGTCAGGCCCGAGACGGTCGCCGTCTGTTGTTCCGGCCCCCAATCAGCTGCCCGCACCGGATTGGTGCTGGTGGACTGGCGGTAGGAAAAGAAGTTGTCCGAGCCGTGGCGCGCCCAAAGAACCAACAGCGTGCCGTCCTCCCGCACTTGAATGCCTGGAACGTTATGATCGTCAATAGCGGTCAACGTGCTCAGCCAAAGATTGGTCGTGGTGCCGGTTTGCAAATTGAAGGTGTTCAAGGCGGTGTACCCGTCGCTGCCGCGCACATAGCCGAAGTAAAGCGTCCCGTTGTGAAAGACGGCACGAGGGTCCGCAAACCAGCACCAGCCGCCGTCACTGACCAGGGTGGCGAAATTCGTCTGGGCGGACGCAGACATCGCCGCGCCCCAGGCCACCAAACTCAAAATTCCGGCACGAAACAAATTGTTGATCTTGTAAATCATATGGGCCTCCCGGGTGGAAGCACCGCCACGCAGGGATCACGGGCGGCGCGACCAGCAAGCTTCAAAGTTACTTCAAATTGGACAGTTGCGTCCCCATCAGGGCCGAGTCGCTAAAATCAGCCGGGTCTTGGTACCAATAAATGTCCGGGTTGGCGACCCCAGAAAAGGAGGTGAGCCGCCACATTTGTTCAAACTTGATCCAACTCGACGAACCGTCCACAAAAACTTCATTACCGCCCGCGGGCTGGCCACCGGTCTTGGGGTGAGGCGGGATGTTATGATACAGTGGCGGCCGCCCGGGATCTTCGTCCGCCGGTGACATCCACGCGCCATGCGCCGGCTTTCTGAGCAACGTATCCGCCGCCAGTGCCCAATAGGGTTTGCTGTTGGCCAATTTTATGGGGCTGTGCGCGGCAACCGCCGCGCCCCCGGCCGGATACCACTTGTCAATCCCGCCAAAATAGCAGTAACCAATATCCCACTGAGAATACTGCGGTTCCCAAAACGGCAACCCGGGACGATTGGGGCAGGCCCAGACGGAAGCACCATTCGTCACCACCATCAAGCCGACCGATTTGGACACCTGCACGCCGGGGTCATCGAGAATATACGGACAGAACTTGCCGTTGCTGACGATCACGGGCAAAACCTTGTCATTATAATCACCGGCATAAATCGCCAAACCAATGCCGAGCTGGCGCATGTTATTCATACAGGCAATGCGTTTGGCCCGCTCTTTGGCCTTGGCCAGCGCCGGCAAAAGCATCGCCGCCAGGATCGCGATGATGGCGATGACCACGAGCAGCTCAATGAGCGTAAACCCTGATTTATTTTGAATCGCTGGTGCCGTCCGGTCAGATTTTACAATGGTGCTCATGGTTTTTTTGATTCCATTGTGTAATGCGATTTCACCACCAGAATCCGGCCAATTATTATCCTCCGTCATCAGACAGGTGCCGCGCCGACTGGGTCGCGGCTGGAGCCGGAGTTTTTTGACCCGATGGAGGGCATCATGCGGCGGCAGCAGCGCGGTGATGCAAAGGTAAAGCGTGCTGGTGGAAACAAGGCCTTCAATAATAAGTGGCTGCCGGCAAGCCTTGCCGACAGCCACCAGAAACAGATCGTTGCGGCTGGAATTCGTCTCCCAGTTCCTTGAGCAGGTTACACCTTGCGCCGGCGGGCAAACCCGGCGATGGCGGACAAACCCAAACCGGCCAAAGCGAAGGTGGACGGTTCCGGCACCAGGGACACACTCACGCCAGTAAACGTACCTGCCCCGGTGCTGCCGTTGAGCAGAAATCCAACCGTGTCGAAGGAGGTGATCCCGCTGCTTAAACCACCAATGTCCTCGTAGGTTCCACTGCTGTTGAAGGCGGAACCAATCACACTGTATTGAATGCTGACGCTCGTGGCGGAATCACGGGTCAACGCGAGACTGAAGGCATAGGTGCCTGGAGCCATGCTGACCGTAGTGGGATTTTGGTTGATATTATACGCTGCGCCTGAAGTGCTCAACCAGGCATTGGCCCCGGTGCCATTACGCCCATACAAAGCGGTACTGCCGCCCGCATTGCCCGGCTCGACCAAATAGCCCAGCCAGCCAGCAGTGGTGGCCCCGGTCCATAACCCACCGGCGAGGGTGCCGAGTGCGTTGCCGTTGTTATTGAACAATCCAAATCGGAACTGCTGGTTGCCCAAGGTGTTGACAAAGCTGACCGAACCGGTCAAAAGGATGGAATCACCCACGTTGGCAAAGCCATACACGCTGGGGAGGATGGCTCTGGCCCCGGCATTGCCGGTGGGCGTGGTCGTGGAAAAACTTCCCGCCGAACCTTCCGTCAGCGTGGCATTTTGAAATCCGGTATCCAATCCCCACCCGGTGACCAATTGCCCCATGGCACTCGTTGGCGCACTGGCGAGCATCGCGATGGCAAGGCTGGCAGCCGCCAGCAGTTTTGGTGTTTAATCCATAGTTAGTCTCATATATCTGGTTAGGTTTTTGCTGATTATTTTTACTCACGGACATTTTTGATCATTGGCCTGACGGTTGGCGCAGGCGGAAAAATACGGACGGATTCGTAGGGTTGATGGTAATATTGGTCACGGTCACAGAGGCCGTCGTCGAAAGATCCGTCCAATTGGTGCTGAGCCCCGTGTTGAGCGCATTCGTCTGCGTCTGCAGAATCCAGCCCAGATGCGTGGCAGGCCATGCGATCGATAAGGTGTTGCCACTCACGCTCACCGTCAGGTTGACCAGGCCGGAAACCACGCTCAACACCCCGTTGGTAAAGCGATAGGACAGACCCGCCCCCGGTGAACCAATAATGCTCGCAAAGTTGCTGGCGGAAGCTCCCGGACTAAACAAGGTGAAGCTGTCGCCAGCCGCCAGCGTGCCCGCGAGATTGGTGACGGTCAACGTGCCGCCGTAGGTGACGCTGCTCTGGCCGCTGATCAAATCGCTCGTGCCAGCGTTTTTGTTGATTTTGGCGACCGTATTGCCGGCCAAGGTGATTGGGCTGGCGCTCACCGTCAGCGTACCGATGGTGTTGGTCGTGCCGGCTTCAATGGCCGCGCCCGCCGCGACCGCAACCGGACCGGCAATCGTGCCGGTGCCCACCAGCAGCCCGCCCGCCACGGTCACGCCCCCCGATCCGATGCTGCCGGTCAGCGAAAGCACGCCGTTGCTGATGGTGGTTGAGCCGCTGTAGGTGTTGGCCGCCGACAAAGTCAGCCCGCCCGTACCGGCTTTTATCAAATTGATCCAGATGTTGGAGGTGCCATTGTTGCTGCCGTCTTGAATCACACCCGTGACGGATATGTTGCCGGCCCCTTGAAACGTAAAGGACCGGGCACTGCTCGTTGGCGTGGCATAAGGCCAGGCGGCCGCCGCCAGCGTCAAATTGCCCGCATCCGACTGAAAAATATAATAAATCCCCCCGACATTCACGGTGATATTGCCCGAAATCGTATTGTTGCCGGACAGATTTTCGATCGCTGGAACGGCCACATTACGCCCCGACAACCCAATGTCGGGAGCGACCGCAATATTCCCGGCCGTCCCGTCCAACGCCAGGGTGGAACTGCCGCTGTTGTTGTTGCGGATGTTAATGTAAGGCGAACCCGCAACCGCCTGAATATTCGCAATGGCCGCTGAATTGGCGATCACCGTCATGCCATCACTGGCTGAAGTGCTCAAAGTATCGACGTTCAACGTGCCGCCAAAATCATTCGCCCCGTTTAAAATCAACCGGCCGTTGCCGGTTTTGGTCAAAATCAAGGAACTGTCCCCGCTGATCTTGTTGGAAATGCTCAAAGTCGCATTGGTGCCGTTCACGGCCAGACTGGCACTGGCGGACAGGGTGATACCAATTTTGCCGTCATTCAGCGTCACATTGGTCGCCGTCCCCAAGCCCCCGCCACTGAGGCTCACGGCACTGGCATTAAACACCGGCAGTTGACCGAGCGAACCGGAGCCCGTAAGAAGCAAGGTGCCGGCATTGATGGCGGTCACGGCGGAGAAATGATTGCTCGGAGCCACCGTCCAGGTGCCGCCGCTGACGGTCAAATTGCCTGA
>Ga0302322_100001246_pt1 | contig 20652 bp, 18 predicted proteins | sample Fen_T0_2_FD_203757 | JGI IMG/M metagenome (GOLD analysis project Ga0302322, IMG submission 203757) | Peat permafrost microbial communities from Stordalen Mire near Abisko, Sweden - Fen_T0_2 | ecosystem: Environmental > Terrestrial > Soil > Wetlands > Permafrost | place: Sweden: Abisko...
ACCGGGTTGAAACCGATGGATTCGCTGGCGGTCTCCGAGTCCTTCACCGCGCGCATCGCCTTGCCCAGGGTGGAGAGCGAGAGCTTCCAGTAGCCGTAGACCAGCAGCGCCAGCAGCACCAGTGCCAGCAGGGCGATGCCGCGCCCGCCGAAGCTGGTGCCGGCCAGGCTCGGCGAGGGGATGCCCATGATGCCGTTCTGCCCGCCGGTCAGATCGCGCCACTCGGAGGCGCCGTGCTCGACCATGAAGCCGAAGGCGATGGTCACCATCGCCAGGTAGGGACCGCGCACCCGCAGGGCCGGCAAGGCGAGCAGCGCGCCCATCAGCCCGGCGGCCAGCGCCGCCAGTGGTACGGCGACGTAGAAGGGCAGACCAGCCTGGGTGGTGAGGATGGCCACCGTATACGCGCCGATGGCGTAGAAGCCGACGTGGCCGAACGAGACCTGGCCGGTCAGGCCGATCAGCACGTTCAGGCCGACCCCGACGATGGCCGCCAGGGCCATGCGCCCGATCACGTCGACGTAGTAGCCGTTGGCCAGGCCGGCGGCGGCAGCCGCCGCGATGAAGGCGACGGCGAAGGCGGCCAGCGCCAGCCAGGGCAACGGTCTTTTGGTCGCGCTCATACCTTGTTGACCCCGGCGCGGCCGAACATGCCGTTGGGCATGAAGGCGAGGGCCACGATCACCAGCCCGAAGGTGATGATCTGGGTGTAGGAGGAGCCGAGCAGCGAGGTGATCAGCGCCTCGGTGACGCCGAACAGCAGGCCGGCGATCATCACTCCCCAGGCGCTGGTGATGCCGCCCAGGATCGCCACCGCGAAGGCCTTCAGGCCGAACACCGTGCCCATGCTCGCCTGCACGTTGAACAGCGGCGCGATCATGATCCCGGCCGCGCCGGCGAAGGCGGTGGAGGCGGCGTAGGCGAGCAGCACCGCCAGGCTGACGTTGATGCCCATCAGGCTGGCGGCGTCGCGGTTCTGCACCACCGCCAGCAGCGCCTTGCCCATCCGGGTGCGGCGTGAGAACAGGTGCAGTGCCCCGGCCAGCGAGAGGCCGACGGCGGGAATCATCAGTTGCAGCGGCGAGACGCCAACCCCGGCGATCTGCATCGAGGCATTCGCAAAGGGCAGGGAGAAGCCGCGCGGCTCCTTGCCGAAGGTGAACAGGACCAGGTTGTCGACCACCAGGCCGAGGGCCACGGTGGACATCAGCCAGGCGTTCGAGCCGCGCCGCGCGAACGGGCGGATCGCGATCAGCTCGACGAGCATGCCGTACGCGGCGCACAGCAGCAGCGCGACCAGCGCCGCCAGCGGCAGGGGCCAGCCCCAGGTGACGCTGCCGGTGAAAGTGAACACCGCGCCCAGCATCATCGAGCTGCCTTGCGAAAAGTTGACCGTGTTGGAGACCGAATAGGTGATGTAGAAGCCGAGCGCGAGCAGGCCGTACATGCTGCCCAGGCCGAGGCCGGAAATCAGGGCAGAGGTGATCAGGTTCGCGTAGTCTGTCATCGCGTGGTTCTAGTAGTTGTTGCCGGGCGCGACATTGCGCGGAAAAACACGAAGGCCGCCGGGTAGGCGGCCTTCGATTCAAGGCACCATACCGCCGCGCGGCACGGTACTGAGGGTATGGCTTACTTGTTCAGCGCCACCGGCAGGATCTTGTTGTCGATGAACTGGGTCCAGACGTAGTCGTTCTCGTTGATCGCGTCGTGCACCTCGGGGCTGAAGGGCTTGCTGTACTTCTTGATCAGGCCGTCGTAGCTGTCGATCTTGTAGAAGCCTTCGCGGATCGCGTCGCTATTGGTGCTGCCGGCCTTCTGGATCGCCAGGGCGACCAGCATCATGCCGTCGTAGGCATTGGCCACGCCCACTGCCGGAGTCACGTCTCCCGGGCCCTTGACGTCAGGGTACTTGGCCATCAGCGCCTTGAGTACCTTCTCGCCGACCGGCGACTGCTTGCCGAAAAAGCTGTAGGTCTGGACGAAATGCACTTCCTTGGCCGAGGGGCCGGCCAGCTCGGTGAAGCGGCCGCCCGCCGGGCCCCAATGCGAGACCACCGGCACCTTCCAGCCCATCCGGTCCAGCGATTTCACAACTTGCGCGGAGGGGCCGACGTTGCCGACCAGGAACAGGCTGTCCGCGCCCGCCGCCTTCAGGCGGGTGAGCTGGGGCACCACGTCGACATCGCTGCCTTCGAATTTTTCGATGCCTGCCGGCTTGATGCCCTTGGCGGCCAGGGCGGCGGACAGGCCCTTCTCGTTGGACTGGCCCCAGGGATTGTTGATCAGGATCATGCCCGGCTTCTTGGCCGAAAAGGTCTTCTCGGCGTATTGCAGCATCGCCTTGTCGACGATCTCGTCGACGGCGGAAACGCGGAACACGTAGTTTGGGTTGGCGCCGTTCTTGGTGATCGGGGTGCCGGCGGCCCAGGGGCCGATGAAAATCGCCTTCTCCTGGTTGGCGATCGGCACGATGGCCATCGACACCGGGGTGTCGAGCCCGCCGAACAGCACCGCCACCTTTTCCTTGAAAATCAGCTCGCGCGCGGCGGTCACGCCCTTGGCCGGCTGGGCTTCGTCGTCGCGCCGCACCAGTTCGAATTTCTTGCCCAGCGCACCGCCCTTGGCGTTCAGTTCGTCGATGGCGATCGTCAGGCCGCGGGTCAGCGCCTCGCCGGCGCGCGCCGATTCGCCGGATAAGGCGGTGACCAGGCCGATCTTGATGGTGTCGTCGGCGGCGCCGGCGGGCAGGGCAAAACAGGCGCCTACAGCGGCAGCCGCGGTCAGCGCGAGAAAGCTGCGGCGGGTGGGAATATGTCTGGTCATGTGGCTGACTCCTCTTCAATGGGCGGATGCGCCGCCCAGGTATTGAAACTCATGAAACTTCAGGGTTTGATACCCGCATTTGCCAATCCGATCGCCTCGACTGCGGCTCTGCGTAGCGGCAAGAACGGTCACTGCAAGAACTGCAACCGCAACCCCGTCCCGCTCTTGCCCAGGGCCGGCATTGGATTGCCGCAGGAGTACCGCAAGAGTGCAACAGCAGCAAGCGATGTGCCAATCCGGTTGACCAAGCCCCAGTTGTCCAGTCAGGTTTCGGGCATGTTAAGTGCGTGTCTCAATATAGAAGGGAAACGACCCTGGCGAAGAACACCATCTTGGATACTACATGGCGATTATGATGCCTTTGATACCCACTTGCCGCGCTTGATGAAAATCAAGAAGCGCTCCCGACGGAAACTCCCAAAGCACTGTGCCGCACAAATGTAGTGCAGAATTATGCCAATCTTTTGCCCGACTGCGCGAGATTGGTGCGAATGGCAGGCCCTCCCCCACACAGAGAACCCATGGATCTTGATTTCAGCACCCTGACCGAATACCAGCGCTACAAGCTGATGGCGAGCCTGATCGTTCCGCGCCCGATCGCCCTGGTCACCACCTTGAGCGCCAATGGCGTGGTCAACGCCGCACCGTTCTCGATGTTCAACATGCTGGGCGAGGAACCGCCCATCGTGATGATCAGCGTCAACAAGCATGGCGACGGGCAGATCAAGGACACCGCCGCCAACATCCTGGCCAGCGGCGAGTTCGTGGTCCACCTGGCGGATGAAGAAATCGCCGCCCAGATGCACCGCTGCGGCGAGCGGGTGCCGCCCGAGGTGAGCGAGGTCGACATGGTCGGTTTCACCACCACGCCGTCGCTGGCCGTGGGGCCGCCGCGCATCACCGAGGCGCCGGTGGCCTTCGAATGCAAGCTGTGGGAAAAGCTCGAGACCGAGAGCCGCTACATATTCATCGGCAAGATCCTCTGGCTGCATGCGCGCGACGACCTGATAGATCTGGAAAAGTATCGCGTGCACCTGCAAAACTATTTTCCGGTGGCGCGCTTTGGCGCCAGTTTTTACATCAACACGCGCGAGCGCTATGCGCTGGGCGACAAAGGTGCCGAGGGGCACGCGTCGACCCCGATCGACGAAATCTGAGGCAAGGGGAAACGCACGGCCATGCTCTGACCGACCCGATGTGACGAAAGTCGCTGACCGCGCCCGCAAAATGCGTTGGTCAATCTTCTTGAGGAAACGCTGGATAAGTCCCGAAAGCCGCGAGTAGCGAGGCCGGCTACCCTCTGAAATCGGCGCCTGCGAAACGCGAGTGAGCGGGGCGTAGCCCACCTGATCGGTATTTTCTTAGTAAACTGCCTGCGCAAAATACAATTTCCCCGCCATGCAACGCACACTCGCCTCGCACAACCGCTATTCCTATTCGCCCATTCACGGCCGCGCCGATTACTCCTGGCCCGAAGGCAAGCGCCTGGCCGTCTATCTGGGTTTCAACATCGAGCATTTCGAATTCGGCCGCGGCCTGGGCGCCCGGCTCGCGCCTTCGGCCGAGCCCGACGTGCTCAACTACGCCTGGCGCGACTACGGCAACCGGGTTGGTGTGTGGCGCTGCCGCGACCTGTTCGACGAACTGAAGCTGCCGGTCGGGCTGCTGATCAACACCGCGCTGTACGACTATTGTCCCGAGGTGATCGCCGCGTTCCGCAAGGGCGAGTACGCCTGGGGCGCCGAGATCATCGGCCATGGCCACACCAACGCCGAGCGGCAGAGCGACATGGCCGAGGCGGATGAAGCCGCGATGATCCGCTCCTGCATCGAGCGCATCGGCCTGGAGGAGGGCGTCGCGCCGCGCGGCTGGCTCTCGCCCTGGATCGCCGAGACCCGCGTCACGCCGGACCTGCTCAAGGAGGCCGGCTACGTCTACAACCTGAACTGGTGCTACGACGACATGCCCGGCATCATGCAAACCCGCGCCGGCGACCTGTGGACCATCCCCTATCCGCAGGAAATCAACGACATTCCGGCGATCATCGGCCGCCAGAGCAGCGCCGAGGAGTTCGCCGGCATGATCATCGACTGCTACGACGAGATGATAGAGCAGAGCAAGAAACAGCCGTTGGTGATGGGCATCGCCCTGCATCCCTATCTGGTCGGCCAGCCGCACCGGCTGCGCCAGCTGCGCCGCGCGCTCAAGCATATCGTTGATGACGGGCGCGCCTGGTGGACCACCCCGGGCGGAATCTACGACGTGGTCAGCCTGGCCACCTGAACGGTCGGGGTTGACCGGGCGCTGATCAGCGGTTCACCAGCGCCACCCCCAGGCAGGCGACGACCATGCCGGTGACCATCAGCAGGCTGGGAACCACGCCGAACAAGGCGAACTCCAGCACCACGGCAATGATGGGCGTGAGATAGAGCAGGCTGGTCACCCGGGTGGCGGCGCCGCGCCGCATCAGGGTGTGCAGGGCGTTGACCGCGAGTATCGAGCCGCAGATCACCAGGAAGACGATAGCGGCGACCATCTGCCAGGCCCAGTGGATGCGCATGCCTTCGACCGCCCAGGCGAGCGGCGCCATCACCGCCACGCAGACCGCGAACTGCAGCAGCGCCGCGCTGCGCAGGTCCACATGCGGGCAGAACTTGCGCTGGTACAAGGTGGCGGTGGTGATCGCGGCCAGCGAGACGCCGGCGGCCAGCAGCGCGCCCAGGCTCAGGTCGTTCAGGTTGATCTTGTGGCACACCACCAGCGCCACCCCGACCAGGCCCAGCAGCACCCCCAGCCATTGGCGCGGGCGCAGTTGTTCGTGCGAGAAACGTGACATCACAAAGGCGGTGAGCAGGGGCTGCAAGGCAAGGATCAGCGCCGTCACCCCGGCCGACATGTGCAGGTACTGTGCATAGTGGCTGCCGCCCAGGTTGACTGCGTGCATCAAGAGGCCGGCGACCGCGATATGGCCGAACTCGCGCCAGTTGCCGGGCAGGGGCGGGCGGGCGACGAAAGCCCAAAGTGCCGCGCAGGCCAGGCCGAAGGCGAAGCGCAAGGTGAGAAAGGTGAAGGGCGCCGCGTATTGCAGACCGGCCTTGGTGGCCAGGTAGCCCGAACCCCAGACGATGACGAAATACCAGGCGAGCAGACTGCTCGGTAACTGGTAGGAAGGGTTGGCGGTGCCAGGTGTTTGCATGAACGAACGGTGCGTCGGGCCGGGCGCAGTTGCGCGGGGCGATGGCGTCTTAGCCAGTCTGACTATTGGGGGTTTTCCGACTGCGTGGCGACACTGGCGCCGCGGTTGGCAATCCTTTCGCGGCGCCTGGTTTTGCGGCCGCCGGATCGATGACCGGGGCCGTCATTGCCTCGCCCGCCCTGAAGCCTAGCTGGGCGGAAACGCCGCGCGCGGTCTCCAGCAGCGCGCGCGCGACCGGCGAGCTCAGTCCCGCGCCTATCTGCCCGGCGTAGCCGATCACGGCCATCGAGAACACGATGCGCCCGGTATGGTCGAAAATCGGCGCGGCGTAGGAGTTCACGCCCGGCGCGAAGGCATTCTCGGCGCTGGCCAGGCCATTGCGCCTGACCTGGTCCAGCAGGGCATCGAGCGCGGCGCGGGTGGTCGGCGCATTCGGACTGGCGGCCTTACGGTTGGCCTCGATCTCGCGGCGCAGTTGCGCCGCGGTGGCGCTGGTCGGCAAAAAGGCCGAGAACACCAGGCCGATCGCCGATACCGTGAGCGGCGCCACCGCGCCGGTGCGCAGCGATACGGTGACCGCGCGCATCGGCTCGACGATGCGTACAAAAGTGGCTCCGTGGGTGCCCCAGGCGGCCAGCGCCACGGTTTCGCCCAGCGCTTCGGAGAGCGCCTCGAGGGCGCGCGCGGCCGGCCGGGCGGCATCGAGCCTGCCGAGCGCCGAGAGGCCCAGTTCCAGCGCGAAGGGGCCGAGGTCGTAGCGCCCGGTGCCAGGGTCCTGCACCACCAGTTTGAGGCGCGCCAGGCTCACCAGGTAGCGGTGCGCCTTGGCGGCCGGCATGCGCGCGGCCTGCGCCAGGTCCTTGAGCATCATCGGCCCTTCATGCGCCGACAGGGCAGTCAGCAGCGGCCCGGCCACCTCGACTGACTGGATGCCCTGGCGGCGGCTACTGGCGGGGGATGCGAGACTCATGTAGGCGATGCCTGGTTGGCGCGCTGCACCATGCAAGGGGATTGACCGGTTCAGGGCGGCAGACTACCATTTACGCATTCCGCAATCAATTGCAGGATACGTAATCCGAGTGGAGCGCCGGGCGCAGGAAGGGGCCTGGTGATTCCGCTCGTTCGCGTGTCCACCCGCTACACGCATTTTCTTATCGTTTCGATGCACGCTGCCCGCATCGCCGCGATGCACGCTGCCCGCGCCGCTTCAATGCGCGTGGCCGACTGGAGGTTCGCATGGCTGCCATTCTGCAATCCGCCCGCCCGCTCCCGGCGGACGCATCCGTCGCCGCCCGGGGTGGTGGGCTGCCCGTCACCATCCAGGGCCTGCACCACTTCGCCTGGCGCTGCCGCGACGCCGAGGAAACCCGGCGTTTCTACGAAGACCTGCTGGGCCTGCCGCTGGTGCACCTGATCAAGCTCGACCATGTGCCCTCGACCGGCGAATTCTGCCCCTATGTGCACATCTTTTTCCAGCTTGGCGACGGCTCTTATATCGCCTTTTTCGACCTCGGCGACGACAATGCCTCGGCGCCTTCACCGAACACGCCGGCCTGGGTCAACCACATTGCTTTTGAAGTGCCGACGCGTACCGAGCTGGAGGCGGCCAAGGCGCGCCTGGAGGCCGCGGGAGTCGAGGTGATCGGCGTCACCGACCACCACTTCATCAATTCGATCTACTTTTTCGATCCGAACGGCATCCGCCTGGAACTGACCATCCGGGTCGGCACGGCGCAGTACATGGAAGAGAAAAAGAAACTCGCCCATGAAGAGATCGCCGAGTGGACCCGCGAGAAGGAACAACGCCGCCAGTCCGGCGACATGATCAAGGTGAAAGTCTAGGCACGCAATGGCACAAGAACTCAAGCTGGCGGCGATCGACGTCAAGCCCGGCGGCGCGATGGAATCGCAATCCGGGCTGGCGATGCTGCGCCCGCGCATCTTCGGCGCCTACATGGAGGCGCAAGGCCCGAAAAAGTGCGCCGCCATCGTGGTGCACCCGACCAGCAATTTCATGGGGCACTACCTGATCGCCCCACTGGCCGAGCGCGGCGTCACCTGCATGGGCCTGAACTCGCGCTATGTGAACAACGACACCATGTTGCTCAACGAGCGGGTGATCCAGGACCTGGGTGCCGGCGTCAAGTATCTGCGCGACCGGGGCTACGAAAAGGTGGTGCTGCTGGGCAATTCCGGCGGCGCGGCCATCGTCTCGTTTTACCAGGCACAGGCCGAGAAGCTGACCGCCACCCATTTTCCGGATGGCAAGCCCACCGGTTTGAGGCCCGAAGATTTCCCCAAGGCCGACGCGATCAGCCTGTTTGGCGCCCACGAGGGGCGCTCGCATTTGTTCCTCAAATGGATAGACCCCTCGGTGATAGCCGAGTCCGACCCGCTCTCGGCGGACCCCGAGGTGGACATCTACAACCCGGCCCACGCGGTTCCCTTCAGCCCGATCTTCCTGGAGAAATTCCACGCCGCGCAAAGGCGCCGCCGTGACAGCATCGAGCACTGGGCCCTGGCGCGCCTGCGCCTGCTCGAATCCGACCCGGCCGGACCGCAGGACCAGGCCTTCGTGATCTATCGCACCCACGCCGAGCCGCGCTGCCTGGACAGCACGCTCGATGCGAACGACCGGCCGCCGGGCAAGAGCATCTGGGGCGACCCCAAGGCCGTCAACTACGGGCCCAATTCGGTAGGGCGCTACACCAGCCTGCGGGCGTTTCTCTCGCAATGGTCTTCGCTCTCCCAGGCCGACGGCCCGACCAACCTGGCCCGGACCAGCGTCCCCATGCTGCTGTTCACCTATACGGCCGATGCGTCCACCTTCCCCTCGACCCGCGACGCCTGGCTGCGCGCCGCCGGTGCGCGCGGGCGCAATATCGACGTCAAGGGCGGCAACCACTACCTGGCCGGCCAGCCGGAACTGGTGACCCAGGTAGCCGACGAAATGGCGGCCTGGATCCAGGCGCTCTGATGGGCGGCCAGGTCGCGAGCGAGGGTGCGGGAGACGCGCCGGCCGGACGAGTCGCCGACGTGGCGCAAAACGCAGCCATGCACGTAGACGAGGGGCGCACATGCGGCGCCGCCTGCGGCTTTGGCGGCAAGGAAAGCGCTACCGTTTGGGTCGCTGGCGCCTACCGATCATGACATTGTCAAGTTTTGCCTCACAGATGGCCGGGGATTTGCTAGGATGATGGCAATAGAAACAGGGGGTGCCATCGTGAAAATTTGCGTCGTCGGTGCCGGGTCCATCGGCGGCCTGATCGCCGCCTGCATGGCGCAGGCCGGCTTTGAGACCAGCGTGGTGGCGCGCGGCGCGCACCTGCGGGCGATCCAGGCCCACGGCCTGACCCTGATCGAGCCGGAGGGGCGCTTCACCGTCAAGCTGCCGGCGGCCGATGATCCTGCGGTCTTTGGCGTGCAGGAGATCGTGTTCATCGGCCTGAAGGCGCACCAGATTCCCGCCATGCTGCCCAGCCTGGCGCCGCTGATCGGCCCGCACACCGTGGTGGTGCCGGCGATCAACGGCCTGCCGTGGTGGTATTTTTTTCGCGAAGGCAGCGCCCAGGATGGGGCGAGCATCCGCGTGCTCGACTCCCAGGGCAGCATGTTCGCGGCCCTCGACCCGCACCACATTATCGGCTGCGTGGTGCACGCCGCCGCCGAGGTGAGCGCCCCGGGCGAGATCCGCGCCAACGGGGTGCGGACGTTCTACCTGGGCGAGCCGGACGGTTCCTTGTCGCGGCGCCTGAACGGCCTGGCCGACGTGATGGTGCATGCCGGCCTGGAGGCGCACGTCAGCGACAAGATCCGCGCCGAGGTGTGGATGAAACTGATCGGCAACCTCACCTTCAACCCGGTGGCCGCCCTGACCCGCGCGAACCTGAGGGAGATCTGCGACAACCCCGGCCTGATCGCCTACATGCGCCGCATCATGGAAGAGACCAACGCGGTATCGGCTGCCTACGGCGTGCCTCAGGTGATGAGCATAGAGCGGCGCCTTGAACTGGCGCACAGCGTCGGCCCGGTGCGCTCCTCGATGCTGCAGGACCTGGAAGCCGGGCGGCCGATGGAAATCGAGCCCATCATCGGCAGCGTGGTCGAACTGGCCCGCAACAAGGGCCTCGCCACCCCATTCACCGACTCGCTGTACGCGATGATCTCCGAATTGGCCCGCCATCAACCCGCACCTGCCGCAAGCGCATGAAGGAGCCCACCCATGGACAAATTTGAAACCGCATTGAAAGCGCGCCCGCAGGGCATGGCCGAGGCCGAATGGAAGGCGCGCCTGGAACTGGCGGCCTGCTACCGGATTTTCGCCCACATGGGCTGGACCGAGCTCATTTTCAATCACATCACCGTGCGCGTGCCGGGGCCGGAGCGGCATTACCTGATCAATCCCTTCGGGCTGCACTACAGCGAAGTGACGGCGCCCAACCTGATCAAGGTGGGCATCGACGGCATACCCGTGCACCCCACCGAATACACCGTGAACCGCGCCGGTTTCGTGATCCACAGCGCGATCCACGCGACCCGCGAAGACGCGCATTGCATCATGCACGTGCACACCACCGCCGGCATGGCGGTGGCGCAGAAGGAAGCCGGCCTGTCGCACGACGACTTCTACGGCGCCCAGTTGTGGGGAGAGGTGGCGTACCACGACTTCGAAGGCGTCACCACCCGGACCGAGGAGCAGGCCGGCCTGGTGGCCAGCCTGGGCAAGAAGAAGGTGCTGATCCTGCGTAACCATGGCCTGCTGGTCTGCGAGCACGACATCCCGTCCGCCTTCTGGCTGATGTGGACCCTGCAGCGCGCCTGCGAAGTGCAACTGGCGGCCGCCTCCATACCCGGGCCGAACCGCACCTTAAGCAACGAGGTGCGGGCGCTGTGCGCGCACAAGGAGCACAAGAACGTCGATCCGGAAAACCGCGTCGCGCAAAAGATTTTCGACGCGCTGGCGCGCCAGGCCGGCATCCGTTCCTACGACGCACTGATCTGACCCTGGCCACGTAATTTCGAGCACCTGCCCGGGCCATGCCGGGGCGATTTCACCGGCCGGGTTATCGACGGCCACAAAACAGACAACGAGACAAGCTGCCGCGCCGAATGACGACGGGCGCAGGCAGAATGGAACAAGCGCAATGAACGCACCCATGCAGACCGTCGGGTATCAATTGCCCGTCTACCCCTTTGAACTGCCGCCCGAACTGCGCGAGCCGGGCGCGGCGCGGCCCCGCTACCCGGTGGTGATCATAGGCGCCGGCCTGTGCGGCCTGACCGCTGCCTGCGACCTGGCCGCGCGCGGCGTGCGTGCGGTGGTGCTCGACGACGACGACACCATAGGCGTGCGCGGCGCCTCCTCGCGCGGCATCGTCTACGCGCAAAAGACCCTGGAGATCATGGACCGCCTGGGCCTGTACGACCAGGTGCGCGGCAAGGGCGTGACCTGGTCGGTCGGCAAGACCCTGGCGGGCAACGACGTGGTCTACGAATTCGATGCGAGTGCGCAAAGCGCCTCGCGCCAGCCGCCCTTCATCAACCTGCAGCAGTTCTACCTGGAGTGGTTCCTGGTCGACCGGATCACCGAGATCGGCGCCACCGACCTGCGCTGGAAGAACAAGGTGGTGGACTATGAGCAGTTCGCCGACCACGCGCGCGTGGTCGTGGAAACGCCGGCCGGCAACTACTCCCTGGAAGCGGACTGGGTGCTCGATTGCTCCGGGGTCGCCAGCCTGGTGCGCGACACCTTGAAGCTGGACACCCATCCGGCACGCGGCATCGATCGCTGGTGCATTTCCGACGTGCGCTTCAAGGCGCCGCTGCCGATCGAGCGCTGGACCTGGGTGGAGGCGCCTTTCAACGACAATCGCGCGGTCTGGCAGCACCTGATGGCCGACGATGTCTGGCGCCTGGATTTCCAGATGGACCCGGACTGCGACCCCGAGCACGTCAGCCGCCTGGACGTGGCCGCCGAGCGGGTGCGCCGCCAGGTGGGTGAGAATGTCGAGTTCGAACTTGTCTGGGTCGGCCCGTATTCCTATCGTTCGCAACTGCTCGATCAGTTCCGCGTCGGCCGGACCTTTTTTCTCGGCGACAGCGCGCACGTGATGAGCCCCTTCGGCGCGCGCGGCGGCAACAGCGGCATCCAGGACGCCGACAACCTGGGCTGGAAGCTGGCGCTGGTGCTGGCCGGCGAGGCGCCGGAAGGCCTGCTGGATACATATCACGCCGAGCGATACCCGGCGGCGCAGTTCAATATCATGACCACCCGTCGCACTTCGCGCTTTTTGTCGCCCGAGTCGCCGCAAGAGAAAGTGTTCCGCGATGCCGCCATCAGCCTGGCCCGCGAGTATTCCTTTGCGCGCAATCTGGTCAACACCGGACGGCTGTCGACGGCCTACACCTATGCCGGCTCGCCGCTGTGCGGCGCGGCGGCTGGGGTGACCCTAGCGCCGGGAGCGGCGGTGCAAAACGCGCCCATCACTCTGCCGGACGGCAAGGCCGGCGCGCTGGCCGACCTGTTCCGGCATGCGAGCGCCTTTGTCGGCGTATGGCTGGGCACGCCTTCGATCGCGGCCGCCGAGGTGATCCGCTGGGCCAACCAGAGCGCGCCGCGCCTGCGCCTGGTGCAGATGGGACAGGCCAACCTGGGCCTGTCGCGGATCGCCGATCGCGAAGGGCGCTTGGCCAAGGCCCTGGGCTGGGATGGCGTCACCCCGGTGTTTGTGCTGATGCGGCCCGACATGCACCTGGCTGCGGCATTGCCCGACCCCGGGCTGGCGCAACTCAAACGTGCCTATGCCCGCGCCCGCGGCATCGCCCTGTGAGAACCGATGCGATGAAAACTAACCCGAACTTCACCGACCACGACGCCTTCTACGAGCAACTGCTGGCGGCCCACGAAGGACTGAACGAGGCGCAAAGCGCGCAACTCAATGCGCGCCTGATACTGCTGCTGGCCAACCAGATCGGCGAGCAGGCCGTGCTTGCCGAGTGCGTAATGGCGGCGCGGGCGCCGTTCGTCGCCTCATCCCCCAGGCAATCCTAAGCGATTCAAATCGGCGTTCCAGTCGCAAGCCGCGCCAAACTGTCAGATCGCCGACCAGATGGCTGATCTGGATTGCTGATTGTCAGGCCGGTGCGCCAGCCACTCGCAAGCGCGCTTCCAGCCCCGAGCCAGCCAGGCTATGCTCGATGGCGGCTGCGATCTCGTCTGCCGTGGCCTGGTCACGCCGCGCCGCCTCGCAGCGGACCTGGGCCGCTGACAGGCGGGCCAGCGCCGTGTACACGTCGAACTGCAGGCGCACCCGGCCGATTTGCTGCGCCAGCGCGGCGGCTGCGCTCAGTTCGGCCTGGGCGGTGGCGTGCCGGTTCTGCGCCATCATGGCCGCACCGCGCCAGTGCAGCGCCCGTGCTTCGAATTCGCGCATGCCGTTAGGCGCGGCGGTCGCCAACAGTTCGTCCGCATGCGTCAGGCAGCCCCCGCCGTCTCCCTCAGCCAGGGCGATCTCGGCCAGGCCATCCAGGCAACGCACCATCAGGTAGCGCTCCGAGTTGCGGCGCGCCTGCGCGAGCGTGGCGGCCAGCGCCGGAACCACGTCGCGCTGCCCGAGCCGGGCGCGCGCGACGGCAAGGTGGGTGTCGATGGAGGCGCGCCAGAACATGATGCCGGTATCGCGCGCCAGCGCGACACCCGGCTCCAGGTGTTCGATCACCAGTTCATTCAGTCCCAGGTCGAGCAGCAGGTAGCCCAGGTAGTCGTAGGCGATCAGTTGATAGCGCGCCTGCCCCAGACTCTCCAGCCAGTGCAGGGTCTGCTGCATGCCGGCCCAGGCCTCGCCGTAGCGGCCGGTGCAGGCACGCACGTGGTCCAATCCGAGCAGGGTCGGGCCCAGGTGCCATTGCAGGTCCGCGGCGCGCGCGATCTCCAGCGCCGCCTCGAATTGAACGGCGGCGCGCGGATAGTCACCCAGCCCCTTGCTGCCCACGCATGCGTGCCCGATCATCATCAGGTTCTCGGACTCGTAGCTCTTGTCGCCGATGCCGCGGGCCAGTTCCAGCGAGCGGCTGAAGCACTCGATGGCCGCCGCGGGCTCCGCATTCGCATAGCGCGCCTCGCCGTTGCCGTGATAGGCCTGCACGGCGACCAGGTCGGCATAGCCCTTGCGGCGGCAGATATCCACCGCCTGGCGGTGGAACCCTATCGCCTTGTCGTTTTGGCCCATGCTCCAGGCCACCGTGCCCAGGTGATAGAGGGTGTCGGCGGCGTGGTGTTCATCGTCCAGGGCCCGGGATTGGTTGAGCGCTTCGGTCAGGCAGGCGGTTGCTTCGTCGTAGGCATCGGCGCGCCGATAAGCCATGCCCAGCCGGAGCAGCGCATCGCGCGTCTGCCCGGGAATCCCGCCGGCGCGCGCCGCGTCCACCACCCGGCGGAAATCCTCGATCGCGCCCGCGCTCTGTCCGGCCTGGGCGCGCGCCGCGCCGCGCCGCTCGTAAATCGCCAGGCGCTCGCTGTCGGGCAAGGCCTCCGGATGCGACTCGCACAGGGCCACCGCGCGATCGAGCCAGTGCAACGCATCGCGCAGCGCGAACAAGGCCTGTGAGCGCTGTCCGGCCAAGACCAGGTAGCGCAACGCCTGTGGCCAGACCTGGGCGCGCTCGTAGTGCTCCGCCAGTTGGGCGTCGCGCTCGTGCCCCGCGCTCTCGCCTTCGGCGCGCCGCTCCAGCGCCTCGGCCACCGACAGGTGCAGCAGCCGGCGCCGGGCACCGCCGATGTCGCGATAGACCACCTCGCGGACCTTGTCGTGGCTGAAATCGTAGACCCCGCCCTCGGCCTCTTCGCGCAGCAGGCGGCGCCGCACCAGAGCCTCGACGGCGTCGAGCAAATGCTGTTCCGCTTCGTGCGTCACCGCCAGCAAGGTGTCGAAGTCGAAGCGCCGGCCCAGCACCGCGGCGGTTTCCAGGGTCGAGCGCAACTCCTTGGGCACGTGGGCCAGGCGCACCCGCACGGCGGCGCGCAAGGCATCCGGCAGCAAGCCGGCTTCCGGGCTGGCGCGCGCCTCCAGTTGGGTCTCGCCATCGTTGAGGGACTGCAGGATGGAGATCAGGAAAAACGGATTGCCCTCGGTCTCGCGGTGCAGGCGCTCAGCCAGCCCGGCCGCGCCCAGCCTGGCACCGGCAAGCGCCCCGACCAGGGCTTCGGTATCGTCGGGCCCGAGACGGGCCAGCGATATCCGGCGCGCAAAGGTCTCGCGGCGCAAACTCTCGATCAGTCGCGCCAGCCGCTCGTCGTTGTCAATGCTCTCGTCACGATAGGCGTAGACCACCAGCACCGGGAACTTGGGGGCCTGGCGGGCGAGGTAATGCAAGACCTGCGCGCTGGCGTCGTCGGCCCACTGGATGTCGTCGACCATCAGCAGGCAAGGACGGCCGTCCCTGGCCGCCTCGAGCAACTGGCCCACCGCGCGCGGCAAGCGTGCCTGCCGGGCCTGCGGAAAATCGTCCGACAGCTTGGGCAGGCCGGGCACGCGCTCGGCGATCTCCGGCACCAGCGCGGCCAGCTCGGCGAGCGACACCGGCGCCAGGCTGCGCAGGGCGCCGGACGGGATGCGGTCGAGAGCGCGGGTGATCAGGTCGATGACCGGCTGAAACGGCATCGAGCGCTCGATTTCGTAGCAGTTGGTTGAAAAGACCGGCAGGCTGCGGGCCAATGCATGGCGCGCCACTTCGCGCATCAGGCGGCTTTTGCCGATGCCGGGCTCGCCCTCGATCAGCACCGCATACCCGCTGCCTGCGCCAAGCTGGGCGACCAATCCGGTGGCCAGGGAAAATTCGCTGCTGCGGCCTACAAAGGGGGCGGCATCACCGGTCGCGGCACCGCCGGCAGGCCGTGCGGGCACCGCCGCCGGGTCCGGCGCGTTGGCGCCGGCGTCGCTGCCAAGCGGCAAGGCATCGACTTGCAGCCGGTCCGGATTGCGCACGGCGCGGGCAGAGTCGAGGAAGCCGCGCCGCTCCTCTTCGGGTATCGCCAGCGCCTTGGCCAGGCGCTCGGCCAGCCCGCGCGAGGGCCGGCGTTCGTCCGCCTCGATCTTGCGGATCGAGAACCCCGAGCAAAAGACCCGCTGTGCCAGCGCCTCCTGGGTCAGGTCCAGCGCCTTGCGCCGACGCCGCAACCAATAGCCGAACGACGGCGTCTGTCCCTGCATGTCGTCCGGCCCCTTCATTGATTTTTTCGGCTCTTGAGTTTACGCGTTTTGCCCGGCTTTTCGACCCGTCAGGACGCTTTGTCCCGCTTTTTGTCCCGCCCGGCGTGACCTGTGTTCCTCATACGTGGGGTGAAATGCGACGGATTCATAGCCTGTCAACCCGCAACGGAGCAAAGACCCGAACATGCAAGCAAACAACGCGCGCGGCTGGCGCACCCCCCTGGTGGTCCTGCTGTGTGGTGCCATCGTGGTCAACATCACCCTGGGCGTGCGCCATGGCATGGGCCTGTTCCTCAATCCGGTGACCCTGGAACTGGGCGTATCCCGCGAGGCTTACTCCTTCGCCATCGCCCTGCAAAACCTGGCCTGGGGCTTTTTCACGCCTATCCTCGGCGGCGTCGCGGACCGCTACGGCGCGGCACGCGTGATGGTGGTGTCGCTGATCGTCTATGCGCTGGGGCTGTGGGGCATGAGCGCGGCCAGTTCCTCGCTGATGCTCACCCTGACCGCCGGGGTGGCGATCGGCTTGGCACAAGGTGGCTGCACCTTCGGCATCATCACCGGCGTGGTCGGGCGCTCCTACCCGCCCGGGCAGCGCGCCCAGGGCCTGGCGGTCTCCGGCGCCCTCGGGGCGCTGGGCCAGTTCTACATGATGCCGCTGTTGCAGGGCCTGATCGAAAAAGCCTCCTGGCACACCGCGCTGACGCTCTCGGCGCTGCTGATGCTGATCGTCATCCCCCTGTCCCTGGCGATGACCGAGCCTTACGTGGATCGCTCCACGCTGAAGAAGGGCGGCCTCAAGCAGGCGTTCAACGAAGCAGTACGCGACCCCAGTTTCCTCCTGCTGTCGCTGGGCTATTTCGTCTGCGGTTTCCAGGTGGTGTTCATCGCCGTGCACCTGCCGGTGTACCTGCGCGACATCGGCCTGACCGGCAATGTGGGCGCACGGGCGCTGGCGATCATCGCCATCGGCAACATCGTCGGCACTTACGTGTGGGGCATGCAGGGCGCCCGCTTTCCCAAGCGCTACCTGCTCTCGGCGATCTACTTGCTGCGCGCCGTGGTGATCATCGCCTTTCTGCTGGCGCCCAAGACCGAGGCCACGGTGTATGTGTTCGCCGGCGCAATCGGCGCGCTCTGGCTGTCCACCGTGCCGCTCACCAACGGACTGGTGGCGGCGCGCTTCGGGGTGGCCTATCTGTCGATGCTCTCCGGGGTGGTGTTCTTCGGGCACCAGATCGGCTCATTCGCCGGGGTCTGGCTGGGCGGCTATCTGTTCGATGCGACCGGGACGTATTTCTGGGCCTGGATCACGGCGGCCGCCCTGGGAGTGTTCGCCGCCCTGATTCACCTGCCGATCAAGGAAATACCTCTGCGGCGCGTAGTACCGGCCGCCGGACTTGGCGCTGCGTGAGCGATCGGCCAAGCCTGTTCCCCAGCCGGAAGGACTTGTCCCGCTATTTGTCCCGCTTTGCGGGACCCGCGGGGCGGCGCGATCGATTGAAATGGCAGTCGTCGCATTGAAACGACGGGCCTGGCCGCACGCGCCAAGGCCTTGCGCGGTTGGTCACCCGACTCCCGTCGCCAACAATAAACGGAGCCCGCATGGGAATACTCGCCTTCATTTACGGTGTTGTCAGTTACGCCATCTTCCTCGCTTCCTTCCTCTACGCAGTCGGCTTTGTCGGCAATCTGCCGCTGTTGCCCAAGACCATCGATTCCCTGCCTGCCGGCACCATGCCCGACGCGCTGCTGGTCAATGTGCTGCTGCTCGGATTGTTCGCGGTCCAGCACAGCCTGATGGCGCGCCCAGCCTTCAAGCAACGCTGGACCGAAGTCGTGCCCAAATCGGTCGAGCGCAGCACCTACGTGCTGTTCTCCAGCCTGCTGCTGGCGCTGCTTTACTGGAAATGGCAAGCGCTGCCCGCGCTGGTCTGGGACGTAGAAGGAAATTCCGCCCGCCTCCTGCTGCAAGCCTTGTTCTTCCTGGGCTGGCTGATCGTCCTGACCTCGACCTTCATGATCAACCACTTCGACCTGTTCGGCCTGCGCCAGGTGTACCTGCGCCTGAAAAGCGCGCCCTATACGCCGCTGCCCTTCACGAAGTTCGCCCTGTACCGCTTCGTGCGCCATCCGATCATGCTCGGCTTCCTGATCGCCTTCTGGGCCGCGCCGGTGATGAGCCTGGGCCACCTGCTGTTTGCGGTTGCCACCACCGGCTACATCTTCATCGGCATCTTTCTGGAAGAGCGCGACTTGCGCCAGGTGCACGGCCGCGCCTACGAACAATACCGGCGCGAAGCCTCGATGATCGTGCCGCTGCCGCGTCGCAAGTCGAGCTAGCAGCCCATCCCTGGCGCTTCGAGAGCCGGGTCCAAACGGTCCGACCACACGGGTTTGAAGAAGAGGAACAAGCAATGCCGGTCTTCGTGCAGGGAAATCTCAGTATCGACCACATCGACGAAGGCAGCGGGCAGACGGTCGTGCTGATCCACAGTTCGGTGAGCGGCAATCGCCAATGGCGCGCGCTGGCCGATTCGCTCAAGGACCGTTACCGGGTGCTGGCCGTCAACCTGTTCGGCTACGGCCAGACCACGCCCTGGCCGGGCCATGCGCCGCAATCCCTGTACGCGCAGGCGCAACTGGTGCTCGCACTGTGCCGCGAACTGCCCGGCACTGTGCACCTGGTCGGCCACTCCTTTGGCGGCGCGGTGGCCCTGAAGGCCGCGAGCCTGCTCGGAACCCGGGTCGGCGCCCTGATGCTGCTCGAACCCAATCCCTTCAATCTGCTTGAGCAAGCCGGCCGCATGCCGGCCTACCTGGAAGCGCGCGGCCTGCGCGACCACATCAAGTGCCACGGCGTGCTGGGCGACTGGCGCACCTGCGCGGAGCGCTTTGCCGACTACTGGCTGGGTGACGGCGCCTGGAACGCGATGCCGGAAAAACGCCGCGCTGCTTTCGTCGAGGCCCTGCCGCCCAATTTCCACGAGTGGGATGCCGTCATGGACGAACCAACTACCGTTGAAGAATGGCGAGCCCTGTCTGCGCAAACCCTGGTGGTGAGCGACCGGGCAACCCGCCTGCCGGTGCGGGAGATCGTCGACATCTTCACCCGGGCCTGCCCGCACTGGTCCTTCCGTTTCATCGCCGGGGGCGGCCATATGGCGCCGCTCACCCATCCGCAGATCGTCAACCCCATCGTGCGCGAATTCCTCGACACCGCGTCCGCATAACCTGAAGGAGTACCTTTATGTCCGCAACCCTGCCCTCATCCGCTACTTCCACTTCTTCCGCCGTCGATCTGGCGGTGGTCAAGACCCGCCAGCAGGCCGCCTGGGCCGCCGGCAACTATGCCGTGGTCGGCACCACCCTGCAGATCGTCGGCGAGAACCTTGCCGAAGCGCTAGACCTGCGCTCCGGCATGCGTGTACTCGACGTCGCCGCGGGCAACGGCAATGCCACCTTGGCGGCTGCGCGCCGCTGGTGCGAGGTGGTCTCCACCGACTACGTGCCGGCTTTGCTCGAATCGGGCCGCAAGCGCGCGCAGGCCGAAGGCCACAACATCCATTTCCAGGAGGCCGACGCCGAGAGCCTGCCGTTCGCCGACGCCTCTTTCGACGCGGTGATGTCGACCTTCGGCGTGATGTTCACACCGAACCAGGAGAAGGCGGCCAGTGAACTGATCCGCGTCTGCAGGCCCGGCGGCAAGATCGGCCTGGCGAACTGGACGCCCGCAAGTTTCATCGGCCAGGTGTTCAAGACCATAGGCAAGTACGTCCCGCCGGCGGCCGGCGTCAAATCACCGGCGCTATGGGGCAGCATGGACAGGATAGAGGAGCTGTTCGGCAAGAGCGCGCGGCCGGTGCACGCCGAGAACCGCCAATTCATGTTCCGCTACCACTCGCCCGCCCATTGGCTGGAAGTGTTCCGCACCTACTACGGCCCGATGAACAAGACCTTCGGCGCTCTCGACGCCCAGAAACAGCCGGCATTCACCCAGGACCTTCTGGCCCTGATGGAGAGCGGCAACCGCTCCGGCGACACCACCCTGGTGTTGCCCAGCGAGTACCTCGAGGTGGTGATAGAGCGCGAGCAGGGGGCGTAGGGCCGGCCGGTTGCACCTGGCCGGACCGCAAATGTGGGACGACCCGGGCTGGAGGTGCGGCCAGCCGGCCCAGGGGCGCAGTACGTGTCCTGAGCGGATTGCGTTAACCTATGGTTCGATGGCGCAAATTTTGCATCGCTGCAAAACGTTGCCACCGATCCACGTAAAGGTCTTACATGCATCCGTTCACCAAACTGGTGCCGGCGCTTTGCGCCGGCATTTTTGTGCTCACCGCGCAGTGCGCCGCCGCGCAAACCGTGCTCACCGCCTCCTACTGGGTTCCGCCCACCCATTTGCTGGCCAAAGACGTGATGATCCCC
>Ga0302322_100001247_pt1 | contig 20651 bp, 32 predicted proteins | sample Fen_T0_2_FD_203757 | JGI IMG/M metagenome (GOLD analysis project Ga0302322, IMG submission 203757) | Peat permafrost microbial communities from Stordalen Mire near Abisko, Sweden - Fen_T0_2 | ecosystem: Environmental > Terrestrial > Soil > Wetlands > Permafrost | place: Sweden: Abisko...
TGCCACCAATTCAGTTGGATGGAACGGGTTAGGATCGGGTATACGATATGCCAATGGCTCTTTTACTCAGATTTTGCAAACCGAATATTATGCCACTACATCAACAATGTCTGCACCTAATTCTGCGTATAGTCTGGGTGGCGATATCGGTTATTCATACTCCCGTTTTAGAACAGACCCATACACTATTTGGGTAAAGACCATTGGTCGGTCAGTCCGTCTTATCTGCGACAGTCAGATAGACCCTCTTTTTTATACTGGGAATGACGGCAAAAACTACGGTACGGTCAAGATCGGCAATCAAATTTGGCTGTCTTCCAATCTGAGCGAAACGCTGTATCGGGATAAATCCCCTATTCCAAATGTCGTCCCAGACGCATCATGGTCTGTATTGACAACGGGCGCATGGTGCTTTTACAACAATAATCCATTAACCGAATAGCACCATGAGCGAAGAAAAGTATTCATTAAACAACAATCCATTCTCGATTGATCCAACTGAGAATGTTAAGAATCTCGTCCTTCTGAATGTCAAACGTCTGGATGACACCATTAATATGTTGGCAGAAAGGCTAACGTCCAAAATCGAGGCAGAGATCAGACGTATTGACGAAACGATTGCCTTGTCAAGAGAAGCGACAAAATTAATTAACAAGGCAGAAGCAAAGCGTATTAACGCTATTCGTGCGGTAGACGTTGGTGCAGTTGCCACTGCTAACGATAAAGCCACGGCACAGGCTGTTGTACTGGCAAATCAGGTGAGTTCCTCGGCAGAAACATTGAGAGCCTTGGTTGCTCAGACTGCCACGACCGTGGCTCAACAGTTAAGTCAATATACCACTCAGTTGTCAGACCGCATTTCATCAATAGAAAAAGCACAATATGAGAATATAGGGAAAGGAAGGGCAACTGACCCCCAATTAGAGTCACTGCTAATTGAGGTTGCCCGTCTTCGTGATTCACAGAGTGCCCATCTGGGTAGTGGAGCAGGAATGAACCAGTTCTTTGGTTGGGCAGTGGCGGTGGTGTCTTTAGTAATCGCAGGGATAATGATTTTTCTAAAATGAAACACTTCACACTATTGGAACTTACGGTCACCCATTCGGGTCTTCCCAACATCCCTAATGAGGAGCAGGTGAAGAACCTTGAGATCGGGGTAGAGAATCTTCTCGATCCTCTTCGGGAGATGTACGGTAAACCTATTATCGTGAATAGTGGGTTCAGAACTCCTGCTGTGAATAAGGCGGTCAATGGGAGTCCTACCTCAAACCATATGACAGGTCAAGCCTTCGATATCACCTGCGAAGATAATATGTTTCTGTTTCAGTTGATCAAGAAGCACTTCGCCTTCGACCAACTCATTAACGAGTATGACTACTCTTGGGTTCATGTCTCCTACCGTGGAGAAGCCAATCGACACCAAATATTTTCACTCCCATGACCGCAAAGATATATCCATATACCTACTCCAAAGACTTCAAGGTGACTTGGGAGTCGCTCTACGCTCTGGCGGTGGAAAGCCAAGGTTTTGTTGGTACGATCACTGAATGGCTTGACTCGCTGAAGTCAGGAGCAGAGGGTAAGAACGCTTACCAGATAGCCAGTGAAGAGGGGTTCGTAGGGACAAGGGCAGAATGGCTTGCCTCTCTCAGGGGTACTGACGGTCTTAGTATCCAAGGGGAGAAAGGTGAGGCGGGGACTCCATTTATCAGCCAGAGTTTTACCCTTTCGTTCCTCGACATCTCCCATAAATACGTCACCCTTGACCTGCCAGTCACAAACAATCAATCTGTTCTTGTCTGGGTCGATGGAAGTGGGGTACTGGGAGAGGTCGGAGTTGACTACTCCGTTTCGGGACAGGAGATATTCTGGACAAGTTATCTATTTGATCACCTGCTCTCGTCAGGGGATAAACTTCGAGTAATATATTATTAAATAACACGCTATGAGCAAGATAAAACCAAAATGGATCGACTTTAATACCGACACAATGGAGATTGTTAACAACCAACTCTCCGTTAAGGGTACTGCGAGTGATGCCAAGGATTCCAAAGTCAGTGCAACAGATACGACTCCTGCATTCCTACAGGCGAAGGTATTGGGTTCTTCTGGGAAAATCACTACAACCAAGGTAAACTCAGGGGCGAATGAAACCTTAGTCCTCGGCATCGGTGCAGACGTATTTGACAAGACCGTCCACTCTACAACCGACATTACTGAGGGAACGAAGCAGTTTTTCACCAATGGTAGGGCAGACGCTCGTATCACCAATCAAAAAGGACAGGCTTCGGGTCTTTGTCCTCTGGGGGCAGACAGCCTGATCCCATCCGCTTACCTTCCCAACAGCATAGATGAGATCGTTGAAGGCTACTTGTCTGGAGGGGTCTTTTTCGAGGACGAAGCACATCTTACTGAGATCACTCCTTATGACAGCAAATTATACATCGATGTGTCTACTAATCTTCAGTACCGTTGGTCTGGATCAGTCTATGTAGGCATACAATCTGCCTTGGCTTTAGGTGAAACTTCCGCTACTGCATACCGTGGAGACAGGGGCAAGACGGCCTTTGACCACAGTCAGAGCGCACATTCTCCAAGCAACGCAACTAAGTGTATTAAAAAGGTTGAGGTTCTCACCCTGTCGGCAGGAAACATTTCAGCCAAATACGCTGATCTCTCCGAAGTACCGATTGCCCCTACCGCAGTAGAAGTGTTTCCGGTTGGCGGTTGCCCTCAGTTGTACACGGTGGATTTCACTGTTGTCTCTAATGGGTCGTTGGTGCTCAGACTGAACTGGAGTAGTCTGGGACTTGATGGTATCCTTGCTGATGGCGATAAACTGATGGTCAGTTACACTTATTAACTCACAGATCGAAGATAAAAAATAACCGATTATGAGCAAGATTAAAGCAAAATATATTGACTTCAATCCTGACACAATGGAGGCTATTGCAGGGCAACTCTCTGCGAAAGCCACTTCTGCGGACGGCAAGGATGTCAAAGTCTCAGCAGGGGATACTACTCCTGCATTCCTCTCAGCCAAAATACTTGGCACTACCAACAGGGTTACCGTCACCAAGACTGACGCAGGGGCAAACGAGACTTTAGTGATCGATGTTGTGGGACTCGGAGGAACGGCAGAGATGCAGGTGTCGGGAGGGTATATTCAGTACCGACCCGATAGTGGAGCATCTTGGTCAAATCTGATTCTGGTCAGTAGCCTTGTCGGGGCAACGGGGTCGGCAGGTGCGGACGGACAAGCAGGTACAGCAGGAACAGCAGGTGCAAAGGGAGATAAAGGAGACACGGGAGTAACAGGTGCAACGATTGAACTGCAAGTGTCGGGCGGGTACATTCAATGGAGAACCGTGGGAGGTGTGTCGTGGACTAATCTGATTTTGGTCAGTAGTCTTGTCGGAGCGACAGGTACAACTGGAGCAGGGGGAGCAACAGGAGCAACAGGGAAAGGAATCTCATCTACATCCTACAACGCAGGAACAGGAGTCCTGACTATCACGTATACCGATGCCACAACCTACAGCACTGCCGATCTGAGAGACACAGCCGTGGAGATCAATATCAATTTCCTTGATTTGACCCCATTTGTCTACAATGTCCCCAAAGCAATGGTTTTAACAGCACAGGCACACGAAAGCACGATAGCAACGCTGAGTATTGCGCTTAATACCAACATGGCTCGGTATGATAAGTTGACCATCACCCCCGCAGTAATCGGATTAATCACCTTAACAGGCACATTACTATGAGAGAGTATATAACATCCAAGGCATCAGGAACAGGTGGTGCTACCCTGCCAACCCTTCCGTCTCCTGTAACAACCGATCCTGTTGCATGGACTCGCCCTTCGGATTGGATCGACATTTCTACGGTTGATGCCAACGAGATCAAGATTCTGAGTACCGAAGGGGTAGGCTTATGCTTTCAGACAACCATAGCAGGGAGCGGTACTTACTCAATCGATTGGGGTGACGGAACAATTGATACAGACAGAGCGTCAGCAACGATTTACCACCACGTATTTACTTCAGCCAACGGGACAGACTGTTCGTTGGGGTACAAAACATTTGCTGTCAGAATATATGGCGCATCGGGCAATATCACCGCATGGAAGATTGCCAAACCAACCACGATCAGCGGACAGCACTACTCTCCTATGTTGGAGTTTAATAGTGGAGTAACAACATGGTCAAGTACGGGGTTTGCAAATATGTTTGTAAACTCAGGTGGTTATCTTCCTCCATTGTTGCGTTCTGTAAAAATTTCATCTTGGGGATCAAGCACGGGGTACTCAGGCTTATTTGATGGTTGCACCACACTTCAATCAGTTACCCTCCCGTCTTCATGGGGCAGTACAACTACTGTAGCAACCATGTTTAATTTATGCTACTCTCTTCATACCGTTACACTACCATCCACTTGGGGTAATGTCACTAACGCAACAAGTATGTTTAACGGTTGTTTTTCTCTTCAATCTGTCGCACTCCCAACTTCTTGGGGAAGTATCAATTCAGCAATAAGTCTTTTTTACGGCTGTACTTCATTAAGAGGGATTACCCTTCCTGACTCATGGGGGAGTATACCGTTTTTAACGAGTTTCTTTCAGAACTGTTATTCTCTTCAGACCTTAACGCTACCAAATACTTGGGGGATCGTGACCAAGACGGACAGTATGTTTCAAGATTGCCGTTCGCTACAACCCGTTACTCTTCCAACTACTTGGGCAGGTATTACTACTACGCAAAGTATGTTTGCAAATTGCTATGCACTAAGAACTATTATCATGCCTATCTCTTGGGGAAGTGTCCTCACACCCGTAGGTATGTTTTCGTCTTGTACTTCACTCCAATCAATCGTTCTTCCAACTGCTTGGGGAAGTGTCAGCAATGTCAACACGATGTTTAACACTTGCTATTCCCTTCAGTCTATTGTCCTCCCTGCGTCTTGGGGTAGTGTGAGCAATACCAACCAAATGTTTAATGGTTGTTCATCATTAATAAGTGCCTCCCTTCCCATGGATACAATGGGTATTATTACTAATGTATCAAATATGTTTTCGGGGTGCGCTTTTCTTCAGTCCATTACCTTACCTGCCTCTTGGGGAAGTGTATCTCTTGCATCAAGTATGTTTTCGGGGTGTAATGCTTTACATACCGTAACCCTTCCAACCTCTTGGGGTAGCGTTACCAAAACGGATTCAATGTTTTATAATTGCTACTCCCTGCAATCAGTCACTCTTCCAACATCATGGGGAAGTATTACTACTACACAAGCCATGTTTTATGGATGCTCTGCACTTCAGTCTATCACTCTTCCGACAACTTGGGGAAGTAGTCACTCCTCCATGAATTCGATGTTTATGAATTGCTACTCCCTGCAATCTATAATACTTCCTTCTTCTTGGGGTAACTGTAATAATGTGTCAGCGATGTTCCAAGGTTGCTACTCCCTGCAATCGGTTAATCTTCCAACAACGTGGTCAAACAGTCTTAGTACCGTTGCTACAATGTTTAACAATTGCTACTCCTTACAAGCAATATCTCTCCCTGCATCATGGGCAAATATAACAAACACGTTACAAATGTTCCAAAACTGCTACTCTCTGATTGCCGTCACTATGCCAACCGCTTGGGGAAATGTATATTCTGCGAATGGGATGTTTAGTTCTTGTGAATCACTAAAATCCATTGTGCTACCGACTGCAATGAATACTGTAAATGTGCTAAATGATTTTTCTAATATGTTCAGTTACTGTGTCTCCTTGGTATCTGTTGCTAATACGCAATATTTAGGCTCTTCTCTCCAACAAGCCAGTCTGAGTAATGCATTTATGAATTGCTATGCCTTGACGAGCAATATCGTGATCGACTCACTTATTAGTTCGTTCTCTTGCCAAGGTGTTGGGGGTTTGTCAAAGATACCATCTGTAAGGCTCACAAGGGCGGGTTCGACATTTGGGAACACACCTCATGTCGATGTATCTAAGAGCGACATGAGCGCATCGGCACTCAACGACTTATTTGGCGATCTTCCGACCATAGCAGGAAAAACAATCACCATAACAGGTTGTACAGGCGCAGGAACTTGCACCAAGTCAATAGCAACAGGTAAGGGATGGACAGTAACAGGTTAATAAATTAAAAGTTATGAACGAAGGATTTTACAAATGGTATGGGTACTTGTATTACGCACCGAATTTTGTGAGTACACCCACCTTTGATTTGTATAAGGAGCAGAAGGACACCTACACCTACCCTTTTGACGGGTGGTATTGGTTCGACTCAGAGAATGATGCCTATGAATTCTACGGAATAGAACGGGCAGTTGAAGAAGGAATTGAATTACCTTAATTATAAAAACATGAAAATCAAAGAAATCTTTTTCTATTTCCAAGGAACCATAATCATCATTGGATTCTTTATCACCTTGATTTATCTGATCTATACAGGTAAGTCCCCCGAAAGCGTTGCCCTTGTCATCGGTGCGCTGATCGGAGCATTCCTCCAAACGGTCAATTATAACTACGGGAGCACAAAAGGCTCTGCGGAGAAGACCGAAATGCTATATAATTCCACTAAGATGCCCGACAAATCTACGGTGCAGAGTACGACAGAAACAACATCTACATCTACATCACCATCACCATCACAAATACCAAAACCATGATCACAAAGACCAAGACCATGACAACAATTACAGTCATTGTTGAGTTCATTACCAAGTACAAAAACCTGTTAATTACCGCAGGAGCCATCATCCTCGTAGCAGTCATCATTGCTCAGTGCAAACGCAACACTGTTCTTCGGAAGGAGAACGCTCGTCAATCCACGACACTTACAACACCACAAATACCATGATAGCAATTATTGCCTTTATCACCAAGAACATCAAACTTCTACTTATCGGAGGATTCGTAGTCCTTATACTGATTATAGCAGGTCAATGTAAAAAAAACATCGCCCTTCGTAAAGAGAACGCTCGTCAGGCCACCAACCTTGAACAGGTGACCAAGAAGGATGGCTCAGAACTAACCCTTACGGTTGACGAATTTAAGCACATTAACACTCCGGTGACACAGAAGGTCGACTCAATCAGGAAAGTGGCTAAAGTCCCGTTACGTGCAATCAGGAATGCCGAAGTAACAAGCATCACTTATCGGGATACTGTTGCAGTGGAAGCAAAGCGTGATCGCCCAGTGGAGATTAAGCCTCTTGTTGCAATGAGCGTTAAGTATTACGCTATTCCGGTCAGTATTGATGAGCAATGTTGGGGAATGAAAGGCATGATCCTTACCTCTGACTCCAGTGCCAGACTGAAGGTTACCTCACGGACAGCAATTAATTCAATACAAAGGCTTGAGATAGGCAAGAGGTTCCTTGGATTCCTTTGGTTTACCAAGAAGTCAACCTTCAAAGCCTATACGGACTGCGGGGAGGTCAAGATCGACAAAATCAAGTTCATAAAAAAATAACCATGAAACTCATCGTCTTAAACTATCCGATTGCCGACTTCATCTACAACGCACAAGTGCTGTCCATGTACCGTGCCAGTGGAACTCTGAGTAGCGGGGGAGAGGCTATTGTTATGGATACTATCCTCAATACGAGTGACGAGCAGATACTGACCCGATACCTCAAGGCAGGAGCCGTCATCATTGCCGACATCATGAGTGGCTACACCAAGAACATCTTGGATCAGGACGGGGTCATGCTACTCGATCCGTATGAGTTTGGTGGTACACTTGGACTGCTGACCAATCAACTTATCTACAGGCTGAATATGCCAGATACCGTGATTGATTCAGCAATTGATGCCCTTGATGAGGCGATCCGTGACGGTCTGGAGAACTACATCATCTACCGCACTGCCAAGCACCGCTCAATTGAAAACCAGTCCTACCTGCAAGATTGGAATGAATGTCTGGACAATATCCGCAAGTACCTCAATCGCAGAAGCGAAGGGACGCACAGAAACTACAACATATATTAATCTCCAAAATAGGGTATAACAGGTCTGATTAAGGGTATACATACAACCCCAAGAATCAATGGCTTAGATTCCTTTGTCATTAGAAATTGCAACTTCTAATACAAGGAAATTATGAGTGTAGAACAAATTGTAGCAGTCGAGGGAGGGTCTCCCGTTCCTGCTACTATCAACTTTTATTACGAGATCGAGAAGTTATTTAACAGTGTCTCGATCCGAACTGCTTACAGGGCGAAGATGACGAAGGATCAACAGGGCGAGTCTCAACTGGATGATATTCAATTAACCAGTCAGGAGAGGTCTATCTTCCTCGAATTTCTGGAGATGGTAACCTTTGACGTATTCGGGGAGTTATTTAAGATAACCGAGAGCGTGAAGGAGCCTATCTTTTTCAACATCAATTACACCCCATTATCACCTGCGGTTGCTGTCCTTTGCTGTGGAGCAAAGATTCTGGATAACGAGAATTACTCCCTCAATATTCTGCAAAACCTCGACAAGAAAATCGAGAACTGCCTCCGCTACGGGACGCTTCGGGAATGGGCAATCTCCACCTCACAGTTAGAGGATGCCAAGATCAATGAGGCTCAGTACAAAGAATATATCCGCAAGGTGAAGAACCTGTCCTTCGAATTACGCAAACCATTAATGACATAAAATATCATGGCAACAGTTACACCAAACAATCCCACAGGGAAATTAAAAGTGGCTCCTAATTATACAGAAAGGGAACTTGCAGATTATAAGGATAAGACGGAAAATTGGAAGAGAGACGAAAAACCGCCTATGATGAACGGTGTTCCTGATTGGGACTTTCAGGAGTTACTAAAGCAGAGAGACGCTTCCCGATTGGCATACGAAAAGGGCAGGGACATTCACATTGCATCGTCTCAATCCGATGGGTATCTGCCACGGCAAGACCCAAAACTATATAGTTCTCAAGCAAACAGGGGGTCAAGGAATCCAAGTGATAAAAACTATGAAGATTGGCAGAACGGTGATGGATTAGGAAAAAAATTTGATCCTAAATTTATTAACGAAATATCAACTCCTGATGGATTTAAAAATACAAACGACAGAAGGGCGCAATTAGGGTTGCCTCCGCTAAACATGAAAAATCCGCTTAGTGTGGCACTTCAGCCAAAAACATCACTCGATGTTCCACAGGTTACAGGATTAGAGACTCCCACTGCTGTGCCTCCTGCCTTGCCTAACACTCTTCCACGCACTTCCCCTCAGTTAGAGGCAGAAACTCTTTCAGCAAAAGAGAGGGATCAGGCACTCAAAAAGTCAATCATCTCATCCATCAACCAATAACGAGAAGGCCACCTTAAGCAAGTGGCTTTTATCTTCTCCCCCTGTTATCGAACCACCATTCGATCAGCGTGTATGCAATATACACCAAGGCTATCGATACAACGATCATCAGTCTTACATCCTTCATAGCGGTTTACAATTGTAAACTATCCAGCAAAATGCGTGTCTTGACGTATAAATCCTGTAATTCCTTGACCTCATCGATTGTCCTGTAGTAATACAGAATCGTGGCATGATCCCTGTCAATTGTTTTACCAATTCTGGCTTCCGACATACTCGGAAACATCTCATGGCAGATCACACTGTAGACCTTTCGGGTATCTACCAGTGTCCGAAATTTCTTCCTGCCGACAACATCTTCCACAGTTATTCCATTCATCACGCATATCTGGTTTAACAGGGACTCTGGATAAAATTTACCTGCAATATTGTCATTCTGGGCATTGCAGAGTTTTTCTTGCAAAGGGGATAAATCTTCCTCCCCTTTCTTTCCACGAAGGCTACCGATGATGTAATCGATCTCAATTCGGGTTAATGGAACAAACGATAAAGATTCACTCATGATGTGTGTTTTTAGACGATTTAAGACATTATTTTTTTCAGACATACATTTCCCCGTTTGAGGGGTGATCGTTAAAATTTAACGTGGTAGTGATAGTAAAGAAGCCATCTCCTTGACTCCTTCCTCTATCGCTTGATCGGAAATTGAATTACTGCCAAATTTTATGGATTTGAAACCCCTTGGTTTTCTCCCTCGGTACTCCTTGGAGATGCGGAGATAATCTTCCAAGGAGATTATTGATAAATCTGCTATGTCGGCTACACCATATGTGGGTTCAAACCGCACGTAGACAGTGGCAGTGAAGTGGACATACTTGTCATCTGCCACAAAAACAGTGAAGATGTCAGCCTCGGTTGCCCTTGCCTCAACCGTTTCCTTGTACACTATGTTGACAATCTCATCTACAGTGTCCTGTATCCTGTACAGCATATCTTTATCCAGTGTAGTCATCAGGCTGATTATTTCTTGGGTAGGAAACATTCCTATGGTTCCGGTCAATGATTGATCCTTACTGAAGAGCATTGATTTTATGATCGATTGTCTGATGGTATCTTCTAATTTTTTCATGGTAATATTTTTAAAATGGTTGGCTGTCGTTTTGGGATTCTTTGACGGGGTGCTTGTAAATCTGGGCAGGCAAGTCCGAGAACCTTGTCATTTGTTCGTTGTGTGCGATCTCGATGGTTCCCACTCTCCCCCTGCGGTTTTTGGCAATTGTAAGATTGTAGGCTTCATCCTCAACCCAAGGGAAGATCACGATGTCTGCATCCTGTTCCAGTGATCCTGATTCACGTAGGTGGGATAGGTGAGGCTTTCCTGTATCTGCATCCCGATTGAGTTGTGCAAGGGCGATAATTGGTATCTTTTCGGAGAGGGCAAGTTTTTTCAATGACCTGCTCATTTCTCCCACCTGTTGTTCCCTGTTTGCCCTTTTGTCTGTTGGGGTTAAAAGTTGCAGATAGTCAATGATCACAAGATCGCAACGGCCTTTACGTCTATTTTTTGTGGTCATCGCCTTAATTAAATTCACCGTCATGTTTGCATCGTCATTCCAGATAATCGAGTGTTTTTCAAGCGTGGTCAGAGAACGATTGATGGTATCCCAATCGTCATCGTTAAGGTGACCGTCCCTTATCGCAGTCCTGTTCACTTCTGATTCTCCGCTAATCTGAATGCGCATCAAATCTTCTGCTCCCATTTCAAGACCGTAGAAATTTACCCATGCTCCCGAACGTGAAGCCATCTTTGCGAAGTGGAGTGCCAGTGAGGTCTTACCAATTGCAGGTCTGGAGGCAACGAGGATGAAATTTGTCTTGCGCCATCCTCCGGTAGAAAAATTCAGTTCTTTGAATCCAGTTGTGATCCCTGCGCTATTGCCTTTGCGGTATTCTTCACAGTCATTTTCCATTTCCTTGATCGTATTCTGGATGACGCTGATTTGGCTTTTGCCAGTAGATTGCCCGACTGAATAGTCATCGATGACTCCTATCTTGACTTTCAATTCATTGAGAATCTCTTCAATATCAGAGGATTCGTCATAGGCTTGCTCCATCACTCCGAGACTGATCTTGATCAATTCCCTTTGGATAAACTTCTGTTGTACGATCCGAGCGTAGAACTCAAGGTTGGTGGTAGTTCCGATGTTACTGGTCAGTTCAGTGACGTAGAGAAAACCTCCTATCTCTTCGACCTTGCCCATTTCACGGAGTGCCTTGGAAACCATCAGTAGGTCGATGGGCATATTGCGCTTTACAAGCGAACTGATCGCCCTAAATATTTCGACATTCCTGTGGTCGTAAAATGAATCTTCGTTGACCAGATGGGTTATTTTAACCCATGCTTCGGAATCTAACATCAGCGATCCCAGAACTGCCCGTTCAGCATCTAATGCCTGTGGGGGAACTCTTCCTTCGTTCATGGCTCTGATAAAATTTTCTCAAACATTTTTTGATTTGGTAACTTGACAGTCTCCGATCCATTCGTTTCTTTTTTAATCCACTTTCGGAAGGTCAGGTTTGCACTGACGCATTTTGTTAAGAGTGGCTTGTAGTTATGCATGGTCAGGATCATGCTTGTTATTTGTTCCAGAGTGAACTCTGACTTTAAGCGTTCAAATTCTGCAAGAGTGAAAGGGTATTTCATTTTGGCAACCATCGGAGCATTGTCTTTAATCCACTTGTTGAACTTTGAAAAGTGGATTGAAATTTCACTTGGCGTGGTCACACGCAAAACCTGTTCCACAGGTTCCCCCACACCCTCTCCCTCTCCCTCCTCCCCTCCCATCCCATCCCCTTCCCGTGGGGTAGACCCATCGGGGGCACAGCGGGGACTCTGCGGGGGAACATTTTTACTCAGTATGTCTTTAAGAACATCCTTATCAATCAGATAATTAGGATATCTCGCATCAAATTTTTGATGGCTATGGAAGGTGCGAATGAGGTAATAATTTTCTTTGTTGTGTGTGATAGGCACAAGCATCTTTGATTCGATCAATGCATCAATGAATTTTTGAATTTCAGAGGTCTTTAGGTCGTCATCATAAGGAAACAATTTTGCTTTAAGCAGAGAGGTGTTTGCCCTAAACACTCCATTGTCATCTGCCAGATTCCATGTCCCAATAAAGAACAGTCTACAGGGTAATGAAAGTTTTGCGATCTTCTCATCCTCCCAAAATTCAGGTTTGATCGATCTTATTCTGGCCATTTTTGTTCAATTTTTTTAATATTTTTATGAAGGAATTTGGTAATTTCACTCATAACAGGGTGACCAAATCGCTCCCATACTTTTAGTGTTAAATCCTTGTTAAAAATAAAGATTGCAATAGAGTCTAATGTGCTATATATAAATAGTTTATCACCTGCAATATTTATGTTTTTATAAATTTGGATAGGTTTATCCGGTGAAGATGAAGTTTTAAGAAACTCAGAGAGTGTATGACAGTCTTCGCAAACCGTTAAAAGGTCATCATTGTCTGCCTCCCAAGGGTTTCCACAGTATCTAAGGTGGTGGACATTAAGGGTGGTTTCTGTGTCCCCACAGTGTCTGCATTTAAACTTATCCCGCTTCATGATCTCAAGTCTCTTCCTTTGCCACTTCGGGTGTTTTAGTTTTTCTGAATAATCACTCATTGGTCGTTGTAATTACTTGGTTGTTTTGTTTTAACTTCATCAGCACATACTGGTTGATCAGGGATTGTGCTACCCGTAGTAGATCAACGCTGTTATTCCAGAACAGTGAGTTCACTAAGTCTTGCTTCTCGCTGATCTCTTCTGGTGTTTCTTTTTGCTTTCTCATTTCAGACGGGATGATCTCGGTTATACTTATCTATCCGCTCTTGCCTGTCTTGGTCTGGTCGGATCATTATCCAAGTCTTTTTATTGATCTGCACAGCAACTGTCTGGTCTGTTGGCTTCCTTTGCCGTGCCTTGAAGGAAGCATTTCTCTTGTTGATCCTTCCTTCCAGTTCACTGAAAACGCTCATTGTATTGCTTGTTAAGGATTTTGTACTTTTCGATGATGTCAATCAAATCCGGTTTATCCCATCTGTGCCTCTGGATATCCCATTCTCTCTGGGTTGCCAAGAGTTGCTTGTAGGCTTTTCTGCCGATCTTCTTCCTGACCCAGTCGTTGTAGATGTAGGATGTCCCGTGTTTAAACTTATTACAGGAACTACACCCGCCATAGACATTCAATTCATTGAATCTGAGCGCACTGTATTTCCCTGCGGGGTAGCAATGGCAAGCGTGATAACTTGTCCGGTCGATTACCTTGGTGGTGTTGCAGGTCGGACAGTAGAAGTGAGTGCCGTTGATGGCATCCCTGTTTCGGATGAAGGTGTTGAAGACAGCCTGTGCCAGAGCCATAAGTTTTGGCAGGGGCATCGAGTCGTAGGTGGCATCCCTGCGCATCTTTGGGGTGATCTTAGCCTTCGCCAGTTTCAACTTTAACTTGGCTGACCGTACCAGTGGCATACAGGCAGGGCAAGCCTTGGCTATAGCTATCCCGTTGCGCCTACGTGGTTCGAAGGGGGTATGGCAGATCACGCATTGGATGATGGTGTTCATGGCTCAATGAAGGGGGTTAATTCCGATCTGTACATCTGGTAACAGAGGCCAGATTCTGTGGTTACCTCATGCTCTTTATTGATGAAATCCTCTTTGAATGCATACCCTACTATTTCGTTGATTTCGCCTCCAACATGGACAAGGACATATAATTCAACGTCTTTATTGATTTTCCTTGTTGCCCACAGATGCCCTTCTTCGTTTTTTGTTGATTTAACGTCATAGCGTAGCGGACGCTTGATGTTTTCATCGGTATAGGTATCAAGGATGCCGTCTTCACTTCCGCTCCGTGGCTTTGTGCAGAGATCGAATTTCAGACCAAACGCTTTGCAGAATACATATTCACCCACCGCACCAAGGCGGTGAATCTTTTGCGGGTCTTGGCCTGATCTTATTGTGTCTTTTACATTTGCTTTTACACAAGCATTGTACCGTTGATTGCCTACCTCTGAGTAGCATTCAATTTCTTCGGGGGTTAATAAGACTATCATATTTTGTCTTTGTATTGATCTTCAAATTCTGGGAAGACATAATCGCTTGGAAGGGGAAGGATGATCCCCAGTTCACCGGAGGCGAACCTTTGAATCTTGTCAAGGTATTCCTTGAACTCCAGAGTGTTCAGATTCTTGGTTGACATAGTGCCTTCCATCTCTTCTCCAAACACGCTGATCGTTCTTTTTTTAAGAAACTTTTCCTTGAAGTAGTTATGCAGTTCCTCCGAGTCATACTCACCCTCGGTTTCCTTGCATATACAGGCATACCACAGCCACATCAGCCTGTTCTGGGAGTAGGTTCTCTTGTCGTGATGCACGTTAATCGAGACTTCGTAACGTCTGTCAGGAAGTTGGTCAATGTGATCCTTGACCCTTTGCTTGTCGGAAAAAGTATTTATTCGAAAAAGCATGGCTGTATTTGTAGTCTCGTTTAAAATGCTTTACTTTACCCCTATCAGGTCAGTTTACTGATTTGTTGTGATCATGTGGTGTGATTACGGGATGGGACGCTTCGGTGTCCCATTCTTCGTTTCATTCCGGTAGGGAATCGAATTCTTTCATCTCAAGGTTGCGGTGTTCTTCCTTGATCCGATGATCCATGAATGACTTCGCTCTCTGAAGTTCGTAGGTAAGAAATCCGAGTGCTTGTTTTGATACATTGGCAACTGCGTTGGCTCTGGCGACATCGATTTCATTCCTGTCGAGTTTTTCAAGTGTGGTACATAGGTTAGCGAATAGGCTCTTGCTGTTTACTGGTTTCATTTTCGATGGATTTAATTTTGCGTATTAATTGAAGGTATTTTCTGACAGCAGATTTTGTATCTGGGTCAATTGTTTCGTATGTAGATTTATTCAAGCGGAAATAAGAATGGAATAAATAATAGTCGGTTAATTTTTCAACATAACTCTTGGCGTAGACCTTTGCCGTAACTGCTATTTTTTCTTTGTTCCTTGCTTTAAATTCTCTGGTTCGGGCACATATTTTTTCTTTGTTCGTTTGATAATAACCTCTTCGCCAAGTATTCTTTCTTATTCGCTTCAAGCGAAGTCTCTCTTGTTTTTCTTCTTCGGTTTCCTTCATTTCAGAATGGGGTTTTATTCACGGGTTTCTTTTTGCCACATCTCTTGCAGACCCCAGTTTTTGTATCGGGAAGATGCCCCCACCACAGTCGGCATTTAAACTTATAGAATCGGCTTTTTTGTCGGGAGACTTCCAGATCAATTGTCTCGCTCTTCCTTTCAAGACCTTCAAGAATATCGGTGATTCCTCTTAAATGCTCTCTTAATTCGCTAAACGCATCCATGATTTTTAGTTAAAATGGTGTGATATTGAATGGTATTCTCATCCCTTTCTCAGCCACATGAACCGTCTTTCCGGTCTGCTCGGTAATTCTCTTTTTGAACATTTCGGAGTCACTGTTCTGGTCTGAAAGGTGTATTAATACTATATTGTTTACATTTGTAATCCGGTTAGCACGTAGTAATTCCTGTAGTGTTTCAAGGCTCATGTGCGAATTTTTGATCCGATAGTAGACCTTCGTGTGAACCGATCCGTTGTCGAGATTCCGACTGAGTATTTCTTCTGAATAGTTGGCCTCTATGAGGAGTTGGTTGAGTCCGATGTTCTTAAAATTAAAGGGGCACATAAAGGTGTCCGAAATGAAAAGTACAGTACCGCATTCCTTATGTCGGATCAGGTAGCCTACTGGCATCTTGGCATCGTGGATGATATCAAAAGCAAGGACTTCGAAGTTGCCGATTTGAGCCTTTGGTTTGATTGCGTCCTTAATGTTGGCTGATTGGATAGCGTGATATCTATGCCCTTTCAGTGCCAGTGCATCCAGTGTTCCTTGGGACGCATAGATGTCGATTCCCATCTTGGCATAGTTCTTGGCGAACTTGGCATGATCACCATGCTCATGACTGATGATGCACCCTTTGATGTCCAGTAATGAAACGTCATTCTCGCTGAGAATCTTCCCCAAAGGCATCCCTGCCTCGATAGCAAGGATACCATCTGATGCTATCAGGAGGTAGGAATTACCCTTGGATGAAGAGCCGTTGATCAGGAGTTCCATTTCAGAAGTCTCTTGTTGGTGTCTGGGGAGGAAACATCTCGGCCTGTTTTTCCACCTTTGCCTCGGTCTTTGGGGGAATTACATTTGTAACTTCTGGAGCAGGAGCAGGGGTTTCGACTGGTGGTGGACTGGTGGTGACATTTGAACTGACATCCTCGAAACTTATCTCAACGGTGTTGGCCTGATCCATCAAGGCATCGTCTTCCTCCTCATCTCTCGTAATCTTAAGGTAGCCATCCGAAGCAGTGTTCATGATATATTTACAGGCTCTCTGGACTACGCTTTTCTTAGCCATCTCGTCACGGAAGTTTTTGTGGGCAGGGGATGCTCCATTGGTTTTTCCCTGCTCCCATGCCTTCTTGATCTGGCTCATGTTCATGATCGTAACCTCTGCCGTTCCGTCTTCCATCGTGGTAATGGCATATGCTCCCCTTATCTTGTCGTTGTCGATGGTTTCAAAATTCTGGGTGTGCTTGACGATCTTTTTGCGACCAGAGGAAGACTCTATTTCGTAGACGAACTCGTCTCCCTCGTAGATTACGTTGGCAGTTACGTGTTTCATGCCCACCCGCTTTGCCATCGCAATCGATCCGAAGTAGGACTTGCTCAGTTTTAACTTATTCCCATAGGGGATGAAGTAGCACTGGTTCTTCTGCGGACTCAAGCCTTGGACAACCATGTCCAGTAGGCAGGTGGCAACCGAATCCTTGGTGCAGGTTTCAAGGGGTTTCGCATCATGCCCTTGCAGAATGATGTAGGCTGATTTGAGAGCGTTCTCTGGTGAGTAATCTGGAGGCAGGATCAAAGCCTTGGCCTGTGTAAATGCCTGTATCTTGGCAAGTACCTGATCGGAGATGTTCTTTTCCTGCACGGCAGGAGTAGTGTTCTTTGGGTCTGTCATTGTTGGGGGGTTATTTGCGTTCTCTTTTTGTAATTACTTGGCATTGGATGTAGGAGAAAAACTCCTTGGCTACGTGCCGAATCTCGAAGCCGTTATTGAAAATCAGTCCGTAGTCATGGACGAGCCTGTCAATCCGAAAGGTGGACTGGGTGCTTTTCTGGACGATCTCTACGTTGTTCCAATATTCGACTCTCGCCCTGACTCCGATCTTCTCAACCAGAAATCTCAGGTTGGTCTTCCCTGTCAGGGTCTCGACAGTTGTGTATTCCATCTTCAGTAGTAGTTTCTCTTCCTTGATCCTTGCTCTGTCGGCTTGCTTGGTGGTCTTCTTTTTTTCGAGGGTCTCTGCTCTTTCTGTCATGGCCTATGTTATTTTGAGGGTTTTGTCGGTGGTAACGTACAGAAGGATGGTCTGCGCCTCGGTCGGGATGAATTGGTTGACCGCCTCTGCGTTGTCGATGATGATGGGTACTGATATACCGTAGTGTTTCGAGAGAGCGTTGATGATGTCGATCCCTGCGTTGATCTGGTCGGCTCTGTTGGCATCGCTGAAGGGGACTCCATTGACCATAGTCTCGAATACCTGACGTTCTCCTCCGGTAACCAGAGTCTCGTACAACTTAAACTTGACGATTGTGAACTTGTCGTTGACGGCCTGTTCAACCATCAGCATCTTTGTCTTCTGAAAAGATTCGATGGTAAACTCGGTCTTCTCCAGTTCCGACAAGTCTTTGGCATGGAGTGACTCTTCTTTTTTCAACTCGTTAACACGTTTGGAGTTGCGCTCAATCTGGTCTCTGGTGGCAAGTTGCCTCTTAAGTTCAGTGACACCTTCCAGTAGGACATCCCGCATCTCACGCTGATCGGTAACGTCTGCAACCTTGAGTTCTGGCAGTGGCTTCTCGACAGTGGCTTTGAGACTCTGGTACTGATTGTTTCCTTGTGTCAACACTAAGGTCTCGGCAAGTTCCTGTCGTGGCTTCTGGGATTCAGTGGTGAGTAGTTTTTGTTGTTCAGTGAGTTTGTCGATCTCATGTTCCGCATCTAATATCTGTATCTCAGTAGAGAGTTTGCGCTTGGCTAATCCCTTGCCGTTTGAATTGATTGACTCCAGTTTTTCTGCCTTCTCTTTTTTGAACAGGATCAGTTGTGTCTCCTCGGCATCCGCAATGTTGCTGTTTGCAAGTGGCTGACCGCACTTGGAGCAGGTCAGGCTGTCTTTGTTGTAGACGAACTCCCTCTTGTTTTCATTCTCCCAATCCTCACGCAGTTGAGTAATGCTTTTATCGATCGAAGTCAGCGAATCTTTGTAGTTGGTCATCAGAAACTGTAGTCTGGACAGTTCGTTCTCGGTCGGTCGGAGTTGTGCAGTGGCTCGGCTTATGGTGATATTGTATTCGTTGACATCCTGCATATTCTTTGTTCTGAGATCGTTCTCGATCTCTGCCATCAATTTCTTGGCTGAAAAGTTGGCATCGTAATGGCTCTGGATTGATGTGTTGGCCTTGGTGGTCTGGTCGATGATCCCATCGATCTCGGAGTTGAGTTGTTTGACGGCCTTCTCTTTCTCCTTGATCTCTGCCTCGATGGTTGCCCAATCAAGTGTGTCGGGATTATTATGAAGGACTTCATCAATGCGGTAGGAATAGGATTCCAGAATTTTCTTCAGTGTTGCCTTCTGTGCGGTCACCTCACGCTTGTATTCTTCAAGTGATTTAAGGTCGGATAGTCGGGCAAACAGTTCACGGTATGCTATGTTGTCACCCATAGCCATTGCATCGGTAATATCGCCTCCCATGCGGACTATAACATCCCTGCGCTCGGTCTCCTTCAACTGGACATTAAAGAACAGGGGGATGGTCAATATCTTCCAGAGACTTTCTGGGGTGATCTCGTCTACCTTCCGGTAGAACTCGCCAAGTGTACAGGGTACTTCGTTCCAGAACATCTCCGACTCATTGGACTCGTAGGTCAGGGTCTCTGATCCCCGCTTGCGTGTCCATTTTTCTCTGTAGACCCTCTTGGCCTTGACCTCAAACTCGTCAACCATGAAACACATCTCGACAGAGTGGTCGGCACGGTTCAGTGCGGTGTTGACAGTGTTCTTGATGCTGAATGATTTTTCATTCTGGGAGTTTTTCCCGAAGAAGAGCCAGTTGATCGCATCTATGATGGTGGTCTTGCCTGTCTTGTTCGCTCCTTCGATGATCGTGTTCTGGTGGAAGAGAACCAGAAGATTCTCACAGCCTTTAAAGTTTGTGATCCTGAGTGATTGGAATTGTACGGTCTTCATGGTGTAATTTGTAAACGGTGTCAGTCATTAACTTGTCTCTCTCTGCCTTGGTAAGGAATAGTTTCTCGGTTGCCTTCTGGTCTTTGCGGAACTCCAGATATTTGTGGATCATCCAGATGATGTAGATCAGGGCGATTACGAATAAGTAGAAGAGCGCATCTCGGTATTCACCGATTGAAGTGATCGTGTTGTGCATGGGTTAAGGATTTATTGATGGGACTGCCGACTTTCTGGTGACTGGAGGTTTGTTTCCGTTGACTCTGGCTGTGCCGTGGAGGTTGAACAGGAGGAGGTCTGCTTTACGGAACTTTGGTTTGCCTTGGACTGTCACCGTCCAGAGGTCACCGCTTCGGAGTGCCTTGGGTATTCCATCTTTCAAATGCAGAAATTTTCTTGTCTGCCTCAATGACATGAGTTCTGGGAGGCTGTCCTCTGGTTTGTGCTTTGCTTCCAATGCCAGTGCTTTGCCTGTCTTCTCGATCAGGGAGGCAACCAACTCAATGAAGTCGTGGTCGGCAAGGAGTCGTTTGTAGTCGCTCATTTTGCAAATTATTTGTAAAGGGTTGTAATTCCGAAGTTTGCGAAATTGCGTTTGACAATTTCCACCTCGTTGATCTTGATTTTATTGCCTTTTTTGGGGATCATTAACCTCCTTTGCCCCAGTTTCTTATGGGAGAAGGTCTGTTTAGACCAAGCGCATTCCTGCATTAAGTTGGCTTTCAGTGTCTTGGAGTCGGTGACACTTAATTTAACAAATTGTGGATAAAATCCACAAAAAATTCCGCTATCGAGTATTGACATATCGATTTTTTGTTTACGTTTGTAACGATTAAGAATTCAAATTTGCAAATTGATTGTTGCAAACGTAAACAAACAATTTGCATTTCCAAAAGATTTGCAAACATTGTTATTAACAATTTTCTGTTGAATTTAATTGT
>Ga0302322_100001248_pt1 | contig 20648 bp, 25 predicted proteins | sample Fen_T0_2_FD_203757 | JGI IMG/M metagenome (GOLD analysis project Ga0302322, IMG submission 203757) | Peat permafrost microbial communities from Stordalen Mire near Abisko, Sweden - Fen_T0_2 | ecosystem: Environmental > Terrestrial > Soil > Wetlands > Permafrost | place: Sweden: Abisko...
GCCTTCGTGACCATCTTGAACCGCGCCGGCTTCATCCTGCTGTCCGGCAAGTTCACCCTGCCGCCGCGGGTGCAGCGCGCCCTCAAGTACGCTCCCGCCGGGGCGCTGGCGGCGATCGCGGTGCCGGACATCTTCATGTCGCAGGGTCATATCGACGTGTCCTTCGAGAACGTGCGCCTGATCGCCGGATTGTTCAGCTTTTCCATCGCGGTGCTGGCGCGCAGTACCCTGCCGGCCATCATAGGCGGCATGCTGGCGCTGCATGCCCTGCAACGGTGGCTCTAGCCAGGCTTCCTGCGACGCGCCCGGGCTTTGCGGTATTCTAGCCACAACACCTACAGACGAGACGAACATGGCACCATCACCCATCCTGCTGGCGATCGCCGACGGCGTTGCCGAGATCACTTTCAACCGGCCCGACAAGCTCAACAGCTTCACCGCGCAAATGCATGGCGAGTTGCGCGCCGCGCTCGACAAGGCGCAGGCCGACGCCTCGGTGCGTGCCCTGCTGATCACCGGCGCCGGGCGCGGCTTTTGCGCCGGCCAGGACCTGGCCGAAATCATTGACCCGAAGACCGGCAAGCCCGGCTCGGTCAACGCCACCCTGGAAGACGACTACAACCCGCTGGTCAAGCGCCTGCAAAGCCTGGCCATGCCGGTGGTATGCGCGGTGAACGGCGTGGCCGCCGGCGCGGGCGCCAACCTGGCGCTGGCCTGCGACATCGTGCTGGCGGCACGCTCCGCCTCCTTCATCCAGGCCTTCAGCAAGATCGGCCTGGTGCCCGACTCCGGCGGCAGCTACTTCCTGCCGCGCCTGGTCGGCACCGCGCGTTCGATGGCTTTGTGCATGCTGGCCGACAAGCTGCCCGCCGAGAAGGCCGAGCAATGGGGCCTGATCTGGCGCGTGGTCGACGACGCCGAACTGATGAACGAAGCGCGCGCCCTCGCAAAGCACCTGGCGACCCAGCCGACGGCGGCATTGGGCATGATCAAACACATGATCCACTCCTCCGGCGCCAACGACCTGACCGAGCAGCTCGACCTCGAACTGGAGTTGCAGATGGAAGCTTCTTCCACCTACGATTACGTCGAGGGCGTAGGCGCCTTCCTGGAAAAACGCAAGCCGGCGTTCAAGGGTAAGTAGGCGATGAGCGCACCCACGGTTGAGCAGGTCGGCGCGGCGATGATGAGCCGCGATGTCACCGCGCACTGGCTGGGAATCGTGCTCGATGAGGTGCGCCTGGGCTACGCGCGCATGCACATGGAGGTGCGCAAGGAGATGGCCAACGGCCACGGCATCTGCCACGGCGGCCTGATTTTCACCCTGGCCGACACCACTTTTGCCTACGCCTGCAACAGCCACAACCAGGTGGCCCTGGCGACTTCCTGCATGATCGATTTCTTAAGCCCCGGGCAGATCGGCGACGTGCTGGCCGCCGAGGCGACCGAGCAGAATCTGCGGGGCCGCTTCGGGGTCTACGACATCCGCGTTACCAACCAGAAGGGCGAGCTGATCGCGCTGTTCCGCGGCAAGTCGGCCCAACTCAAGGACCAGGTGGTGCCGACCTGATCGGGACGATCAGGTCGGGGCCGATACCAGAAGAAGAATCGACGAAGGACCGATCGAGACTCGTCTGAGGCCGGGTCAGCGGCGCGGCCATACCGTTTCAGTCCAGAGCAGGATGGCACCGGAGCGACCCCGCATAATCGCCACGGCCCGCGCCATCTCAGGCACGCACCACCAGCAGCCCTTCCAGTTCCTCGTGCTTGGTGCCGCAAAAAATGTCACACAGGTACTGGAACTCGCCTTCCTTGTCCGGCACGAAGCGCACGAAGGTCGGCTTGCCGGGCATTACCACCTCGGCGCGGGCATGAAAATCCGGCACCGAAAAGCCGTGCGGCACGTCCAGCGAAGTAATCTCGATGACCACCGGCACGTTCTTTTTCACCAGCAGGATTTTCTCCGAATACTCGAAGCGTTTGACCGTTAGCTTGATGTGGCGCTCTTCGGGCGCGGCCAGCAACTGCAGGCTGGAGAGTCCCAGGCCGCCGGCCGCCAGGGTGAGGCCGGCGCGCATCCCTAAGCGCAACAATCGGCGCCGGTCCATATGGGTATCAATTACGCTCATGCGGGTTTCACCACCGGTAGTTCCTTGATTTCGAATCCGTAGACCGGACCCTTGGATTCGACATCGCGGAATCCCAGGCCGCTATAGGGCGCGGCCGGGTTCCACGCCAGCGGGGTGCGCTTGGGCTGCGAGCCGGGCGCGGGCAGCGGGAAAATCAGCGACTTGGAGGCATGGTGGGCGATATGCCCGGTCATCTGGTGGTGTTCCTGGTGGATGTGGCCGTAGAACACGGTGACGTTCTGGTAAGGCATCAGCAGGTCGACCGCCTTGGCGCCGTCGCGCGTGGCCCAGTCCCAGGCCGGCGCCAGGTCGAACAGCGGGCGGTGGGTGAAGACGACGATGCGCGCGTCCTTGGCCTGCTTGTCCAGGTCGGCCTTGAGCCAGCCCAACTGCTCTTCGCCCAGGGCGGCGGCCGGGTCGGAGACATTGTCCAGGGCGATGAAGTGGACACCCTTGTAGTCGAAGCTGTAGGTGGTCTTGCCGAAGAACTCGGCGAAGGCCTTGCCGCGGTCAAGCGAGGCGTCGTGCTCGCCCGGGATGAAGCGGATGTTCTTGACCTTCAGGGTGCCGATCAGCTCCTTGACCTCGGCCATCCGGCGGCGCCGCTCGGCCGGGTCGTCGGTGGTGTGGGTCAGGTCGCCGGTGAACATGATGAAGTCCGGCGGCTCGGCCAGGGCGTTGACCGAGGCGATGGCCTTGGGCAGGGTGCCTTTGGCATCCGGATTGGGCGGGCCATCGAAACCCCAGTGCAGGTCGGACATCTGCACGAAGTAGAACTCCTCGGCGCGGCCGGCCCCTTGGGCCTGCGCAAACCCCGGCAGGCCGGACGCGAACACCGCGCCGCCCACCCCGGCCAGTTTGATGAACTGGCGGCGATCAATCGGTTTTGAACTCATTTTCGACTCCTTTAAAGGTCTATGGGAAGGCGTGCACGCCCTCCCCAGCCCTTACCGCGCCGGACCGGCCGATATTCGGCCTGGAATAAATGGGCCACCGGACCGGTAAGTGGTCTGGATAGGGCGGATCTTGTCGTTGGCATGCTGGTCATTGGCATGGCGGCCTAGGTGAAATCCCCGGGCTTGCGCTGGCGTATAGTCATTGGAAGGTCCGGAAAGCAGCGGCGGGCGAGACAGGCGGGAATATCCGGTGTTCGGTTTCGGTAAATCAGAGGAGAAGGACAAGCAGGAGCGCTTCGCGCGCCTGGTGACTCCGCACGTCGACGCCGCCTACAACCTGGCGCGCTGGCTGTGCGGGGACGACCACCATGCGCAGGACATCGCCCAGGAGGCGGTGCTGCGCGCCTGGCAGTACTTCGGCTCGTTCCGTGGCGATGCCGGCCGGCCCTGGCTGCTGGGCATCGTGCGACGGGCTTTTTTTGACTGGCACGCCGGGCTCAAGCGCGACGCCAAGCACGAGCAGCCGCTGGAACTGGAAGTGCACGAACAGGTGGCCGATGAATCCTTGTGGGCGCAGAGCCCGGAAAGCTGGGCCGAGCGCTTTGCCGACGCCGAGTTGCTCAATGCCGCGCTGGCCGCGCTGCCCCTGCATTACCGCGAAGCGCTGGTGCTGCGCGAACTGGAGGATTTGTCGTACAAGGAAATCGCCAGGGTGATCGACGTACCGGTGGGCACCGTGATGTCGCGCCTGGCGCGGGCGCGCGAACTGATGCTGGCGGCACTGAATGAAAAGGGAATGAAGTCTTATGAACGAAAAAGATGAGCGCCTGCTGTCCGCACTGATCGACGGCGAGGCCGACGACGGCGAACTGCGCGGCCTGCTCGGCCCGGTGGACGCGTCCGCGCCGCTCTCGAGTTCGCTGCTGCGCCGGCATGCGACCCTGCGCGCGCTCTCCGAGGCCACCCGCGCTCACGCCACCCGGCACAGCGCGCCGCTGCGCCTGAAAATGCTGCCCGAGAAGATCTCCCAGGGCGCGGTGGCGGGCGCCGCCGGCCCCGGGCGCTGGAGCGCCTGGTTCAATCCGCGCCTGGCGGGCGCGGTGTTGTGTACCGCCCTGCTGTCGGTTGCTATCACCGTGGGAATGCTGCGTGGCGGGTCCGGCGACAACCTCGAGACCGAGCTGGTGTCCATGCACCTGCGCTCGCTGATGTCGCCCAACCCGGTGGACGTGGCTTCCACCGACAGCCACACCGTCAAGCCCTGGTTCAATGGTCGCATCAAGTACTCGCCCCCCGTGGAGGACTTCACGGCCCAGGGCTATCCGCTCATCGGCGGGCGGCTCGAAGTGATCGGCGAGGAGCCGGTCAGCGCCCTGGTGTATCACCGCCAGAAACACGTGATCAATCTCTACGTGCTGCCGGCGCGACTTGGCGCGCGCTTCGCGGCGCTCAAGACCACCCAGCGCGACGGCTTCAACATCATCGCGCGCGAAGAGGGCGGCTTCGTCTATGTCGGCGTCTCGGACCTGAACGTCGCCGAGCTCAAGGACCTGATGCAACTGGCGGTCTCCGCCCCCAGGTAGGCTGGCCAGCGGTACGTCGGCGTGGGCCGGGTCGGGCCTGGCGCTTGCGCCGCGGCCGGCCTGCGCCGGCCGGTCTTGCCTACTTGGCGCCTACCGCAATGGCGGCACCGCGCCACCCGGCGCGGGTGTGAATCGCAGCGACCGCGCCGCGGCTACTTGATCGACAACACCCACTTCACCAGGATGTGCGCTTCTGCCTCGGTGATCGGGTTGGCGGGCATCGGGATCTGGCCCCAGGTGCCGAAACTGCCTTCCAGCACCTTCTTGACCAGGCGCTCCTCCGCGTCCGGGTCCTTGCGGTACTTGGCGGCCACCAGCTTGTAGGGCGGGCCGACCAGCTTGGTGGCTATCTGGTGGCAATTCAGGCAGTTCTTTTCCTTGGCCAGTTGCGGGTTGGCGTGTGCCGGCGCGGCGCAGAATAGTGCGGCGGCGGCCAGGGTGCAGGACAAGAGTTTCAAGGGCGTTCTCCGGTGATGCGATATTGAAAGGGGCGGGCGAAAGACTCTTGCCCGCTCTCTTTCATACCGTGCTATCGGAGTGCAAATTCCCGTCCGGGAATTAACCGACCGCCCGGTTGGTTTATCATTCGCCCCTAACGACAAACGCCCAACCTGAAAGGCGTCAGACAATGAGCACAGCCAAGCGCTTTGCCCTGGAGACTATCGAGACTGCCAGCCGCGACGAACTGCAAGCCTTGCAGCTCACACGCATGCGTGCCTCGCTCACCCATGCCTACGAGCACGTGCCGCACTACAAGCAGAAGTTCGATGCAGCCGGCGCGCACCCGGGCCACCTGCAGACTCTCGCCGATTTGGCGAAATTTCCCTTCACCACCAAGGCGGACCTGCGCGACACCTATCCCTTCGGTATGTTCGCGGTGCCTATGGAGCAGGTGGCGCGGGTGCATGCCTCCTCCGGGACCACCGGAAAGCCCACGGTGGTGGGATATACCAAGAACGACATCGCCATGTGGGCCAACGTGATGGCGCGTTCCATCCGCGCCGCCGGCGCACGCCCGGGCGACAAGGTGCATATTTCCTACGGCTACGGCCTGTTCACCGGCGGGCTGGGCGCGCACTACGGCGCCGAGGCGCTGGGGGTGACGGTGATCCCCTTCGGTGGCGGCCAGACCGAGCGCCAGGTGCAGCTGATGCGCGACTTCAAGCCCGAGATCATCATGGTCACGCCCTCCTACATGCTGGCGATCGCCGACGAAATGGAAAAGCAGGGCGTGGATCCGAAGCAATCCTCGCTGCGCCTGGGCATTTTCGGCGCCGAACCCTGGACCCACCAGATGCGCGGCGAGATCGAAAAGCGCCTCTCGCTCGATGCCATCGACATCTACGGCCTGTCTGAAGTCATCGGCCCCGGGGTGGCCCAGGAATGCGTGGAGACCAAGGACGGCCTGACCATCTGGGAAGACCACTTCTACCCCGAAGTGATCAACCCGGATACCGGTGAGGTAGTGCCGGACGGCGAATTCGGCGAGCTGGTGTTCACTTCGCTGACCAAGGAAGCCCTGCCGATCGTGCGCTACCGCACCCGCGATCTGACGCGCCTGCTGCCTGGCACCGCCCGCACCATGCGGCGGATGGAAAAGATCACCGGGCGCTCCGACGACATGCTGATCATCCGCGGGGTCAACGTGTTCCCTACCCAGATCGAGGAACTGATCCTCGGGCAGGAGCGGCTGGCGCCCCACTACGTGCTGGAGGTGACCCGGCCCGACAAGATGGACGAGATGGCCGTGCTGGTCGAACTCAAGCCCGAATACGCCACCGCGAACGAGGCCGACCGCCGGCTCGCCGCGCAAACCCTGGGCCATGCGATCAAGAGCTATGTGGGAGTGAGCGCTGACGTGCGGGTGGTGCCGGTGGGCGCGGTCGAGCGCTCGATCGGCAAGGCCAAGCGGGTGATCGACAAACGGCCGAAATAGTTACACCATAGCGGCATGGAAGCGATCGCCCCCGATCTTCTTGCCAGGCTCAAGAGCGCCAAGCATGTGGCCGTGCTCACGGGGGCGGGCGTGTCGGCCGAATCGGGCGTGCCCACCTTTCGCGATGCCCAGACCGGCCTGTGGGCGAAATTCCGCCCGGAAGACCTGGCCACCCCGGAGGCATTCCGGCGCAGCCCAAAGCTGGTCTGGGACTGGTATCAGTCGCGCTCTTATTCGGTGGCCGCGGTCGAGCCCAATCAGGGGCATGACGCGCTGGCGGTAATGCAGGATTTGTTCCCCCAGTTCACCCTGATCACCCAGAACGTCGACGGCCTGCACGAGCGCGCCGGCAGCCGCAAGGTGATCGAGCTGCACGGCAACATCCTCAAGCACAAATGCCTGGACTGCGGCATGCCGCTTTCACTCACTGACGCGCCCCCGGGCAGTCCGCCCGCCTGTCCCTGCGGCAAGTCTTATTACCGGCCGGATGTGGTCTGGTTCGGCGAGAACCTGCCCGTCGAAGCGCTGGATGCCGCGCAAGCGGCGGCAAAGGACTGCGACGTGTTCCTGTCGGTAGGCACGTCAACGGTGGTCTATCCGGCCGCCGAATTGCCCTTCAGCGCGCAGCGCCGCGGCGCCGCGGTGGTGGAAATCAACCGCGACGCCACCCCGCTCAGCGCGCAGGCCGACTACGTGCTGCGCGGGGCCAGCGGCAAGATCCTGCCGCTGATTATCGACGCCTTGCAGGCGGACTGAAGCTGCCGTCCGGCGCGGCGGCCAGGTGCGCGCCGGTCCGCTTGTTGAGCATTACCAAGATCATGACAAGCTCGCCAGAGCCATGTTTTTGTCACTATTTATGCAATCATCAACAAGCCGGGCGCGGTTCGGCGTATGTGTGCACCCATTCCGGACGCGCCACCGCCTGGAAGACGTCGAGAAATTCCGCGTAGGTGGCATGGCCCAGCACCGGCTGCAGTTTCCGGTACAGGTAGTCCGGCTCGCGGGTCAGGCGCGGGAAGTGCAGCAGGGTCACGGGCACCTGCGCCTCGGACAGGTCCAGCATCAGCTTGTAAAGCTGGCCGAGCAGTATCTCCTCCTGGCGCGCCGGGTCGTCGGTCAGCCACAAGCCGCCGATGATAGAGGAAGGCGGGCGGCTGGCCGCGTCCGGGCCGCGGTAGTTATGGCTCACGTCCCGGCGGCTTGCAGCCGCGCCGTGCAGGTCGCGCATCGGTACAAAGACATGCTCGAGATGGATATCTGGATCGGCTAGCACCTGCGCCGCGTGACCGCAAAACCACGGCGACTTGACCACATGCGGGGCGCCCGGCTGGCGGATGTCGTGTTCCAGTCCGGCTCGCGCATTCGCATCGACCTGTGCGAACACGTTGTCGCGTGTGAATCCCGTATCGAGGCCGAGAAAGGTGAGCAGTTCGACCAGGAAGGTGGTGCCGGCCCGCCCGGTGCCGGTGATCACGACATGGCTGCGCACGTTGTCCCCGCTGCTCAGATCGAGGCGATCGTCGCTTCCGACTGCGGCCAGGAAAGGGTGTGCTTGTGCTCGTCGCAGCGCCAGCCGTATTCGATTGCTTGGCGGCTGTCGTCGTTCTTCCAGAACTTGAGGTGGCGCGTCGTCGCTTCCGCCTCGGCCGCGGCCGGTTGCGGGCCCTTGTCCAGCGCGACGGCCAGGGCGGTCTTGGTCCACCCCGATTCGACGTGCCGGATCACCGCCCCTTGCAGCAGCAGAGTGTCGAACAGCGGGCGCAGGTGCGCGCAGAGTTTTGGTGTGTCCGTCTTGCTCATGATGGGTGCACTCCCTGGGCCAGGCCCGGTTGGCTGATGGCGCGCGCTCCGCGCCCGGCGATGCGCGGTCGGCTGGCCGTCCATCGCATCGACTGCGTATTGTGCTTCAAGTCGGGCGCCGGGGAGGCGGAGTGCCGGGAAAGTCCGGTCGGTCCGGAGTCGCTAAGAGCGACGGGCTAGTGGCGCCACGCCCCCATCACACGATAGCAACTGCAGGATCGGACCCGTACGCCTTTGGCCGCGCTCTGGGCCGGAGGCGCTGGACTGATACGCTTGAAATGTGAATTTTGTTCAAATCGTCCATACGCAGATCTGCGTCAGGGCGCGGCGCGCCCTCGCCTGGCGTGGGACCTGGTCCGTTAATCACATCGCGAGCCATCACGCGATTGCCTGTGCGCCAAGAATGGCAAAGCCGATTGGCGGGCCCGCCTGCCCATCAATCGGCGAACCGATTGGTGGCGAAGACTTTAATGGCCCCGCGATCGTGGAGCCGGCAGACTGGACAAGGGATAGGCCATTCGGCTTATTTACGGGGCCGGCAAATCCGTCGAAGCTTGGCGCCGGGGAGGTAGTCGAGCAATCCGATCGCGCGCCATGCATTGGGGCGGGCTGGTGAAGTCGGTCAGGGCTGCCCTGGCCATCAGCGCAAACCGGCGGGTAACACGTATCGAGACCTGGAATGAACAGCTTCAATACGCATGCCTGGAACAGCAACCCTGTCGCGCCGGGGCGGCACAGCGCGGCATGCACACTCAAAGGGGACGGCATGACACGGCGACTGATGAGTGCCGAGCAGCTGGTCGAAGCGATCAACGCCGCGGCCATGACTGTGGGAGAAGACCTGCATCCATTCGGCGTGGTGCCGCGTGAGCGTGCCGACCCGACCGGCTGCAACTGGTGGGTGTGGTCCGGCAACACCGTGGAATTCAAGGTGCCCGGCGTGATGGAGGCCATCGTCCGCGACCTGCAGGCCAAGGTCAACCTGCTGCCATCGGAGAGCCGGGCCGGACACGAAGCCGGCCAGCCCGCCGAACGGGATCAGCGCGCCTGATCAGTCGGCGACGATGTTCGACTCGCTGATCACCTTGCGCCAGCGCGCCAGGTCGCTGCGCACCAGCCCGCCCAGTTCCGCCGACGAACTGGTCTGCACCGCCAGTCCCTGGTTGGCCAACTGTTCGCGCACCTCGGGCATGGCCAGCACCGCGCTCATGTCCTGGCGCAGCCTGGCGATGACCTCGGGCGCGGTCCTGGCGGGCGCCAGCAGGGCGTACCATGCATCGAGGGCGTCCAGGAAGCCCACGTTCTGCTCCTGGAAGGTCGCGATATTGGGCACCAGCGGCGAGCGCGAGCCGGTGATGCCGAGCAGCTTGAGCTTGCCGCCCCGGACCTGCGGCAGCACCGAATGCAGGCTCGCGAACATCACCTGCACCTGCCCGCCGACCAGGTCGGTGGTCGCGCCGGCAATGCCTTTGTAAGGCACGTGGGTGAGGCTGGCGCCGGTCTGCAGCCTGAGCAGTTCCATCGCCAGGTGATGCGGCGTGCCGTTGCCCGGCGAGGCATAGTTCAGCTTGCCCGGCTCGGCCTTGGCCAGGGCGATCAGGCCGGCCACGTCATTGGCGGGCAGGCTGGGGTGAGCGACCATGCAAAAATTGGCCACCGCCATCTTCATCACCGGCGCGAAATCGGCGGCCGCGTCGAAAGGCGGCTTCTTGTACAGGTTGGGCGCCATGGTGAGCGTGTTGATCGCCATCAGCAGCGTGTAACCATCCGGCTTGGCCTTGGCCACCGCGTCCGCGCCGATGTTGCCGCTCGCCCCGGGCTTGTTGTCCACCACCACCGGCTGATGCCAGCGCTCGGACAGGCGTGGGCCGACGATGCGGGCAATGATGTCGCTGCCGCTTCCGGCCGTAAAGGGCACCACCAGGGTGACCACGTGCTCCGGATAAGCGGATTGCGCAAGGGCGCCGATTGCCGGCACGGCCAGGGCGGCCGCAAAGATGGCGCGCGCGATGGCAGGGAGCAGGTGCGCCGGCAGTTGCGATTGGTGCATGTCCGCCCCCTTATTTTTTGGCTGCCGGCGCTGGAATGCCGAGCAGGCCGATTGCATTGCCGAAATAGATCTTGCGCTTGTCGCTTTCGGCCAGTTGCAGCGACTCGATGGACCGGATGCCCTCGCGGATGAACATCGGCCCTTCCTCCGGGTCGAACGGGCAGTCGCTGGCGAACACCACCTTGTCGGAGCCGAAAAAATCCAGCCCGCAGCGCAGCGCCGAAGCCGAGCCGCCCAGCACGGTGTCACCGTAGAACATCTTGAAGTACTCCATCGGCTTCTTCTTGAGGCTGCCGAGCACCTGCGACTCCGCCGGGTCCACGCTGCGGCTGCCCAGTTGCGCCCACAGGGTCTCGGCGCGCCCCTCGAAATAGGGCAGCATGCCGCCGCAGTGGTGGGTGATCAGGCGCAACTCCGGCAGCTTGTCGAGCAGCCCGGAAAAGACGATGCGCGCCATCGCCACGCTGCTCTCGAATGGCCAGCCCAGCACCTGCCAGATTTCATACTTCGATTTGTCCTCGCCTGCGTAGTCGGCGCGCGTGGCCGGGCGGGCCGGGTGCATCCACACCGGCAGCTTGTGATGGTTGGTGATGCGCTCGAAGATGGCGTAGAAGTCCGGATCGTCGAGCGGCCGGCTGTTGACGTTGCTGAGGATCTGGATGCCGCGCGCCCCGAGCTTGCCGATCGCACGGTCCATTTCTTCAAGCGCTGCCTGCGGATTGTTCATCGGCAAGGAAGCAACGAAGGCGGGAAACTTGTGCGGCCACTGGCGGCACATCTCGGCCATGCCGTCGTTGGCGACGCGCGCGAACTCCGGCGACTGCTCGGGGCCACCCAGCATCTCGGGCGCCGGCACCGACAGCGTGAGCACCTGCTGCACCTCGGGCCACTGGTCCAGCATCTTGACGCGCGCCTCTATGTCCCAGAGCATGCGCAGATTGGACACGCGCCGGATCATGCCCGGCTCCTTGCCATGCTGCTTGACCAGCTCCAGGTAGGCCAGCGGCATGACGTGGTTATAGATGTCGATCTTGGTGGGCTGCATTGTCTCTCTCGCTATTTTGTATTGTGGCCGGCGTCTTGCCCGGTCCGGCTTGCGGGTGGATCATAAGTATCTCTGACTGATTCCGTCAGATGGCAAACATGTGCGGATGATACCCAACCGGCATCAGGAGGCGGCGGCGGAAAATGCAACCCGGGGTTGCGTCGGGCGCTGCTTTTTCAGCCGGCTTTGATTTCCCACTGTCCACTAGGCACTCTCGATTGCCGGGGTGTCCGCGCACGCGAATGTCCCGGCATCACGCGCAGTGGAGAGTAGCCGCCCATGTTGCCCACCATTATTGCGATATTTGCCGGCTGCTTTGTGCTGGAGCGCCTGATTCCCGGCTGGCCGCTGCCGCGCATCCGCAGCTGGCCCTTGCGTGTGCTGCTGGTCAACGCCATGCAGATCGCGGTGGTGGTGTTGGCTGGCTACACCTGGGAGCGATGGTTGGCCGGGGCCTCCATCCTGCATCTGTCGCGGGAACTGAGCCCGGCCGCCGGCGGCCTGATCGCCTATTTCATTGCCACCTTTGTATTTTATTGGTGGCATCGCTGGCGCCACGAGGTCGACCTGTTGTGGCGTCTGTTCCACCAGATTCACCATAGTCCGCGTCGGCTCGAAGTCATCACTTCGTTCTACAAGCATCCGGTCGAGATGGTGGTCAATTCCATCATTGGCAGCCTGCTGGTCTACGGCCTGCTCGGCCTCTCGCTCGAGGCGGGCGCCATCTACACCCTATGCACGGCCGTCGGCGAATTTGTCTATCACGCCAACATAAAGACCCCGCGCTGGCTGGGCTATTTCTTCCAGCGCCCGGAGATGCATCGCATCCATCACCAGTATGGCCGTCACAAGAACAATTACGGCGATATCACCTGGTGGGACATGCTGTTCGGCACCTACAAACCCGCGCGACTGGCTGCACGGTTACGGCTTTGATGCTGAAAAGGAGGAACAACTGCCGCGCATGCTGCTCTGGCAGGACGTAAACCGACGACCTTGATGCCCGTGGCCGTGCCATTGGGTGCACGGCCAGACGGGCAGCAGTTAGCGCTCGCCCCGAACGATGCCGCGCGCCAGCAGGTCGGTGACAACGTCCTGCGACAGACCCCCTTCGGCCAGAATTTCGCGCGTATGTTCCCCCAGGCGCGGCGCCAGGCGCCGGATCGACAGCGGCGTGGCGCTCCAGGTGCTGGGGATGCCGGTCATGCGCACCTTGCCTTCGCTGGGGTGGTCGAACACCTGGAAAAAGCCGATTGCCTTCAGGTGCTCGTCTTCCAGCAGATCATCGATGGTGCGCGAGACCGCGTGCGGGATGTCGGCGTCCCTGAGCAGCTCCAGCCAATCGGCGGTCGTGCGCTGCGCGATCACCGTGCCCAGCCATTCATAAACCGCGCCGATATTGGCCGAGCGCGCGCTCATGGTGGCGAACATCGGATCGCTCGCCAGTTCGGGCTGGCCGATCAGGCCAAAAAAGGTCCTCCAGTGCTTGTCTATGTAGACCAGCAGCGCGAGGTAGCCGTCGCGGGTGCGGTGCGGCTTGCGGTGCACGTTGAGGATGCGCGCATAGCCCACCGGGCCCTCGGGCGGCTCGAAGGAGTGGCCGCCGAGATGCTCGCCGAGTGCGAACTGCGCCATGGTCTCGAACATCGGCACCTCGATGGCCTGGCCTTCACCCTTGCGCTCGCGGTGGAACAGCGCGGCGGTGATCGCGTTGACCACGTTCAGGCCGGTGACCCGGTCGCAGAAGTTGAGCGGCACATAGCGCTGCTCGCCGCCCGAGGCGCGCGCCACCATGTCCGGCACCGCGGTCATCGCCTGGATCAGGTCGTCGTAGGCGGCGCGCGCGGCGTAAGGGCCGTTCTGTCCGAAGCCGAAGCAGCCGACGTAGATGATCTTCGGATTGACCGCGCGCAGTTCCTCGTAGCCCAGCTTGAGGCGCTGCATCGCCTGCGGGCGCACGTTGTAGACCAGCACGTCGCAGGTGGCGGCCAGTTGCAGGAAGGCGGCGCGGCCCTCCGCGGCCTTCAGGTCGATCACCACCGAACGCTTGTTTCGATTCGCATTCATGAACAGGTTGGCCATGCCGGGGTGGCGCGCCAGGCTGGTGCAGCGTACCGAGTCGCCACCGAAGTCGCCCGGGTGCTGGGGCGGGGCTTCCACCTTGATCACGTCGGCCCCCATGTCGCCCAGGGTCTGGGTCGCGAAGGGGCCCATCAGGATGCTGGTCAAGTCGAGGACGCGTATGCCCTCCAGGGGTCCTGCCATGGAATTTCCTTGGTCTGTGATTGCCGCGGGCGCTGCTTCTTGGCTCGCGTGGGAATTTGCGGGAGCAGCCTATTCGGGCTGGATCCCTGCATCCTTGATTTTTCGACCCCAGCTTTGCAACTGCACTCTGAGGAACTCGGCCATCTCCTCGGGCGAACTGGTGGAAGGTTCGGCGCCTATCGGCACCAGGCGCTCGCGCACGTCGGGCCGGGCGTAGATCTTTTTAAGCTCCGCGTTGAGCTTGTCGACGATCTCCTTGGGCAGGCCCGCTGGCCCCAGCATGCCGCCCCAGGAGGTGAGGTCGAAGCCGGCGAAGCCCGGGGTTTCGGCCACCGAGGGTATCTCAGGCAGTAGGGCCGAGCGCTTCTCCGTGGACACTGCGATCGGGCGCAGCTTGCCGGCCTGCATCTGCGCACGGCCGGCGGCGAAGTCGACGAACATGTAGGCCACCGAGCCGCCGATGATGTCGGTCATCGCCGGCGGGGTGCTCTTGTAGGGCACCGCGATGGTGTCGATTTTCGCCATGTGCGAGAGCGTGGCGCCGGCCACCTGGCCGGTGCTGTTGCCATAGGCGTATGACAGCTTGCCCGGCTGGGCCTTGGCCGCCGCCACCAGTTCGCTCACGTTTCTGATTGGCAGCTTGGGATCGACCACCAGGGTGAACGGCAGGAAGATGGTGCGGCCTATGGGAGTGAAGTCCTTGATCGGATCGTAGCTCAGTTTCTTGAACAGGAAGGGATTGGCCGAGTGCGAGGTGTTGGTGGTCAGGAACAGGGTGTAGCCGTCCGGCGCCGCCTTGGCGACGAACTCGGCGGCGATCTGCGCCGAGGCTCCCGGCTTGTTGTCGACCACGAAGCTGCCACCCAGGCCCTTGGAGAGTTCCTCGGCGGTGATCCGCGCGACGATGTCGGTGCCGCTGCCGGCGGCGAAGGGCACCACGATGCGCACCGGGCGTGCCGGGTAGCCCTGGGCGAGGGCGGTGCCGGCCGGCATCAAGGCGACCAGGCACGCAACTGAGCACGCAACCAGGCACGCAACTGAGCGGGTAACCCGTTTGACCAAACAGGTCGCTGAGCGGGTAACGGAGCGCGCGATTGAGCGCGTGGCCGAGCAGACCACTTCCCAAGCCACCGCGCAGGCGACTGCGGGGGGCAGGCGTTTGAATTGCATTTTGTCTCCGACTTGTATTGTTGGCCGGTACTCGGGTCCGGCACTTGCCTCCGGGTCCGGCACTCGCCTCTGGGCCCGGCATCGGCCTTTGCGCCGGGTACTTTCCTCCACGCAGGGCAGGTTCCTGGCGGCGCCGTACTGCCGACGTACTTCGGGCCACTATAGCGGCGTGGGCGGGCAGGCGCAAGCGCGGCCCGACAGTGGCCGCGACGGATCGGATGCTGCAGCGCGGTGCCTGCGCCTCAGGCGACCTTTCGCAGATGACCTGCCTCAGGCGGCGTGTGCCAGGCGGCCGCCGGCCAGTTGCAGCACCGGGCGCGCGCCCGCTGGCGCTTCGGTGGCGCGCAGGATCGCATCGATCACGGCCTCCACCGCGGTGGTCGGCAGATTGCCTGCCGCGCGCGGCCACTCGAGCGCCAGGGCATCGGGGGCGAAGCGCCGGGTTTGGCCCGGGCCGTGCAGGTAGGTCGGCCCCGGGCGGATGATGGCCGAGTCGATGTCCAGCACCGAGAGGAAATTGTCGGCCGCGCCCTTCGCGGCAAAAAATGCGGCATTCGCGGCTTCGTCGGCGCCGGCTGCCGACAGGTAGACGATGCGGCCGACATTGCCGGTGAAGGCGGCGAAAAACAAAGCGCGGGTGCCGGCCAGGTGGGCGGCGAAAGTCTGCGTGCCCACCTCGCGCAGGATGCCGGCCGCGTGCACCACCGCGTCGATGTCCTTGAGCCAGGGGCGCCAGGATTCGGGGGTGCTGTGCTGCGCCAGGTCCAGCTGGGCGTGGCTGGGCGCATTGACGGCATGGCCGCGCTCTTGCAGCGCCAGTTGGGTCAGGTGGCCGATGCGGCCGGAGCCGCCGAGCAGAAGTATGTTCATTATCAGGTTCCAGTCAGTTTGCTGGCGCAGGCCGCACCACATGCGTCATCGCGCCGTTCCAAGCCGGGCGCATGGTTGGCATTGCCCGGTCTACGCCCGAATCGGGTGTAGCGCGATATTGCGCGGCGATTGCGGGCAAACCGGAGATAAAAGCGGTCAAACCCTGGGCGCAATAGCGGCCAGGCGGTGATGCGCCAGAGCCAGCCGTAGCGCGTCAGCGCGTAGGCGCGGCGCAGGCACGCCAGGCCGCGCAGCACCTGGCCGTCGGCGGTGACGCCGTGCAGTTCGCGGTCCAGCGCCGCATCGGTAAAGCCGAAATCGGCGGCGTTAAACTGCGGGGCCGAACAGTCCACCAGGGCCAGCCGGCCGTGCCGGTCCCAGCCCGCAAGGCGCAGCATCTCCGCACGGCAGATCGGACAGGCGTGGTCGTAGAACACCGTGAGCGTGGGCCGTGCGGCGGGCGCGGCAGGCGTGGGGGCTAGGCAGGTGGGGTGCATGGCGGTCGCAAGGCTCCCTATTTGCCCAGCACGCGCTGGATTTTCACGCCCAGGCGCATCAGCTTCATCGAGGTTTCGGGCGGCAGGCGCTCCATCTCGTCGGCCCACTCGGTGAGCGTCTCCAGAAACTCCAGCACCATGCGGATGCGCGCCAGGGCCAGCGCGTCCTGCGGCTGGTGCGCCGATTCGTCGAGCACGCAATCGCGCAGCACGCTAAGAGTGGGCTCGATCTCGCGCTTGCGGCGCTCTTCCATGACGATGCGGAAGATTTCCCAGATGTCCTTGGGGGTATCGAAATGGTCGCGCCGGTCGCCCATCAGGTGGCTGATCCGCGCCAGGCCCCAGTTCTGCAATTCCTTCAGGCTGGTCGAGACGTTCGAGCGCGCGATCGTCAGGGTATCGGCGATGTCTTCGGCGGTGAGCGGCTTGTCGGACAGGAACAGCAAGGCGTGAATCTGCGCCACCGTGCGGTTCACCCCCCAGCGGCTGCCCATTTCCCCCCAGTGCAATACAAAGCGGGTCATGACGGGGGTTAGTTCCATGTTGGGCTCGGACTCGGGTTATGGCGGGTCAGGGGTGCGGCAAGGATGGTCGGGCGGCGCCGCAATGATTGGCGGCGAATCCAACTCTTCAAAATTATTCTGCGCGATTCTATTATTTCTGTCAATACAGAAATAAAGAAAAGTGGCGCCCGGTCCGGACAGGCCGCGGATTGTGCAAGTTGGTTTCGATGCGCGGCCACGCACCCGATATAATCCCTGGTCTTTACGGCTATTCGGGATTGTTTCCCCGACCTCTACGTGGGCAACCGGCTCTCCAAGATCTACACGCGCACTGGCGATGCCGGCACCACCGGGCTGGGTGACGGCACGCGGGTGCCGAAAGACTCATTGCGCATTCATGCCCTCGGCGATGTCGACGAACTCAATTCGGCCCTCGGGCTGTTGCTCTGCGAGGACCTGCCGGCAAGCGCCCGCGAGGCCTTGATGGGCATCCAGCACGACCTGTTCGACCTGGGGGGGGAGTTGTGCATACCCGGTTTCAAGAATGTCACCGAGGCCCAGGTCAAGCGCCTGGAGGATCTGCTCGACGCCTACAACGCCGACCTGCCGCCGCTCAAGGACTTCATCCTGCCCGGTGGAGCGCGCAGCGCCAGCTTCGCGCACCTGGCGCGCACGGTGTGCCGGCGCGCCGAGCGCGGCGTGGTTGCGCTGGCGGCTGCCGAACCGGTCTCCGACCTGGTGCGCCAATACCTGAACCGGCTCTCGGACCTGTTGTTCGTTCTGGGCCGGGTGCTGAACCGCCATGCGGGCGGCACCGATGTATTGTGGCAGCAAGGCAAGAACAAGTAATCGCAACTACGTGAAAAAACACCAATAAATCAATAAGATGGCTACCAGTCCGGAACAGAATCAGCGCCTCCAGGAATGGCTCGCCGCCGCAGGCCGGCGTGACGACGCGTCGGTCCGTGCATTTGAGGCCCTTTATCAGAATACTTCCTCGAAACTGTTTGGCGTGGCGCTTCGTATACTAAGAAGAGAAGACTGGGCTGAGGAAGTATTGCAGGAGTGCTATGTAAGTATCTGGAAGCACAGCGCCGACTACCAGTTGCAACTGTCCGCGCCGATGACCTGGATGACCAGCATCGTGCGCAACCGTTGTCTGGATGTACTGCGCAGGCCGAATTTCGAGGATCCCACCGATGACGACGCCGTCTTCGAGGGCTTCGAGAGCGACGATCCGGGGCCATTGGCACTCCTTGAACAATCGACCGAGGCGGGCGCGATTGCGCGCTGCATGGCTGGGCTCGACGAGAAGCAGCAGCAGGCGATCCGGATGGCCTTTTTCGAGGGCCTGACGCACCTCGAGCTGGCGCACAAGCTGAACCAGCCGCTGGGTACCGTCAAGACCTGGGTGCGTCGTGGGCTGATGAAACTCAAAGACTGCCTGGGCACCGCCGGAATTGTAGGCAAGTGAGCCGGCCTTTGCATTGCTTCGCCGGGCCGGGCCTGCAATTGGGCAGGAGTTGGGATGGGAACCGAGGCAGGACCGAGGCACAACCCGCCGCATGCTCAAAGGTAGGGGTGGTAACCGTTGGACAGCACAAGGAAACGCTTTAAACTTCAATCATGAATTACCGCAACAAACCGGAACTGATCGATCGCCTCGCCGCTGAGTACGTGCTGGGCACGCTCACGGGCGGCGCCCGGCGCCGGTTTGCCGCCTGGTTGGCAAACGACGCCGCTCTGCGGCGCAGCGTGGGCGAGTGGGAAGCCCGCCTCACGCCGATGGCCGCGGCGGTGCGCGAGATAGCCCCGCCCAAGGCGCTTTGGCCAAAAATCGCGCATGACATTGCGCCGACCCCGGCGGCAGGCGCTCTGCCCTCGTGGTGGGAAAGCCTGGCATTCTGGCGCGGCTTCGGTTTGTCCGCAGCCGCAGTTGCCGCGGGGCTGCTGGTGTTCATCGGCATGCGCCCGCCGCAGATCGTCGAGCGCGTCCAGGTGGTCGAGCGTCAGGTCGAAAAGCCGATGCGGGTCTCGGACGGCGCCAATCCCTGGCAGCCCTCCTACGTGGCCACCCTGGCCGACGGCAACGGCAAGACCATGCTGATGGTCTACATCGGCCGCAAGTCCGACGAGTTGTGGATCAAGTATGAAGGCGACGCCATGCCGGCCGACGCCAGCCTGCAACTGTGGGGCATGGACCAGACCGGCCAGCCCAAGTCGCTGGGCCTGATCAAGGCCAAGGGCAAGACGGTCATGAAGCTGCCGGTGATAGCCGACAAGGCGATCGCCGGTTACAAGGCGCTGGCGGTCAGCATGGAGCCGATGGGCGGCTCGACCACCGGCGTGCCCACCGGCCCGGTGGTGCTCAAGGGCAACTGCTACACCTTCTGGTAGCCGCGGTCGGGCCGCGCGATTGCGGACCCGGGCGGGGGGCTCCACGCACCGTGCCGCCGCCCCCTGGTTGCGCTCGCTACTTTTCCAGGTAGTTCACCAGCTTGGCGCTGGTCTGGCGCAGGCGCTGGGAAAGCATGTACACCAGTTTCATCAGGATCTTCGAGGCCAGGCGCGGCTCGTGGGTGATCAGTTCCTGGAGGCGCGGGCGGGTCAGTACGGCGAAAGTCGTGGGCTCGATGGCCGCGCAGGTGGCAAAGCGCGCCTCTCCGTCTATCATCGACATCTCGCCCAGCGCCGAGCCGGCCTGGACCACCGCGATGCGCTTGACCACGTCCCAGCGGTCCTTCTTGGTGACGTCGATCAGGCCATCGATGGTGAACACCATGAAATCGCCACGATCGCCTTCGTTGATGATGATGCCGTGTGGCGGCGCCCGGTAGACGCGCATGAAGGGCCCCAGCTGCTGCAGGTCGGCCACGGTAAAGTCGTCGAACAGTGCGTTGTGTCCGACCACCTGGCGGATTTTTTCCGCGTAGGCGACCGCGTCGCCCAGGTCCTCGAAATCGGCAAACTGCGCGCCTTGCATCATTTCCATCTCCTGGCCCCTCGGCACCCGGCCCTCAACCCCTGGCCCTACTCCCCCGACAATGGCGCCATGATTGAGGTTTAGGCCGACCCTGTCAAGGCGCGGGCAATCAGCGAGGCGCCCGAGAGCAGCAAGACCACGTAAATCACCCGCCGTACGTGGTTTAGCGAGAGCCGGTCGTGCAGTTTCATGCCCAGGTGGGCTCCGCCCAGCACGCAAGGCAGCAGAAGCAGCCAGGCCGCGAATATGTCCATCGACAGCAGCAGGCCGCTGACGACAAACATCACGAAGCGGATCAGGCCGCTGATCAGGATCAACACGCTCATGGTGGCGCGCATGGTCCCCGCGTCGGCGACGCGCCGCGACACGTAGATCGCATAGAGCGGACCGCCGATCCCGAACAGGGAACTGGAGACGCCGCCGACCACGCCGATCAGCGCGCCCCAGCCGCGCGCGATCGTGCCGGTATGCATGCGCAATGCCGTCAGGCTGAGCACCGCGTAGCCGGTGACGAAAATCCCCAACCCGAGCAGCAGCCAGCGCTCCGGGGCGCGCGCCAGGGTGACCGCGCCGATCAGGATGCCCAGCAGCATGAAAGGTACCAGCCAGCGCACCTCGGCCTGGCTGCGCTTGCTGCCGCTCTTGGCGCGCAGCAGGACGAAGGCGGCGAGGTCGAGCACCACGCACAGCGGCACCAGGAATTTGACCGGCAACAGTTGCGCGAGGAGGGGCACGATGATCACCGTGGCGCCAAATCCGGTGATCCCGAATACCACATAGGCGGCGGCGACCACCAGCGGCGTGGCAATGAAGGCGATGAGCGGAAAATCGGCGAGCGGAAATGTCATGCAGGGCGAATCAAGGCCTTGTCTCCATTGCAGGGGCGCCGGTCAGGCGCTTCCGATTTTCTGTCTGTGGGAC
>Ga0302322_100001249_pt1 | contig 20637 bp, 16 predicted proteins | sample Fen_T0_2_FD_203757 | JGI IMG/M metagenome (GOLD analysis project Ga0302322, IMG submission 203757) | Peat permafrost microbial communities from Stordalen Mire near Abisko, Sweden - Fen_T0_2 | ecosystem: Environmental > Terrestrial > Soil > Wetlands > Permafrost | place: Sweden: Abisko...
CCTGAAGTCGGGCACAAACCGGGTGCATGGGAGTCTCTACGAGTTCGTGCGCAACTCGGCGTTCGATGCCAGGAATCCTTTCGACGATCCGACGTTTCCGATCGCGCCCTTCAAGCAGAACCAGTTTGGCGGGTCTTTTGGTGGCCCCATCTTCAAGAACCGCACTTTTTTCTTTGGTGACTATCAAGGCACGCGCATCCGGGAATCACAGACCGATCTTTCCACCGTGCCGTCGGTCGGAGAGCGCGGGGGGGATTTCACGGACCGACTGACGGGCACAACATTCTCTCCTTGTGGGGAAGGCGGTCCGAGCTACGATACCGGAACCATTTTCGATCCCTTCACAGGTGCTACTTGTCCCGATGGCGTGACAACCTACCGCCTGCCGATCCCTGGTAACGTCATTCCGGCGTGCGTCGGCGCGACCGGGCGAAGCATCACCGGCGGAGCGTGTCTCGATCCCTCTGCGTTATTGCTCGTCGGACTATTTCCATCGCCGAATCGTGAGGGCACCCCGAACTATCTCTTGAACCCTGTCCGTCGAAATAATCAGAATGCATTCGACATTCGGATTGACCACCAACTCAGCGCGAAAGACAGCGTGTTCGCGACGTTCAGCTATGGAAATGTCGATGCGCATAACCCTGATCCGTTCCCTGGGCAAGCTGGCGGGGGCTCGTTCACCGGGGATATCAAGAATCAGTCACGCGCCGTGGGGCTGAGCGATGTGCACACTTTCAGCGCGAACAAGATCAACGAACTCAAGATTGGCTACAACCGCTACGTGGTAAGCGCGACACAGAATTTCGCGGGACAGGATCTGGCCAGCCAATACGGTATTCCGGGGATTTTCGATCCGTTGCGCGCGGTGGCCACTGGCGGGCTGCCTTTCATCGGCTTCTCGGACCTAAGTCCCTTGGGATCCACCGACTGGTTTCCGGAATTTCTACGCGAGAACAACTATCAGTATCTTGACGCCTTTACCTACTTGAAAGGTCGCCATGCCTGGAAGTTTGGCGTGGACGTTCGCCGCCGGATGCACGCCTTCTTTCAGACCCAGAATGGCCGCGGCGACATGAACTTTGACCAGCAATTCACCAGTGACTTGAATACCGGAAACGGGGGCGCCGCACTTGCCAGCTTTCTGATGGGCTACCCGATCTCGGCTTATCGCGACGGGCAGGCGCAACGATTTGGCATGCGCTCAGTGGAGTTCAGCGCCTACGCCATGGATGACTTCCGGGTGTCGCCGAAGCTCACACTAAACCTGGGACTGCGCTACGACATCTTCACGCCGATGGTGGAACAGCACGATCGTTTGGCGAATTTTGATTTTTCAACCGGGCTATTTGTAGCGCCGCAAATGTCGGGAGTCACGCGCTCCGGCAACGTACAGGGCGACCATAACAATTTCGCTCCGCGTATTGGATTTGCCTGGACGCCCTGGAACGAAAAAACTGTCGTGCGCGGCGGCTTCGGCATTTTCTACGATCAGCAGGCTAACCAGAACGATGCGGAGTTGCCCTACAATCCGACGGGACTTTTCTTCAGTCAGAGTATTTACAACCCGCCGAGTACTCCGAGCATGCGGATCTCCGGGGGATATCCAACTCCGTCGTATGCGACGCTCGCAAACCCTGCAGGCCGTGCCAGTGCGGCGCTGTTCAACAATCGGACCACATATATAGAAGAGTGGAACCTCAACCTTGAGCGGGCGCTCAGCCAGAGCATGATTCTGCAAGTTGCTTACGTGGGAACGCACGGCGTGAAGCTGGCGCATCTCGCCAACTTAAATCAACCGATTCAACCGGCAGACTCTAACTTTCAAGTGCTCTGTGACGAGAACAACAATTGTGCTCCCTCAAATTTCGGGCGTCCCTACTACAGCACTGTGCCCAACGTCGCAGGGATTCGTGCCGAGATGCACAACTACAGCTCCATCGCGCACGCCCTGCAGGTCCGGTTCGAGAAACGCTTCACGACAAATTGGAGCATGCTGAGCGCCTACACGTGGCAGCACACTATTGGCCAAACCGAAGAGAATGAATGGCTGGAGCCGCAGAACACGCACAATCTTGCGGCCGAGCGCGGCAATAACGGGCCCGACTATCGGCATCAGTTCACATCAGCGTGGTCCTATCAGTTGCCGATTGGACCCGGTCAGCGTTTTCTGAACGGCTCGGGGCCGCTGCATTGGCTTACCGGCGGCTGGCAACTGAACGGGATCGTGGCTTTATACTCGGGCCAGGCTTTCACTCCGCTGCTTTCTTTTGATCCGACCAATACAGGTTCTGGCGCGCCGCGTCCGGACCTCGTCGGAAGTCCCAACGACTTCTCGGGTTGTCCCGGAGGTCGCCAGTCAATCAACTGCTGGTATAACGCGGCCGCATTCGCGATCCCCGCCCAGTTGCCGGGGCAGACCGCGACTATGTTCGGGAACGCGAGCCGCGGAATTCTTCGCGGGCCTGCCCAGCACAACGTTGATTTCTCAATGTTCAAGAACTTCGACTTTGGAGAGACCTGGAAGCTGCAATTCCGTGCGGAGGCCTTCAACTTGTTCAATACTCCGCAGTATGGTTTGCCGTCCGCGGCGGTCGATGTGCCGGGCCAAGCGGGGGTTATCTCAGGTACGGTGCACTCGTCGCGGCAGTTGCAACTTGCACTAAAACTGGCGTTCTGAGCCATTCAGTGCCGTTGTGAGGAAATTGTGATGCGGTTCGCAGTGGTGTTTCTACTTCTCGTGACGGGCGGCGCTCGGGTGATGAGCGCAGGCAGCCAATGCGCTCGACCGTCGCTGCGGGGTTCGTTTCTGCAACCGGAGCTTGGTGATGCGTGGACTTTAAAACAATGGGGAAGCGAGTTCCAATATATGAAAGGTGCGGGGCTGGATCAGATGTTGATCCAGTGGACCGCAGACAGTAAGGAGAAGACCACTATTTTCCCCTCCGGGCTCGCAGGCTACACCCAAAATACTCAGCATGACGTGGTCGAACGCGCACTACAGGCCGCCGACGCGAGCGGCGCGCAGGTGTATCTGGGATTGCAGGTCAATGACGACTGGTGGAGCAACTACATCAACGACGCTCCTTGGCTGAAGAACGAAGCAAAGACCGCCAACGCGCTTGCCGACGATCTCTGGAAGCGATATCGAAAGCACCCTTCGCTTGTTGGCTGGTATCTCCCGTTTGAAGTTGACAACGTCGAGACGAGCGCACCGCAGTGGGACAACCTGGTGGCGTTTTATCGAAACGTAGGCAATCATCTGCACAAACTCACACCGGGAAGGTCGGTGGTGATCTCGCCGTTCTACAACGCCGACCAAGGATTGAGTTCTTCGCAGTGGCAAACGATGTGGGAGTATGTGCTGAAGCGCAGCCCCATCGACGTGCTGGCGCTACAAGACGGGGTTGGCGCGGGTCATGCCACGAACGCGGATCTACCCGAATGGTTCAGCGCCGTCCGCGATGCGATTCAACATGCGAGTCCCAACATCCAGTTTTGGGTGGATACGGAAACCTTCCACGATGAGTATGGGACCATGTCGATGTATTCCATGGTGCACGACATGTGCGCCGTCCAACCCTACGTCAGCAGCTATATCAGCTTCAGCTTTAACCACTACCTGAGTCCGCAGCAAGTGAGTCCGTTCTACTACCAAACGTATATGGACTACCTTGCAGCCGGGAAAGTGGAACACGTGCCACCGACCGTGCCAGCGAGTCTCGGTGCCGCCGCGCTAGACTCGGCGACCATCCGTGTCACATGGACCGCTTCGACTGACAACGTAGGCGTGGTCGGCTACAAAGTGCTCCGCGATGGCGAGCAGGTGACGACGTTATACAGTGCAGACACCGCGTATGACGACTCCGGACTCGATGCCGACACGACGTACTCGTACCAGGTCAGAGCATTCGATGCTGCGGGAAACAACTCGCCGTGGAGCAACATCACGAGCGCTTCTACGCCGTCACCCCATCTATATGCAACCGACATCGCGCTCGGCAAACCGTACACCGCCAGCGTGCCCGCGGATCCGAGCTATCCCGATAGTGGGATTGTCGAATTGACCGATGGGATCGTAGGTTCCACTAACTATGCGGACCCGGCGTGGCAGGGACGCGCAACGACCAAGGCCTACACGTTCACCGTCGATCTCGGCGGCGTGCAGAGTATCAAGGAAGTCCGAAGCCACTGGCTTCAGGATCAGCAGGCGGGCATTCTTCTTCCCCAAAAGATCAGTTATTCCGTATCGGCCGACGATGTCAACTTTGTTCCCGTCAGCACTGTCAAGAGACCAGCGCCAGTTGAAGGGACCCGTGTGTGGTGGTACACCGCGACGGACCTTAACAACATCAATGGCCGATATGTGCAGGTTCGAGTGAATCCTGGAACGAACGCCGGCTGGACCTTTGTTGATGAGATCGAAGTACGGCAGTGAAACACGTGGAGCATGAGGTGAGTAGGTGAGCACAATGAAACTAAGGCTGTCTGAAATCGTATTCGTTACTTTCTTCGTCTTGGCCCTGGTGTATCCAGCATCCAGCTTTAGCCAACAAGCCACCTCAACGTCATCTCAGGCGGGGGCGGTAAAGAAACTTCCCGCCGTCCACCTTGATGGCCAGTATTTCGTTCGCGACGGCAAGCGCTTCCTGCCGGTCGGGGCGCACTGGGTTCCGGCGAAGGCTGCGATGCAGTGGCCGGTGGAATGGGATCCCAAAGACATCGAAGCTGACTTTGCGAAGATGCATGAACTTGGCTACAACATCACCCGCTTCGACTTGATGTGGGCTTGGTTTGAGCCGCGCCCCGGAGACTACAACCCGGTGGCATTTCAGCAGCTCGACTATTTTGTCTCACTCGCGCACAAGTACCAGATCTATCTACACCCATCGCTCTTCATCGGCGGCGAAGTGGGAGAAGCGTATTGGGATGTGCCTTGGCGGCATGGGCGAAATCCGCACACGGATCCCGAGATGCTGCATCTGGAAACGAACCTGGCTGAGCAGTTTGGCCGCCGCTACGCGAACGAGACCGCCATCATCGCATGGGATCTGACCGACGAGCCGCCGTTCTGGATCGTCGTCGGCAGCACGAATGACGCGGCTGCCATCAACTGGACGCGCCTGATCGCAGGCGGGATCCGCCGCTACGACAAACTTCATCCCATCGTTGTCGGTACGAGCGGAGAAGAAGTCGGACACGGGCCGTTTCGTCCCGACAATATCGCCAAGGAAGTCGATTTCTTCAGTGTGCATCCGTTCACGATCTATGTGAACGATCTCTTTCCTGATCCAATGCTCTCTGAGCGCGGAACCTACGGAGCTGCTTTCGAGATTTCTTTGTCGAGGGGAGCCGCTCGTCCAGCGATGATTCACGAGATGGGCGGCTCCACTGCCCAGTACTCGCCGGAACGCGTGGCGTTGTATGACCGTCTGCAGATGTATTCCGGGCTGGCCGCGGGATCGATCGGTGTCGATCTTTGGTGTTATACCGACGCCTCACCCCAGCAATATCACAAAGCACCCTATCTGCGAACACCGCAGGAAACGCAATGGGGAATGACTTCATGGGATCGTCAGGACAAGGCGCTCGCGGTCGAGTTCAAAAAGTTCTCGAAGATTGTCGGTCAACTGGATCTGACAAATCTCGCGCCGACGCCGGCAGAGATCGCCATCGTTATCCCCGATGAATGGGCAAAGCCGCACGGAGATTTCTCCCGCTTCGGCTTGACCGGCCCCGAAGTTACTCCCTACGTTTCCATTTTTGATGGCGACGCCATGCCCGGGCAGGCGCCACCCAATACTAGCGCCGACAATCAGTGGCTCATCAGTTCGGCGTTGAACACATTTGTTCTCGCGCATCGTGCCGGATTGAAATCGGATTTTCCACGCGAATACGACGACTGGAGCAAGCACCCGATGCTCTTTATGCCGTCTCCGCTCACGAGTACAGCCAGCAACATTGTTCACGTGCACTCTGATTTTTACGAGAAGGCGAAGAAGTACGTCGAGGGCGGCGGCTTCCTGTACGCCTCGGTGGCAGCCGATGCCGCAATTCCGAACATGGAAAAACTCTTCGGAGCACGTCTCGTGGACACGGCAATCGTCTCGGAAGTTACTTTGAAGTTCGTCGAACCATTTGGAGGCCTGAAGGCCGGGGACACGTTCCATTTCAACGTGCCCGGAGGAGGCCAACGATTCTGGGGTTCGCTGCTTGAGGTCAAGGGGGGCAAGATCATCGCTGTCGATCAAGAGGGGCGCCCGGCGCTTGTTACCAACACGCTCGGCACGGGTAAGACTCTATTGTCTGCATATCCGATCGAGACCTATCTCGCGGGCGTTCCCGCTGCTTTCGAAAAACAAGAAGACACGCATCGCATCTATGAGGCCTTCCGCGAGTGGACCGGCGTCAAGCAGGCGTGGCACAGCGATCAACCCTCTGTGGAAGTGACTTCGTTACAGGGCGATCATCGCGGATACGCATTTGTGGTGAATCACAGCGCACGGCCTTACGAAGTGACGATCACTTCGGCCACTCCTTTGAAGTCGGCGCGCCAGTTGACAACGGAGAATCCGAAAGATCTGACCGTCGATGGATCGAACTGGAAGATGGACCTCGAGCCGTACGAAGCCACGATCGTGGAATGGAAGTAACGAAGGGAAGCGATGGCGACTGGATTTATAACCCAAGGGGCAACCGAGTGATCGCAGCCGTTGATATTGGCGGGACCAAAATTGCCGTCGGGATGGTGGCAAAGGACGGGCGTGTTCTTTCGCGCGTCGAGTGCCCCACCGACCCGGAACGCGGGTACAAGGAAGCACTGGCTCGCATCGAGCAGATGCTGCGCGTGACCTCCAACGCTGCTGGCGACAAGATCACCGGCATTGGTATTGGCAGCACTGGGCCGATCGATCCCTTTACGGGGGAATTTGGCGAGGTCAACTTCTTCCCCAACTGGCGCGGAGAGAATCTTGTCAACGATCTCGCTCGCACTTTTCAGGTGACAGCGGCCATGGAGAACGATGCTGACGCAGCAGCACTCGGCGAATACGGCTGGGGAGCGGGACAGAACAAGAAGCGGCTGATTTATGTCACGGTCGGAACCGGGATCGGCGTTGGCATCATCCTCGACGGACGTCTTTACCGCGGTGTAGAAGGTGCTCACCCCGAGATCGGCCATTGCTTGATCGATGCTTCGGGTCCCATCTGTTCATGCGGGTTTCACGGGTGCTGGGAATCGCTGGCCGCCGGTCCTGCGATGGTGGCCTGGCTCGAGGGCCAGATGCCAAAGGACTATCCGCATGCCGCGGACCTGTCCGCCAAGCGAATTTGCGAACTAGCGACCGAAGGCGACGCCCTGGCTCTGCGGGCGGTGGACCGCGAAGCTCGTTACTTGGGGCTGGGCGTGGCAAACCTGATCACGCTGTTCACGCCGGACGCCATTGTGCTGAGTGGCAGCGTCATGAAGAGCGCGGTCTTGTTCCTCGAAGAGATTCGCAAGACCATCGTGGGGGCATGCCGTTATGTGCCATTTGAGAAGACTGAATTGACGCTCGCCTCTCTCGGGGACGACGCCAATCTGATCGGCGCCGCGCGCGTCTGGCACCACCGGTTTAACCCAGAGGGAGGACAACGTGCTTGAAGATCTCGCGGTCATTGATGGCAAATATCTTGGGGATATTCTGCATCAGCCCCAAGCCTTGGATGACACGCTCGCCGCGCTGGAAACGTCGAAATCACTCTTGGATATTGCAGGGCGCCTGAATAAAGGCAAATTCCAGCGAGTGGTATTGACCGGCATGGGCTCGTCGTTCCATGCGCTCCATCCACTGAATCTTGACCTGATCAGCCACGGCTTGACCGCGCTGATGGTGGAGACTTCGGAGTTAGTCCATTACAAGAGCCGGCTCTTCGATCCCAAGACTTTGATTATTGCCGTCTCGCAGTCGGGGCAGAGCGCCGAGATGGTCCGACTGGCGAAGGCCGACAACAAACGCAGCACCGTCATCGCGGTCACCAACACCCCCGACAGTTCGCTTGCCAAACATGCGCAGGCGTCCGTTTTCACGCAAGCGGGTAACGAGTTTTCGGTGTCCTGCAAGACCTATGTCACGGCACTCATGGCACTGAAGTGGCTCGGAGATGTCCTGTGTGAAAAAGATCTTAGGCGTACGCGCCGGGAATTGAAGCAGGCTTGCCCCGCAGCAGCTTCCTATCTGGCGGATTGGAAAGACTACGTTCGCAGCCTCGCCGAGATGCTCAAGAATATTCGCCATCTATTCCTGGTCGGCCGGGGCGCGTCGCTGGCATCCGTAGGTACGGGCGCGCTGATCGTAAAAGAGTCAGATCTGTTTCATGCCGAAGGCATGAGCAGCGCCGCTTTTCGGCACGGGCCTTTTGAAATGCTGAGCAAGGAGACGTTCGTTCTCGTGTTTGCTGGCGACTCCAAGACCCGCGATCTGAATCAGCGATTGCTGGTGGACATCCGTCAGCAGGATGGCCGGGCCGAGTTTGTGGACAAGGATTCACCGTTGTCCGCCTGCCGGCTCGCGGAGCAAGGTCCGGGCATCCGGCAGATTCTCGAAATTCTCCCGGTGCAGATGATCACGCTGGCATTGGCAGCGCAGGCTGGCCGCGAACCAGGCCGCTTCGAATTGGCTACGAAAGTTACGACGACGGAGTAAAGGCAGAGGGAAGGGAACGTTCTCTATGGCGCGAAACCGGACGATGGTCGGGCTGGTCTTCCTCACGTTCTTCGTGATGTCGCTGCTGACCAACATTCTGAACGCGCTCGTGCCGGACATCATCAGTGCCTACAGTCTTACTCTAACGTCGGCGGTCTTACTGAACTTCGCTTTCTTTATCGCCTATGGCGTCATGTCGGTCCCAGCAGGGTTCTGGGTGGAGCGGTTCACCGAGAAGCCGGTGATGATGGTAGCCTTTGTGGCCGCCACCGTTGGGTCGCTGAGTTTTGCATTCCTTCCGACCTATTCGGTAGCAATGCCCTCGTTCTTCATCATGGGTGCAGGTATGGCCGTGCTGCAGGTGGCCATCAACCCTCTTCTGCGCGTTTCGGGTGGAGAAGAGCACTTCGCATTCAACTCCGCTCTTGCACAGGCGATCTTCGGGACTGCGTCCTTTGCCAGCCCGCGAATTTATTCCTATCTCGTCGAGAACCTTAACAAGCCGGCATCGCAAAGCAACCCGCTGCTCGCGACCCTGGCCAGACTGACTCCGCCTGCGCTTCCCTGGGCCTCGATCTACTGGATCTTCGCTGCCTTAACCATATTCATGATCGTGTTCACCGGCTTTCTACGATTCCCAAAGGTGGAGCGCAAGGACGATGAGGCGGCTGGATCACTCGAAATGTACGGCAGCCTGTTGCGCAAGCCGATGGTCTGGGCGTTCTTCCTGTGCGTGTTCGCGTATGTGGGATGCGAGCAGGGAACTGGCGACTGGATTTCAAAATTTCTTGCCCAGTACCACGGGTACGATCCGCACACCACGGGGGCAACGGCCGTTTCCTGGTTCTGGGGAATGCTGACCGTAGGGTGCGTCCTCGGCATGGGCCTGCTTAAGTTGTTCGACAGTCGCAGGGTGCTGATCGGTTTCTCCATTGGTGCCTTGCTGTGCCTGGCTGCGGCGTTGTTCGGCCCGGCCCGTGTTTCGTTGTTTGCGTTTCCGGCGATCGGCCTGTTCGCTTCCATCATGTGGCCGGTGCTGGTTTCGCTGGCTTTGAACTCGGTGTCGGAGCATCACGGTCCTTTTGCCGGAATTTTGAGCACGGGAATCATGGGCGGAGCGGTGGTGCCTCTGATTATTGGTCGAATTGGCGACCACTTTGGCCTGCGGGCGGGAGTTGCTTTTCTTTTTGTGACGTTCGGATGCGTTCTCAGCGTTGGTTTCTGGGCGAAACCGATCATTACGAACGCCACCATCTTGAATCGAGCCGATGCCAGTGAGAACGCGTCGGTTCGTCCCGCGTGAGGGTCGTCGCGGGGAACTGAATTTGAATTCGTATTGAGGAGAACGCATGTTGAGCCTGCAGATCGCTATTCGTAAGCTTCGCATTCTTGTTGGAGTCGTGCTTGTTGTCTTAGTTGGTGTGATGGTGGCGTCTGCGCAAGCGGACCAACCAAAGCAACCGAAGAGTGTCCCCTATCTCAAACTGACCGCGCCGCGCCGTGTGCTTCCCGATGCGCAAAAGTGGGAGAAGAATGAGTTTCCGCACACGATGTCGGTGCTGGAGTTGAAGCGCGGTGGCTTCCGTTACTGGGGATGGTATGGACTGAATGAGGGCGAAGGCATTGGTCTTGCCCGCAGCAACGATCTGGTGAGTTGGACCAAGTACGACCAGAACCCGCTGTGGTCGAATGCCCGCTGGCCCTCGGTCGTCGCCAATGCGGACCCCAAGCACAAAGATGTGCTCTACTTCGCCATCACGCGCGAGTACGACACGCCGAGCAGCCACATCGTGCTGGCTAGTTCGCGCGACGGAATTCACCTGACCGAAGAAAAAGTCCTAGTCGCGGGCGTTCCCAACCAGCGCAACCAGAACCCGAATCTCTTCCGCGACCCACGCAGCGGACGTTTTTACCTAACCTTCTACCGCGGCAACGACAAGGATCATTTCGAAATCATCAGCAAGAGCGCCGCGTCCGTGATCGACCTCGACAAGGCGCCGGAGAAGCTATTGCTGAAGACCGACGCCACCGTCGCGGCCCCGACCCTGCTCTACCTGAAGAACGTGTCTGCACCGAATGGCAAGAAGGGCGTCTATTTCATGGCCACGGAAATCTACCCGCACCGTTACACCGACGATCCGGAAGGCGAGTGGCAAGTGAAGGTATTTGCGTCGGACGCGCCTGACGGAGATTTCTCGCCGACAGAAGGCAATTCCGTCATGAAGGGACAGCGAGCGTGCCTGTTTCAGCATGTGTTTAACGGCCGGTTCTACGGATATGACTGCCATCTGGAATCGCCGGATCACTGGGTGCTTGAGGAAGTCGAAGCGCCTCTGCCGTAAAAGCAGCAACGCGCCGGCTTGCTCTTGAGCGAGACGGCGCCGACAAATTTCCAGAGTCCAGGAGAAGCGAATGACTTACATCGGGCTGGTCCAGGTTTTGTCAGTTGTCAAGGCACCGTTCGGGAAGACCGCCTTACGGATGACCGTCGCATTTTCGTTGTTAGTGCTCTTTGCCTGCTGGGTCGCGATCCCCGCAAATGCTCAGCTTTATGCCGGGTCAGTTACAGGCGTGATCAGTGACCAAACTGGAGCCATGATTCCAAACGCCGACGTCACCCTGACTGATGCGGAGAAGGGTTATACATTTGATGCCAAGACGGACGACAAAGGGCGCTATCTTTTCCGGTCGATCGCACCTGGCGTGTACAACCTGACGGTTAAGGCTGCTGGATTCAAAGACCAGGCAAGGAGCGGGGTCAAAGTCGATGTGAGTCAAAACGTCGGCGCAGATATGGCGATGACGGTGCTCGGCACCATGGAGACTATGACCGTTTCGACGGCTGCTCCCTTGCTGGGTACCGAGGATGCGACCACCGGCCAGGTGATCGACCGGAAGTTGATCAACGATCTCCCCCTGAATGGCAGAAACGTCATGGGCCTTGCGTATCTTGCGCCGGGCGTGACTGAAGTGGACGCTGCCTGTCCCGGATGCTCGAACAACAACTTTGTTTCGAACGGAAGCCGTAACGCCACTGCCGACATTCTCTTGGACGGCGCGACCACCACGAACTACGAGCAGAACAGCGGTATTCGCGTCGACACCTATACGCCTTCGGTGGACGCGGTTGAAGAATTCAAGGTGCAAGAGACCAACTTCAGCTCTGAGTACGGGTTCAGCGGCGCGACCATTATCAACATGGTCACGCGCTCAGGTACGAACAAGTTCCACGGCAGCGCATACGAATTTCTCCGTCACTACAAGACCGACGCCAATAGCTGGTTCGCTAACAATCAGGGAATACCGATTCCAGCCCTGAGGAAGAACAATTTCGGTTTAACGTTTGGCGGGCCGATCTTCAAGAACAAGACGTTCTTCTTCTTTGACTACGAAGGTGTGCGCCAGACTTCGCAAGCGGGGCCGATCTTTTCTGGTGTGCCCAGTGCGGCCGAACGGCAAGGCGACTTCGGCGAGGCATGCACAGGCATCGGTGGAACATTTGATTCACTGGGGAACTGTTCCGACCCTAACGGTCAGGTCTGGGATCCTTACTCCGGCTACTACGACCCAGAGGTGGGTGGAGCGAGACGTTATGTACCCATCCCTAACAACAACATGGCCGTTTACACGAGCACAGTAGACGACAACCATCCCGCCAACCAGGTTCTAGCAGGTGATCCGGCCGCCGCCCCATATCGACTGCCAGGCGGCGTGGGCAACTTGATCGATCCGGTTGCCCAGAAGCTCATGAATCTGTTCCCGCTGCCCAATTACAATGTCGGAAATTCCAACTACAATCCCCATGTCAATCGCGTGGATTCGGGGGCAGTGAAAGGGCGCGAAAATAAATGGGACTTGAAGATTGACCATCGCTTCAACCAGAAAAACCTGCTGAGTTCCAAGTACGCCCACGAAGCGTCATACGGGGAGACGTTCAATTGTTACAAGAACTTCGCTGACCCTTGCGACTATGGACCGATCAATGGTAGCGCCCACCTGTTTGCGATCAACGATACTCACAGCTTCAACGCAACGACGTTGCTTAACGTTTCCTACGGGCTGTCGCGCGGGACTTATTCTTACCTGGGCGTAGCGAACAACTATCCGAATATCTCTTCGGTGGACACGCTCGGCTTGCCGGCATACATGAAGGACTCAGGCTATGACTGGGTTCCATCCACCAGTATTGGCGGGTACAGTGCCGCGGGAGCTTACAACATCGGCGCCAATCCTTGGGGCTACGCGCGGCAAGGTCAAGAAACTCATCACCTGATCGGTACATTGAGCTGGGTGAAAGGTACGCACGAGTTCAAGTTCGGCGCTGAGGGCCGCATGCACCGGCTCAACTACACGCAGCCTAACTACGCGCCGGGGGGAAGTTTCTACTTCGACTACACCGGAACCGCGAATTATGACCCGGCATGCACGCCCGGTGTTGACTGTAATCCTCTCGGCGGCGATGGCATGGCGAGTTTTCTGATCGGCGCGCAGCCCAACGACTGCTGCGGCCAGTATGAAATCCCGAACTCGGTTGCGTCCCAGAATTTTGAGGCGGGCGGATTTATCCAGGACAATTGGAAGAAAAGTGACAAGCTGACCCTGAATTTAGGCCTCCGTTATGAAATCGTCATGCCGCGCACGGAGCGGCGCAATGAATTGAACTGGCTCGACCCGAACGTGGAGTCTCCCGTCACCTTGGATGGAAAGCATCTGCTCGGCGGTGAGCGGTTCGCAAATTCGAAGGATCGCTATTCTTACGCTCCGGACTACAGCAATTTCCAGCCTCGGTTTGGCTTTGCTTTTCGTCCGTTTCGCAACACCGTGCTGCGCGGCGGCTACGGAATCTACTTCTCCGCTTGGAGAGGCGCGGTCGCCGGCACGTCCGGCGTTGGCCAGCAAGGTTTCGATCAACTTACCAATCTCGTGGCTTCCCACTGGGGAGATGGCGCGACGCCCGCAGCTCGTATGAGTAATCCGTATCCGAACGGCCCCATCAAACCGCCGGGCAGCAGCCTTGGCCTGATGAACGATGTTGGCTATGGCGGCTATGGTCCGATTCGGAATGTCAGCAATAAAGTGCCGAAGGAGCAGAGCTGGAGTTTTGGTGTTCAACAAGAAATGCGAGGGAACATAGTCCTCGACGCATCCTACATTGGCAAGAAAGGCTCACATCTTTATTTTGCCAATGCAGGAAACCTCAGCCATTTGGGCTCGTGGGTCGAAAGCATACCCATCGATAGCCCCGACTCAAACGATCCTTGTGCGACGATGACGATCCAATGCCTTAATACATTCTTTCCCAGCCCGTTCGCCGATCCCACGCGGTCGAACTTCATGAGCATCAATCAGGACCCCAACAACCCGCTGCAGTGGGACATGCCGATGTCGCAACAGCTGATGGCCCACCCGCAGTTCTATGGCTTCGCCGGGGACGAACCGCCTATCGCCAACTCGATCTACCATGCCTTCCAGTTCCGCGCCGAGAAGCGCTTCTCCCACGGGCTGGAATTCCTGGCGACATACGTCTTCTCTAAGTCCATCGACGATGCTTCCCTTACCAGTACGAATAGCGGCTTTCTGGGAAGTTTCGCCAGCTTGCAGAACCCGAACAATCCCGGCTTGGAGCGGAGCCTCTCTTCGTTCGACATCCCGCACGTCCTGCAGTTCAGCTATACCTACGAATTGCCGTTCGGCCGTGGGAAACGGATCGGCAGCACGATGAATCCTATCGTCAACGGGATCCTCGGCGGATGGCGCACCAACGGGATTTGGCGCTTCAATAGCGGCCGGCCCATCAATCCGATGCTCTATCAGTCCGTCAGTCTCCCGACCTACGGGCCGCAGCGTCCGAATCTCGTCGGCAGACCTCATCGCGCGGGTGGCAAGGATTCAGACTGGATCCAACAGTACTTCACCACAGTCGACGGTAGCGACTTCCTCGCTCAGCCGGCACCGTACACCATCGGAACAGCGCCTCGCGCCTTAGGCACCGTGCGCAACCCGGGCGCGAACAACGCCGACCTGTCCTTGTTCAAGGAGTTTGCGATGGGCAAGATTCGCGAGGGAATGCGGCTGGAGGCTCGCCTCGAGAGTTTCAATGCTTTTAATCATCCGCAGTTCTGTGGTCCCGATACGACATACATCGACCCCAGTCTGGGCATCAGTCAAAAGGACTCCAACTTTGGGAAGATCTTCTACACCTGTAACTCGCCACGAGAGTTGCAACTGGCACTGAAGCTGTATTTTTAGGAGCCGCGGGGTGACCGACTACGCGCGACGAGGCGCTCTTCGATCACATAGAGATCAGGGCAACCATCGTTGTCGTAGTCACCCCAGGGAGGGCTCACTCCGGCTTTCTCGCTGACATTTTCCTGGACCTCCGGCGAGTCACAGAATACGAGTCACAGAATAAGGGAGCGCATCGTCCTATTTCTTCAATGGAACTATCTCGGATTGACTGGCTTCGACTGTGACGTCGACTTTTGTCCCTACTTTCAGTTTTACGGGCTGGCCGTTTTCGTCCGTCAGGTTGTTTTCGATTCGAATTTCCTGGTAGAGAGGCTCCGCCCCCTCCTGGATGTTGATCTGAGCCTTTTCGGGTTCAGAGGGATTGGACGGTTCAATAATCTTGTCCACCACAGCGGGTAACGTAACGCTCGGGTTTTCGGGCATATCCTTATCCTTATTCAACGTCGCTTGAATTGAGCAGAATTGGTTAGGAATAAATTGCTTAAGTCTTGCGTGATCCTGCGAACAACACCAAAACGCCCGCGGCAACTAGGGTCATGCCGACCGCAGGAGGAACTTTCTTGCTGCTTTCAGTAGTGATGCCAATTTTGGCGTCGCCCACTTTGACTCCGTGATCTTCACTGTGAGGAATTGGAACGACAAAGCTCAGCAACCCCAACACGAGCAACACGACACCGACAATTGCGAGATTTTTCATAACAACCTTTCTTTTACAGGACCGGACTACGTCCCTGGATTACGCGGATCAACGCGACCACCAGAGCAACTACTAGCAGAATATGGATGTATCCGCCGAGGGTGTAAGAGCTAGGTTCCCGTCTCGGAGTCTCCGCCATGGCCGTCTCTCGCTGGGAGCGGGGGGTCGCCGAACCTTCCGGTTCCAGCTACATCCGGCTCGGCAACATGGCCGGAAATCCCCTTGGCTGGTTCTTCTGGAAGGATGCAGGCCTTCGTCTCTCCGATGTGACGCGTGTATTGCCTAGAGAACACCTGTGCATCGCACGCGCTAAAGTTGCGCGCGTTCAGATCGTTCATGCTGGGGGTAGCAAGCGGGCTCCGAAAAAGAACAGTCTCGTCGCGATCCCGCTCCTTCCGGTTCACGCCGGGACCTCGGGTTTTCCGGGAGACAACATCGACATTGCCGAGGCACCTATCGAAGATGTCCTGGCCGCTCCTAGTACCTGGTGTCCGCATCCCGAGTCCACCGTGTGTCTTCGAGTCAAAGGCAATTCAATGTCCCCCCTCATCCTTGATGGCTACATCATTGCGGTGGATACCTCGCAGATCGAAGGGCAGTTGCCGTTCAGCGCTTCTGGTACGGGTGAAAGATGTAGTCCTTCGACTTCACGGCCGTATGGCACGCGTTTCCGCAGTCTGAGAGGCTTTTGGGATCTGCTGTGAACTTGTCCGATGCGGCTTCGTAGTTGAAGACAGCGTATCCCCAACCGCCGGTTTTCGGAAATCTCTTGCTGTCCTTCTCCATGACGAAAGCCTGGCTAAAGACGTCTGGCACATCCACGGCGAATTGGGCCTCGGTGCTCTTCTTCGGTTTCCACTGGAGCTTCACGATCATCGCGCCATCCGGGAAAGGCTGGCTGTTGAGAGGAACGCCGGCTTTGTACGCCTGGATCATGGCTGGATTGGCGACGATCACCTTGAGCACTTCGTCGGTCCGGGCGGAAGAGACCACTGACCAGTCCTCGTATCCCTTGAAGTCGGAGAACGCAATTCCGCTGGGCGATTTCAGCGAGTACTTGTCCTTGTCCTGCGCGTAAACTGCTACGACACCGAGGACAGAGAGCAACGTCACAGCTGCCGCAATGATGGCGAAGCCGCCGATTCGTCTCACGGTGATGCGTCCTTCTATGTTCTTCGCCTGCTGTTTCTGTGCCACAGGTTCCTTCATTGGTTGAGGCATGGTGTGCTTTCCCTTTCAAGAGGACTTTTTCTAAGCTCGATCAACTTGCATCTCGAACAGTTGTCATTAGGCCAGAGGTAAGGCGAGGGCACAATTAGACGATGGTATTGGCGGCACTTTCGTATCAGAGCATAACAATCACGCGACCCAGACCAAACGCCTCGTCAACACCAACCTGTCGCCGGAGGTCGAACTAGGCGCTGGGTGGGATGCGTGCATCGCTTTGCTCGGGCGCGGCTTCCACAAGCCGGGGCCGTCATTTAATCCGCGCACGGAGTTGATTCATTACTGCCGCGCCTGCCTGGCTGACGATTTCGTCCTGGGAATCCGTGCCTCCGGAACAACCGATTGCGCCGATGATATCGCCCTGGTCGATCAGAGGAATACCGCCTCGTGACGCAATGATTCCATCGAACGCGAGCAGGTAGTTGAGATGCATGAGGTTGATGCCATCCTCGAAGACTTTCGTGGGGCGCCGGAAGGTCACGGCTGCTCGAGCCTTGTGTTGCGCAATCGGAATGGAGGCGAGCATCGCGCCGTCCATGCGTTGGAAAGCAACTAAGTTTCCACCGGAATCGGCGACGGCGACGTTCATTTTCCAATCCCGCTTCCTGGCCTCTGCCACCGCGGCATGAATGACCGTCTGGGCTCGCTCTAGAGATATGGGGCGGCCGTACGGCACATCGAATGGTATTTCGTCGGGGATGGCATCGAGAGGATTCAGCGTTGCTTCATTGGCGATTTCTGCTGCGTTGCTTGGCATACTTTTTCTCCGATGGGCACAAGATTATCTTCAACGATTCAATCCGGATCCCATCCGGCCGCGTTTAACCGAGAGTTAACCGTAGGTGAGGTCGGTGCTCTGTCCGACTTCGATAATGTATCCGTCAGGATCGCGGATGTAGCAGCGTATCTCGCCGTACTTGGGGATCGGCTCGGTGATGAACTCGGCTCCCCGACTCTTCCACAATTTGTAGCAGGCTTGAATATCCGCAACGCGGAAATTCATAAAGCTGTTGATGTGATTGGGGTCGGGGACGCTGAGTGTCACCGTCGGCTTATCCGGGGTCGGGCCGCCGCCCACGTTCAGAATCATCCAGATATTCGCCAGTTGAAGGTACGGAGGCGCGTTGCCGTCACCCATGGTCAGAATGCGAGCGCCGAAGACCTTTTCGTAGAAGCGAGCCGATCGCTCGACGTCGGCGACGGTGAGAAAATGCGCAATGCTGATCCCCTCTCGCGGCGGCATCTCAAAGCTCTGCTGGTCGATTTGTACACTGCTCATTGATGACTCCAATCCCGATCAACAGTGTTCATCGGCTGATTCTGCTTCGTTCGAATTCCTACCTGCTGCCGATTAAGCCTGACGAGGAAAGGAAAAACAATTAGACGAAGGTATTGCGCGCTGCATTGGTATCGGTAGCGAGCAGTTGACCGATAAGGCCGTTATCCGTCGACTCGGACTGTGTAAGGGGCGCACAAGCGTTGCTACAATATGCGCGGATCACGACAATCGCCGGGTCAGGACAATCAGATGAGAAATGTAATCTACGCAATCAACGTTACTTTGGATGGCTGCTGCGACCACACCAAAGGAATTGCCGATGACGAACTGCTGGAACACTATACGCACCTTCTGCGAGAGATTGACCTGCTCGTCTATGGGCGTAAAACCTACCAATTGATGGTTCCGTATTGGCCGGATGTCGCAAGAGACCATTCTTCGACAAAAGCGGAAATCGAATTTGGTCGAGCCTTCGACTCCAAGAAAACCGTTGTCTTCTCGCGATCATTAGATAGCGTAGAACGACAAAATACGATGATTGTTCGTGCGAATCTTCGCGACGAAATCCTTAAATTGAAGCAAGAACCAGGCAAAAATATTCTGGTTGGTGGTGTAGATATTCCTTCACAGCTTATCGAGCTTGGTTTGGTTGACGAATATCGCTTTGTCGTTCAGCCAATCGTTGCGGGAGAGGGGAAACGGTTGTTGGAAGGTGTCAGCCTGCGGGAGAGGTTACGACTAAAACTCGCTGAGTCAAAGACTCTTGAATCAGGGTGTGTTGCGCTTCGCTACTTGAAACAGTGACAGAACAATCTGCGGTCGCCGTGCTGCTGGGCGCGGGAGCAGGCTCCGTCAGCTTCCAAGCTTGGCATAAACCAACTAGTTGATAGACTGGTTTGAGTTATGAGATAATGCTGGGATGAAAACCGTAGGTGCGTTCGACGCCAAAACTCACCTCAATGAGCTGCTCCAGAGAGCCTCGAAAGGCGAGACCATTCAGATCACGAGACGCGGGATCCCGGTTGCCAAGCTTTCTCCGCCCGACTCGAGCCAGAAAGAAGACGGTCATATTTTAGCCGCCTCCATTCGCCGACTGCGCCGCGGAGCCATCCTCGGGAAACTTTCCATACGCGAGTTAATCGATGAAGGCCGCCGCTACTAAACGCTTCGTGCTCGATGCATCCGTGGCCGTCGCCTGGTGCTTTGAGGACGAAGCAACCAAGATCACCGAGAGCGTTCTTGACCTGCTTTCGGCCGGTGCCGAAGCCCTGGTTCCTGCCATTTGGCCGGTGGAAGTTGCCAACGCTTTGCTAATCGCAGAGCGCCGTAAACGCATTGTCCTGGCGCAAGTCACGGCCCTTCTTCAGAGAATCGCCGCCCTACCCATCACGGTTTTCCCCATCGATGCGGCCCGCGCCTTCGACCACATCCTGCCCGTTGCGCGTCAACATTCTTTATCCGGATACGACGCCGCTTACCTGGACCTCGCCCTGCGGCAAGGCCTCCCTCTGGCCACGCTGGATGAGCAATTGCGCCGCGCCGCGAAAACCACGGGCGTCGTCCTGCTGTCGTAGAACACATCCTCGATTCGGCTGCTGGAACTATGGGAACAGACGGGACGTTTACCTAATTCTTTACGGGGAAACCGGAAACATCTTGCCTGTCCGCGGTTTCCCTCCGATTCTTATGCCGCTGAAGCCGACTCCTTCCTCCGATCGAGTGCCGGTAGAAGAAGTTTTAGAAGCGCTTCATCGGAGAACGGATTCTGACCTGAGATCAGCTCGCGATCTTGAAGGACGTAGCTCCCCCAAGGCTCGATCACGCTTACGTCACCGCCTGCCGTACGCAAGGCGAAGTCCGGGTAGAAGAGAACCTTGCCACCAATCTCAAGCGGCTCCCGCTGCTGCTCTTCCGCCGTCGAAAAGATGGTCATCTTATATCCAGAATAGATCCAGCCTTGCGCCTTTGCATGTGCTCCAGCGGCATCGCCCGCCGCCAGCGCGGCAACCACTTCCTTCGAATTCGGAAGCGCCGAGAGGAGTGAAATCGGGCCATGGCAGAGCACTGCCGTAGGCTTGGATGTTTCATGAAAGTGTCTCAACACGGTGCCAGCGTCGGGATCATCGAGAAGATCCATCATCGGTCCATGGCCGCCGGGGACGAAAACGGCGTCATATTGATCCAAGCCGGAAGCGATGACATCCGAGATGCGAGTTGGATTCTTGAGCCCAGTCAGACTGTCGCGGAATTTCAGATAGTCCTGAAGCTTGGCTTCGTCGCCACCGAAGAACTGAGCTATCGCTGAATTGACATCCAATTGCGGCGTGTTGCCTTTGGGGTTGGCGAAGGTGATTTCGTAGCCCTCCTTCATCAGGGCGCGAACCGGAACCGTCAGCTCGTTGAGATAGTAGCCAGCGCCGGTATAAACCTTGCCATCTTTCAAGGGCAGGCCGCGACCGCTCGAGACGAGTACCAGGATCTTTCCTCTTGTTGTCATTTTG
>Ga0302322_100001250_pt1 | contig 20631 bp, 30 predicted proteins | sample Fen_T0_2_FD_203757 | JGI IMG/M metagenome (GOLD analysis project Ga0302322, IMG submission 203757) | Peat permafrost microbial communities from Stordalen Mire near Abisko, Sweden - Fen_T0_2 | ecosystem: Environmental > Terrestrial > Soil > Wetlands > Permafrost | place: Sweden: Abisko...
TCGCAGCGCCATCGTCGTCCACCGGGCACCCGTGACGGTGAGCACTTCCCGGGCCCGCAGATCGGCCGCCAGGCCCGACAGCGTCAAGCCGTCGACAACCCCCTGTGTGGCGCTGCGAACCTCGGCCGCCTCGATCTCGCGGACCGTGACGCCGTCCGGCTCGAACCCGAACGGGCGCCGCCCGCCGCCGAACCTCCCGGACTGGGCTTGCCTGATCCGCGCATCCGACACCCGCCGGGCGGTGTCCCGACTGCTCTTGTTGGCGACCGCGACCATGACCCGGGCCATGGTCACGTCCGCGTCGGTCGCCAGCCGCAGACTCCCGGTGATCGACTCCACCGGGACCCGCTGGCCTTCCACGACGTCGATCAGGTCCTCAAGGTCACGCGGGTCACGGCACACCCGGTCGAGATCGACGGCGAGCAGGCCGTCAGCCCGCCCGGCCGCCAGGTCTTCGAGCGCAGCGCGGAACGCTGGCCGGTAGGTGCGTAGCTCGGTCCGGCCGTTCGGCAGCGTGATCTTGCGCCGCTTGAACGCGCTCGTGTTGTCCTCGGTGACCACCCGACCCACACCCCAGCCAAGCTGGGAAGCCTTGCGGCGCAACGCTTTTTCTTGATCGTCTGTGCTGTGCGTGTCGTCGTCGTCAGAGTCGGAGATCCTTGCCAGCAAGGTTGCACGGATCGGAGTCATGCCCCGATCTTAGCGTGTCACAACCGAGGTTTCGGCTTGCCCGCACATGGGTTGTGACACACCCCCGACGCGGGCCGATGCATGGTCGTCAGCATCCTGAACAATTTTCATGATCCGCCCTCGCGCGAGTCCACGCTGCCCCCCGGTTGACATGGGCATGTGCACAACTTGAGGACGCTCCGGAGAGTGTGATCCTAAAATCTCGCGCACCCCCACGTGCGATCGTGGGCAACGGACGTCGTACAGTGGACGACATCGGTTGCCACAAGATCTTCGTGAGGGGCTCACACGATCATGCCGAACGATGGCGCACGCCAGGCCGCCCTACGCACGGTCGTATGGCGAGATCGCCGGTTCAACGAGCGGCAACGAACTCCCATGATCATTACTGCGGACGTCACCCGCGATGATCTGCGCGACCTGCTCGCCGGAGCTGTCGACATCGACGCCGAGCACGTGGAGATCTTGGATGTTGAGCCCGCCGTGATCACTCCGGCCGGGCGGGTGACGCGCCCGCCGCGCACCCGGCACACCGACATGCCACAGAGCGACTGGCCCGACGACGTCGAAGGCATGCAGAAGTTGATCAAGCTGATGATGGATCGTCGGTGGCGGGTCCGGGACTCACACCCGGACGTCGCGGCGAGGATGGATACCGCCCTCGTGCAAGCCCGCAAGAAACTGGATCTTCTCAAGGATCAGGATCTCTTGCGGCAACAGACGCCACCCGCGCAGACGCGGGGACGACGTCGGGAGCCCTGATAACGATCACACGATCGTTACCCAGGGCACACGAACAGGTGCAGTGTGGCACAGATCGTGACCCCCGAAGTGGCGACAGATCATCGCGAAAGTGCGAGTCTGACTGAACACAGTTCAGAGTGACTAGGGGTGGATCGGGACGTGAGTGACGAACAGGGCCAATCCGGACCAACATGGCTAGACACGGCGCAACTGGCCGCGTTCATGTCGTGGCGCTCCCCGGCCACGGTGCGCCGCGCCCTCTGGGTGACGCGTCGCAAGATCGATTACGGGGTCACCCTGGGAGCCCGGGACCTGCCGGAACCTGACGCGTACGTCGGCCGCTCGCCCCGCTGGAGGATCGAGAGCGCCACCACGTTCCGCACCGGGTACCGCACGCTCGAACCGGTCCGAGCTGTCCGGATTACTCGCAGAATGGTGCAATCCCTGCCCGTAGCGCAGGTGGCCCCGCGTGACGTCATCGTGCACGAGGACGGACGACTAGAGCACGTCATAGACGTTCGGCCCGCAGAGGACCGCGTGCGCCTGCTAGTGCGCGCCCGACGTCGGGACGCGGGCCGATGGCTGGTCCACCCGCCGGACGTCGAGTTGCCGATCTTCCGGCCCCCGCCCGAGCAGTGACCGCACCGCCCCTCCGGAGATCTTGACGCGTGGCCCGCGTCGAGGCAGCCCGGGGGGGCGGTGTCTGTTTCGGCGTAGATGTTCCCGAATGGGTGACTGATCGTGTGCTGTAGGGGTACATTCCCAGACTGAACTAGGTTCAGCCGACCGAAGCACCTTCAGCGCACGCCCGATCCCCCCCGTGAGGGAGCGCCATGCCAGCACGAGCCGCCTTGCGCCCGGTCCCATCGACCCCCCTGCGCCGCACGCTCTCGCAGCCCCGCCCAGCCCCCGAACCGGCCACCCCTGATGAGGTGCTCGCCGCCGCCGGGGACTGGACGCCGCAAGTGATCAAGTGCCGCGTGTCCCGGCACTGGTGGGACAGTCACACGGTCTACCGCGACCGTGGCACCGGCACCCTAGAGATTGTCGAGAAATGCGCGCGGTGCGCGAAAGTGCTGCGCCGACACGTCATTTCGGAACGCACCCGGGAACGCCTGACGGACTACTCATATACGTATGAGGATGGCTTTCTCGTCAAGGATTTGGGCCGCATAACCAAGGCCGGCCGCGTTCAACTGGAATTGTTGAGCCTGGCCGATTTCCCGGACGGGGACGACGCGCCCGCGAAGGCCAAGAAAGCACCGGCCCGCAAGACGGCAGCGAAAAAGGCGGGGTGAACCGGCCGTGGTTTCGACAGTCGTCAAGATCCGCTATTGCGACACGTGCGTGCCGATCCTGAACCGCCGCGAGCCCGCGCAGGTCATGACCCTCCCGGAAATCTGGACGATCGGCGAGGATCAAGAATCCCTCTTGCTGGACGTGTGCGACAACTGCGCGCGCAAGCTGTCCCTAGCGACGTTTCTCGGTGTGCTGGAGGATCTCGGCCGCCCCTGCGATCCACGGGGCCGCCCCGTCGCTCGTCGGCGCGCTGAGACGTCCGACGAGCAGCCCCCGGACCCTGCGCCCGAGGACGCGCGCCAGGCCCCCCTAGACCTCGCAGGGGTCGCGCTGCCCGCCACCCGCGCCCGCCGCAACGTCCAGTATCCATGCCTGTGCTGTGACCATGACCCGTTCCACAGTTCCACCGACCTGGCGCAACACGCCCACCGCGCCCACGAGATCGACATGAACTTGATTTTCACGGATAGCCGGTGTGCATTCTGCGGGCTGGTCATCGGGGCGACCGGGAAGGGTGGCGCCCGAGGCGTCGCCCAGCATTCCAAGCAATCGCACGGGTATGCCGTGTCGGCCGTTGATTCCTACCGGATCGCCATGGATCAGGGTGACCCGCACGGCGTGGTGTCCTCCGCCCTGGCCCGCGCGACCATTCATCGGGACGTGGCGATATGAATCAGCACGAGGACGCCACCCACTATGAGGGGCGATCGGCGGCCGGGCGGAAACCGAAAGATCCGGGCCCCGGTAAACATCTGTGGATCGTCACGGCGGCATGGGCGGTGACAGAACCGGAACGGTCGCAAGATCCGAACGCGCAATTCCTCATGGACCGCGAGAACCTCATAACGATCGCCGGGCCCGGGTGCTATAAATGCGAACTCGAATGGACCCCCCTCGTCGAGAAAAGATATTGCCGTGGATCAGTCTAATTCCCCGGTCATTCTGCAGCTTGAGGTGCACGAGGACGGCACGCTCAGCGTCTGGCAACTAGAGGGGCGAACCGCCGATCAGGTGTCCGCCCTACTCCGGCACATCGCGGACCAGTTCGAGAGCGGAAAGGTACAGAGGATCGGATGACCACACCTGTCATTCTGCGTATCGACCTGCACCCGGGCGGAACCGTAAACGTCGCCCTCGCTACGGGAATGGACCGGCCCGGTATTGCCGAGATGCTTCGACATGTGGCGCAGCATTTCGAGCCCACCGACGCGACCCACACCCTGCCGCCCGCCTGCTCGAAACAACTCATCACGATTATCAGGATGGATGCGATCGAACCATGAACAGAACATTCGCCCGGGCCGCGACGCTCGCCGCAACCCTGGCATGCCTGCCCGCCGCGACCGCCAGCGTTTCGGGTCCGCCCAGCGAACGGCACGGCGCGCAGCAGACGATAGGCATTGTGATCACGAGCGCGTGCGTCGGCGGGACCGACGGCTCAACGGCCATCGGCTTTCACCTCAGCATCGCGCGTGGCCACGTGTGGGACCTGTTGCACGACACGGGAGCGGGGACCACGCAAGGCGGGGGCGGGGTGGACGTGCACGACGCCGTCACCGGGAAATGGTCCCGGGTGCCCACGGTGAGCGGCGGTGAGAATCACGTCCGAATCAACGCAACTCGAGATCTTCCCGGCGTGACTGTCGACCTGGCGCGCGTCAACTATTCAGGCTGGCAGTCCGAGCCGGTCCCGCCGTCCGACGTGAATTGCACGTGAGTCTCTTGCATCCGTGCCCCCGTTGCCGCGCGGTAGCTCGACATACCGAGACGCGTACGGTCGCCCGGAAACTGCTTACGGTCGGCATGAACGCGCACCGCATCGCCGAGACCTTTATGTGGCCTTTCCTCGTGTGTGACGAATGCGGGGGCCGGGAGCCTGCGCTGGAGGGAATGGCCGACCGCCTGAACGATTGGCTTGTGGAGGATCTCCCGCCACGGAAGGACGAGCATCAATGGTCACTCTGAATTGCCCAGAATGTGACGAGCCGATCTTACCGGGAGAGACGACGTCCGCCATGCATATAGTGCTCGACGTGGCATCGCGCACCGTGACGTCAATGCCCGCCCACGTCGAATGCCTCTTGCGCCCGGTCATGAGTCACTATCTCCAGCAATGCACGTGCTACGTGCCCGGCCGTTCGCTGCGCGAGGAGGCCCGCGCTACTCAGCAGGCTATGCACGCGTTCGCGGTGAAACAATGGAACTGATATGCCTATCGGTTGGTATGGGCTCATCTGTGGCATCTGTTTCCGAGGGCTCACTCCGGACACGTGTTACGTGGATTCCGACGGCCAGAAATGGGATATCTGTCCGGGACTGTGTGCTCAGCAAGCAGGGCTCATGACAATCGAGGGCAACGACGACGGGCCGCAAGTCTGGCGAGTCACCCGCACATGGTATGTAGAGGCTGACCGCGCGACGGATGCGCTGGAGTTGACCCAGGGTATCTATCACTCGGAATCGCAGGTGCTGGCGGTGCCGACGCCGCCCCCGGGTATTCCGGTGATCCGACCGTGAATCCTGAGGATATCCCGACACAACCGATGACTCTGCAGGATCTTTTCGATGCCCTCGCCGAGGACCCGGGCGCCGAGGACGATGCATGGATGCACGGGGCGGACGCCTTTCAGGTTCAGATACCCGCCTTCGTTTATGAGCCGCTGTATTGCGACATGGACGGCCACCCGATAGGCATCCTCGAATGGGCCGGGCTGTTCGAGAAATCGGAACGCATCATCGCGCGCTCTCACGTCGGGCGCCGGTTCGTCTCCACCGTATGGATAGGAATAGCGCCGCACCCGTACGAAACGATGGTGTTCTATGTCTACCGCTCCGGAAAGTGGACGGCTCTAGATCAGGTTCGTTACTCCACCATGGCGCAGGCTCGCGCCGGGCACGAACGCATTACGTGCGACGTGAAAGGACATGCCCGGACCTATCAAGCCCCGGGCCGACGCGAAAGGTAAGGAAACGGGGTGGCTTTTCAATGGCTGCGCTCACTCACCCGTGCCAATGGTACGGATGTCCCCGAACAGACACCCGGCCATGGCTTGTCTACTATGCCGCCGTCCGAGATTACCTCGCCACCTATCTCTGCGACGAGCACCATTATCTCAGCCTCGAACTCGGGTACATCGATTCCGCCACCCTTCCCGGATGACGGGCCAGAGAGTGAGTCCGGCGGACATCCTCCCCTTTCCGGCGGGCCACCTCCTGCTCGTCGCCCTCGTCATCGGCGCGACGATGTGTGACGCGGCATGGGCGCCGGGTGTTATGTGGCTCGCCTGGTGGCTCGGGACGTCCACCGATATCACCGGGCCCGAGGGTTCGTGATGCGCGCGAGCAGCTCGCCACTAGGGCCCCCGGAACGCCGCCCGTGGCGCATCGTGCGATGGTGGCGACGGCTCTACGGGCAATGGCGGTTGGCCGATCGGCGCTGCCCGATCTGCGGGGTGATCGACTGCCCGAGCGTCGAGCACGCCGAGGAGTGGCAGCAGATCACGGCATGGTGAGAGGACGGGCACCGCTGGCCCACGGGGAGAGGGTCGCGCGGTGCCCGCCCTCGTCTACGGGCGAGCCGTGGCTAGCGGCTCACAGCGGCGCACGGGGCCGCTGATCGGGCACGTACGGGGTGTTCGGTGTCGCGTAGACACCCGCGTACGTCGCTACCGCGATGATCGCCGCGCCGACCTTGTCCCACGGGTCCGGGAGCAGCCCGACCGCCAGTGCCCCGGCGAGAGCGCCGAGGGCAGCAACGCCCGCCTTGCGGGCCACGCTCCACACCTTGTGCCATTGCATCGCGCGCCCCTACGCGAGGACGAGCGCGGATGCGGACCGGAAGAAACCCCAGGCAGGGTTATTGCCCGCAGCGCGACGGCACTCCCATTCGAAGAATCCGAGCAGCTCCGGGTGTGCGTCGAGGTTCGAGGCGAACGCCGAGAGGGCGACGTCCTGCGGCGAGGAATTCGGGTAGGACTCGCCCACCACGCGGCACATGAATCCCTGCACGAGCTTGCTGAGCGGGATTCCGGCGCCGGACACGCGGGAACACACGCTCTCCAGCACGGACAGCAGTTGACTCGTGTTACCCGCCTCCGGGAAGTCGTAATTCATGGTGGCGAAATAGTCGAGGATGCCCGCGTCCGAGTGCGCCTTGCCGGACGCCAGCCACAGCGGCTCCAGCGCTCCCCACAGTCCGGCGGTTAGGCCGATACTGAAACTCGCGCCGTACTTCGCCTTGAGCTTCTGCGAGCACGAGAGCATTGACGCGACGTTCCACGCGCTGGGATTCTCGAGATCGTAGTCAACGCCGTTGATCCCGTGCGCGTCGACCATGGCCACCACGGAATTGAACATCTGTGTCGCGTGCGTCTCGTTGAGCAGGCGAATGGTGTCATTGTTCGACGAGCCGCCGATACCGATAGCGACGACGCCACCAGCCGCGATGAATGCGTCAGTGCATGCCCGGTCGAGCCCGCCGCCGCCGTACGCGACGTTACCGGTACCCGATCCCGAGCTGTCGGCCATGCCGATCACGACGTGTGTTGCGGTGTCCCGGATGTCGGTAGGCCAGTCCGCCATGGCGGGGCCGTCCCACGAGTTGAGCCACATCGCCGCGACCTTGCCGCCGCCACCACCCACGGGGGGCGGGTCGATCGGGTCGCCGAGACTGAGAACGACCGCCGCGCCGACTGTGGCATAGCTGGACAGGTATGACGCCGCGTCGCCGTGGCCGGACAGGACATAGCCGGTCGCGGGGATCGTCGTCCCGACTTCGCTGCCCGAGGAGAGCCGGTCGTTGACGGCGGACACCTTGCCGTCGCCGCCGATGGTGACCTCCACCCCGTAGGAATTCGTCGTGGTGATCGTCTGCGGCGCCATGAGACGCACAAGCTCATTGACCCCACGCCCGCCCGGGTAAGAGCCGGTCGGGTTGGTCCCGGCGAGCGGGTAACTGTTCGTCCCGATCGTCACGGTGTTGACGTCGCCGGTCGGCGCCGCCGTCACGGTGAAGCTCGCCCCGGTCGCGTCGGCCGGTGCGTACGCGGCCGGATCGGTGGGAGTGAAGTGCGCGCCGAGGGTGTGGGTTCCCGCCGTAGGGCTCACGTAGGCCGTGGCTGCCCCGGAGACGAGCGCCACGGGCTCAGAAACGCCGCCGCCGGTGAGTGCCACGGTCCCGGCCGCCGACGTCGGAGACGCCGTCACAGTGGCGCCGAGGGCGATGCCTTCGACCTGGGGTGAGACGGGGGTGACGTCGCCGAGGGAGAGGGTGACCTCTACCGCCGTAGGCGGGACGACGTCGCGTGAGGTGACGTCGATGTCATAGACGGTTCCGGACTCGTCGGAGCCCGTGCCAGTGATCTTTACCATCGGGTGTTCCTTCGTGGTGCGTTGTGGTGCAGGGGCTTACTGGTCCAATCGGGCCGCGAGAGCGTCGAGCAGGGCTTTCGCGTTTCCGGAGTCGGCGGGGAGCTTCGCCACGATCGCGTCTGCCAGCGCGTTGACGTCGATGTCTCCGGCGGTGACCGCCGCGAGCAGCGCCACGAGCCGCACATTGTCGGCATCTGCGCCCGCATAGAGCCGGGTGAGCAGGGTCAACGGATTGACCTTTTCGCCCTTGATCGTCAGCGGGTAATAGAGGATGCCCTGTTGAATCTTCTGAATGTCGTCGTCGTCGAGCGTCGCCATGACGCTCCCTCCTGCGAGTCGTGCGCGGATGCCAGGCCAGATCACGGATTCGAGCTGTTCGGCGCGGGCGGGCCCCGGGCACGAATGCGCCTGCGGATTCCATTCCTCGAACATGTTGTGATAGCCGAGTCCGCGCCCGTTCCACGCCGTGGCTTTCGTGGCGGGATTACCGGTCTGCTGGCACCACCATGTGCCCAGCCGAATCGAGCTTTCGATCTGCGCCGCCGAGAATCCCTCTTGCCAGCGCCCGCCGTCCGAGCATTCGATGCTCGTGGCGTAGGCATTGCCTGCCACCTGCGCGTCTGCCTGGTGGTCGAGCGTCTGCCATTGGTAGAGCACGCCGTCCAACCCGTCGGGGTCATAGCGCCCGCCGAGGCCGAAATGACTTTCCGTGCCGGAGTAGCCGGCCGCCTTAAACATATTTTCGGTACTGCCGAGATACCCGACCATGGTGTGCCAGATCAGCAACCGCGGAATGCCGATATTCGGCTCGGTCTGCGTTCCCAGCGGCCGGAATCGCGCACCGGGGTAGAGTAGTTGCATAACACTGTCCCCTCACAAGGGAATGACCGTGATGGTGCGATAGGCGAATGCCGCGTTAGCTGTCCCGGTCCCGCTGGACGCATAGCGCAGGGTGAACGTGTTCGAGCCCGGCGTGAGCCCCTGGCATAGATCAGCCGCCGACATCCGCACCTGCTGATTAGTGCCACCGACACGGAATCCCAACCCGGCCGACGCGTTAGCCGGGAGCGTCGAGGCACCGGTGACGTCGTAAGCCGCGTTCGCATAGTTGAATGCGGTCTGCGCAAGGATTGCCGAGATGAACACGAGGGCCGTCGTCCCCGTGTCGGCCGTGACCTGAGGGCCGATCGTGGCTAGATCGGTGAACGCGTTGGATGTGGTGCTCTCGGTCGCCTGCACGAATGCCTGTGACGGCATCCGCGCGGCCACCGCGTTGGGCCCGGCGGACACGAACAACTGTGACGATTGCGTGGCCTTCGCCGGGGCCGTCTCCAGCAAGTTGTCGCGCACATGGGTATTCCATTGCGCGGCGGTGAGGACGGACCCTGACACTGCCGTCATGGGAGCTGTCCAGCTCATAGCCTTTTCATCTCCCTAGAATGGCCACACGGTAAGCGTTCGCTCTTGGAACTGAATGGGCCCGCCGTCCGCGCGGTATTTCGCGGTGAACGTGTTCGTCCCGGGTGTCAGCCCTTGGCACAGATCGACGCCAGTCATTCGCATCTGATCCGATGTGGTGGACCGCCAGCCCACGGCGCCCCCGTCGGCAGCAATTCGTGTCGTGGCACCGCTCACGGCGTAAGACATGTATCCGTACCAACCGCTGGACGTCTGATAGACGAAACGACACGAGGACATGACCAGCGCCATCACGCCGGTATCCACGGTGACCACCGGGCCGACCGAGGCGAGATCGCTATAGGCGGGAACGTTGTTCAGGATCGTGACGCCGCTATTCGTCGCCTGCGACACCTGCCGGGCCGCGATGGAATTCTGCCCGGTCCCGCTGAACGTCTGCCCGTACGCGGACGCCTTAGCAACTTCCGTCTCCAGCAAGTTGTCCCGAAGATGAATGTTCCAATTGCTCGCAGTGAATACCGCGCCCGCTACGGCTGTCATGGGGGCTGTCCAGCTCACACGGTCACCCCGTGTTCCGCGTTCTCGTCGAGCAGCTCGACAACGCTCTGACCGTGCGGGAGCCCGGCGCGCAAGGCGAGATCGTGACTGGGCGGGAACCAATTCCGGGTGTGAGGGATCGGGCGGAGACTCAGAACGGCCATGATGTCGGCCGCCGCGTCCGGCCATTCGACGTCAGCGAGCCTGCCGCAGTAGCCGCAGTGATAGCCCCCGCCAGGGGGTCCCAGAGCCTCCACGTTGCCGCACGCGGCCGGACAGTCGGCAACCCAGGCACCCGAGTACACCCACGCTCGTGCACGCGTGGTGAGCAGCGTTGCCATGTCTCGCCCCTCTCAGTGTGCGAATCGGCCCGTGTTGAACTTGCCGTTCGTCGCGGCATTGAATGTGAAGACGTTGGCCGGATCGTCCGTGGTGGGTCCGACCTTTTCGCAGCCGTACTGGGTTTCGAGATTTCGGTTACCCCCCCCGGCTCCGGTGATCGAGTGTTGGATCTGCTCGATATAGAAATTCGCGTTCAGCCCGGTTTCGGCATCGATGATCGTCACCAGGTCCGAGAGATCGCGGGTCAATTGCTGCAGCTTGATCGAGTCGGTAGCCCCCGTGAGCCGGACATTGACGATCGGCAGCCGCTCGGATCGCTTGATGATCACGAGGTTTGCGACGGCGAATGCGTCTTGCGCGTCCGCCCATGGCGCATCGAACGGATAGGACCGGCGCCCGTACTTGGCAATGCTGGCCGCGTTCTCGACAACCACCTGAGTGGTGAATGCCACGGGCAGCAGAACGCCGTGCATCTCCAGTGCATCTATCCGGGCCGCGCCGCCCGCGTTCTCGGTGAAGGTGACCGCCGCAGCCTCGCCCGAGATGCGATTGAACGCCACATCGAACGACCCGAATCCGCTGCCCGCCCACACGACGAATGTCATTCGCAGCAACGGGCTGTCGGTCTTCATGATCACGCTACGGGTTTCGCCCGGTCCCAGGTCGATCGAGGTGTCTGATTTCCACACCACGCCCGGATCAGTAGGCAACCGCGTCTCGACATTGAATGACACCGAATTGATGACGTCGCGCCACCCGGCGTCATAGCCCAGCGGCCAGGAGAAACGGGGGTCGGCACCCTTGTCTCTGAATACCGTCTGAACGACCTTCGACGCGGTGTCAGTGAGCCTGTGCGCCCGGTCCCGGTACACGAAATTGCCGGTCGTCGCGTCAACGGTGACGAACGACGGGGGCCCTTCCGAGTGGATCACCTTGAGAATGGCGTCCCACGCGTTCGTGCCCTCTTCCCACCACCAATGAATGACCGTTGTCCCCGGGTCGATGTCCCGGCCGCCGCTCCACCCGATCGCGTCGAGAATGCGGCCGATAGCGTCGCCGGTTCGGATGCCCGAATACATCCCGGTAGAGATGGTGGACGCGTTAAGGTCCGCGAGAACGTCTATGTGCGTGACCTTGAGCCGCCGGTTCCCCGGGGTCCCGTCAATGTCGAACTCGTCGAGGTGCCCCCGCCACAGAGTGTAGGAAACGGAATTGAACGTGGCGACGATAAGGGACTCCCGGGCGGGAGCAATCAAGCCGACGAGAGGTGAACTCGTGTTCTCGGGCGAGTAGTCCCGGCTCGTGTTGTCGAGATCGAACGCCGCCGACCCGGGGGTGATCGGCGCCAGGGCCCGTGACTGGTCCCGGCCGTATCGGATCGTGACCGGGGTATCCGCCAGGATGCGGGCCGTGACGTTGTCCCCAGTGCCCGTGAACGTGCCGTCCCCGGCCCAGTCGATCGAATAGACGTACGTGACGTTAGCCATTACGCGACCCGCCCCTGGCGCTTGAGCCGGTCGAGTTTCTGGACGATCCATGAATCGACGTCGTCGCCGATGAGGGGGCCGTAATGATTGAAGATCACGGCGGCATTGCCGGAGCCTGCGCCCTCGCCCGGACCTAGCACCCGCTCCGGCGAACCGGTGCCATTGAATGCCGGAGTCCAGCCGGGCATGAGCCATCCGCCGGAATCGTATCCACCGGCCCGGTTCCATCCCGCCGGACCACTTCCGTAACGCGATATTGTGTAGCGCACCGCAGCATAGATATTGGCAAGCGGATCATATATGCCTTTCCCGCGCAGCGCGCCCGCGTAAGCGTTGAACGTAGATCCAATGGTCTGCATAAGGCCACGCGAGGGATCTCCGGCCGCAGCGTTGCTATCCCAGTTGTTCACCGCGAACGGGTTGCCGCCCGATTCCCGATTCATTCTCATGAGCAGGCTGTACAGCCATGACTGCGGCGCCCCCGCCATCTGCAGCGCTTGCGAGGCGACACCCGCCCAGCGGGCCACGCCGCCCGGCACGCCGCCCGGGAACTTCACATCGCTGTCACCCGCGTTCCACGCACCGCCTAGCGCCGACATGGCTTTCTGAGAGAGCTGCCCCGCTTGAATCACGCCGGAGGTGACCATCTGACTGAGAGCCTGCGGCATCCCGCCGAAAATGGATTTCACGATGTCGGTGGGATTCGTCGACATGAGCCCCTTCACGAGGCCCTGAATCATATTCTTGCCAAGCTCGATGAACACTCTCGACGGGGAGGACATGCCGAACGCGTGTTTCACGGCGTTGACAATCTTGTCCTTGATGTTTCCCGCCCAGCCGATGACATTGCCCGCGATCTCTTTCGCCCCGTTGAGCAGGCCGTTCAGCGCGTCCCGGCCCGCCTGTAGCAGGAGAGTGCCGAGGTTGCCTAGCGCGCTCTTGATTCTTGCGGGCATTCCCATAAAGAAGGAAACGACTCCGCGGACGGCATCGCCTGCGCCTTCCTTGACCGCAATGAATCGCCCGATAACGAACGACACGGCTTTCACGATGGGATCAATGAGGTTCGCGTAAAGCGTGTTCCAACGGTCGCGAATGAATCCCACGATGTTCGCGACCCACGAGGAAACCAACTTGAATCCCGCGACCGCGATCTGACAGGCCGCCCAGACGATCAGCCGGAATTTCTCCGAATGCTGATAGGCGTAGATGATGCCTGCCACGAATCCGGCGATCAGTAGAATGATGATGCCGATGGGGTTCGCGTTGAGAACGACGTTGAGAATGCCCTGCGCGGCGGCCCATGCGATCGTCGCAATGCGAATCACTTTATAGACCGTGTACATGGCGAGCAGGCCAACCGCGAGGGATTCCACGAGCGTCTTGTGGCTCTCATAGAATCCGAACAACGTTTTACCGGTCGTCACGATTGCGTCGAACGCGAGCCGCACGAGCTTGCCCGCGAGGACCAGCTTTCCGAAGCTCTCGGCCATGGGGCCCGTAGGGTCCTTACCCTGTAGGGCCGCCATGAACACGCCTACGGCGTCGCTCGCCCACGCCAGGGCGGCCGGGAGCTTGTCCGCGAGCCACGCCACGAACGCCGAGACGTAAGGCAGGATCTTCTGTCCGACGGACCGCCCGAAGTCGTCCAGCACATCGCGGGCCCGCGCTAGTGACCCTGTAAAGCCACTGCCCGCCGCCTTAGCGGCTCCGCCGAACTCGGTGGACAGTTCGCCGAGAATGACTTTCTGAGCCCCCATGACGTCGCCAGCGGCCATCATCGTCTTGATCTGCGCCACCTGCTGGTCCGAGAGCTGCACCCCGACCTTTCGCAGCGCGGTAACACCCTTGATCGGATCGTTCAGCGCCTTACCGACCTGAATGGATGCGCTCTGTAGGTCGGTCCCGAGGGCCACGCTCATATCAAGCGATGCCTTCGTGGCCTGATTAAAGACGTCGTTGCCCTTGCCCGTTTCGTTCCGGACCCGGGTAAAGGTTGCCATCACGTTCTCAGCATTGATGATCAACGTCTCGTCGACACCCGACATGGATTCGAGTGACGCCGCCAGGGATTGCACGCCCGCTACGCTCATGTTCGAGACGTCGCCGGTCGACTTGAGGACCGCCGCCGTTTTCAGCGCGAGCGTCTGATAGTCGGCCGCATCCTTCACGCCCTTGACCAGGAACGCCGAGAGCAGGCCCACGCCTGCGACAGCCGCGCCGCCCAGAGCTAGGCCGATCTTGCTGCCCAGGCCCTTGAAATTGTCGCCCATCTTATTGGCGACAGCGGACGCCTTGTCTTTCGCGATGAAATTCCAGACAACGCTATTCTCACTCATCGGCGTACTTCTCTACCATTGCCTTTATCGAGGCTTCGACTTGTCGCCCGACGGCCGGGGCCGACGCTTTCATGACGTCGTCGAACCATCCGGCTTTACTCGTCTGCGTGACCGTGACGTCTTTCATTCCGTACACCGGGTGTTCCCATGAGCCGCGATTCATGAGCTGAGGGAGGCGACCCTGTGTGCCGAGCTTCTTTCGGGCGACGCGCACCCCGACGGACGGATTGCCGGACAGGCGAATCTGCAGGCTCGTCGCGTTCGCGATGTTGCGCCGTAGCCCGCCCCTCGTGAGCTTCTTTCCTTTCGAGGGCAGGCCGCGCGCCGTGGCTTTCGTCGTGGCGACGACGGGGTTAACCGCCGTGCGTAGCGTCTTGCGCAGCTCTTTCGGAATCGTCTTGCCGTCGCCGAGCGTCCTCAGCCCCTTGATGATCTGCGCAAGATCCCGCTTCGACGCGTCGGTAAGCTCCAGCTCCACGGAATTGTTCTTTCCGGTGCCGCCCAGGATTCCCACGTTTCTCACCTCCGGATCTTGAGTGCTCGCAAGAGTTCGATATCGTCGACGTTCACGGTTTCCGGTTCGCTCGCCAGGAACTCGTCGAGTTCGCTCGTGGCGGTATCCATGTCAGGCATGGTCGTTTCTTTCGAACCGCCTACCGCGATGATCACGGCGGCCACAATGCGATCCGTTAACACGCGCGCTTTCAGATCGTCGAGAATGAGCGCGTAAGCGACGTCGCACGTATCGGCTACTGAGATTCCTCCTGCCCGGCAGCAAGAATCGCCATCGCCAGGTCGGGCCGATTCTCCAATCGGCGCGGCACCCGCGAGGATGAGGCGACCGTTGATTTCGGCTCGGTGGTCGGCCGCCCAGGCGAGGAGTCGGACGGCCGCCCAGTAGGGCGGTTGGTCAGGTCCTCGAAAACTCCCTGAATAATCTCGACGAGAGTTTCGATACCGGTGCCGAAGCTCGCGGTATTCTTGAGAAAGACCTGATACTGATCGTGGCCAAGCAACATTTCGTAAAACTCGGCCATGAATGCGAGCGACTCGGGGCTCTCGGCGTCCTGCCCGTGGAGCCTGGCGACCTGGGACAGTTCGAGCGGGGTGAGTTCCCGGCACGTATATGCCGTGCCGTCCAGCTCGAACGTGACCGGCTCGGGCAGCTCGGTCGGTGCCTGCGTGTTGTACCGGCGTCCGCTCATGCGGCCCGCCCCGCCCCCGCCGCGAAAAAGTCGATCGGGATGCCGGACGCGGGAACCTCAAGATTCCACGCCATGGGCAGGCCCGTAAAACTCGGCGCTTTCTTGAAATCCATGGTGACCTTGCCGGACGACAACGCCTGATAGCCGATGATGCGAACGGTGGAATCGAGCGACTCCCACCCGATCATGCTTCGGATTTCCGAGCCCGGAATCGGGGGACGGACGCGGGTCAACTGCGTTGCGCCGGTACCCGAGACGACCGTCGGCGCGGCCCCGTTGAGCGCCTTGGCAAGGTTGGCCATGGTGTAGTTCGCGAGAGCGAAACCGATGTTCGACGCGCGCGCCGTGGTGACATAGCGAATCGGGTCGAGGAACTCGGCAACGCTGATCGGCTGAACCGTCAGCTCATACTCGAACGATGACCCGTCCAGCGTGGCGCCCAGGTTCACCCACGGCGCGGCCCACGTGTCCGTGAAGACGGAACCGGCGACGATGCCGCCCACGCCTGCGCCGGGGATCGCGGTGAGCAGCGGGGCCCAGAACAGGTACCCCGGATCGGTGAGGACGAGCGGGGTAGCTGTTCCAGTGGGAACGGCCATGATTGCCTCTTCTCCGTTACGGTGCGGAAAGGACAGCGACCGTTACGGACGCCGTGGGACTGGCAGTGATGCCGACGAGCCCGTCGGCCGGATCGACGTAGGGCCATGCGTTCGGGACGCGGACGAACACCATTCCCGGAACGCTTCCCGCGATAGCCGGGAGACTGACGATCGCCCGGTCGGAAACGACGAGATCGCCGTCGGCGGTGTCTGTGGCGATCAGGGTGAGAGTGACCGCGCTGGCGCTGGCGTTCTTGTAATGCAAGACGCTGCCCGGCGGCACTCGATCGGCCGCCGCTACGGCGGTGTAGACGGGGGCGAGTCCACCCCGGGGGATTGCCTGAACGACGAGAACGGCCATTACTCGCCCGCCCCCGCCTTGCTGCGCTTCGTCGGCGCGGCGTCCGGCTCGGGCTGGTCGAGGGTGCCGCGCGGCACGCTGGACGGGGGCTCGAACGCGAGGTTCCGGGGAGCCTGCTCCGCCTGCTCGACGGCGGTTGCTTTCTCGGCCGCCGGGAGTACCTGATCAGTGCGGACGATGCCGCGCGTCACGTGCGAGACCGGGACCGGATCGCCGGGGTTGAATGCCCGCACGCCGTCCAGCTCGATCACTCCGGCCGCGACATACACGAGCCATTCCGCCTCTTGCGCTTTCTGCCAATCCGCGAGTGCGTCAGTCATTGCCGAACCTCCTTTAGGTGGTGCTCGGTCGAGCAATGCACTCGATCCGGAAGACGACGCGCGCATACGCGCCTTGGCTGTCCTGAACCTGGGTGAGCGCCCACGGCCCTAACCGCGCGCTGGCCAGTGCTGGCACGCCGAGGACGATCTGTTGCGGCGACGGGCGCAGGAGAGCCCGCACGGCGGTACGCGTCGCCCACGCGCGCACCCGGACCGGTGACATGTCGTTCCCGCCGGTCACGGATTCGGCGAGGCAGAGAATCCCGAACGTCTCGCTATCGATGACACCGGGCAGCATTCCCTCCGGGTTGTCCCCCTCGGCGGAGATCCCGGTTCCGTCGTCACTGGTCCCGATGAACAGTCGATCGAGTGCGGCTGTCTTCACGGCGGCCGGTCCGTCGACCACATAGACATTTGGCATACCCGCCGAGCACACGGCCACGAGGGCCGCGATCGTGTCGAGGGCGGTGGAATCGCTCACCCGATCTGCCCCCCGATCGCCTCGGACTGCAGAATTTCCAGGACGGAACGGGGTAGCGTCCACGTCGTGCCCCGGAAATTGAACGCCGCGTCATCCTCGGTCACCGATCGGGGGCCGACCATGCTTGACCCGCGCTGCGTTTCCCAGAGGTGATCGAGCACGGCTTTCGCGCCGTGGAGAATGGCAGGTGTCACGATCTGCCGCCCCGCCAGGAACGTCACCTCATACGGCCCCATCCGGAAGGGAATGCCGCTGCGCCGCTCGATAACCCACGTGATCGGGTCTAGCCGGATGTCCGTGAGCGCGATGGTTTCCCCGTAGTTCGTCCACGGCTTGACCGACGTAATCTCGATCACCGGGCCGTGGCGCAGGGCGATGCCGCGCCCGCCGCCCTCGCAGCGTTCGATGACGGTGCGCGGGATGACCGGGCCGACGAATTGCTCGACAATCCCGGTCACGACATTCAGAAATTCGCCGATCTCGAGATCGTTACTGCTGTCGGCGTCCGGTTCGTTGAGATACCGTTTCGCCTCGGAGATCGACATGAGCGCGCCGGATTCGGCGGGGGCCACGTTGAACGTGAATGCACCCGTTGTCACGGGGGATGTGGTGGACCAGAAACCGGTATAGCGGCCCGCCTGCGCGGTGGTGTAGTCGAACGTCAGGTGACCCGTCACGACCGGCGGTAGCACGATGACGGGCGCGGGAACGACCGGCGCCCCGTCCGGACTGACGAGCGCCAGGGTTGCGGTGACCGGATTCGTGGGGGCGCCATTGGCGTCCACCACGTCATAGGTGAGTCGCCGCTGAGATCCCACGGTGAGGCTCATGGATTCATCCCTCGCTCGTCGCGTAGGCCGCGAGATCGACGTCAGCCGAACCGCTCGCCGCCGCGCGCGACCCGGGCAGCGATTGCGGGCCGGGCGATATCCCGGCGGTGCCGTTGTGCGCCGGGCGCGAGCCGGGCCGGGCCCCGGGGCCGTGCGCCGCCCCGGGCACGCCGCGCGTGGTCGGCTCGGAGTCCGCCAGCGCGGTCCCGTAGAGAACCGGGCCGATCAGGGCCGCCGTCGCCGAGCTGCCCGCGTTCGCATGCGCCAGGGCGACCGCGAACCGGGCGACCACGCCCACGGCGGTAGCTGCCCCGTGAAGCGCCCCGATTGCGGCGCCCGTCCGGTTGACCACGGCGCTAGCGCTGGCCCCTGCAGTGACCACAGCGCCCGCGCTGGGACCCCCTGCGGCTGCCACGCCTGCCGCGACGGCGCCCGCCGTGACGGTGGCGCTGCCCTGCGCGTATCGAGCGACCTGGGCGAGGGCGACGGCGCCCGCGACCGCCGCGCCGCTCGCGCTGGCCAGCGCCGCCACCTGGCCGACGGCTACCGAGCCCGCCGCTACCTGGCCGCTCGCCGTGGCGGTGGGTGCGCCCCCGCCGATCGCCGCGACCGCGACCGCTCCGGCCACAGCGACGCCGGTCCCGGCCCCGGCCGCGCCGACCTGGGCGAGCGCGACGCCTGCGGCCACTGCAGCCCCGCCAGCGGCCCCGGATCGAGCGACGGTGCCAGTAGCCGCACCCGTGGCCACGGTGGGCGCGGCAGCGCTGGCAGCGGTTCCCGTGACCGCTTGCGCGGTTCCCGTTGTGGCGCTCGTGCCGAGGGCAGCGCCGAACCGGGCGACCCGGGCCGTCGTCGTCCCGGCCGCGTGGACAGCGCCGGGAGCGGCGCCGTTCAGGTTGATCACGGCGACGTCGATCCGAGCCGTTGCGGTGGCCTGCGCGGTGACGGTTCCCGCCCCGGTCGCGGGGACGTCGACAACCGGCGCGCTGTAGGTCTGCCGGAACCGCAGCGCGATACCGGGGCCGCGCGCATAGGTGGTCGTGCCCGCCGCCGTTGCCGTCATCGTCGCGGGGCCCGTGGACGGGCCGCCCGTGCATACCGCGTACGCGACGAAACCGCCGATGCGGTTACCGATGGTGGATCGGGCATCGACGATTTCCGTCACAGGCCCGAACGTGGCGCCGGGAGCGGTCACGGATTCCAGCGAGTAGGACGTCACGGCCGACGTGCCCGCCGTGAATGCACCGAGGGCTAGATCCCCCTCAATGAATCCCGGGTCGGACGACAGTGTCACGGATACCGCCGCGCCCGCCGTGACGTCCGAACCGGTCACCCCCGGGTCGGTGCCCTCCCATTGCGCATCGGAGCAGGTAAGGCACACGATCGCCGCCCACGCCACAGAGTTCACGCCGAGGGTTACCGCGAGAGTTCCGGATTCCGTGCCGTCTACGGTGTCTTTCGTGAACGCATAAATGTTCGTGTTGCCCTGCGTGGTGGACAGCGTCGACCCGAACCCGCCCGCGCCTTTCAGCATCCCGTGTGCCGTCCAGCCGCTCGGGGTGGTGACCGTGCCGCCGTTCGCCGTAGTCGGTTTCTGTCCGACGATCAGGACCAGCCGGTCACCCGCGCTGATACCCGTCGGATAGCCGGGGGCGATCGACGTTGCGCTGGCGACGGTGCCGACCGCTTTCGTTCCCGTGGAGACGTAGGTAACGACGCCGTGCGTCGGCGGGGTGATCGGGCCGCCGACGCCGTCCGTGATGACGATGGAATCGAAAACGACAACGCCGTCAGCCGCGCCCGTCGGTCCGGACACGAGCGTGACGAGCCCGCTTGTAAATGGGGCGCTCGAATCGGTGGCGCTGGAGTCCCAGATTTCTGGTTCGGCATTGGCGGCCGGCCACACGCGCCACTGATGAAGATCACCCACAATCTGGAACCGAAAGCCGTAATCCACGCCCGGGGTGAGCGTCATGGATTTCGGGGTGCCGACGTTCCCGGTTCCCGTGCCGCCCCACTGCACAATCTTCGCTTCGACAAGCGTGCCCGAGGACGTGAATTCGAGCATGTAACCGTCACTGCCGTCAGTGCCCCCGGCCGCCTGCTCGCGCAGCCACACGTAGGCGTGCGTCTCACCATTGCCGCTGTCGAGATTGACGATGCCGCTGACTTCGACGTCAGTGACGTCGGCGTGATTCCACGACAGCCGGTAACTCCCGGCGTACTCGGTCGCCGTGCCGTTGTCGAGCCGGAGTCGGTTGTTCTGGAGGGTGGCCGTCGCCCCGGCCGTCACGTATCGCGCGAGCCAATCCGCGCCGACCGCAGACGTGCCGTTAGAGCCGGTGAAATCCGCCGACAGATATATGGTCATGGGACATCACCTCCCCGTAAGGTGCTGTGAGATCAGGCCGCGATCGGCGAGTAATTCAGGCTGAGAGCCGTCAGGGTGAGGGTGTTCGTTCCGACCCATGCCTGAGGCGTGGTGAGCGCGATCGACTGCAGGAATGTCGCGCCATTCCATAGCGACACGTGCGAGATGTTTTCCGACGTCCCGCCGTTGGTCCACGCGGGTACGGCTGAGGCATTCATGGTGGGCGTGGTGGGAGTC
>Ga0302322_100001251_pt1 | contig 20625 bp, 22 predicted proteins | sample Fen_T0_2_FD_203757 | JGI IMG/M metagenome (GOLD analysis project Ga0302322, IMG submission 203757) | Peat permafrost microbial communities from Stordalen Mire near Abisko, Sweden - Fen_T0_2 | ecosystem: Environmental > Terrestrial > Soil > Wetlands > Permafrost | place: Sweden: Abisko...
TTTCGGCGCCCAGCCTGACATCTCCCAATAGACGTTGCCCTTGTGCAGGCATACCGCTGTGGTCTCGTCGACCCAGGGCCAGCCTGGGTGGGCCATGATGATTTTCAGATTCGGAAAATCTGCGGCAAGGTCGTCGATGGCGGAGGGATGGGCGTGGCGGATGCGCGCGCCATGGCCGCCGGGCATGCCGGCGCCCATGCCGGTGGTGCCCACGTCTATCATCACCGCCGCCTTGAGCTCATTGATCACTTCGAACAGCGGGTAGTAGCGCTGGTCGTTGACCGCGAAGTGCTGCATGATGGGATGGAAGTGAAAGCCGACCAGGCCCAGTTCGTTGACCGCCTTTTTTACCTGCCGGATCGCGATCTCGCCCTTGGCGGGCTCGACCGCGCCCCAGGCCTGGATGATGCGGTCCGGGTGGCGCTTCCACATCGCGTGCACGTCTTCGTTGGTGACGGGCTTGGTGGCGACAGTGGTCTCCAGGTCCAGGGCCACCAGCACGGCCTGCACGCCGGCGCTGGTGAAGTCCTTGATCACCGCTTCTTCACTCTTGCCGGTCCATTCGCGTTTCCAGTAGGGAGCCAGTTCGGCCGGGTAGGGGCCCTGGCAATCTATCCATTCCTGGGTGCCGGGGTAGCAGTGAAGATCGATGATGCGCATGATGGGGCGTCCTGTATAGGGGGTTCGGTGCGGGCTACGCGGCTTCGCCGGCGAGCTTTTTCTGCACCATCTCGACCAGCGATTTTTTCGACACCTTGCCGAATGTGGAGACCGGGAACTCGGTAAGCAGTTCGAGTCGCTCGGGCAGCTTGAATTTGGCGATTTCCTTGGCGTTGAGGAACTCAACCAGTTCCTTGAGCGTGAGGGTCTTGCCGCTGCGCGGGATCACGCAGGCGCAGGTCTTCTCGCCCATGGCGGGATCGGGCATAGCGACGCAGGCAACGTTTTGCACCGCCGGGTGCATCAGGATCAGATTCTCGATTTCCTCGGCGGAGATCTTTTCTCCGCCACGGTTGATCAAATCCTTCTTGCGCCCTTCGACCACGTAATTGCCGGAGGGATGCAGGCGCATCAGGTCACCGGAACGGTAAAACCCGTCCGGGGTGAACTGGCGCGCGTTGTACTCAGGCACGCCGAAATAGCCGCGCAGAGTGTAGGGGCCGCGGCAGGTGAGTTCGCCGACTTCGCCGGGGGCGACCTCGCGGCCTTCGTCGTCGAGCAACAGCACTTCGTCGTCGGCGCAGATCGGGCGTCCGCAGGTTTCCATGCGCACCTCTTCGGGGTCGTCCAGGTGCACGAAGAACAGCATGCCTTCGGACATGCCGAAATTTTCCTGCATGGTGACGCTGGGGATCAATTGCTTGGTGCGCAGGCGCACTTCGGGTTGCATGCGCTGGCCGCCGCTCTGGATCACCTGCACCGAGGAGAGGTCAAAGTTGCCTATCACCGGGCTGTTGATCAGGCGAATCAGCAGTGCCGGCACGACCTTGATGTGCGTGACCTTGTGCGCCTGGACCAGTGCGAACATGTCCTCGGGCCGGGTACTGGTCGAGAGCACGACCTTGGCGCCGTTGAAAAAGTAGCCCTGGATCCCGGGGCAGGCGAGCGGCAGGTTGTGGGCGATCGGCAGCACCAGCAACAATACGGAATCTCTGCACACCCCGCACACCGGCGCGGCGGTCTTGGAGTTGTAGGCGTAGTCGTTGTGGGTGCGCGGGATCAGCTTGGGCACCCCGGTCGTGCCGCCGGAGAGCTGGAAAATCGCCGGGTCGGTGGGGTCAATCTTGATGTCCGCGAGCGCGGACTTGGCCAGGGTGGGCGCGCGCTCGATCAGCTCGGCGAGCGAATGTTCGCCCGGGCCCGGATTGCCCAGCACGATGCGGAACTTCAGGCTTTGCGACTCATCGGCCACCCGCTTGACCATGGGGCCGAACTGGAAGTCGCCCTGCGATTCCGGATACACGCAGGTGGTCGCCTTCGAGATGCTGACGAACTGGCTCACCTCGGTATGCCGGTGGGTGGAAAGCGCGGCAATCGGGATCGCGCCTATCTTCTGCAACGCGAAGTAGAGAAACACGAACTCGACCACGTTGGGCAGTTGCAGCACCACCGGGTCCAGCGGCTTCAATCCGAGCGAGAGCAGGTTCAGCGCCAGGCGGTCGCTGACCGTGTCGATCTGCGCATACGTGTACGGGTTGCCGCGATCGATGATGGCGACCCGGTCCGCGTACTTGGCGAATACGGCGGCAAATTCCTGGGCCAGGGTCTGGTCCTGCCAGTAGCCCTTGGCGCGGCACATCGCCGCGTACTCCGGCGGAAACGGAACGACTCCTGCAAGCATGGCCAGCCCCTTTTAGGTCGAGGCGGTAAAGCCACCGTCGATGACGATGATTTCGCCGGTGACAAAGCGGTTGCCTTGCACCAGACTCATCATGGTCTCGGCGACGTCGTCGGCGGTGACGCAGCGCTTGAGCGGCGTGGCCTTGGCCCGGCGGCCCATCAGGTCTTCGTACTTGTCCTTGAGCATGCGCTGCATCCAGTCGCCTTCCATCCAGCCCGGTGCAACAGCGTTTACTCGTATATGCGGCCCGAGGTTGAGCGCCAGGGTCTTGGTCAGGTTGACCACCGCGGCTTTCGAGGCAGCGTAAGGCAGCGGCTGCGGGCCGGGACGCAGGCCGACGATCGACGCGGTGTTGACGATGCAGGCGGCGGGCGCGGCCTTGAGCAGGGGCAGCGCGGCGCGCGTGACCTGGAAAATGCTGCGCACGTTGACAGCGAACACGCGATCCCACTCATCCAGGTCCAGGCCGTCCATGTCTTTCGGCTTGACCTCGGTGGTGGTGCCGGCGTTGTTGATCAGCACGTCGAGCCGGCCGAACTTCTCTGCGACGGCGGCGAGCATCGCCTTGACGGCTGGGTCGTCGCTGACGTCGGCCTTGCAGAGCAGGGTTTGCGCGCCCAGCTTTTCGGCTTCCGCCGCGGTGTCTTTGGCGGCGGCATCGCTGCGACTGTAGTTGATCGCCACGTTGTAGCCGGCGCGGGCCAGCGCCAGCACCACACTGCGGCCGATGCCGCTAGCGGCGCCAGTAACCAGGGCGGCCGGCTTGCCCGCTTTGCTCTCGGTGCTCATGGAGTTTTGTCCCGAAGTTATTTATGAATTTGGTTTGCTTAGCGAATCGCTCGGCCAGCTTGCTGGTCCGTCCGCACGCAGCCGGATGCGTCCAATGCTACGCCCGGCACTCCTTTGGCAGGTGAGTCGCGGGTGGCTGGCGCCAGCGACCTAGCGGCCGCTGAACCAGCATCACCATACCTGACACCCTGCCCTATCGTGCAAACGGCAATAAATATTGAACATGTTCAGTTTCCGGATTTTGCCTGAACTTGTCAAGCCCTCGGCCCTGGCACTCGCGTGATCCGGTCGCGGGCTTGTCGCCCAGCAGGGGCAAGGAGTTGCCGCTGGAATCGTGCCGCTATCCCTGCAACCGCCTCTCTCAGGCCCGTTGCACCTGACTACAGTTTGCCCCCACTTTCGACTTAAGGCGCGTTGGTGAAGGAATCGGTAGGAGGGCTGCATCCACCCTAAACCGGACTCCAGGATCGCTTGCGATCCCGGCACCGCGCCGGGAAGTCCGCCTTTTACGCGGCTTGCGGGGTATAACCGGCCTCGCGGATCGCATCCTCGAACTCGGCGGCAGCGTGCGCCGACTCGATGTGCACGCGCTTTTGTTCCAGGTTGATATCCAGCTTGGCGGTACTGTCGACTTCCTGCACCGCCTTGGTCACCCGCCCCACGCAATGGCCGCAGGTCATGTCGTTGACTTTGAAATCTATCATGGTGCTTGCTCGCTCAATGTGGGGAGTCAGTGGATTGTCAGATAGTAACTATGCAGCTTACCCCTGGGGCAGGGTCAATGGGAGCCCACGCACCATCTGGGCAGAATTTGCGCAGGATCAAACTTGCGTGCGCCCCACCTGACCATACTTGAATGTCAGATTACGCTTGACCTTTCCATAATGGTAAGGTTGATCATCGATGCATCGCATCTTTGGAAATCTGGACAACGCCATGAATACCGCCACCCTACCCCTTTCGTCCGTCGCTGTGGCTACTGCCGCGAGCGACGCTTCGGCCAGCGCCGCTCCGGCGCTTGAGCATCGCCTGCACATCGTCGGCATGACTTGCGCCTCCTGCGTGGCGCGGGTCGAAAAGGCCTTGCGCAAGGTGCCGGGCGTACAGCAGGCTACCGTCAACCTGGCCACCGAAACCGCGGCCGTCAGCGCCGCCGCCGGCGTGACCGACCTGATGCTCGCCGGAGCGGTGCGCGCCGCCGGCTACGATGTCGCCAGCCGCGAAGTCGACCTGGTGATCAGCGGCATGACCTGCGCTTCCTGCGTGGCGCACGTGGAAAAGGCGCTCACCAAAGTGCCCGGGGTGGTGTCGGCCATGGTCAATCTGGCCACCGAGCATGCGCGCGTGCAGATGGACCCGGACGTGGACATAGCCGCCCTGCAGCGCGCAGTCAGCGCGGCGGGCTACGGCGCCACGCCAGCCAACACGGGCAATGGCGCGCCGGCGACCGCAAGCGCGCTGCCGGCCTGGTGGCCGGTGGCGCTGTCGGCGCTGCTGGCGCTTCCCCTGATCCCGCCCATGCTGGCCATGCCGTTCGGCGTCGATCTCGCCTTGCCGGCTCTCTGGCAACTGGCGCTGGCCGCGCCGGTGCAGTTCTGGCTGGGCAAGCGCTTCTACAGCGCCGGCTGGCGCGCCGTCAAGGCGGGCACCGGCAATATGGACCTGCTGGTCGCGCTGGGCACCTCGGCCGCCTTCGGCTTGTCCCTGTACATGCTGCTGCGCCACTGGGGCCACCCGATGCACCTCTACTTCGAGGCCTCCGCCACGGTGATCACCCTGGTACTGCTCGGCAAATGGCTGGAAGCGCGCGCCAAGCGCCAGACCACCGATGCGATCCGCGCCCTGCAGGCGTTGCGCCCGGACACCGCGCGGGTACGCCGCAGCGGCGCCGACGTCGACGTGCCGGTGGCTTCGGTACAGATCGGCGACATCGTGGTGACCCGCCCCGGAGAGCGCATCGCGGTCGATGGGAAGATTGCCGAAGGTGAGAGCGAAGTCGACGAATCCCTGATCACCGGCGAGAGCCTGCCGGTGGCCAAGCACGCGGGCGACCATGTCACCGGCGGCGCGGTGAACGGCGCCGGTCTGCTGCTCATCGAGACCCTCGCGATAGGCGCGGAAACCACGCTGGCGCGCATCATCCGCATGGTCGAGGACGCGCAGGCCGCCAAGGCGCCGATCCAGCGCCTGGTCGACCAGGTCAGCGCGGTATTCGTGCCGGTGGTGCTGGGCATCGCCCTGATCACGCTGCTCGGCTGGGGCTTTTACAATGGCGACTGGGAGAATGCGCTGCTCAACGCCGCCGCGGTGCTGGTGATCGCCTGCCCCTGCGCGCTCGGCCTGGCAACACCGACGGCGATCATGGCCGGCACCGGGGTGGCGGCGCGCCACGGCATACTCATCAAGGACGCGCAGGCCCTGGAGATTGCCCACTCGGTCGGCGTGGTGGCTTTCGACAAAACCGGCACCCTCACCGAAGGCAAGCCCGCGCTGGTCAGCCTGAAAGCACTGAGCGGGCGCGACACCGACTTGCTGCGCCTGGCGGCCGCCGTGCAACAGGGCAGCGAACACCCGCTGGCGCGCGCGGTGATGGACGCTGCGCATAAGGTCAACCTTCAAGTGCCACCCGCCAGCGCGCTGCAAAGCCTGCCCGGCCGCGGCCTGCAAGCCGAAGTCGAAGGCGCCACCCTGAGTCTGGGCAATCAGCGCCTGATGCAGGAGTTGGGCATCTGGCCTGCCCAGGCCCCCGCCGAAGCGCAGGAACTGGAAAGCGCCGGGCGCACCATTTCGTGGCTGGCGCGCGAGGGCCGGGACGGGACCCGCGAACTGCTCGGGCTGCTCGCCTTTGGCGACACCGTCAAGCCGCACGCCCGTGCCGCCATCGACAGCCTGCGCGCGCATGGTGTGCGCTCCATCATGCTGACCGGCGACAATCAGGGCAGCGCCCAGGCCGTGGCGCGCCTGGTCGGGCTGGACGAATTCCGCGCCCAAGTGCTGCCGGCCGACAAGGCCGGCGAGGTGAGCAAGCTCAAGCAGGGCGGCGCGATCGTCGCGATGGTCGGCGACGGCATCAACGACGCCCCCGCCCTGGCCGCCGCGCACGTGGGCATCGCCATGGGCAGCGGCACCGACGTGGCTATGCAGGCCGCCGGCATCACCCTGATGCGCGGCGACCCGCTGCTGGTGGCCGACGCGATCAGCATCTCGCGCCGCACCTACGCCAAGATCCGCCAGAACCTGTTCTGGGCCTTCGCCTACAACGTGATCGGCATTCCGCTGGCGGCGCTCGGCTTTCTCAATCCTGTCATCGCCGGCGCGGCGATGGCATTTTCGAGTGTCAGCGTGGTATCGAATGCGCTGCTGCTCAAGCGCTGGCGTCCCACTCCTCCACCAACTCCAACTACGGGGAATTCCACATGAGCATTTACCCTTTGAACATCGGCGAAGCGGCTCGCGCCTCCGGCGTTTCGGCCAAGATGATCCGTCACTACGAGGCGATCAATCTGATCAGCGCCCCGAAGCGGACCTACTCCGGCTACCGGACGTATTCGGAGCAGGACGTCCACGCCCTGCGCTTTGTCCACCAGGCGCGCCGGCTCGGTTTTTCGATCAAGCAGATCGGCGAGTTGCTGGGGCTTTGGCAAAACCAGCAGCGCCCGAGCAGCAAGGTGAAAAGCCTGGCGCTGGAGCACATTGCCGAACTCGACCAGAAGATCAGCGAAATGGTGGCGATGAAAGCGACGCTCGCGCATCTGGCCGACCACTGCAACGGCGACGATCGGCCGGAGTGCCCGATCCTCGAGGGTCTGGCCGCCGAGCCGGTACGCATCATGCAGGAGCCGGTGGCAGTCGAAGCGCGGGTCTAGCCGTACGCCCGGCAGTGCGAGGAGGCCCCGTTCCGGCTGGACTGGCGCGGAGATGACAGGTATTGCCCGGCATGTGCTACATTTTTCGACATGCCCGCATCGCCTGTACCAGCTGCTTCGCCTGTTTCGCCTGATTACCTAGAGCGTCTGGCGCGCTTTGCGGCCGAGACGCCCTACGAGGCCATCCCCGCCGGGGTATTGGCGCGCACCCGCGAAATACTGGTCGACACCCTGCCGGTGATCGCCAGCGGGATGCGCACACCCGAACTGGTGGCGCTGGCCGGCAAGCAGATCGCCAGCGGCGCGCCGGGCCAGTCCTGGGTGATAGGCAGCGGACGGCGCGGCAACCGCTTCGACGCGGCCATGCTCAATGGCATTGCCGGCGCCTGGCTGGACTATGACGAGGGCAACTTCCTCGCCAACGGCCATCCCGGCATGCAGGTGATTCCCGCCGCCCTGGCGACCGCGCAGGAACTGGGCAGCAGCGGGCGCGAACTGCTGGCCACCATCGCGCTGGCCTATGAAGTGGTGGCGCGCATCGGCATGGCCACCCGGATCAAGCTGATCATCAATCCTCACGGCACTTTTGGAGTGGTCGGCGCGGCGCTCGCGGTGGCGCGGCTCACCGGATTGGCCGGCGCACGCCTGCGCGACCTGGCGAGCCTGGCTGCCTCCAGCTGCATGGCCACCAATCGTCACACCATGCTCGATGGCGCCACGGTGCGCAACTGGTATGCGGGACACAGCGGCTTCATGGGGCAGATGGCCGTGCGCCTGGCCGAGTCCGGCTTCAGCGGCCCGGCCGATGGCGTCAACACCACCTTCAGCCTGGTGCTGGGCGACGGCTTCAGTCCGGAAATCGCGATCGACCGCTTGGGCGAGCGCTGGCTGCTGACCGAAGGCTACCTCAAGCTCTACCCAACGGCGCGCTACGTGCACTCGGCCATCGATGCGCTGGCCGATGCCCTGGCCAAGGCGGCCGGCGGCCGTGTCGAGGCGGCGGCAATCGAGCGTATCGATGTACGCGCCTACCGGCTTGCGGCATACCTGTCGAACCAGACCCCCAAGGACTGGTTCGGTACGCGCTTTTCGATACCCTTCGCGATCGCCACGCTGATCAATGGCGGACGCAGCAGCCTGGAGGCGTTCTCCGACGCGGCGGTGGCCGACCCGGCGGTGATGGCGCTGGCCCGACGGGTACGCGTGGTGGAGGATGAAACCTTCAGCGCCGCCTACCCCGCGCAGCAGCGCGTGCAACTCGATCTACGTCTGCGGGACGGCACCCTGTACCGGGGCGAATGCGTGATCACCAGCGGCGAACCGACCCGGCCACACGATGCGCGCGACCTGGACCGCAAGTATCGAGACCTGGCCGAGCCACTCTGGGGCGCGGCGCGGTCGCGGCAGGTGCGCGCGGCGCTGCTGGCCATCGACAGCTGCGACAATGTTGCGCGGTTGCTGGACTTCGATCCATAGATGCCGGGCGCGCAAGCACCACTGACGCCCAGGTCCGCCAGTCTGGCCCGTTTCATGCATTGATCGCCGCTGTGGCTCACGGTCGCGCCGTCGCCTTCAACCTCAATCCTGCTGGAGCCCCGGTGCCACGTCCACATCACTTGCTGCTTGTCCTCCGCGTGCTGGCCCTGCTGCCGGCCTGGTTCTGTGTCCCCGCCGAGGCGCAATCCTGGCCGGCGCAGCCGGTACGCTTCATCGTCTCGCAATCGGCCGGCGGCAGCATAGACATCGCCGCGCGCCTGATCGGGCTGAAGCTGGGCGACGCCCTGGGCAGGCAGATCATCGTCGACAACCGCGCCGGCGCGAACGGCATGATCGCCGGCGAAGCGGTAGCGCGGGCCGCGCCCGACGGTTACACCTTCCTGATGACTTCGCCCAGCACCCTGACCATCAACCAGCACGTTTACAAGAAGGTGCCCTACGACGCGCTGCATGACTTTGCACCAGTAACCCAGACCACCTCCATCGTGTTCCTGCTCACGGTCAACGCCGCCTCGCCCTACCGCAGCGTGGCTGACCTGGTCGCCGCCGCCAAGGCAAAACCGGAAGCAATCCGCTATGCCTCGGCGGGGACCGGCAACCAGTCGCACCTGGCGGCGGAAATCTTCGCTGCCGCGGCTGGAGTGCAACTGCTGCACGTGCCCTACAAGGGCGAAGCGCCGGCCCTCACCGACTTGGTGGGAGGACAGGTGGACATGATCTTCGGCACCATGCCGGCGCTCTTGCCGCAGGTCAAGAGCGGCAAGCTGCGCGCCCTGGCGGTGGGCCAGCCGCAGCGTTCCGCCGCGGTGCCCGATACACCCTCAATGGCCGAAGCCGGCTACCCGGGCGTGGCGGTCACCGGCTGGACCGGCCTGGTCGCGCCGGCCGGTACGCCCGCGCCCGTAATCAAGCGCATGCACGACGAAATCATCAAGGTGCTGGCGCTCCCGGAAGTGCGCGAGTCGCTCTCCAAGGCAGGCGCCGAGCCGGTCGGCAGCAGCCCCGAACAATTCGGCGACTTCATCCGCAGCGAGTCGCTCAAATGGGGTGCGGCGGTCAAGCGCGCCGCCATAGTCCCCGAGTAGGAAGATGCCCCCCGGCCTACAGCCCGAGCAGGCGGCCGATGTCAATCAGAAAGGTGCTGTCGCGGGTTGCTTCGCCGATCAGGGTGTCCTTGGCCTTGTCGAGCCGGGCGCGGATGCCATGCAGCCCGCTGACCACGTGCACCGGGTCGAAATCGGGAGTGGCAAGCACGTTTTTCAGCGCGGCAATCTCGTCGCGCAGGTCCTGCGCGCCGGGCGCGTCGGCGGGCACCTTTTCGAGCTTGACCTCGAGGTGGGCGATCAGGCCGCTGATACGGGCGGCATCCATGCCGGAGGGGCCGGCAGGTTGGGCGGGAATGTGGGTCGATGGCATGCGGAGACTTCCTGATTTGACTGTGCCTGCTTGAACGGAGCCGGCTAAAACCGCGTTTGCCTGGATGGCGTTGTGGCGTTGGAGAGAGCCTGGAAACGATTCTACGCTTCGCAGGAATCCGCCGATCCGGCAGGCCCGGCATGAGCGGAACGATAGCGCAGGCGGGAAGCCCGCGCTTGCGCCAGATCAACCGGCGCGCGTCACGGCAGAATTGCGAACGCGCGGCGGGCGGCAAGTCACCCGCCGACCCCGCCCGATTGGCTTATTCGACCACCAGCCCGACGTTCTTGATGACGTCTCGCCACATCGCGTAGTCGCTGCGTATCGATTCGCCGAATTCCTGCGGCGTGCCTGGCACCGGGTCCAGGCCGAGCTTGGTCAGACGCTCCAGGAAGGCCGGGTCCTTGAAGGCTTTTTGCATCTCCTGCGCCAGGCGGTCGATCACAGGCTGGGGCGTGCCGGCCGGTGCGAGCAGGCCGTTCCAGGTGGTGGCCTTGAAGCCGGGCAGGGTTTCGGCAATGGTCGGCACGTCGGCCAGTTGCGGGTTACGTTGCGGGCTGGAGATGCCCAGCAGGTTGATCTTGCCGCCCTTGGCGTGGGCGATCAATTCGGACGGGCTGCCGGCGTACATCTGGATCTGTCCGGCCAGGGTGTCGGCCAGCGCGGGCGCCCCGCCCTTGTAGGGCACGTGCACCATCTGCATGCCGGCACGCTGTACGAACAGGGCCGCGGCCAGGTGGGTCAGGCTGCCGGTGCCGCCGGAACCATAGTTCAGCTGATTCGGGCGCGCCTTCACGTAGTCGATGAATTCCTGCAAGGTCTTGACGGGCACGCCACTGTTGACCGCAATCACGAAACCGTTGGCGCCGATGTTGGAGATGGGCGCGAAGTCCTTGAGCGCGTTGTAATTGACCTTCTGGGTCAGGGGCACCGGGCCGAACTGCGAGAGCGCGGCGACGAACAGGGTGTAGCCATCGGCCGGTGCCTTGGCGACGAACTCGGCGGCGATCGCCCCGCCCGCCCCGGCGCGGTTGTCGACGATGAACTGCTGGCCCAATGCGCCGCCGAGGCGCTCGGCAGCGATGCGCGCGATCGCATCGGTATTGCCGCCGGCGGCGTAGGGCACCACCACCCGCACGGGGTGGTCCGGCCATTTGCCCTGGGCCTGCACGGGCAGCGGCGCCAGGACCCAGGCAAGGAATACAGCGGCAAGCAGGCGAGTGGCGGACGTCGGCAAGGGCATGACGGGTTCCTGGTTACGGGTTGCGGGAACAGCGGCGACGCGTACTGCTTGCTGCACCAGACTTGGTCCGTCCGGTTATTTCTTGCCTGCCTTGGCATCGACCACCGCCTGCGGCGGCGGCACCACAAAGCGGGCGAAGCGCCACTGGTCGAAGGACTCGACATTGCGCTCCCACACCCGCGCCGGGTAGTCACTGCCCGGCGGGATCTGGCGCATTTCGCAATATATCTCCACGTTGTTGCCATCCGGGTCTTTGAATACGAGAAAACAGTTTTCGCCCGGGCCGTGCTTGCCGATGCCGCGGACGATCTCTATGCCGTTCTCTTGCAGGAATAGTGCCGCCTGCTCCATCGCCTCCAGGCTGTCGACCAGGTAGGAGAAATGCTCCAGGCCGGGGCGCGAGTAGCGCGGCAGGTCGTCTCGATCGGGCGCGTCCACGGGGATCTGCGACAGCGCCAGGTCATGGTGGTCCGCGCCGGCGCGCAAAAAGCACATCTGGTCTGCGATATAGTCCGAGACTGTCAGCCCGAGTATCTCGGTATAGAACTGCACCGATTTGCGCAGATCGCGCACCATCAGCACCATGTGGCCGAGCTTGCGCGGGCGGATGCCCGGAGTGGTGGCGACCATGCGCTTACTCCTCGGCCACAACCGGGTTGGTGATGCTGCCTATGCCCTCGATGGCAGCGTGCATCACGTCGCCGGGTTTCAGATACAGGTTGCGCCCCATGCCCACGCCGGTGGGTGTGCCGGTGGCAAGCAGGTCGCCGGGCTTGAGGGTCAGGATGCGCGACAGGTAGGCGATCTGCTCGGCGATGCTGAAGATCATCTCGCCGCTGTTGCCGTCCTGCATGCGCTCGCCGTTCAGGTCCAGGGTCATGCGCAGGTCCTGCGGGTCGCTGATGCAGCAGGCCGGCACCAGCCAGGGGCCCATCGGGCCGAAGGTGTCGAAGCTCTTGCCGCGGAACCAGTCGTGGGTAAAGGGGTAGTCGCTGCGCCGGTTCAGGTCGCGCGCGCTGATGTCGTTGAACACCACATAGCAGGCGACGTGCGAGAGAGCCTCGTCGACGCCGATATGGCGCCCACCCTTGCCGATCACCACGCCCAGTTCCACTTCCCAGTCCAGGCGCTGTGCCTCGGTGGGCTTGACCACCGGCGTGCCAGTGCCGATCACCGAGGTCTCGGCTTTCATGAATATGTAGGGCTGGCTTTCGGTGCGCTCGGCCAGCTTGGTGCCCATTTCCCTGGCGTGCTCGCGGAAGTTGGAGGCAGCGGCAAAAATGCGTGGCGGTGCATACGGCGCGAGCAGGCGATAGCTGCCCGATGCCAAGGGCGCAATGCGCCCATCAGCGCTGGCGGCATGTGCCTGGCGCGCCACGCCTTCGAGCGCAACCGAGTGCGCGGACCAGTCAGCCAGGCCGGCTTCCAGGGTTTCTGCCGGTGGCGCCATGCTGCTGCCGCCCAAGTCGAATACCCTTTCACCTTCAAGCACCAGACACAGCCGCTCGCTGCCGCCGAGGGCGACTCGAGCCCAGGCAAACCAGAATTGACTTGCATCGCGCATTCGTAGCCTCGCTATTATGTATACTTATAAATTACTATGTATACACATGGTAAAATGCCCTTGCAATCATGTCAACCCCAGGAGGAGCACATCATGAGCAGCAAATTGCGCCATATCGCCATTGCGGTAGACGACCCCGAGGCCGCCGCCAGGTTTTTTGAAACCGCCTTCGGCATGCGCCGCGCCGGCCCCGCGATGCGCGGCATTTACATGACCGACGGCGTGATGAATGTCGCCCTGCTGCGCTTCAAGGACGAACCGGTGCCGGGGTTTGAGACTCAGCAGGGCTACCAGGGCCTGATCCACTTCGGCATGTGGGTGGACAACATGGAGCAGGCGGAGGCGCAGATCACGGCGGCCGGCGGCTCCTACATGACCGGGCGCAAGGAGAAGGATCCGAACGTCTATTACGAGGTCAAGTACAAGACCCCCGAGGGCTTTGTGTTCGACATCACCGAGAGCGGCTGGAAGGGCGCGGTCAAGGAAGTGGTGCCGGCTTAGGAGCGAGCCCCTGCCATTGCTGGCGCGCCTCGCGCGCCCGCCGGCATACCACGGCGCCGCGCAGCGCGGCGGCGGCGGTTTAATTTAGACTTATGGCATGCCCACCATAGCCATCCAAATCTACAAGGCGCTGGCCGAACAGATCATCAACGGCGAGTTCGGCCCCGGAGACAAGCTCGAGGAACAGGCCCTGGCCGAGCGCTTCAACGCCTCCCGCACCCCGGTGCGCGAGGCGCTGCGCGAACTGGCCGCCCGCGGCCTGGTCAACCTGGTGCCGAGGCGCGGCGGCGTGGTCGCTTCCATCGGGGTGGACGAGCTGGCCGACATGCTCGAGGCCGAGGCCGAACTCGAAGCGCTATGCGCGCGCATGGCCGCGCAGCGCATGAGCATGCTGGAGAAAAAGCAGCTCGAAGCCCTGCACATGGACGCCACCTCGGTAGCGGAGTCCGGCGACGAGGCGGGCTACCTGGCGGCCAACAAGCTGTTCCACGATCTGATCTGCGCCGGCACCCACAACACCACACTGGCGCAGACGGTGCGCCATTTGCGCGACCGCCTGGCACCGTTCCGCCAGACCCAGTCGGGGGTGGAGCGCCGCTTCGAGGTCTCGCACGCCGAGCACCAGACGATCGTCAACGCGATCCTCGCCGGCGACGCCGACGCCGCCGGCGCCGCCATGCTGGGCCACAACGCACGCCTCTCCACCAACGCGTTGCGCCGCGTGCGCGACGGCAAGCAATAGGCACGACTATGCTCGCATTGCAGAGCCCCGACCTCGCCGCCGATCCGCAAGCCGCCCCCTACGTCAAAGACGAACTGGTGCAGGTGGTCTTCGCCGCGCAGGCAGGCAGCCTGATCAGCCTGGAAGGTCCTAACCACTACGCGCCCGGCGACGCCCTGGTCACCAGCGCCACCGGCGAGCGCTGGAGCGTCGCGCGCGACCGCTTCGACGCCAAGTACCAGCCGGAGCCGCCCCTGCTTGCCGGCAGTGACGGCCCGTATCGCTCGCGGCCGGTGCCGGTGCTTGCGAAACAGATGGACCGGCCCTTCACCCTGGCACGCAAGAGCGGTGGCGACCTGCTCACCGGCGCGGCCCGGGACTGGGTGCTGCAATACGGGCCGGGCGACTATGGGGTGATCGCCGACCGGCGTTTCATGCGGGTTTACCACCGCCACCGGCCCGCATAGAGCGCCCAGGGTATAGGGTCAGGCCGCGCGCTTGCGGATCAGGTCGTAGAGCGCCTGCGCAGCGGGCGAGAGCCGCGCGCTTTTGCGCGCCACCAGTACCAGGGTGCGCGATACCACCGGCTCGACCAAGGCAACCACCCGGATCCCCGGGTAGGCGCCCTTTTGCATCGCCAGGCGCGGCACCACCGCCGCCGCCACGCCCTCGGCCACCAGGCCGACCGCGGTGGAGCTGCGCTGTACCTCGTAATTGAACTGCAAGGCAAGGCCGCCGTTACCCAGGGCCATGTCCAGCAGCACCCGGTTGCCGCTCACCTGGCCGGCGAATATCAGCGGATGCGGCGCGAGCTGGCGCCAGGCGACGCGGCGCTTGCGGGCGAGCGCATGGTCCTCGCGGCAGATCAGGACGAATTCGTCTTCGAGCAGGGGCACGCTGTCCAGTTCGGGCAGGTGCGGACCGGCAATGTTGATGCCGAACTCGGCCTCGCGGCGCAGCACCGCCTCGGCCACGCCGGACGATGCGTGGTCCAACACCTTGATGCGGTTCTCCGGGTGGCGCGCCGCGTACTCCTGCAGGATACGCGGCAAGTACTGCACGCCCACCGTCGGCACGCAGGCGATCGACACATCGCCGCGCGCAGCGCGGCCGGTCTCGCGGATCTCGGTCAGCGCGGTCGACAGCTCGGCCAGCAGGCGCCTGGCCTGGGGCAGAAAGTCGCGCCCGATCCGCGTCAGCGCCACCGACCGGGTGGTGCGCTCGATCAGGGTGACGCCGAGGAAATTTTCCAGGTTGCGCAGGCGCTGGGTCACCGCCGTCTGCGTCACGTGCAGGGTATCGGCGGCTTTCCGGAATCCGCCCTGATCGGCGACGGCGACGAAAGCCTGCACGCCCAGGATATCGATTTTCATCAAAAATCCGCATCAATGACAAAGATCGATTCATTTTACGCCGCGCCCGCATCGATCCGCGCACCGACCCTGCCGGCCGGCGGGCCTACTCGGCCGGCGCCGGCAGGGGGCCGCGGATCCGCTCGATCAGGTCGAACACCAGCATCCCGCCCAGCATCGCTGCCACGAACACCACCGCCTTGATTTCGCCGGTTCCCAGGGAGACCAGCGCGGGTCCCGGGCAGAAGCCCGCCAGGCCCCAGCCAACGCCAAAGGCCAGGCTGCCCAGCACCAGGGGTTTGCTCAGGTCATGCGGGACGGGCAGGCGCATAACCCCTCCGAGCAAGGTGCGCACGCGCAGGTGGGCAGCGCGAAACGCGAACAGGCCGACCAGGATGGCGCCGCCCATCACCAGCGCGAGCGACGGGTCCCAGTGCCCGGCAAGGTCGAGGAAGCCCTGTACCTTGGCGGGATTGGACATGCCGGAAAGGAGCAGGCCGAAGCCGAACACCAGCCCGGCGACAAAGGACATCAGGGTATGCATGGTCCTATGCTCCGATCAGGTGACGCACGACGAAAACGGTGGCGAACCCCGCTCCCATGAAGCTCAAGGTGGCCACCAGCGAACGTGGCGACAGGCGCGACAGGCCGCACACCCCGTGGCCGCTGGTGCAGCCGCCACCGCAGCGGGTGCCGATACCGACCAGCAGGCCTGCGGTCACCAGCGTTCCGTAACCGGCGTCGATGCGCGCCTCCGGCAGCACGGCGAACAGCCTCCAGGCCAGCGGCGCGACCACCAGGCCGCCGATGAACGCCAGGCGCCAGGCATTGTCACCGCGCATCGGCCGCAGCAGGCCGGCGACGATGCCGCTGATGCCGGCGATGCGGCCGTTGAACAGCGCGAACAGCGCTGCCGCCACGCCGATCAGGATGCCACCGGCCAGGGCGTGCCAGGGGGTGAAATGGGTCCAGTCGATGGTCATGTTGAATACTCCGTCAATTCGAACCGCCGCACGGCCCTGTCACTTCGGACAATAGAGCTGGTACAGCAGGCGCAACACCGCCAGCGCCTGCGGACTGGCGACCCGGTAGAACACCTGGGTGCCCTCACGCCGGGTGCTGACCAGTTCGCGCTCGCGCAGCACGCCGAGCTGCTGCGACAGCGTGGGCTGGCGGATGTCCAGCAGTTCTTCCAACTCGCTGACGCAGTACTCACCCTGGCTGAGTTGGCACAGCAGGAGCAGCCGCTCGGGATTGGACAAGCCCTTGAGAAGTTCGCTGGCCGTACCGGCGGCTTCCCGCATGGTCTCCACGTCGATGGTTTTGCTCATCGTTTGAAAAGCCCCGGATCGAGGCGGTTGAACAGAGTCACTTTGGTCCCGGCGCGCGACCGGCGCGAGTTGAACCACTCTTGACGGCTCGTCATTAATATATCGATGCATATTATATATACTTGCATATCAATATATGCACGCAATCTGTTCAAGCGGCGGCGGCACCCGGGCAACAATCGCAAGCCTGCGAGCCGGTCGGCCCCAGGAACCGGCACGCCGGCGCATCAGGAGTTGCTCATGGATACCCCGCACATACAGGCGTTTTTCGATCCGGCCACCGGAACCGTCAGCTACGTGGTGCACGCCGGACGCGGCTCTGCTTGCGCGCTGATCGACACGGTGCTGGACTACGACCCCAAGGCTGGACGCACGTCCAGAGCCGGCGCGGACCGGATCGTCGCCTACGTGCGCGAGCACGAGCTGCGGGTCGAATGGATCCTCGAGACCCATGCCCATGCCGACCACCTGAGCGCGGCGCGCCACATGAAAGCCCTGGTCGGCGGCCGGATTGCGATCGGCGAGAACATCCGCACGGTGCAGAGCGTGTTCGGCAAGGTGTTCAATCTCGGGGCCGCGGTGCCTGCCGATGGCTCGCAGTTCGACCACCTGCTGTGCGACAACGAGGAGTTCCAGATCGGCGGCTTGACCGCCCGGGCGCTGCACGTGCCGGGGCACACACCGGCCGACCTGGCCTACCTGATCGGTGACGCGTTGTTTGTCGGCGACACCCTGTTCATGCCCGATGTCGGGTCGGCGCGCTGCGATTTTCCTGGCGGCGACGCCGATGCCCTGTACCGGTCGATCCGGCGCCTGCTGGCCTTGCCGCCGCAGACCCGGCTGTTCGTCTGCCACGACTATCCGCCGGAGGGTCGCGAGGCGCGCTGGGAAACCACCGTGCAGGCAGAGCGTGAGCGCAACATCCACGTGCACGAGGGCGTCAGCCAGACGGACTTCGCGGCGATGCGCCGGGCACGCGACGCCACGCTGGAGATGCCCACCCTGATCCTGCCCGCAATCCAGGTGAACATTCGCGCCGGCGCCCTGCCCGAGCCGGAAGCGAACGGCCTGCGTTACCTGAAAATACCTCTCAACGCGCTGTAGCGCGCTGCGCCGGCGTCAAGCCAGCTGCGGATCCGACTCCCAGCGCACGGCGCGCACGCAAGTGTCGGCGCCCAGCAGGTTGACCATGGCGGCGATCGCGCCGCGCACATTGCCGGAACCGCGCACTGCGAACACCAGGCGCGTGCGCGCGCCTTCCTTGGATGCCGTCGGGGCGCTGGTCACGCGCACCCCGGCGCCCCGGGCCTTCAATCCATCGACCACCAGCTTTTCGACTCGCTGCGCCGACTGCGTCAGGCAGACCACGAATATGCGATAAGAAACGTTGTGGCGCATGGCGCCGCCGGACAGCCACTCGGTACGGCTCGAATCGGCTTGGGGATGGGGCGAGTCATACAACATGATTCTTTACTCCGTGATTTTCCACTTCGCCAGCATATGCGCCAGAACGCAAAAATGCTGTAAATCTGTTGTTACCGCTTGTAACGAAAATGCAAACGGTCCGGCACCCGACTCACTCATCGTCGACCGCGATGGCGCGCAATATCTTTCCCTTCGGGCCGTCGCAGACCACGATCAGCTCGCGCCCGTCGGCCTGCTCGATGGTGAGCTTGATGTAGGTGGTTGCGCCGCTCACCCGGGTACTGACGCGCTCAAGCTCACCCGGATAACGCTGCAGCGCGGCCTTGCGGCAGGCGGCGAGCCAGAGATTGCTTTCCGGCACGTGATAGCTCACCGCCAGGGCGACGCCGGAAACCATGGCCACCACCGCCGGTGCGGCTGCGGCGATCTTGAGCAGCAACTTGCGCAGCGCAATCATGCGGTCCACCCGTCTGCCGGCCTTACTTGGCGTTGCCGTCGAGCGCCAGATTGAGCGCCAGTACGTTGACCACCGGCTCGCCGAGCACGCCGAGCTGGCGCGGTTCGGTGGCCTGGGCTACCAGCTCACGCACCTTGGCGGCATCGAGCTTGCGCTCGCGGGCGATCCGCGCCACCTGGTACTCCGCGGCCGCCGGGCTGATGTGCGGGTCCAGGCCGCTGGCCGAAGCGGTGACCAGGTCCACCGGGACGAGACCCTTGTTGTCAGGGTCGGCGTCGCGCAAGGCCTTGACGCGGTCGGTGACCGCATCGACCAGGGCCTTGTTGGTCGGCCCCTGATTGGAGCCGCTGGAGGCGCTCGCGTTGTAGCCTACCGGCGAAGTCGCCGAAGGGCGGCCCCAGAAGTGCCTGGGATCGCTGAAGGGCTGGCCGATCAGGTGTGAGCCTACGGCCTTGCCGCCGCTTGTGATCAGGCTGCCGTTGGCCGGGCCCGGCATCAGGCCCTGGGCGATGCCTGTCACCAGGGCCGGGTAGGCGGCGCCGGTGAGTACGGTCATCACCACCAGCAGGGATACGGCGGGACGGATTTGCGCGAACATGGCTCTCTCCTCAAACAAGGTGCAGGGCAACCAGGATCATGTCGATGATCTTGATGCCGATGAAAGGAACGATCAGGCCGCCGACACCATAGATCAGCAGATTGCGGCGCAACAGGGCATCGGCACCGATCGCGCGGTAAGCGACGCCGCGCAAGGCCAGAGGGATCAGGAACACGATGATCAGGGCATTGAAAATCACCGCCGACATGATCGCTGACGATGCCGTGGCCAGATGCATGATGTTGAGTGCGCCCAGCGCCGGATAGGTGGTCGCGAAGGCCGCCGGAATGATGGCGAAATACTTGGCCACGTCGTTGGCGATCGAAAAGGTGGTCAGCGAGCCGCGGGTGATCAGCATCTGCTTGCCGATCTCGACGATCTCGATCAGCTTGGTCGGGTTCGAATCGAGGTCGACCATGTTGCCGGCTTCCTTGGCCGCCTGGGTGCCGCTGTTCATCGCCACCGCCACGTCGGCCTGGGCCAGTGCCGGCGCGTCGTTGGTGCCGTCGCCGGCCATCGCGACCAGGCGGCCCTGGGCCTGGTATTCGCGGATCAGCTTGAGTTTGGCCTCGGGCGTGGCCTCGGCGAGGAAATCGTCGACGCCCGCTTCGGCGGCGATCGCTGCGGCGGTCAGCTTGTTGTCGCCGGTGATCATCACGGTCTTGATGCCCATCCGGCGCAGCTCGGCGAAGCGCTCGCGGATGCCGCCCTTGACCACGTCGCGCAGGTCGACCACGCCCAGCACCTTGCTGCCGTCGGACACCGCCAGCGGGGTGGCGCCGTCGCGCGCGATTTCGTCGACCTTGGCCTGCACGTCGGCGGAGAACTTGCCGCCCTGCGATTCGATCCAGGTGCGGATTGCGTCGGTGGCGCCCTTGCGGACCTTACGCGTGCCGATGTCCACCCCGCTCATGCGGGTTTGCGCGGTGAAGGGCACGAAGGTGGCACCCAGGGCATGCATGTCGCGCTCGCGGATGCCGTGTTTGGCTTTGGCCAGCACCACGATGGAGCGGCCTTCCGGAGTCTCGTCGGCCAGCGATGCGAGTTGCGCCGCGTCGGCCAGTTCCTGCATGTCCACGCCCGCCGCGGGCCAGAAGCGCGCGGCCTGGCGGTTGCCCAGGGTGATGGTGCCGGTCTTGTCGAGCAGCAGCACGTCAACATCGCCGGCTGCCTCCACCGCGCGGCCCGAGGTGGCAATCACGTTGGCCTGGATCATCCGGTCCATGCCGGCGATGCCGATGGCCGAGAGCAGGCCGCCGATGGTGGTCGGAATCAGGCACACCAGCAGGGCCACCAGCACGGTGATCGACACCACCCCGCCCTGCCCGGCCGCCTCCACGCTGAATATGGAGAACGGCAGCAAGGTGGCAGTGGTCTTGAGAAAGATCAGGGTCAGTGCGGCCAGCAGGATGGACAGCGCGATCTCGTTGGGGGTCTTCTGGCGCTTGGCGCCCTCGACCATGGCGATCATGCGGTCGATGAAGGCCTCGCCGGGGTTGGCGCTGACGCGCACCACGATCCAGT
>Ga0302322_100001252_pt1 | contig 20625 bp, 24 predicted proteins | sample Fen_T0_2_FD_203757 | JGI IMG/M metagenome (GOLD analysis project Ga0302322, IMG submission 203757) | Peat permafrost microbial communities from Stordalen Mire near Abisko, Sweden - Fen_T0_2 | ecosystem: Environmental > Terrestrial > Soil > Wetlands > Permafrost | place: Sweden: Abisko...
CGACGACGAAGCTCGGGCCCGGCTGGAGCGAGACCTGAGACGGCGGCGGCCGCCAGCTGTGCTAGGGCGGGATCTCGCTCCGCGATCTCGTCAGAAACCGACAGCACGTCGGCGTCCGGGTCGACGGTGATGACTCGCTGTCGCTGGAGGTAGCCGAGGATACGAGCGCGCGCGATTTGAAGGGCGTCCGCAACATCGCTCGTTGAAAGCCGAGGCAGTGCTCGGAACTCGAGATTGCCGTCGGAGCCGGCCGCGTACACCCCGTCCAGGAACACCGCATGCAGGTGTGGATTGAGTTTCAAGTCCGAAGAGGCACGCTGAACAGCGACGACCGCGCCACTTTGCGCGCGCTATGGATCCCGATGGCTGTCGAGCGCATCGTGGACGACGAGATTTTTGAAATGGTCCAAGAGCTGCGGCTCCGGCGCGACCCGGGCCGGAATTCCGGGCGCCTTCCATCGAGCCCGCTCTTCCTGGCGGGGCTGCTCCGCTGCTCGCTTTGCGGCGATACCTGCCAGCTCGAAAGCTCCGGCAAGCTCGACCCGAACGGCGAACCCTATCGCTACTACAACTGCCGGCGATTCTGTCGGACTGGCAAGGAAGCCTGCGCCGGCTACCGAATTGCGGTCGAAACACTCGACAGCGCGATCGTGAGCCACATCGCCGAGCACGTGTTCACCGCAGAACGCTGCCACGAAATCCTGCGCGAATTCGTCGAAGACCAGGGCATCTTGCGTCAAAAGACCGCCGAGCAACGCCGGCTCCTCGAACGCGAGCGCGACGAACTCGGCAAGCGCCTCGAGCGCTGGTATGAGCGCATCGAAACGGACTCCGAGCTCGGCGATGTTGGCGCCGAACGCCTCCGTGAGCTCAAGGCCAAGCGCGACGAAGTCGTGCGTACGCTGGCCAAGCTCAAGCCCATGCACTCGGTGCAGCCCTACCTGTACAAGCCCGAGACCATCCAGCGGTTCCAGGCTCGACTACGCGAGGCGTTCCTTGGGAGTGACCGCGCAACCGCGCGCGTCTACCTACAAAATCTGGTCGACCACATCGTTGTCGGCGAAGACGAAATCATCATCGAAGCGCGCGCAGGCGCGGCCCTCGCCATGATGTCCGCGCCTGGCGCGACTTCCCCCGAAGCCGCAAAGGGAGAAGTTCTTGCACACGTCGTAGATTGGCGCGCCCCAGTGGATTCGAACCACTGACCTACGGCTCCGGAGCAAGCAACACCCGGTTGGCTGAGAGTAGCAAGCGTTCGCAAAGTGTTGGAAGTGCTCGCGTTGGGGCAGGGGGTCGAGTCCAGGCGTTACACGGAGTAGCACGGCTTAGCTCGCCGTTTGCTGCACCGGTGCTGCAGGCATCCATGGGGGGTGCAGCGTCGCCGCGGGTCGCGCTGCGCCTGTTGAGGGTCGGTGAAGTCGCCGAGCTGCTGGGGGTGAGCACGGCGACCGTGTACGCGCTGTGCAAGCGCGGGGCGCTGCGGCATGTTCGGGTTGCCAACGCGATCCGAGTGTCAGAGGCCACGTTGGGGGCCTTTCTTCGCCAACGTGGGTAATTGGCCAACAGCCTGTTGACCAAGTGAGGCGGGCGACTCGCCGCCTGACCGTGCCGCCGCATCGGCAGCTACTGCCGCGGCGACTTCCTAGGCTTGAATCGAACCCACGAGGTTCGCATTACCCGTGGCGGCGCGCAACTTCACGGGCCCGGCTGAACGGGCACAGCGCTTTGGTCTTCCTAGTCTCACACGAGAGCCGGCTCGAACCTTGGCATACGGCGCCTTGGAACCAAGCTTCCTCGCCCGCGCTCTTGGGACTCTAGCGCTCGGGCAATCGGGGGCTCGTGGCACCCAGGGTTCGAGATCGCCGCGGACCTCCCCGCAGCAGAGCGGCTTCCCCCCAAACGCCGAATGACGCTAGGTTGTCGATCATGGCCGTGCGTCCCAGTCAATACTGGCCCGTCCTGCTCGGTATCTCGCTGTTTGCGGGTGTGGCTGGCTTCCGCTGGGCCTCGTCTGGCAAAGGCGGGATCGTGGTCACGGTCAGCGCGCGCGATGGCACTCCCGTCAGGGGCATCACCGCGTTCGTTGATGGAGCGCTGGTCGCTTGTGATCTCTCGCCACGCAGGATCAGCGAGCAAGCGTCGCGGATTCATGCGGTGAAGGTGGTCGTCCCGGGCTTCGTCACTCCTCCGCAGCTGGGCGTCGAGGTGCGCCCACGCACGAACGTTTCAGCGAACTTCCAGCTCGACCCCTCCCCTCGCGCACAAGGTTTCAGCAGCGACGGCGGGCGCGAAGCTCTACCTGGACGGCAAGGAGATCGGAGAGCTGCCGCAAGAAATTCACGACCTGGCACTTGGCACACACATCGTTCGCGTTGCAGCTGGCGATGCCTACGAGCCGGTCGAACGGCAAATCGAGCTGGAACCGGACAAGAAGGATTCGTGTTGGACGGAAGCGAGACCGTGCCACGTCCTCACGCTTGGCTGAGTGCAATCGCGAACGACGCAGTCGTCGATTTCACTGGGGAAAACCGGCACAACCACCCGACCGACCTTTGGGGGTCGCGTCTGCAGGCACGGCTCCAGACCGTTTAAGGCCGCCGAGGTGGTTCCAGTTGTGTGTATGGTTAACGATCCTTGGTTTGACCCCGCAGAAGCTCGAGCCGAGCGCGTGCGAGATCGACCGACACGCCGCGCTGACCGAGTTGCTCAGCGGTCCAAAGCAGCGCTTCCTCACGAGTGCTGACGAATCTATAGGGATAGACTGGAGGTTTGAGCCAGTAGACAGCGGTCACCGCGCCGCGGACGACTGCATTTGAAATGACGATTGCGGCGCCTGCATTGTGGAAACGATCTACTGCCTCCACTTTCTGCTGGTGAGAGGCAAACATCTTCCGCTGAACAGCTGTCGTTGATAGAATCCCGGCAAAATCCGCTATCCACGCGTGAGGTGTATCCAGGTCCGGGGAAACGCGTTGAAGCTCTTGCTGAAAATCAGAGAGCGCAGAATCCGCAACCTCGGAAGGATAGGCCTGAAGGTACAGATGCGGAGCGAGCTTTCTGAATTCTGGTCTAACCACAGCCCAAAAGTGCCAGGTATAACCTGTTCGCTCAACCCGAATACCACCACCCATGCGCATTGGCGGTCGGGCAAGCCCAAGTTCCGCACAAATCACTGCCGTTCATGGCCACGTGTTTGGCAACCGGCTTTTCAGCGCGTTTTTGGGACGGCTATTTGGGCAAAACTTCACCGACGTACTGTCCGGGATATCGGGTCTTCTCTCGGCGTTTCGTTAAATCCTTGGTCGTACCTGCGGATGACCCAGCGTCCATCATCAGCAACGGCTTCTTCAGCTGGGAGAGCTGCGCCTGGATCACGGAGAACGAGATTACCGAGTACCGTGGCCCGATCTACTTCTACCGGGGGGGCGGGCGCAGCCGCGACGTTCAACGTCATACGGCGAGGCGCGAACGGCGTGGGCGCGAACGGCAACCAGGCGCTAATCGCCGGCAACTCCATCCATACCCACATGCCGACGCCCGGTTGCGTGTACGCCATCCACATGCACGAGGACGCCCATCCCGACATCCGCGATAACACGATCTACCTCACTGACACGGGCAATCGGGGGATCTTGGAAGAAGACCACGTGAGCCGTCCGACCGCACTGCTGGCCAATCGCTTTTATGCGCCTCGTTCGAACGCGGCGCTTTACATCGACCACCTAGGCGCCGTCGATCCACAGCTCATCACCAGCGTTGGCGCGCTCAACGCCCTCCCCGGTGTCCCCACCGTCGGGGGCAACACCTTCGCCGTTGTCGCCGCAGCGCCTTGACTCGGGCCTCCGAGCAAAGGACACGGAGTGCAACGGGTGGCGCGGTACGCACGAGCCCGCTGGCGCCCGCCTGACCACGCGGCCGCGGACACAATTTCTCCAAGGCGGCTAGGTAGCTGAGCGGCGTTTCAGGTCGTGTGTCCCGACGGTGATCAGCGCCAATTGGAGGCCCTGCCTCAAGGCGCAAGCCCGAGAAAACTCGCGAGGCGCCGCGCTTCTTGCGTCGTCAGCACCTCGGAGAGCCAGCGGTGCATTTCCGGAGCGGTCGTGAAGTGACGACGAGCTGCGTTCTCCGCCTCGCGCACGATGCGGAGAACCTGCAAATTGGTCGTCGATTCCTCCGGCAACGTCAGAATTGCACTGCGCGTCACGCGGGGATTGCTCTTGGCCATCATGGCTCGAGCACGCGTTGAAGTCTCGGGTGACATGATGTGAACGGCACGCCAGTCCGCGGCGATGCTGTACTTGTCGTCCACGGGCAAGCGGCTCACTTGCCCTTGCATCATTCCGATCATGCCGTCTACGTCCGTCACGGACCTGTACCCCGCCGCGACACGGATCTCGAGGAGCCGACCGACGACGAAGTTACAGGTGTTGGAGGCCATGACCCTGAAATGTGGACAACCCGAGCAAGAATGCAAGCGCCGAGTGCGGCAAACACTGCCGGAATCGCCGCCGCCACGCACTGCGACCCTCGCGCGAATGGAAAGGAGAGCGAACGCTACAACTCCCTTCGGCTCGCGACCGAAGCGCACGTTCCCCTACCAGCCGGCGGCTAGAACCTGCGCGAAAGCGTGATCGATCCTGGGGAAATCAGAAGTGCAGTCTGCCGCTCGAGACTGCTCAACGTACCGGCGTCAAGCTCGTCTACTGCAACGCCTTGAACGCTTTGTTAGCCAGCCTCGACCCGCCATCGGGACGCTTACGCTCAACGCAGGCCCGCCGCAGTTGATCGACGTTGAGGAGGGATTGGTCAGGACGCATCAGGAGCGGCGCCACGATCCGCTGCAGCTTGTCCGCGGTGCCGAAGTACTGGCAGAACGTCAGGTAGTAGAGGTATTGCACGTCGAGATAGTTGTTCGGCTCCCGCTTCGTAAGTCGGTGTCCCCATAGAACCGATACGGCGACCAGGGCTCGCAGGCAGTGCAAAGCATAGGGCGCCACGTCGGCAAGTCCGGCAGGCGACAACTGCCGCCATCGGGCAGCCATCTCGTGTTAAAACCGGGGCGCGACTTGAAGGTGCTCCAGCAGGTACTGGACCCATGCACCCTGACGGTCGCGGTCCCCGATCACGCCGTCCGTGATTGGCAGCAGGTCGGAGAGATCTTGCCGGGGTCGCGGGAAGGGGATTCTTAAGCGTCCCAGATGGGCACAGAACTCTGTCAGGCTGAGGCCGCGCGTCGTGCTTCGCCAGGCCAGGGCGAGATTCAAGTCATCGGAATCAAAATGGCCATGGGACCAGCGAACGACTGCGCGGTTGAACGCGCTGATATCGACGAAGCCTGCAGCTTCCCAATCGACCGTGTGAAGCGAGGTCTCCTGCGGGATGAGCTGTCCCGTCATCGGCACGCTGCCAGCGCCGAGCAGTTCGCCGACCAGGAGTTCCTGATAGGGGATGTTCACCATGCCGCCACCGCCTCCAAATTTGGCGGCCAGGCGCTGCACGAACTCGGCCGATGTTCCCTTGGGCCTAGGTAGGTGGCGACGAGCGAGCCCGTGGTACGTCACCACGGGCGAGAGGGAGGTCGTGCCAGTCACGACGAGGCGCTACAAGTGCTTCAATGGCTTGTCGGGCGGCGCACGCCTCCGTAGACGCGAGGTGTGCGCGCACATGCTCCTTGGCTGGGTTTGCCTCATCGCATGAGTTGGCGGGCGCGCCTGGGCTATCCGGCGCGATCTGGCGGTGGGCCCGTGCCTGAGGAAGTTCAACCCGAACGCCAGGGTCGAAATGCGTACGCGAGCCCCGCCAACACCATCCAAGTACCTGGAGCCACGAGCCACGGGATGACGAGCCAGGGGTCGAACGAGCCCCGCCACCGTCCAACTCCAATCGACGCGAGGAAAGGCCCCGCGATTGGGACCATCGAGACGTGGCCCGGGACTTTGCGAAGCGCCCTGCGCGCGTTGACGAAGATGCAGGCGAAATTGGCCGCGATTGGGTAGGCGCCAGCCAGGAGGAAAACGCAGGCCGCGATGTGGACGAGAATCATGCGCGGACCAAGCCCATGGTAGTCGGTCTCAAACGCTGCTGAGCCAACGCCCATTCCTTCGCCCGCCCAACTTGTATTTGAGCGGCGCGCGGAACGCAATGTAAGCGGAACCGGGCGGCGACGCCGCGGCGACGGCGGTGCCGCCCGCGTGGGGCGGCCGAGCTCGGGGGCAGGTGCGCTTGCGTCCGAGCCGCCTTGTTCCGCTTCACGCTGTCGGCGGCCACTCTGCGCGGCGCGCGTGATCGGCCTCCGCCCTTTTCGCGGGCACGAAGCGGGGCCGAAGCCGCGTTTTAGTAGCAGCAGGAGTAGCAGCAGATTGCGCGACCGGATTTCCGATCGCGAATCCGGCTTAGTTTCGGTGCGCCCCAGTGGATTCGAACCACTGACCTAGTGCTGCTCCTTGCGGGGTTCGGTGGTGTACGGCCGGTCGTGCTCGCGCCTTTGGCGCTGCGCGCGCCCGGGACCCTCAACGCCGGACGCGGCGCCCGAGCGCGCCGCGCGCGGCGGAGGGTCCTACGGCTTGCGCACTCGCGTGGCTTGGCTGGTGAACGTCGGAGCTCACTCGTTGGACGGCTCGGGCTTGTTGTGGGTTCGAGTCATGCGAGAGGGCGCACGCGCCGCGCCAGCCCCCGGCGCGTTCGGCGCGATACATCGGGGGGCTGTCACGGCGCCTGCGCCTTTGGTGCGCCTTTGGGGGCATGACTCGAACCCACAACAAGCCCTCGTTTCATCACATAGCAATCCTCACGGAGCGCGCTCGCGCGATGCGCGCATCACAAACCGCGACCGAGCAACTCCTCTGGGAGCGCATTCGCGGGCGTCGCTTGGGCGTCGTCTTTCGCCGGCAAGTGCCATTGCTCGGGCGCTTCATCGCGGACTTCCTAGCTCCCGCGCAGCGTCTCGTGATTGAGGTCGATGGCGCGTATCACGTCGAACGTGCTCGCGCCGACGCGCGGCGAGACGCAGCGCTCGAACGCGCCGGGTACCGCGTCTTGCGTCTCGAGACGTCGCTCATCGCGAGCGATATCTCGGGTGCCCTCGCGGTCATCCGCGCGGCGCTTCTGGCTTAGATCGGTTGTTGGACCCTCCGCCGCGCGCGGCGGCTCGTTGCGAGGCGCCGCGTCCGGCGTTGAGGGTCCCGGCCGCGCGCAGCGCCGAAGGCGCGAGCACGGCGGCCGTGCTCAGACGCTCCACGCAAGGAGCAACTAAAGCGCGCCCCAGTGGATTCGAACCACTGACCTACGGCTCCGGAGCAAGCAAGACGCGGTTAGGTGAGAGTAGCAAGCGTTCGCAAAGCGTGGGAAGTGCTCGGGTTGGGGCAGGGGGTCGAGTCCAAGCGTTACACGGAATAGCACCGGTTAGCTCGCCGTTTGCTGCACCGGTGCTGCAGGGATTGAGAGGGCTTTCGCCGGTCGAGCGTTGGCTGACAGTCGCCGACGTGGCTGAGTGTTTGGGCGTGAGCACCGCGACGGTGTACGGGCTGTGCAAGCGCGGGGCGCTCAAGCACGTACGTGTCGCCAACGTCATTCGCGTGAGCGAGAAGGCTCTCGCCGACTTCTGCACGCGGGCTGAAGGTTGACTGCGGGCGCCCACATCCAAAACGGCAGGCGCCACAGGGTGGAAGGTTCTCCAGATGGCCAGGACGACTCGCCGTCAGGAAGCAGCGCAATGCGGCGAATGAAGGATTAACTGGCTGTATTTATTAACTATTATTTGCGCCCTGAGGGGCCAGTTTTCATCGACATCAGACAATGTCAGAAGATTTGTCGAACTAAAGCCGATTTGTTTGACATTGTTTGCACTGGCTCTATGCTCAGTGTCGTGGACGGCGACGTATTCGGAAAGGTCAGTAAGCTGGGACGCGCCGCGGCCGACGCTGTTGCACGCGCTCTTGACGGTGAGGGTTGGGACCCTTTCCACGCTTCAACGTGTATGGACGCTTTGCTCGCCGCAGCGGGTGGCATCCCATCCCTCGTGACCGTGGACCGCGAGCTCGCTGCGCTACGGAACTCTCCTCTCCTTGCGCGTCTTGGCGCCGAGGACGCTCTCAACAGAATCAGGGAAGCAACTTTTGGGGACGGATGCACCGAACTGGATATGCTCTTGCGGAGTGCAGTCGATCGGTGCGTTGGACGAGGCGAGTTTGTGCTGCGAAGTGTCCTCGAATGCTTTTGTGGTTTACTGCTCGACCAATCGATTCTGACCGGGCGAGGCGGGTTCATGGAGCAGCACGGGCACTCGCGCCTCGCGGAAGCGCGATCCATTTTAGCGCCTGTAGCAACGGCAGCAGCCGCGATACTTAGCTTGCGCCCCGATGCCAAGCGTCTTGGTCTTGCCCGGAAGCACGCAAACCTCGAGCCTCAAAGCAATCTTCTAGGTGGATCATGACGCAAAACGAATACCACTACCGATTTGAAGGAACCGGACACGTGCGTTGTCGCGGTGACGAGGTCTGGAATCCGACTGCCGTCATGTCGCTGGACAGTGTCCGGACGAGCACCTGGCTGGGGCCGTTCAGCGCCCAGGAACGTGACCTGTTGCGAGTGATGGCTGCGGTTCTTGAAGCGGATCGCCTGTCTCCCAGACGGCCTAGGACGGGCAAGCGCTTGGCGCGTGATATCGCATGGCAGCGCCGCCTAAATCTGCACGTCGAAGTCGAGGCGCCGGAACGATGGAGTGACGCGATTCCCCTGCTTACGCGGCTATTGTCGTTCATGACCGACGATGCTTGGCACCTCGAATTTAGCGGCTGTCTGCAAAAGGGTGGCGTACAGCAACTGCTCCCATTCGGGCGCCACGACGAGATTGCGGAGGTTGCTCTCTTTAGCGGCGGGCTGGACTCTGTCGCTGGCTTGTTCGCGCGCCGCAACGCCACAGGAGGGAAGGTCCTCGCCGTTTCGGCATGCGGAAACGACGTTCGCGGAACCGCGCAGAAAGTTGGCTTGGATGCGCTACGCCTGCTCGGCGTCTCCGCGAGTTGGTTGAAGCTCGATCACCAACTGCGGGGTGCGCGTCGGCCACGCAGCGCGATGGAATCGTCGCAGCGAAGCCGCGGGCTCTTGTTCCTTGCCATGGGTGCTGCGGCTGCGTGTCGGCTCCAGCACCCTACGTTCAGTGTCTATGAGACCGGCGTCGGATGCATTAACTTGCCGACGTCGGCCGCGCAAGTCGGTGCGCAAGGGACGCGAGCAATGCACCCACGGACGCTCCTGCTGTTCAACCAGTTGGCCAATTTAGTCCTCGATGCCCATCCTCAGGTAGTCGTGCCGTTCTTCTTAAACACGAAGGGAGAACTCTGCCGGTTCGTCGGTTCGGAGATCCACCGCCTTGCAGGCGTTTCAATGTCATGCGACGAGGGCGAGGGTCACAAGGTCGATGCCATGCTGCATTGCGGGCTTTGCACCTCTTGTCTCTTCAGACGTATCTCCCTGCACGCGACCGGTCTTCCCGACCGAACGAGCTATCGCGACGTAGCTACGCGACGGCACGGCATCTATGAGGTAAGCGCTTTCGAGAATCACGCTGCCCAGCTACTTGCTTGCCGTTCCTTCGATGATCTGCTCGACCTCGATCCGGACGCACGTTTCGCCACCGAGTTTCCCTTCTCGAATTCATCAAATGAATTGCCGTCGGGAGCGGAGGTGTTTGCCATGTACCAACGGTACGCTACTGAAATTCGGCTGTACTTCGAGTCGGCCCGACCAACGGTCGCCAAGCGCTTGCCACAAATACGAAAGGATAATGAACGTGATCTCTTCTCAGCAACTGGGTGAAAGACTCGCTGACGCTCGGAAGCGCAGTAAGCTGACTCAGGCACAAGTTGGTGAGCGCCTAGCTGTGGCGCGCACTACGATCGTCGCCATCGAGAAGGGGGAGCGACGACCTTCGAACGCAGAAATTATACAGCTGGCTGCAATTTTTGGCGCATCCGTGCACGACCTGCTGCGCGAAAGTTTGGTGCGCGCCGAAGTGTCTCCTCGCTTTCGCATGAGCGTGACTGATCCGGATGCCTCGGGAGTGCAAGACGCCGTTGAACGGCTGCGTGTTCTAGGCGGGCGGTATGTCGAGCTTGAACGATTGCACGGGCTGCATCGGCAGCGCGCTCCGCTCGAGACGCTTCAGACTTATCGAGTGGAGGTGGGTTCTCCTCCGGGTGTCGATCCGAAGCTGGAGGGAGAAGACGCGGCACGAACTGTTCGCGGGATGCTCGGTCTTGGAGATGAGCCCGCGCTTGAGATTGACGAGCGCTTCGAGGCTGAAGCCGGGCTCCGAATCTTCTACTTAGATCGATTGCCGGCGAAGCTCGCCGCATTTCTCCTTTGGAGCGACGAAATCGGCGCATGCGTAGCAATAAATCGCGCTCACCCGATTGAACGCCAGCGCTGGTCGCTCACTCATGAACTAGGACACTTTCTTCGAGATCGTGAAGCAGGCGATGTATTGGAAAATGGCGATTCCTTTCAGCAGCCGACAGAAATATTTCCTGAGGCCTTCACCAAAGAATTTCTGTTGCCGAGTGCAGGTGTTCGAAAGCGCTTTACGGAACGATGCCGGTCGGGGAAGTTCACGCCCATCGATCTTCACGGCTTGGCTCGCACCTTTGGTGTTTCCTTTCAGGCAATGGCGCTTCGGCTTGAGGAGATGCGCCTCCTTCCTCGTGGAAGCTATGAGAAAATCGTTCAAAGCCGCTTGCGGCCACAGGACCTTGGCCCGCGGGACGATGGGCCGAGGCCATCGATGGTCAGGTTGGGACTACCCGAGCGGTACATAGCGTTGGCCGTATCGGCCTACGACCAAGAGATGTTGAGCGAGGGCGAACTCGCCGAGCTCCTCGCAACCGACGTTGCGACGGCCCGAGCCGTTTTTCAGGAGCATGAGCGGATCTCGCTGGGCGATGGCACGCAGCTCCGTGTCGACTTCACCAGTGCCGACCTGCGGACGGCATGACTCTACCGATGGCCCGCAACCTCGTCATCGACGCGTGCTGCATGCTTAATCTCCTCGCAACGCGAAGGGAGATCGAAATCGCGTCCGCTCTGAGCCTGCAGCTCCTGGACACCACGCAAACTTGCAAAGAGCCGTTGACGCTGTGGACACCGCCCGACGCAGACGGGCAACGGAGCAAGGAGGCTACCTCGACCGAAGGCCTACGCCGGGCAGGTCACCTGGTGACTCGCCCGTTCGATACTGAGGCGCTCATAGACGCCTATGTTGATGCGGCCGCAAGAATCAAAGACACCGATGCCTCCTGCATAGCGCTCGCGGGTGTTCTTAAGCTGCCGCTATTGACCGACGACCGAAAGGAGCGGCGCGTCGCCCGCGATCTGTTTCCGGCTATCGATCTTGTTTCGACGTTGGACATTCTTGCTGACGCAGGAGGGGTGTTGGCGTGGTCGGAAGCCGAGCTCCGCCGCGTTGCTTCTGATCTGCGATGGAGAGGAAATTTTGCGCCGCCGCGTCAGGACCCTCGTAGTGCCTGGTACGAACGCTTGCTCACAGACCCAACGTAGCCGTTGGCCGATGGCCACGGTTTGCCGGCGCGTCGCTTTTCCGGGCGCAAGCTGCCCGGTCTAGGGGGCGTCGGCTCCTGGAGTCATCTTGGAGTCACGGGGCCGCCTGGACGACCAGAAGGTCGCGGCATCGTGATCGGTCCCAGCTCCCAGGGCTACGCAGCTTCAAGCGCTCGTCGTCGTCTGCTCACGCTGTAGCAAATGATGCAATCTGGCAAGGTTAGGTTACGGCCGCGCGGCGTTGACCAGAGGCACAAGAAGGTGAACCCACGGACCGACCACGAGCCTCCCCACTGCGATCACGAGGGGTCTCCTCTCGGGATGATCCGCGCCTAGCCGAAGCTCAAGTACACGCACATCGTTGAAATCAACCACGGTGTGTTCGTAGCAGTGATCGAAAACGCTCGCTCGATCCCCGCGAAACGAAACAAACGAGCGAAGTTCCAAAATGTCCTTGCCGCACTCAAACCGGGTGCCCCATTTCCATCTCCAGTCGTCGCTCACGAGCCCATAACGTTCTGGGGCATCGTTTTCCTCTGCCAGTTCCGTTATCGAGTTTGCCAACGGCTCGAAGCGGGCCAGCCATGCGATCTGATCTGGCGGGTAGTGCCGACTTCGCAGACAGTCCAATCGTTCACAGATTTCGAGCAGGCCCTGCTCAGCGAGGATCCCAAGTTTCCCGGGGACTGGCGCCAGATATTGCCTCATGGATGCGAAAGCCTGAGAAGAACGACGGCGACACAAACAAATAGGAAGGCGATCATGGCAACGGCCAACCTGATTGTCTTTTGCAATCCGGCAAGATCCGATCGAATGCCGTCGAGGCGACCTGCGGTCGAAAGGGCCTGCTCGCGTCGGTCTTCGTCCTCTTGAGCGATCAGTTGAGAAAGGGACTTTTCGGCCTCTGTTCGGCCGTGAACGTCGCCCAAAGCGCCCAGCTGCGCGGCTACCTTCTGTCTCGTCGCAGCTGGCAAATTAGGATTCCGGCATAGCCCGCGCAGCGCTGCTAGATCGAAGCCCTCAAACACTCGCTTCCACTGAGGCGTGACGGTGGGGTCCTCCCAGCGGCTGTCCGGAAATCCGAGGCGTGACCACGCGTGCCCGCGAATATCATCATCTGGATCGTCAAGGCAGCGCTCAACGCATTTCGAGGCAGGAGAAGCATTGCGGAGGATCGCGTGACGCGACGCTCGATCGCGGACGTGACTAATACCGTCGAGTCTTGCGTCGTCTGATGCTTCAACGTGTTCGAATACGGCGGGTCGAATGAAAGTGTAGGCGCGGTCGGTCCAGCGCATAGCATGCTTCCAGAGCTTATCACCGAGATCGAACTCATAAATGTTGCGCGATTGGGCTCCTACCGGGAATCGAGCCCCCGATAGGAAGGCACCGATCAGACATGCGCGTTCCTGATGCGACAATGCTAGCGCTTCCGAATCCGTGTCGAAAAGAGCTTCCACAACTAGTCTTGGGAGCGATGGGCTGCGAACCCACGCAAGGCGTTCAGTGAGGGAGAGGGCGCGGAACTGCGAAACGTCCTCGGCGTCAGTGGCCGTGCACGCCCAGAGTTGGTCGCTTTCCAAGTAAGCCGCCCGGACCAGTAATTCCTTGTCGTCGCGAAGTTTGCTGAGCCCGTAGGTTCGAGCCACCCAGGCGCGGAACAGAACGCTGTCGTCGGCAGCCACAATCTCGGCTACTGAATGTGCCGAGAATCCCGGCACGTCGTGCTGCAACTTTTCCACGAAGGCTATTCGAGCGGCGGGCGCTAGTGAGCCAAGATGCGCGCGTAGTTCCGTCTTGGTGTACTCATCGGGCCAGAGATATCGCGGGATAGCCACGACGCCACTTTACACGAGGTCCTGAGTTTTTGACAATCGGGATATCCTAGTTATCCTGACAGCGATGTTGGCAGAGATTTCCCCGCAGAACTTGGCTGATCAGGTTGCCCAGGACGTTTACGGGCGAGCGCGCGAGTTGACCTACGCGCTGGGAGTCAAGATCACGAAACCCCGAGCGCCACGAATCGCTGCTGACGTGATTTGTATCGTGACCTACGCCCGAGACGGTGCTGACCAATTGTCAAATGACGAGATCCTCGGTGCCCTGAACTCCGTGATCGAGACGCTAACGAGCTGCTGCTATCCACCGGCAACTGCAGCGGCGCGCGCTATTTTCGATCGCAAGGCAGGAGAGCCCGAGTCGGACATCGAGTTGGCCCTTCTCGCAGCCCGCGCGCGTTGGGACATCGAGCTTGGGTGGGATGTGCCCATCCGGTGGCTAGCGGCCCTGGGTGGAGTGTCCGTCAAGACGGCAAGGAACGTTGCGAGCAGCGGCCAACTCTCCACGCAGACCAAGAATGATGGTCAGGTAGCTACCGCGCGAGAGGCGACTCGCTGGCTTCAAGCGCGGGGCATTCACGTCAGCGTAGGTACTCGTCGCGTGGGCAAGACGCTGCCCAACAAGGCGTTGCAGCAGACGGGCTTGTCGGTAGCCAAGCCTCGATCTGGCGCCCGCAGCTGAACGCCGGTAATTTTGGTGGACGGGGATGACCGAATTTCTGACTGAGGAGCAATGCCCGCCCGAGAGCCCGCCCGATGCGAGCGCGCTCTATCGGCCGGGCCTGATCGAGCACCCCGATGAGTTCGTGCGGGAACTCACTGGGATCACGGCGCCCTGGGTAAGCGCCTTCGGAGCAATTCGACCGTGGTTTCGTGGGATGCCTCGCATCTCGTACTCACTCGAACCCTCGCTCTTGCGATATCGCCCCCGTCCACTCATGGCGACCGAACGGAACCTCGAGAATCAATTCCGGCAGTACGGGACCAGGTTGCTTGAGCACCCTCCTGGAAACCGGGTGGAGTTACACGCGGTCATGCAGCACCACGGCGTGCCTACACGACTGTTGGACTGGTCGGAGAACGCTTTTGCAGCGCTCTACTTTGCAGTTCGCGAGTTCGCCCACCTCGATGCGCCAGAAGATGCTGTGGTGTGGATCCTTGAGCCAATTCGACTAGCGGACATTCAACACCAACAGCGCGAGATACCTTTCTCGAACGACCACTTCTTCGGTTCGCCGCAACTGCCGGTCCCATTCTATCCCACGCATGTGGCTACCAGGCTGACGCCGCAGCGCTCAGTGTTCACGTTCCACCCGTTTACCCCTCAGCATTCCCTTCTGCGGATCGCTCTCAACGAGTTATCTCAGGGCCGCCAGCCTCCGCTCCGGGCACTTCGAATCGCCGGTGCGAAGCGACGCTTCATCCGAGAAGCGATGGTGACTGCGTTCGGTTCGGGCGAATTTACATTCTTCCCCGATCTCGATGGCTTGGGCCGCGAGCTTAGAATGCGTGAACGACTGGAAGGCCTTGGGTGACGCCGCCCAACAAGGCGTTCAAGGCGTTGCAGCTCGCCTCCGGGTCTCACAGCTGAAACGCCTGTACGTTGGACCGGCTGCGCTTCCATGACCCGGACCTGAGGACGCCGCCATGACCAATATCGAATTCGATCGAGACGTGGGGCTCCGCATCATGATCGGGGAAGCTGCTGTGGCGACAATCGGCCATCTGAGGCCAGTTGTCGCGGACACTAACTGGCGGGCCGCAGGAATTCGCAGCCCGTGCTGCAAATCATGTTCGTACGCGAGTTAGGATCCGCGGGTCGCCACCTTCGCGCTTGCGCGAGCTCCTGAGGTCAGACGCACGTTGCCGGCGATTAGCGCGTTAGATCGCCCAGTTGTCGTTCGAACACGCATAGCGCATCGTCGTACTCAGCAATCTCGACAGCGTGGCTTGCTTTCAGCTCCTCGATCTCGCGTTGATGCCGGCGCCGTTCTACGGACAGCCCCTCTTGTGCCTCAAGCAGGTCTTCCCGTGCTCGGCGGTAGCGAACGTCCACCACCCTGGTTGCAGGCCATGGCTCGTCGCGTTCGGATCCGAAACTGCGCCACAGCTGGACCGCACCCGCGTCGAGGGAGCGCTTTAGCGCCTCAACCTCGTGCGTCGTGAAAAGGTATGTACCCCTGCCATTTCGGCTCGGGTGCAGGAGTGTCCCTTCGATTCGCCGCACCGTAGCGATGCTTTTGCCCAGGCGTAGCGCGACTTGACGGCGTGTCAGCATGTGTCGCCAAGACTAGCGTGTATGGGCACACCCGTGCAGACTGGCGACAGTTTCAAGGAGTGACGGTTGCTCGCGGTTGGTGATACTTTCACCAGTATGGCGACGCACGGCGAAGTTCCAGTGGATGACGTGTGGGCATGGATGAGGGCGTTGGCGCGATGGCTAAGAGACCAGGGTTACTGTCGCGAGACATCGGACGAAAACGTGTCCGAGGTCCAACGCACGATCACAGCCATTGACCATCCGCGCGTTGATGCAGTCGCGAAAGCCGCAGCTGTGCGCGACGCGCTGATATGGTTGTGGTCGTACGTGCTCCCTGGCGCCAGTACGTCGGCGAATCCGTATACTGAGCCCCAGCCTTTTGGTCGCACAGAAGCGGATCCGACCCCTGAATATGAACTCGTGAACGAAGCACGGGCTTTGCTCGGAAAGATCCGAAGACTGCGGAACTTCGTGGATCCGGTGGTCGCAATCCGTAACGAGCGTGCGCTGCCGCTCGGCGGGGATCCGGGGATGCACATAGAAAGCGCCTACGACGATGCATTGGGCGTTTGGGAGGCCCTCATGGCCGCCATCGATCCGCTGTGGATGGACAGCGGCATATTGGCGCTGCGCATCCCGCATTCGCTGCAGGAATGGAAAGAAAGTTGCAGTCAGCTGGAGGTGGCTTTGAAGGCGGCAGGCTTTCAAGACGCGGAGCTCGACGCGCTCGTTCCCGGCGCAGGAGGCCCGAAAGCGATTGCGCAACGGCGGTACCGGCATCAGAAGCGTATGGCAGAGAAGGCGGAGGCCGATAGGTGGAAAGCCGTGCGTAGAGAGCTTATTGTGCTCAGCGCGATAAAGAGAGAGCGCGTACTTTCGTTTCTTCGCCCTCCCGCTCGCCTCGCGTCGATGCGGCCGTCCGAGAGAGTCGCGGCGTTGAAGGAGTTCCAGGGGCTTGGTCTTCTAGCGTGCGCCGCCATGGTGCAGGCGGGCACCGTCGGGGCTGTTGATCGGACCGGCGACGACGACACATAACGTTTTGGGCGGGGCCCGATGAGGGTGTACTGAAAAGCCGCGGGTCGTCATTGTTGGTGCTACCAAATGACGAACGACGGCGATCTCTTGCAGTTGACCGAGGTGGCCCGCCTTGCGCGGGTATCCGTCAGTAGCGTCCGCTTCTGGATAAAGAGCGGCAAATTGGAGAGTATTCGACCAGGCAAGCGACGACTCGTGCGGCGTGCCGAGTTCGAGCGGTTCTTGGCGTCAGGACGGTCACCGCTCCCGGAGCTCAGCGGTTTAGCGTGAGAATGCCTCTGGAGCTGACGTTCCGACGCGCTTTCCGCAAGGCGTCGAAGCGTTCGTACTCCTCAAGATTGATTTTCTAAACGCGCGAAAGCCCGCGGGATTGCCGTTCCGCGGGCTTTCTGAGGCGCGACCTGATTGACCCAGGACGCATCCCTTGAACTCAGTATCTCATCGATCCGACATCGAAGCTCGCGCCCCTGACACGGGCCGGGACCCCCTCGGGGCCGACACCTCGTCGGCCGCGAGCTCCGCTGCCGCATCCATGACAGCAAGCGGTTCGGCGAGGCTGTTGGCCCCGGGGGGGTGCGGCGAAGCCGGCTTGTCCGCGGCGAGGGGCCCCGCGTTAGCGGGGAGCGGCCGCGTGTGATGCCTAAGGCGTTTCAGGACGCGCATGGCGCTGGCGGGGGGCCAGTATCACCCCCCGCCAAAAACCAACCGGACGAGTCTGAGCGATTTGGCGCCCAGATCGTGCTGGGTTCCGCGTGCGAGGTTCCCGGCATCCGCGTGGTTTTTGGCGGTCAGATTCGCAACATCGGCAAGCGGGTCGACGCGCTTGTCGTGGCCTTCAAGGTTGCGCTGCTTGAATCCGTTGCCGACGAGATTCAAGAGCGGCAATCGTTAGCTGACGTCTGCGGCGCGGCGGAGTTACGGCTCGGCGGTTTCCGGTTCGCTCTCAGGCGAACGCGCGCTCGGTCGATAGTCGCCTTTGAGAACGCTGACGTTCGAGGAGTTTACGACCCGTTGGCGAGCGGCGCGTTCGTTCTCGAGGTCGTAGTGCGCGCGACCTTTCTCGCGACGCACGCTCTTTCGGAGTCCGTCGCGTTGTGCGAAGCAATCGCTCGGACGCTCGGGCCGATTCGCGACTGCCGCCTGCGTCGCTTCGATATCGCCGTCGACTATGCCGGGTTCGCATTGTCGCCAAGCGACGTGGAACGCGTGCTCACCACACGCGCGCGGATAGAGAGCTTTCTGGCCGATTCCAAAGACTTCGACGAGGCTGCGGGCGAACTAGTGGCGCCGGTTCGAGAGCATCGTGATTCGGTGCTGCGCGTCACTGGAATTACTGTCGCGGCGGGTAACCCCTTGATGGCCCGGGTCTACGCAAAAGACGTGGAGCTTCTGCATGCGGGACGGGAAGAGAAGCGCGAAATTGAACACAAAATATGGCGCGACAACGGTTGGGATGGCGTCGAGCCGGTAACCCGAGTCGAATTTCAGTGCCGTGGCGATTTCTTGGACGAGATTCGTTTGCGAAATCCCTACGCATTGGAGGCAAATCTCGACGCGGTCTTTCAGCGGTGTGTTCGTTGGCTGCGCTTTATCGAACCCGGCACTAATTCGCGGCGAGTTCGGTGCGATCCTGATCCGCGCTGGACAGTTGTGACGAGCACCGCGTTCCGACACGAGGCGAAGCCGATCATGCGTGACCGGAAACATCGGGGCGGTGCACGCCCCGCACATATCTCAGGCGCGGTTCAGTCTGCGCTCGCAGCCATCGGGCAGCTACGGCCTCCTGAATTCGTTACCCCGATCGGCGAAGTATTCGAAGACGAAACACAGTTCTCGCTGGCACTGGCGCCAGCCGAAGCGGAGGAGTGGGTGCGCCGTCGGAATGCGGAGATGTTTGCCCAAGCTTCCGAGCTCTGCTCCAACGATGCGCTCACGCGGCACGGCCCGCAGGAGGCGGTACGCGCCGTCGCATCACGTGGACTGGCCGCGATCGCCAGATTCTCGAGCGCTGACAGGCCGGATGCGCCGAATAGTTCCGCCGGTGAGCCACGGTCGCCGGCCGATTGTCTCGATGGTGAACAAAATGCGAAGTGACCCAGATCACGATGAACAGCTGTGGGACGCGCAAGACGTCGCTCGCTACCTAAAGGTCAGCCGCTCATGGGTTTACCACCGCGCTGAGTCCGGCGAGTTGCCTTGCCTTAAGATTGGCGGACTGCTGCGCTTCGATCCCCAAGCAATTCACGCGTTTGCGCGTGGCGAGTCCACGCATGGAGCCCGCGTGTTACCGTTTTCAAGAAAGCGAACTTGAAATGGCCTCGGTCTACGAAAAAGCCGGCAAACGTTACATCCACTACAAAGACGCGCGCGGGAAATGGCGCGACAAGGTCACGTCAGCACGTACGAAGACCGAGGCGAAGCGCATCGCCGCCGACCTCGAGCGCCAATGCGAACGTCAACGCCTCGGCCTCGAGCCCATTCCAGCCGAGGACGGTGGCGGCACCTTCGGCGGGATGATGAAGTGGTGGCTGAGCACCTACTCTGAAGGCACGCCCTCACATCAGCGCAACAAGTACTCGGTTGAGAAAAACCTGGTCGCGTCGGAGCTTGCCGGTCTGACTCTGGCCGAGGTCTCACCAGCGAGCATCGAGACGTTTCTGCAAGCACGCGCCGCGCGACTTGGACCGCAAACGTTGAACCACTTGCGCCGCTTCGTGCTTGCGGCGTTCAACGCCGCCAAGCGCGCGGGCCGCTTCGCTGGCACGAACCCCGCGCTCGAAGTGAAGCGTCGCAAGGTTCCGAAACGCTTGCCCGATTTTCTTCGCGGCGAAGAGGTGCCGCGCGTCCTCAATCACCTTTCAAGCCGCTGGCGTCCGTTGTTTGCGACGGCGATTTACACGGGCATGCGCAAGGGGGAGCTGCTCGGCCTCCGGAAGAGTGACATCGATTTCACTGCCGGCCTGATCTCGATCGCCCGCTCCTACGATCGCGAAACCACCAAAGGCCAACGCGCCGAAGCGATCCCGATGGCCCGCGAGCTCGTGCCCTACCTCAAGCACGCCGTTGAGGCGTCGCCGTCTGATCTCGTGTTTCCCAAGGATGACGAGCGCGGCTCGATGATGCGCCCCGACGTGGCCCTTGAGGGCGTGCTACGGCGTGCCTTGGGCCGCGCTGGCATCGTGAAGGGCTACACGCACGTCTGCCGCAAGAAGGGCTGCGCTCACGCTGAGAGCGTCCCAGACGCAGTTCAGCGCCGCTGCCCCGTCCACAATCATCTGCTCTGGCCCAAGGCCGAGGTGCGCCAAATTCGCTTCCATGACTTGCGGCACACCACGGCCAGCCTGCTTATGATGTCCGGCGCTAATCCGGCCGCGGTCCAGCGCATCCTCCGCCACCGCGACCCCCGCATCACGACCGAGGTCTACGGACACCTCGCGCCCGGCTACCTGCAGGCCGAGGTCGACCGCCTGCAGTTCAACCCGCCGGCAGCGGAAGCCGTCCCCGCGGACGAGATCGCCGAGCAACGCCTTGCTGCAAACGCCGAATCTGATCCGTTTGCTGCACCCGTGCTGCAGAGCTCTGCCGAACGCTCCGCCACACCCAACGTCGAGAGTGGCGAACTCCCACAAATCCCCATCGATTTAGTTGCGCGCCCCAGTGGATTCGAACCACTGACCTACGGCTCCGGAGGCCGTCGCTCTATCCAGCTGAGCTAGGGGCGCTTGTCGTTCGTCGAGGGTTTGTCGCATGCTCGGGGGGATCGGGCAAGCGGCGCGTGTTGGGTTGGGTTTCTGGGCGGTTTGTGGGTGTTTTGGGTAGGGCTCAGAGTCCGCTTTGTTCGATCCAGCGCCAGGGCAGGGTGCCGTGGGAGAGCGCCCAGTCGTTGAAGCGTTTGAGGGGCCAGCCCTGTTCGTCCACTTTGCGCTGTTTGAGGCGCAT
>Ga0302322_100001253_pt1 | contig 20623 bp, 21 predicted proteins | sample Fen_T0_2_FD_203757 | JGI IMG/M metagenome (GOLD analysis project Ga0302322, IMG submission 203757) | Peat permafrost microbial communities from Stordalen Mire near Abisko, Sweden - Fen_T0_2 | ecosystem: Environmental > Terrestrial > Soil > Wetlands > Permafrost | place: Sweden: Abisko...
AAGTGCAAGGTGATCCGCCGCCACGGTTCGGTGCGCGTCATCTGCCAGAACCCGCGCCACAAGCAGCGTCAGGGCTAGGAGAACCATGGCTCGTATTTCCGGCGTCGACATCCCCCGCGAGAAGCGGCTGGAGATCTCGCTCACCTACATCTTCGGCGTTGGCCGGAGCTCCGCGCAGGAGATCTGCGACAACGTCGGGATCTCGCGCGACACGCGCGTACGTGACCTGACCGACGAAGAGGTCGCACAGCTCCGCACCTACGTCGACCAGAACCTGAAGGTCGAGGGCGACCTCCGTCGCGAGGTCGCCGCGAACATCAAGCGCAAGGTGGAGATCGGCACCTACGAGGGTCTGCGGCACCGCCGTGGTCTCCCGGTACGTGGTCAGCGCACCCGCACCAACGCGCGTACCCGCAAGGGACCGAAGAAGACCGTGGCCGGCAAGAAGAAGGCCCGCAAGTAGTAGGTCCCTCCGGGACCCCAGCTCCAGCTCGGAAGAGGAAGAGGGAACGCAAGCATGGCCAAGCCGGCTGCCGGCGGTCGTCGTCCCAAGCGACGCGAACGCAAGAACATCGCTTACGGGACGGCGCACATCAAGTCGTCGTTCAACAACACGATCATCACGATCACCGACCAGTCGGGGAACACCATCGCGTGGGCCTCGGCCGGCAACGTGGGGTTCAAGGGCTCTCGCAAGTCCACCCCGTTCGCCGCTCAGCTCGCGGCGGAGACCGCCGCTCGTCGTGCCATGGAGCACGGCGTGCGCAAGGTCGACGTCGTCGTGAAGGGCCCGGGTTCGGGCCGTGAGACGGCGATCCGCACCATCCAGAACACGGGCATCGAGGTCGTCGGCATCAAGGACGTCACGCCCATCCCCCACAACGGGTGCCGCCCGCCCAAGCGGCGGAGGGTCTGAGTCATGGCGCGTTACACCGAAGCTGTCTGCCGCCTCTGCCGGCGCGAGCGCATGAAGCTCTTCCTCAAGGGCGCCAAGTGCGACACCATGCGCTGCCCGATCGAGCGCAAGCCGTACCCGCCCGGCCAGCACGGCCGCGGTCGCATCCGCGAGAGCGAGTACCTGCTCCAGCTGCGTGAGAAGCAGAAGTGCCGCCGCATCTACGGCCTCCTGGAGAAGCAGTTCCGCAACCTCTACGCCGTGGCCGCCCGCGAGAAGGGCATCACCGGCGAGAACCTGCTGCGGATGCTCGAGCTGCGCCTCGACAACGTGGTGTTCCGTGCCGGCTTCGCCGCCAGCCGGAACCAGTCGCGCCAGTTCGTCCGCCACGGTCACATCCTGGTGAACGGCAAGCGCGTCACGATCCCCTCGTACGCGGTCCGCAAGGGCGACGTCGTGGAGATCGCGCCGAAGGCCCAGAAGTTCATCGTCCTGCGTCACAACCTCGACACCCTGGACCGTGCGGTCCCGATGTGGCTCGAGGCCGAGACGAGCGACTTCAAGGCGACGGTCCGCGACCTGCCGCTGCGCGAGCAGATCGACGTGCCCGTGCGTGAGCAGCTCATCGTCGAGCTCTACTCCAAGTAGTCCCCCCGCTTCCCCCGGTCCGCCTTCGGGCGCGACCACCAGGCAATCAGAGGCGATGCCATGCTCATCATCCAGCGTCCCCAAGTCGAGGCGGGAGAGGCGGAGGGAAACCTCCAGCAGTTCACGATCGCACCGCTCGAGCCAGGCTTCGGCCACACGCTCGGCAACAGCCTGCGCCGTACGCTGCTCTCTTCGATCCCCGGCGCGGCCGTCACCCAGGTGCGTTTCGACGAAGCGCTCCACGAGTTCGACGTCATCCCCGGTGTGAAGGAGGACGTCACCGACCTCATCCTGAACATCAAGGACCTCGTGCTCACCTGCGTGGCCGAGGAGCCGGTGACCCTGCGTCTCGACGCCCGCGGTCCCGGTGACGTCACCGCCGGTGACATCCAGACGACGGCCGACGTCGAGATCCTGAACCCCGAACTGCGGATCGCGACGGTGAACGCCAAGGGCCGCCTCGCGCTCGACCTCACGGTCGAGCAGGGCCGTGGTTACCTCTCGGCGGAGCGCAAGAAGGCCGCGCCGACGATCGGTGTCATCCCGGTCGACGCGATCTTCTCGCCGGTGCGCCGGGTCGCGTTCTCGGTGGAGCCCACCCGTGTGGAGCAGGCCACCAACTACGACAAGCTCACGCTCGAGATCGAGACCGATGGTTCGATCTCGCCGCGTGACGCGCTGTCGTCGGCCGGTGACACGCTGCGCAACCTCGTGGCGCTCGTCGCCGACCTGAGCGACGAGCCCAAGGGGCTCGAGCTCGGCGAGGTGGCCCCGTCCACCGCATCGCCCGACCTCGAGCTGCCCATCGAAGAGCTCGAGCTGTCGGAGCGTCCGCGCAACTGCCTCAAGCGGGCCCGCGTCGACACGATCGGCCAGCTGGTGCAGAAGACCGAGGACGACCTCCTCGCGATCACGAACTTCGGTTCGAAGTCGCTCGACGAAGTCCTCCAGAAGCTCGACGAGCGCGGCCTCGCGCTTCGCGTCAAGGAGTAAGAGATGCCCACCCCGAAGAAGGGTCCGCGCATCGGGCGCGACCCCGCCCACCAGCGCCTCATCCTGGCCAACATGGCTTCGAGCCTGTTCGAGGCCGGCTACGTGGTCACCACCGTCAACCGGGCGAAGATGTTGCGTCCCTACGCGGAGCACATCATCACCAAGGCGAAGAAGGGCGGCATCCACCAGCGCCGCCAGGTGATCGCGACGATCCACGACCAGGACGTCACGCACAAGCTGTTCGCGGAGATCGGTCCCCGGTACGCGGACCGCCCGGGTGGCTACACGCGGATCCTGAAGCTGGGTCCCCGTCCGGGTGACAACGCGCCCATGGCGCGCATCGAGCTCGTTTGAGCGAGCTCTCGCACGGCGACGCCGCGCGGGTCCTCCAGCTGACCGTCGCCTACGACGGCACCGACTTCCACGGATTCGCCGCACAGCGCGACACGCGCACCGTCGCGGGTGAACTCGCCGTCGCGCTCGCGAAGGTGCTGCGCACCAGTCCCGATGCGCTCGATCTGACCTGCGCGGGCCGCACCGACGCCGGCGTGCATGCCTGGGGTCAGGTGGTGAGCATCCCGCTCGACGACCTCGCCGCCGGTGCCGACGTCGACCCCGCCAAGGTGGCGCGCTCGGTGACCACGCAGCTCGGTCCCGAGATCGTCGTGCGCGACGCGGCGTGGGCCGTGCCCGGCTTCGACGCCCGACACTCGGCCGCCTGGCGTTCCTACCGCTACACGATCGTCAACCGCCCCGTGCCGGATCCGTTCCGCGCCCGCCACGCATGGTGGGTGCCGGAGCCGCTCGATCTGCGGGTGTTGCGTATGGGTGCGGATCCGTTTCTCGGTGAGCACGACTTCGCTGCGTTCTGCCGGAAGGGTCCGGAGGGTTCCACCACGGCGCGTCGCGTCATCGACTCCACCTGGCACGACCTCGGCGACGGAGTCTTGCGCTACGACATCCGGGCCACCGCGTTCTGCTGGCAGATGGTGCGCTCGATCGTCGGCACCCTGGTCGACGTCGGCGGTGGGAAGCTGCGCCCGAGCGACGTCGTGCACATCCTGCGCGGCCGCGACCGTCAGGCCGCAGGCCGCGTCGCCCCGCCCCAAGGACTCACGCTCTGGGAAGTCGGTTACTCGCAATGACCCCGGCGGCCTTCCTGGGGGAATTCGACCCTGCCGGGAGCCGCACCCCCTGGGTAGCTTGGTCGCCATGACGGCGACGGCTGCGGGGCCCGACGAGAAGCGGCTGAAGCGCCTCCGCGAGATGTACGCCGACGAGTGCGCGGGCAAGGCGCTGTACACCGGCCTGGCCTCGCACGCGGAGGGCGAACGCCGTGAGGTGTTCCTCAACCTCGCCGCTTCGGAGCAGCGCCATTCCGAGCACTGGGAGCGCCTGCTCCGCGAAGCCGGTCAGGAGCCGAAGCCGCCGCGCACGCCGTTCCGGGTGCGGGCGCTGGTGTTCCTCGCCGGACGACTCGGCACGGAGGCGGTGCTGCCGCTCATGTTGCGCACCGAGGCCAACGAGGCCGACCGGTACCGCCGCAGCGACTCCGAGGCCACCGCGACCATGGCGGCGCAGGAAGCCGCGGCCGGGCGCACGATCGCCGCGATGCAGGGCATCCCCGAGGGCGGCTCCATCGCCCGGGCCGAAGGCCGCCACCGCACCGACCTCGGCGGCGCGCTGCGCGCCGTCGTCTTCGGCGTCAACGACGGGCTGGTGTCGAACTTCTCGCTGGTCATGGGTGTTGCCGGCGGCACGAGCGGCAACTCCGTCGTGCTCCTCGCCGGCATCGCCGGCTTGGTCGCGGGTGCCTTCGCCATGGCGTCGGGCGAGTGGGTGTCGGTGAACTCGCAACGCGAGCTCTTCGAGAACGAGCTGCGGATCGAGCGTGAGGAGCTCGAGGCGTTCCCCGAGGAGGAGCGCGCCGAGCTCGAGGCGATCTACCGCGCCAAGGGCATCCCGGCCGACGAGGCCAAGGCGCTCGTCGACAACATCATGAGCCGCGACGACATCGCGCTCGACACCCTCGCCCGCGAGGAACTCGGGCTCGACCCCACGACCCTCGGATCGCCCTGGATCGCCGCCTTCTCGTCGTTCGGCGCCTTCGCCATCGGTGCATCGCTCCCCGTGCTGCCGTTCATCTTCGGGTCGGGCACCGCGGCCACGGCCACGGCGATCGTGCTCTCCGTGCTCGCCCTGTTCGGCGTCGGCGCGGCCACGTCGATCTTCACCGGCAAGCACGCGGGCCGTTCGGGCCTGCGCATGGCGGTCATCGGCGCCTCGGTCGCCGCGATCACCTTCGGTATCGGCAAGGTCGTCGGTCAAACCGTCTGACCGGCTGACCGGCTGACCGGCTGACCAGGTTCGCCCACGATCGGAGTCGTCCCGTGTTCCTCGGCCTGCGTACCGTCATCCACTCGGTCACCGATCTGCCCGCCTCCCGCGCGTGGTGGGTCGAGGTGCTGGGCACCGATCCGTACTTCGACGAGCCGTTCTATGTCGGCTTCGACGTCGCCGGATTCGAGCTCGGCCTGATGCGCACGGAGAGCACGCCGGAGACGATCACCTACTGGGGCACGCGCGACGTTGCGGTCGCGGTTGCCGCGCTCGAGGCTCGCGGCGCGACCGTGCGGGACGCGATCGCCGACGTGGGCGAGGGCATCCGGGTCGCCACGCTCACGGTGCCCGACGGCGCAGTCGTCGGGGTCATCGAGAACCCGAACTTCGCCGCCACCCTGCTCGCCGCCGACCCCACTGCCGGCCCGGGTCGCTGATCGCGCCCCCGATCTCGGGGAGTCAGCCCTCGCCGAGGTAGAGGAAGCTGTAGGCCTCGTCGCGGAACTGCAGGCCGGCGTCGCGCAGCTCGACGTCCCAGTCACCGTTCACTGCGGGGTCGGTCTGCTGCATGCCGTGGTCGGCGACGAGCACGAACGCAGTGTCGTCGAACACACCCGCGCGCTCGACTGCGTCGAGCACGTCGCCGACGCGCGCGTCGCAATCGTGCACCGACGCCTCGGCGATCTCGGAGTGCGGGCCGCCGAGGTGGAACGCGGAGTCGGTGAGCGTGAAGTTGCAGAACATGAAGCGCGGCAGGGTGAAGGTCATGTCGCGGTACTCGCCGCTCCAGATGCCGACGGCCTGCTCCACGCCCATGTGGTCGACCACGGTGGACCACGAGTAGTCCTTGTGCGGTCGCACGAAGCGCTCCGTGGTGTGGGGGATGCCCTCGGGCGACTCGGGAATCGGCGGTACCTCACCGATGCGGAAGAACTCGAACGTCGAGTAGTCGGCGCCGATGTCGCACGGTTCGTTCACCGACGCGGTGAAGGCACGCGGGTCGTGCCGGTGGATCGCGTCGTGCAAGGACTCCACGCCCGGCACGCAGTGCTGCATCGCCCACGGCCAGGTGGCCTGCGAGTTGGTGACGATCTGTTCACCGGTCGCGCGGTCGTACCAGGCGTTGTTGAGGATGCCGTGGTGCCCGGGCAGTCGGCTCGTGAGGATCGACGTGTGGTTGGCGAGGGTGATGGTGGGCAACCCGGCCATCGCGCCCCACTCGTAGCTCGTGCCCAACTCCATGAGGCGCGCGACATTGGGCGCGTCGCCGCGTGCAGCCATCGCGTAGAGCACGTTCGGGTTCACGCCGTCGAACAGGAAACCCACCACGTGCGCGGGCGGACCCTGGTCGGGGTCGAGCACGTCGTGACGCACTTCGCCGTCCTGCCCGGCGAGGTGGTGGCCGTGCGCGTCGGTCGGGCAGCCGAGCAACTCGGCAATGGTGGGCGCGACGTCGACGAGCCGCGCGACGCGTGGCACGAGGCCGTCGCGCCGGAAGCCCTTGCCCGCGACCACGAACGGCGCCCGCGCCTGCACGACGCTGAGCGAGCCGTGTTCGCCGCGGTGGCCACCGGCGTCCTCCCAGTTGTGCGCAGCGGAGTGCAGCACGCAGAGGTCGGGGCTGCCCGGGTGATCGAAGAGCTGGGCGATCTGGTCATACGCGAACGGGTACGAGTTGCGCGCTCGTGGGGGGTGCGGGTCGGCCAGTTCGGCGTCGAGACCCGCGAACGCGTCGGGTGACTGGTCGGCGAGCGGGTCGACGCCCGACCCGCCGGTGCGCGCGTAGGTGGGGCGGCCGAGGTCGTCGACGCCGTCGCGCCGGAACGCGACGTGGCCGTCGTGGCTCAGCGCCTCGTATTCGCCGTCGCCGGTGCGCCGGACCACCTGGTCGACGACCGGCGCCAGCGACTCGCCGAGCAGGACCTCGAGGGCCTTCTCGGTGTCGCCGGTCTCCGCGTCGTGCACGGGGTGCAGGCTAGAGCGGATCGACGCGCCAGATCTGACCGGTGCCGTTGTCCTGGTCGGTCAGGACGTAGAGGTTGCCGTCGGGACCCTGCACCGCGGCCCGGAGGCGCACGCCGAGCGCGAGTGCACTCACCGGGGGGTTGGTCAGCGACCTGCCGTCGGGGCTCAGGTGCATCACGAGGAGACGTTGGCCGATCGTGGCTTCGGCCTTCAGACAGGGCAGGACCAACGCGCCGTCCCAGGTCCGCCACTTCGCGCCGGACAGGAACGTGCCACCCGATGGTGCGACCGTTGGTGTCCCCGACGACCACGTCGCAGTGATGATCGGGCTGGCCGGGGTGCCGAGCGAGGTGTCGGTCATCGGGACGGTCTGGTTGTAGAAGCCGCCGACGTTCGGGTTCCAGCCGGCGTTGCCGCCGTTGACGAGCTTGTTCACCTCGTCGTTGGTGTCAGGGCCGTGCTCGTTGTCGAAGACGTCGAGAGTGCCGGGACGGAACTCGATGCCCTGCGGGTTCCGATGGCCCTTCGTGTACCAGCGCTGCCCAGAGAGGTTGCCGGGCCACGCAGCACCGTTGGTGTCGATCCGCAGGATCTTGCCGCCGAGGGAATTGTCGTCCTGCGGCGCGGTGGCGGAGCCGGCGTCCCCGGTGGATACGAACAGCGCGCCGGTGCCGGGCTGGAAGCGCACGCGGCAGCCGTTGTGGAAGCTGTAGTGGGGGATGCCGGTGACGATCGGGGTCCAGCCCGAGATCGCCGGGGAGGCCGCGGGGTTCAGGGTGAATCGGGCCACCCGGTTCTCGCCACCCGGGATCCCACCCGTGCTCGTCGAGTAACACACGTAGGCCCGCTGGTTCACCGACCAGTTGGGATCGATGGCGATGCCCATGAGCCCGCCCTCGCCCGTCGGGTCGAAGCCGGCGTCGAACGTGTGGACGTCGCCCAACACGCGGTGGGTCTCGGTGTCACTCATGCGGGCCGAGATCAGGCCGAGGTCGTTCTCGGTGTAGATGCCGACGCCGGTGGGGAGGAAGGCGAGGTCCCATGGGGTCGACAGCCCGCCTGCCCACGTACCCTTCATGAGGATCGGGGCCCCGGGTTCGGCCGGCGGGAAGCAGGCGGTGAGGGACAGGGCGAGCACCGCCATGAGGGCCGCGGCGAGGCCGAGACGGCGGGTCTTGACGCGGTTGCTACCCATGAGACCCATGCTCCTGGTCGTGGTCGTGCCCACTCCCGCCCGAGGAGTTCTCGGCAGCCGAACGGCTCGAACTTGACCGTAGCCCCCTCCGATTGCTCCTGGAAGCCGAGGGGGACTAGATTGTCCCCTCGCGCCCGGCGTCGTTTCGCGCCCGCGGCCACCGATCCGCAAGAGGGAAGCTGTGTCTACGTTCACCCCCAAGCCCGCCGACATCACCCGCCAGTGGCATGTCATCGACGCCGAGGGCAAGGTCCTCGGGCGCGTCGCCACCGAGGCGGCCACCCTGCTGCGCGGCAAGCACAAGCCGATCTTCGCCCACCACGTCGACACCGGTGACCACGTGATCATCGTCAACGCGGCGAAGCTCGACGTCAGCGCCCGCAAGCTCGCCGACAAGTCGTACTACCGCCACTCGGGGTATCCGGGCGGTCTGCGTGAGGAGTCCCTCGAGCACCTGCTCGAGCGCGACCCCGAGCGTGTGGTGCGCCTCGCCATTCGCGGCATGCTGCCGAAGAACCGCCTCGGCCGCGCCACGATCAAGAAGCTGCGCATCTACGCCGGCCCGAACCACCCGCACACCGCCCAGCAGCCCCAGCCGCGCGAGATTCCCTCGAAGCGCGCCGCGGCCGCCGCGAAGTAGATCCAGGAGCCTTCAAGGTGCCCAAGCCCCTCATCCAGAGCACCGGCCGTCGCAAGGAGGCCGTCGCCCGAGTTCGTCTCCGCCCCGGTTCCGGCGTGATCACGGTCAACGGCCGACCCTTCGAGCAGTACTTCCCGATCCTCACGCACCGGGTGAACGCGCTCGAGCCGCTGCGTCTCACGCAGACGGCCGACGTCTACGACGTCGACGCCACCCTCGACGGTGGTGGCGTGTCGGGCCAGGCCGGCGCGCTGCGTCTCGGCATCGCCCGTGCGCTGATTGGTCTCGACGAGGAAGCGCGCCCCGGCCTCAAGAAGGCGGGCCTCCTCACGCGTGACGCGCGTGAGAAGGAACGGCGCAAGTACGGCCTCAAGAAGGCCCGCAAGGCGCCTCAGTACTCCAAGCGCTGATCCGCCCTCTCGACGGCGGAGACAACTCGCGATGGCCCTGCGCTTCGGCACCGACGGCGTTCGCGGCGTGGCCAACGAGGAGCTCACGGTCGAGCTCGTCACGGCACTGGGTCGCGCCGCGGTGCGCGTCCTGGGCGCGGACCAGCCTTTCGTCCTCGGTCGCGACACGCGTCGTTCCGGGCCGATGCTCGAGGCGGCGCTCGTCGCGGGCATCTGCGCCGAAGGCGCGAGCGTCGTGCACGTGGGCGTGCTCCCCACTCCGGGCGTCGCCTATGTCGCCCGCCAGCGCGGCGCACCGGGTGCGGTGATCTCGGCGAGCCACAACCCGTTTGCCGACAACGGCATCAAGCTCCTTGCTCCCGGCGGCCGCAAGCTCACCGAGCCGATCGAGATCGCGATCGAGCAGGAACTGCGCCACCTCGCGGTCGAGATGCCCGAACCGGGCCCGATCGGCGCCGGTGTCGGCGTCTCCACCGAGCATCGCAGCGCGCTCGACGACTACGTCGCGTTCCTCGTCGACTCCATCGACGGTCGTCATCTCACCGGCATGCGCGTGGTGGTCGACTGCGGCAACGGTGCCGCATTCCGCGCCGCGCCCACTGCGCTGCGCGCGCTCGGCTGTGAGGTCGACGTGCTGCATGCGGCGCCCGACGGCACCAACATCAACGCCAACTGCGGGTCCACCGACACCAGCGACCTCGTGCGCGCGGTCAAGGAGTCCGGTGCCCACCTCGGCCTCGCTTTCGACGGTGACGCCGACCGCGTGATCGCGGTCGACGAGCACGGCATCGAGGTCGACGGCGACCAGATGCTGGCGATCGGCGCCATCGATCTGCACGACCGCGGCCTCCTGCGCGGCGACGCCATCGTGGCCACGGTGATGTCGAATCTCGGCCTGCGCCGGGCGCTCGACCCCTACGCGATCTCCGTGGTGGAGACGCCCGTGGGTGACCGCAACGTGCTCGAAGTGCTCGAACAGCGCAACCTCGTGCTCGGCGGCGAGCAGTCGGGCCACATCATCTACGCCGATCACGCCACCACGGGCGACGGCACGCTCACGGGCATCTTCCTCATCGACACGATGGTGCGGCGCGGCCGCACGCTGGGCGAGCTGGCGTCGGTGATGCAGGCCGTGCCGCAGGTGCTGCGCAGCGTCCCCGTGTCCGATCCGGCCGTCCTCAACAGTGACGCCGCGTTCTGGAGCCGGGTCCGCGACGTCGACGAGGAGCTCGGCGAGGACGGTCGCGTGCTCGTGCGCCCCTCGGGCACCGAGCCCAAAGTGCGCGTGATGGTGGAATCCCTCGACGCCGAGGCGGCCGAGGAAGCCTGCGGGCGCCTGGTGGAGCTGGTCGAACACGCCGCGCGGGTCCACGGGGCCTGAGCGAGCGGCGCGGAGGCGTTCCGGGGCTACACGGACTCTGCCGCGGTTCTTGACCAACGCTTGACGGCACGCCCCTATCCTGGGGTGCATGTGCGGCATCGTGGGAGTCGTCCGGCGCCGTGCGCAGCGGGCAGCACCAGAACCGGTCACTCTGGTCGCGGAGCTCGACCGTGCCGTCGACGCGCTCGCTTCGGGTCTGTCCCTCACCGAACGTCTGACCGACGCCGCCACGCTGGTGGAAGGGGTCGATCGTGCATTGCGCGGCGCCCCCGGGGTGCGGGCGCTCCTGGGTGATGTCGCCGCGGCACTGATGATCGAGCATCGGGTCGAGCAGCTCACCGCGTCACTCGATGCCGTCGAGGCGGATCTCGACGGGGCCTTCGGCGCGTCGCTCCCCACGGCGGAACTCGAGACGGTCAACGCGGCGCTGGTCCGGGCACGCGACGCGGTCTGGGCCGTGGGGCGTGATCGCCTGCGTACCGCTCGGGCGGTCGGCGACCTCGCCGGTCCCGACCCGTCGGTGGCCGCGCTCGAGGGTTACCTCTCCGTCCAGGTCGCGCTCTCGGCCATCGACCGGCTCGAGGTGCGTGGCCGCGACTCTGCCGGTCTGCACCTGCTGGTGCGCGACCACGGCCTCGACCTCGCAGAACCGGCCATTGCCCGGCTGCTCGAGCTGCGCGTCCGGGACCCGCTCTTCGAGTCGGGCTCGGTACGCGTCGCGGGCGAACACCTTGCCTTCGTCTACAAAGCGGCGGCCGAGATCGGTGAGCTCGGCGACAACACGCGGGCACTGCGCACCGCGATCCGCGACGACGGTCTGCTGCGCCTCGCGCTCGCGGGTGACGACGCACAACTCGTGGTCCTCGGCCACACGCGGTGGGCGAGCGTCGGGATCATCTCCGAGGCCAACGCGCACCCGCTCAATCAGGAAGAACTCGACCGTGCCGGCGCGCCGTACGTGGCCGGCGCGCTCAATGGCGACGTCGACAACTACGCCGACCTGAAGGTGCTCGAGGGCCTGCACGTCGCACCCGAGATCACGACCGACGCCAAGGTGATCCCCACCCTCGTGTCGCGCCGCCTCGCACACGGCGACGAGACCGTCGACGCCTTCCGGGCCACCGTGAGCGAGCTCGCCGGTTCCACCGCCATCGCCGTCAGCACCGCGGCGCTCCCCTCGGACCTCATGCTCTCGTTGCGGGGCAGCGGCCAGGCGCTCTACGTGGGCCTCGCCGAAGACGCCTACATCGTGGCCAGCGAGCCCTACGGCCTGGTCGAGGAGACCTCCACCTTCCTCCGCATGGACGGTGAGACCCCGGCCGACCCGGAGCGCGCCGCCGCCACTCGCGGCCAGGTCGTGGTGCTCGACTGCGAGCACGCGGGCGAGATCAGCGGCATCCGGCGCTTCGCCTACGACGGCACGCCGCTGCCGGTCGACTCGGAGGAACTGCACCGCGCCGAGATCACCACGCGCGACATCGACCGCGGCGCGTTCCCGCACTTCCTGCTCAAGGAGATCTCGGAGGCGCCCGCGTCGTTCCGCAAGACGCTGCGCGGCAAGGTCGTCGAGCGCGACGGCCGCCTCGATGTCGCGCTCGGGCCGGAGACGCTGCCCGAGAGCGTTCGGGCTCGGCTACGCGACGGTTCCATCGCTCGGGTCGTGGTGATCGGACAGGGCACTGCGGCGATCGCGGGGCAGAGCCTCGCTGCGCTCCTCGATCGCATCACGTCGTCGGCGTTCCGCGCCACCGCGATGGCGGCCACCGAGTTGTCCGGCTTCGAGCTCGTCGACGACATGTCCGACGTGCTCGTCGTCGCCATCAGCCAGAGTGGCACCACCACCGACACCAACCGCACCTCTGACCTCGCTCGGGCGCGCGGTGCGTCGGTGATCGCGATCGTCAACCGCCGCAACAGCGACCTCACCGACAAGGCCGACGGCGTGCTCTACACGAGCGACGGACGCGACGTCGAGATGGCGGTGCCGTCCACCAAGGCCTTCTACGCGCAGATCGCCGCCGGGTTCCTGCTCGCGATGGCGATCGCGGAGGAGGCCTGCGGCGTCGATGCCGCAAAGGTCGACGAGCTGCTGCAGGCATTGCGCGCACTCCCCGATGCAATGGTCCGCGTGCTGGAGCAGCGCGAGGCGATCGGCCTCATCGCCCAGCGTCTCGCCCCACCGCGGCGCTACTGGGCGGTGGTGGGCAACGGCCTCAACCGCATTGCCGCGGCCGAGGTGCGGGTCAAGGCCTCGGAGCTCTGTTACAAGTCGATCTCGTTCGACATCACCGAGGACAAGAAGCACATCGACCTCTCGGCCGAGCCGCTGATCCTGGTGTGCGCGGCCGGTCTGTCGGGATCGAACGCCGACGACGTCGCCAAGGAGATCGCGATCTACCGCGCACATCGCGCCGCTCCGATCGTGATCGCCACCGAGGGGGAGCAGCGCTTCGGTGCTGCGCTCGAGACCATTCCGGTGCCGCGCACGCACGAGTCGCTCGGGTTCGTGCTCTCGGCGATGGCCGGCCACCTCTTCGGCTACGAGGCCGCGCTCGCGATCGACGCGTCGGCCCGGCCGTTGCGCGAGTCGCGCGCCGCAGTGCAGTCGGTGGTGTCGCACGTTGCGTCCGGCGACGACGTACTCGCTCGCCTCGAACACGAGATCAGCGGACCGTCGGCGCAGTTCTTCGACGGCGTGCGCAGTGGCTACTACGACGGTCACCTCGAGGCCGGCACCGCAGTGCGGATCGCGTCACTGTTGCGCTACGCGACCGGCATCGTGCCGCTCGACTCCTACCAGGTGGAACACGGCAAGGTCGGGACTCCGAGCACTGTCGTCGAGGACCTCACGGCCGCGCTCACGCAGGGCATCGAGGAGCTCACGCGCCCGGTCGACGCGATCAAGCACCAGGCCAAGACCGTCACCGTGGGCATCTCCCGGTCCGATGAGGAGTTGCTGCAGGTCGCGCTCGCACGCGAGGTCCTCGCGTGTGGCGCGTCGCGCGATGCCCTCAGCTACCGGGCCCTGCGCACGCTCGTCGCACTCGACCCGGCGGTGGAGCAGGTGCTCGGGTACACGCGCTACCGCATCGAGGGCGACGTCGACACCGACGACGCGATCGTCCAGGTGATCGACCGTGGTGGCATCTCGCTCGGGATGCGCTCCAAGACCGACGAGGACCCGCGCCTCGTGGGCACGAAGCACCGAGTCGCGACGCAGCGCGAGGTCACGGTGGCCCGCGGCCGACGCGACGGCCGCACGGTGGTGATCGTGCCCGAGGTGAAGGACAACGAGACCGTCGGCCTCACCCTGCTGCACGCCAAGTTCGTGGGCACCGTGCCGGCCGACGTGGCCCGCACCGTGCTGCAGGGCTATCAGGGTCGCTACGGCGCGCTGCGGGACGCGGTCACCGAGACCGCCCCCTCGTTCGACGATTCCGTGCTCGGCACCGTCGATCTCGTCGAGCTGCTCACCGAACCGGTCTACGTCCTCGCCGATCACTGGAAGTAGCGGTGGCGACCGGGTTGGGGGTTCGTGGTCTCGGCAGCGACCTCGTCGATGTCGCCCGGTTCCGCCTCGCGTTGGAACGGCGGGCCGGCCTGCCCGAGCGGCTGTTCAGCGACGCCGAGCGGACCTACACCGACGGTCTCGCCGACCCCGTCAAGAGCCTCGCGGCGCGCTTCGGGGCCAAGGAAGCCGTGATGAAGGCGATGGGCGTCGGGCTGTGGCAGTTCGCGTTCCGTGATGTCGAGGTGCTGCGCTTGGAGAGCGGCGCGCCCCGGGTGGTGCTGCACGAACGGGCCGCGGAACTCGCGGCCGAGCGCGGGATCGTCGACTGGCAGCTCACCCTCTCGCACACCGACACCACGGCGATGGCCGTGGCGATCGCCCTGGGCTGAGCCGGGGCTGACGGTGGAACCGCTGGTCACCCCCGAGGCCATGGGCGAGGCCGATCGGCGCACGATCGCCGCGGGCACGCCCGTCGAAGTGCTGATGGAACGGGCCGGACGCGCCGTGGCCTGGGAAGTGCGCCGCACGCTCGGGAGTTGTTCGGGCCGACGCGTGGTGATCGTGTGCGGGAAGGGCAACAACGGTGGTGACGGACTCGTCACTGCCCGGGCGTTGCGCGCGTGGGGCGCGCGGGTTGCGGTGTTGGAGCTCGCAGCGGGCATCGACCGCGTCGGCTTCACGCGTGAGCTCGCACGTGCCGACGCGGTGGTCGACGCGATGTACGGCACCGGGTTCCGCGGTGAGCTGCGCGACGACGCGGCCTTCGCGGCGGAGCAGTTCGCTGGGTTCGCCGGTCCGGTGGTCGCCGTCGACATTCCCTCGGGCATCGACGGTCTCACCGGTGAGGCGCGCGGCGTCGCCGTGCGAGCTACCAGCACCGTCACGTTCGCGGCCCGCAAGCCCGGGCTCGTGTTCGAACCGGGTCGCACGCACGCCGGTGCGGTGACCGTGGCCGCGATCGGCATCGACCTCGGCGTCGCGCGCGATCACGCAGTTGTGTTCGGCGCCGACGACGTGAAGCACCTGCTCGCGCCCCGGCCCGCGACCGCACACAAATGGCAGTCGGGCGTGTACGTCGTCGGCGGGTCGCGCGGCATGACCGGCGCGCCGATGTTCGTGAGCCATGCCGCGATGCGCGCGGGTGCGGGCATCGTGTGGTGCGGCCTCCCGGGCGCCACCGCCGCGCGTGCCGCATCGGGGAGTGAGGTGATCACCAAGGCGCTCCCTGCGACTGATGACGGCCTGCTCACGGCGATCGCCGCCGACGTCGTGCTCGGGGATGTCGAACGATTCCGTGCGCTCGCGGTGGGCCCCGGGCTCGGCACCGACTCCGAGGTGCAGCTCGCGGTGCGGCGCATCGTCGCCGGTGCTCCCGTGCCGCTCGTGCTCGACGCCGATGGACTCAACGCGCTCGAGGGCAGGCTCGCCGCCCTGCAGGCCCGCACCGGGCCGGGTTCACCGACGGTCATCACCCCGCACGAGGGCGAGTACCGCAGGCTGACCGGGCAGGACGTGGGTCCGGACCGCCTGGCCGCGGCCCGGGAGCTCGCCGCGGCGAGCGGCGCGGTGGTGCTGCTGAAGGGCCCCGGCACCGTGATCGCCGCTCCCGACGGTACGACGGCGGTGAACCCCACCGGCGGGGTCGCCCTGGCCACCGCCGGCAGCGGCGACGTCCTCACCGGGATCGTCGCGGGCTTCCTGGCCCGGGGTCTGGCTGCCTTCGAGGCCGCGGCCGTCGGGGCCTGGGTCCACGGCGCGATCGCCGACCGGATCGCCGCCGAGGTCGGTCCCGGCCTGGTGGCGAGTGATCTGATCGCGGGCCTGCCCTCTACGCTGGCGACGCTGTGACCACAGGCTTTTCCCGATGACGCTCGACGCCGCCACCCGGTCCGTGTGGAGCGAGATCGACCTCGACGCGGTCCGGGCCAACGTGACCGCGTTGCGCGAGCTCGCCGCGCCGGCCGAGTTTCTCGCGGTCGTGAAGGCCAACGCGTACGGACACGGCGCCGTCCCCGTGGCCCGCGCCGCGCTCGAGGCGGGCGCCTCGTGGCTCGGCATCGCGCGGGTCGAGGAGGCGGTGCAGCTGCGCGACGCCGGGATCGAGGCGCGCATCATGCTCCTGTCGGAGCCCGCGCCCGCCGCGGTCGCCGACGTCGTCGCCCACGACATCACGCCGGTCGTCTACACCGAAGCGGGTATCGACTCGCTCGCGAAGGGTGTGATCGACGCCGGGCGCACCCGTCCGCTCCCGGTGCACCTCAAGGTCGACACCGGTATGCACCGCGTGGGGTGCACGCCGGCCGATGCGGTCGCGTTGGCGCGACTCGTGGGCACGCGGGACCAGCTCGAGCTCGCGGGCGTGTGCACCCACCTCGCGGTGGCCGACGAACCCGACGACTCCTACACGCCCGAGCAACTCGAGCGCTTCGATGCCGTGCTCGACGCACTCGACGCCGCCGGCCTGCTCCCACCGCTCGTGCACGCGGCGAACTCGGCCGGGATGCTGGTGCACCCCCGCGCCCGACATTCGCTCGTGCGGGTCGGCATCGCGATGTACGGCCTGCCGCCGGCCCCCGCGTTGCACGGTCACGGAGGCGTGGTGCTGCAACCGGTGATGTCGCTGCGGGCGCGCGTCACGATGGTGAAGGAACTGCCCGCGGGTGCGCGTCTCTCCTACGGGTTGCGCTACGAGCTCGACCGCGCCAGCCGCATCGCCACCGTGCCCGCGGGCTATGCCGACGGCGTGCCCCGCAATCTCGGGCTGCACGGCGGCGAGGTGCTGATCGGCCGGCGGCGCCTGCCCATCGCCGGCGTCGTCACCATGGATCAACTGCTCGTCGACGTCGGCGACGCGCCGGTCGCCGCGGGCGACGAGGTCGTACTCATCGGTCGTCAGGGTGCCGAGGAGATCACGGCCACCGAGTGGGCCCAGCACCTCGGCACCATCAACTACGAGATCGTCACCGGGATCGGCGCGCGCGTCCCGCGCACCTACCGCGGTGAACGCGACGGCTGACACGGCTGCGGCCGACACGGAGAGGACCGGAAACGAACGTGGGTGTGGGCGACGTCCTGAAGCGCACCGGTGTGGTCGCGGGTATCGCGGCGGGTGTGGTGGGCGCGGTGTACGCGGGGGAACGTGCCGCGGTCGCGCGCATCCGTCACCGTGACGATCCCGACGTCGGCGACCCGTTGGTGCCCGAGTTCGACGACGCGCACGTGATCGCCAGTCACGACGGCGGCGTGCTCTACACCATCAGTCGCGGTGAGGGCCCGACGGTGTTGTTCGCCCACGGGGTGACCCTCTCGTCGCGTGTGTTCGCGAAGCAGTTCGACAGCTTCCCGGCCGCCGGATTCCGCGCGGTGGCGTTCGACGCACGCGGGCACGGCGAGTCGCAGTTGGGGGAGTCGGGCCACTCGATCGAGAATCTCGGCGAGGACATCCGTACCGTGCTCGAGTACCTCGATCTGCACGATGTGATCCTCGTCGGTCACTCGATGGGCGGCATGGGCGTGCAGAGCTTCCTCGTGCACCATCCCGACATTGCCGCCGAGCGCATCAAGGGCGTGGTGCTCCAGTCGACGGCCACGCGCATGCCCATGAGTGGCGCGCGGCGCACGCGCGGACTGGTGGAGACGCTGTCGGGACTCACGCCCGACGCCGGCATGCTCATGCGTCAGAAGAACCTCGGTCTGCTCCTTGCCCGGATCGGGTTCGGGGAGCAGCCGTTCGCGTCGCACGTGGAAGCGACCCGCCAGATGCTCGGCGCGTGTTCCAAGGCGACGATCCGCGACGCCACCAAGGCCCTGCTCCAACTGGACTTCACCGAGCAGTTGCCGTCGTTCACATTGCCCACGTTGATCGTGGTCGGCACGCACGACGCGATCACGCCGCCCAGCGATGCACACCTCATGGCCGAGCTCATCCCTCATGCGGAGCTGGTGGAGATCCCGGATGCGGGGCACATGCTCATGTACGAGCGCACCGAGGACCTCGACGAGCTGATCATGGACTTCGCCCGGCGCTGTCTCGCCGGTGAGGCCGGTGAGGCCGGTGAGGTCGCGCAGGGCGTTGCCGGTGAGCTGTCGCCCACCGTGCCCCACGCCCTCCCGAACGCCGCGTCGGCGGGCTGAGGTCCGGCCCGTGGTCGCCGTCTCGGGCGTGCGCGTCGGTCACTGGACCGGTGACGGCACCGGCGTGACCGTGGTGCTCCTGCCCGAGGGCACCGTCGGTTCGTGTGAAGTGCGCGGGGGCGCGCCGGCCACGCGCGAGACCGCGCTGCTCGACCCCACCAAGATGGTGCAGGCCATTGACGCGGTCGTCCTCGCCGGCGGCTCCGCGTTCGGGCTCGCCGCCGCCGACGGCGTGACGCGCGCGCTCGCCGATCTCGGGCGGGGCTTCCCCACCGTGATGGGCCCGGTGCCGATCGTCCCCGCCGCTGCGCTGTACGACCTCGTCGAGTCGGCCGGCGTGGTTCCCGGCCCCGAGGACGGTCGCGCCGCGCTCGACGACGCACTTGCCGACCCCGCGGTTGCAGAAGTCCGCGGGCCCGTCGGCGCGGGCCGGGGGGCGCGCGTCGGCAAGTGGCGCGGGCTCGAGTACTCGATGGCCGGGGGTCTGGGCATGGCCTCCCGCCGTGAGGGGGATCTGGTGATCGGCGCGATCGCGGTGGTGAACGCGCTCGGCGACGTCACCGGCGACGACGGCGCGGTGCTGCGGGGCTCCACTGCGCCCGAGGGCGCGCCGCCCTTCCCCGACGTGGCGCCCTTCGAGGCGGGCAACACCACCTTGGTGGTCCTGGTCACCAACGCCATGGCGTCGAAGCTCGACTGTCACCTGATCGCCCAGAGCGCGCACGACGGCTTCGCCCTTTCGCTGCACCCGGTGCACACCCGTCACGACGGCGACGTCGCCTTCGCCTTCGCCACCGGCGAGGTCGAGGCCGGGATCGACCACCTGCGGTGGCTGGCCGCCGGGGTCACGGCCGCCGCGGTGCGCGACGCCGTCGCGTAGCCTGAAGTCCCCTCCCCGAGGACTGTCGTGTCACTGCTGGATTCCCCGTCGTTCGCCTCGTTCGCGGAGCTCGAAGCCGAGGCTCTCGCGTGCACGAAGTGCCAGCTCGCGTCCACGCGCACGCAGGTGGTGTTCGGTGTGGGTGACCCGCAGGCCGACCTCATGTTCGTGGGTGAGGGGCCGGGAGAGCAGGAGGATCTCACCGGCGAGCCGTTCGTGGGCCGGGCTGGGAAGCTGCTCACCAGCCTCATCGAGGAGATCGGTCTCACCCGGGCCGACGTCTACATCGCCAACGTGGTGAAGTGCCGCCCGCCGGGAAATCGCGACCCGCAGCCGGGCGAGATCGAGGCCTGCCGCCCGTACCTCGAGGCGCAGATGGCCTTCATCCAGCCGTTGGTGATCGTCACCCTCGGCAACTTCGCCACCAAGCTGCTGCTCGACACCAAGACCGGCATCACCAAGCTGCGCGGGCAGGAGTACCCGTACCCCGGTGAGGACGACGCGGGACGCGTGATCATCCCGACGCTGCACCCGTCTGCGGTGCTGCGGAGTGGCGGCGTCTCGATCGCTCAGTCGCGCGCGGATTTCGTGCTGGTGAAGCGAGCCCTGCGCCGGGTCCGCGGCGCGTGACCTGCACCCTCGCGACCAGTTCGCCCGAGGAGACGCGCGCCGTCGCGCAGCAACTCGGCGCGCTGCTGCAACCCGGTGACGTGATCGTGCTCGCGGGGGAGATGGGCGCGGGCAAGACCGCGTTCACGAAAGGTGTCGCGCTCGCGCTCGGTATCGACGAGCCGGTGGCGTCGCCCACGTTCACGATCGTGCGCGAGTACGTGGCGCGCATCCCACTCGTGCACGTCGACGTGTACCGCCTCGATCACGTGCAGGAGCTGCACGACCTCGGCCTCGACGACCTGCTCGGTGAGGAGGCGATCACCGTCGTGGAGTGGGGCGACAAGGTGAGCGCCGCGCTGCCGGGTGATCGCCTCGACATCCGCATCGAGTTCGGCGACGGCGACGACGATCGCGTCTTCACGCTCGACTGCGCGGGCGCGTCCTGGGTGGCGCGTCGCGATGCGATTGCAGCAATTGCCGGGTCGGCGGGTGAGCACTGATGCACCTGCTCGCGCTCGACACCGCAACCGAACAGGTCAATGTGGCCATCGGTCGCGACGGGTCGGTGCTCGGCGCGGTGCAGCTCGCTGGCGGTCGGCGGCACGCGGAGCAGCTCGCGCCGGCGATCGAATACCTCCTGCGCGAGACGGGTGTGCACCAGGACCAGCTCGCCGCGATCGCCGTGGGCCGCGGCCCCGGCTTGTTCACCGGCCTGCGCGTCGGCGTGACCACCGCGAAGGTGATGGCCCAGGCGTTGCGCATCCCCGTGGTGGCGATCCCCACCCTCGATCTGGTCGCGTACCCATTGCGGCACACGAGCCGGTTGATCGTGGCGGTGCTCGACGCCCGCCGCAAGGAGGTGTTCCACGCCGGGTACCACGCCGTGCCGGGCGGAGTGCAGCGCGCGTGGGACTACACGGTCGCCACGCCCGCAGAACTCGTCGCCGAGCTGGAGACCCACACCGGCGGGATCCTGTTGGCCGGTGACGGCGTAGCCCGCTTCCGGGGTGAGTTCGCGG
>Ga0302322_100001254_pt1 | contig 20597 bp, 16 predicted proteins | sample Fen_T0_2_FD_203757 | JGI IMG/M metagenome (GOLD analysis project Ga0302322, IMG submission 203757) | Peat permafrost microbial communities from Stordalen Mire near Abisko, Sweden - Fen_T0_2 | ecosystem: Environmental > Terrestrial > Soil > Wetlands > Permafrost | place: Sweden: Abisko...
CGGGTGGATCACGCACTTTCCGCCGGGCCCGCTCGCCGCCTGGGGCCGCTCGCGTGACCTCCCGGCGCTGCCCGCCCAGACGTTCCGCGAGTGGTGGGAGGCCCGTGGACGCTCGTGACGCGATCCTCGCCCGAATCCGCGTTGCGCTGACGGATCGCCCGCCTGCGCCGGCCCCCGCCCGCGCGTACCGCCTTGCCGGAGAGCTCGACCGGCGGGCCGTGACCGAGCGGTTCGTAGACCGCGTGGAGGACTACAAGGCAACGGTCGTCGTCACGGCCGACCCTGCCGCGGTCGCCGCAGAGGCGCTCCGGGCGGCCGGCGCCCGCAGGGTCGGCGTCGCCGCCGATCTCGATGCGAGGCTCCGGCCGGCCGGAGTGGAGCTCGTGGAGGACGACCTGCTCGACCCCCGACAGCTCGACGATCTCGGCGGCGCGCTGACGACCTGCGCCGCCGGCTGCGCCGAGACGGGCACGATCGCCCTCGACGGCGGCCCGGGCCAGGGTCGCCGGGCGCTCAGCCTCGTCCCCGACCTGCACGTGTGCATCATCCAGGCCGAGGCGATCGTCGAGACGGTGCCCGAGCTGATCGGCGTGCTCGAGCCGAGCGCAAGGGAAGGGCGGCCGATCGTGCTCGTCTCCGGCCCGTCGGCGACGAGCGACATCGAGCTGACCCGGGTCGAGGGTGTCCACGGGCCGCGGCGGCTCGTCGTGATCGTCGCGACGTAGTTGGTCAATACACTGTCGGGCACGGGACGTGGCGCAGCCTGGTAGCGCGCTCGCTTTGGGAGCGAGAAGTCGCGAGTTCGAATCTCGCCGTCCCGACTGCACTATGCGGACCGTCGCAGCCATCCTTGTTCTCGCGATCGCGAGCTGCGTGGGCTGTGGCGGCTCGGACACCAAGACGACAAGCAATTCGCCGTTTGCCTACGACGCGTCGGCGCCGCTGCACTACGTCGACCGCGGCGTCGTCAACCACGGCTACCCCATCAAGGTCCACGACGTCTCCTTCACGTCCGCCGGTGGCCGGCGGGTCGACGGGCTGCTCGCCGTGCCGCCCGGCAAGGGGCCGTTCCCCGCGGTCGTCTACCTCCACGGCACCGGCGGCGACCGCACGGAGCTCGTCATACCGGCGACGTGGATGGCGGCCCGCGGCGTCGTGGCGCTGACGATCACGCTGCCCGAGGACGCCGCGCCGACGACCGGCTCGGCCGCGGCGCGGCTCGCCGCCCAGCGCCAGGGCGTGGTGGACTCCGTCGTCGCGGCTCGGCGCGCGGTCGACGCGCTCCAGTCGCTGCCGCAGGTCGACGGCGACCGGATCGGGCTCGTCGGCTGGAGCTCGGGCGCCCGCCTCGGTGCCATCCTCGCGGGGGTCGAGCCGCGCCTGAAGGCGCTCGACCTGCTCTCGGGGGGCTCGCCGCCGGTGCGCGACTACGCAGCACAGGCTCCGGCGAGCCTCCGGCCGGCGATCCTGCGCGAGCTCGGGGCCGTCGACCCGCTCCACTGGGTCGCTCTGGCCCGGCCAGGCACGGTGCTGCTCCAGGACGGCCGCAAGGACGAGGTCGTGCCGCGCTCGGCGCTGCGCGCGCTCGCAGCCGCGGCCGGGCCTGCCGCCGAGGTGCGCTGGTACGCGCAGGGCCACGCGCCCTCACGGGCGGCGTACGCGGACGGGCTCGACTGGCTGGCAGCAAAGCTCGGCGTCACCGGCCCGACCGTGAAGGGAGCCGTTCCGGGGCCGTAGCGCCGCGCCTGCCGTGGCGCTCGCGCTCGTCACTGCGTTCGACGCGATCGGCCGTAGCTGAGACGAGACGGAGGCCCGCTGTCGCGGGCTCCCGTCTCGCTCCACGTCTGCGCCCCCGCGAGTACCGGACGGCGCAGGTGAGACTCAGGCCTTCGTAGGCCCGGCTGCCTTTGTCGCTTCTGTTCGGGCAGCCGTGGAACGTTGCGATCGTCTACTCCGGGTGGCGGAGGCCGTGGGACGGTGCCATACCCGTGTCGATAGCCGATCACGTGCGTCAGTGACTTTGGCCGCCATAGACCTACTGCTCATGCGGCGAAGAAGAAGAAGAAGAAGCGGGTGGCGGGAATCGAACCCGCGTAATCAGCTTGGAAGGCTGGGGCTCTACCATTGAGCTACACCCGCGTGCCCGGTATTGAAGCAATCCCGGCAGCGAGCCGCAGCGACGCCTATCGTTCCGGGATGCGCGTGTCGCGAACGAACGTCCTCCCGCTGGCTCTCGTCGCATCCGCGTGCGTCGCTCTCCCGGCGCAGGCGTCGGCGCCGGCCCCGAAGCCCGGCATCCTGTGCACGCTCGCGCCCGGGCAGACGTCGCTCGCTCCCGGTGCGCGCCACGGGCTTGCGGCGCACCTGCTTCAGTACCCCGACCTGGCGCTCGCCACGCCGGCGCAGAAGGCAGCCGCCGTCGACCTGCTCGCTCGGGCGCGCGCGGCGAGCGTGCGCTGGCGTGATGTCAAGGTGGCCAGGGCCCATGGGTTCGACACCCACCTGGCGAAGCGCGCACCGGGCGACACCGCGGTCGGCTACCTGCACGCCGAGCACCGCCGCTTCAGCGCCGATCGCCGCTACCTCGACCCGAAGCGGCCCGAGTCGCTGATCTACGCCACCGAGCCCGGTCGCAAGCCGGTGCTCGTCGGGATCATGTTCAGCGTCCCGCGTGGCGTGCGGGGGCCGACACCGGCGGGGCCGATCGCCCGCTGGCACTCCCACGTCGTCTGCATGCGCGGCCACGAGCGCGGCCTCGCGCCCGCGGCGGGCGGCGGTTGCCCGAAGGGCACGCGGATGACGCAGGGGAGCGAGATGCTGCACCTCTGGTTCACGAGCGACCTGCGCAGCGCCTTCGCCGTGCACGCCCCGGTGCCCGAGCTTTGCCGCGACGGACTGCTCAGCCCCACGGCCTGTCGCTCCGGAGCGAGCCGCGGCGGGATGTGAGCCGTCCGACCCGGCGCGGGGCGTCCAGCCGTGCCCCTATTCTCGGGCCGATGCGCGCGGCGCTCCCTCTCCTCGACGTGCCCGGGCCGATCGTGCCCGCGATCGACGTCTCCACCTGAGCGTGTCGGCCGCTCCGGAAGCGCGGGGCGTCGCGCGGTACCGCGAGCTCTTCGCCAACCAGTACGCCGCAACGCTCCTCGTGTGGAGCATCGTCGCCCGGTTGCCGACGGGGATGGCAGGCCTGGCGCTCGTCCTGCTCGTGCGCGGCGCCGGTGCCAGCTACGGCGAGGCTGGTCTCGTCGCGGCCGCCTACGGCATCGCAGTCGCGATCGGGGCCCCCTACGGGGGACGGCAGGTCGACCGCCGGGGCCCACGGCTCGTGTTGCGCCGCCGGCTCATCCTGTTCCCTTCCCTCTTCGCGATCGTCGCCGTCCTCGGCGCGATCGAGGCGCCCATCGGCGCAATCGCGGTGGCGGCGGCGGCGGCAGGGCTGACGATGCCGCCGGTCTCGTCGGTGCTTCGCTCGATCTGGCCGAAGGTCGCAGGCGAGGACGGAGCGAGAACCGCGTACGCCCTCGACGCGGCGCTCCAGGAGGTGATCTTCGTCGGCGGGCCGCTGCTCGTCGCCGTCCTCGCGACCGTCGATCCGACGGCTCCCGTGTTCGGCGCGGCGATCCTCGCCGCGGTCGGAACCTACGCGTTCTCGCGCATCCCACCGGTGCGGTCGGCCGGTCCGGCCGAGGAGCGGCACAGCTCGCGACTCGGCGCCCTCTCCGCGGTTGGTGTGAGGACGATCGCGCTCCTGTGTGTCTGGCTCGGGCTCGGGTTCGGGGCGGTCGAGATCGCGGTGCCGGCGTTTGCGGAGGCTCAGGGGAACCGCGCTCTCGCAGGCATCGCGCTCGCGGGCTTCTCGGCGGGATCGCTGGTCGGCGGCCTGCTGGCCGGGCTGCGGCCCTCGAGCGACGAGCGACGGCGGATCATCATCGGCTCGTTCGCGCTCACCGGGCTGATGGCACTCCCGCTCGCCGCCACGTCCGTCGGGACGATGGCCGCCCTCCTCTTCTGCGCCGGTCTTCCGATCGCACCGGTCGTGGCTGCGCTCTACGGCCAGATCGGCCGCGTCGCCGCAGCAGGCTCCGTGGCAGAGGCCTTCTCGTGGTTCGGCACCTCGGTCTCGATCGGGATCGCGGGAGGGAGCGTCGCGGGCGGAGCCGTGATCGACGGCCACGGATGGCGTGCGGCCGTCCTCCTCGGGATCGTCTTCCTCGGGATCGGCGCGGTCGTGACCGCACTCCGACGTGGGACGCTGGCAGCGCCGCAGACCCGATTCTGATCCGAGCGGGGTACGATCCGGCGTGATGGCAACCGCCGCGTCACACGGGCTCGAGCGCTGGCGCGAGCGCTGTGCGCGCACGCCGGAGCGCACCGGTGAGCTGTTCTCGACGCTCTCCGGCCTCGACGTGCCCGCACTTGCCACACCCGAGTCCGTCGACGTCGACTACGAGCGCGACCTCGGCTACCCGGGCGAGTTCCCGTTCACGCGCGGCGTCTACCCGTCGATGTACCGCGGTCGCCTGTGGACGATGCGCCAGTTCGCGGGCTTCGGCTCGGCGGCCGAGACGAACGAGCGATTCCGCTTCCTGCTCGATCACGGGCAGACCGGGCTCTCGACGGCGTTCGACATGCCGACGCTGATGGGCCTCGACTCCGACCATGCGCGGTCGCTCGGTGAGGTGGGGAGGGAGGGTGTCGCGGTCGACTCGGTCGACGACATGCGCGACCTGTTCGCCGGCATCCCCCTCGGCGAGGTCTCGACCTCGATGACGATCAACTCGCCTGCCGCGATGCTGCTCGCCTTCTACGTCTGCGTGGCCGAGGAGCAGGGCGTCCCGCGGGCGGCGCTCCGGGGCACGATCCAGACCGACATCCTGAAGGAGTACATCGCGCAGAAGGAGTACATCTTCCCGCCCGAGCCGAGCATGCGGCTCGTGACCGACATGGTCGAGTTCTGCACGAGGGAGATGCCGCTGTGGCACCCGATCTCGGTCTCGGGCTACCACATTCGCGAGGCCGGCTCGACGGCGGCTCAGGAGCTCGCGTTCACGCTGCAGGACGGGTTCACGTACGTCGAGTGGGCGCTCGAGCGCGGTCTCGCAGTCGACGAGTTCGCCCCCCGGCTGTCGTTCTTCTTCAACGCGCACCTCGACTTCTTCGAGGAGATCGCGAAGTACCGTGCCGCCCGTCGGATCTGGGCAACGGTGCTCCGCGACCGCTACGGCGCGAAGGACGAGCGCTCGCTGCTGATGCGCTTCCACACGCAGACGGCGGGCGTCTCGCTGACCGCTCAGCAGCCCGAGCTCAACATCGTGCGGACGGCGATCGAGGCCCTCGCGGCCGTGCTCGGCGGAACGCAGTCGCTGCACACGAACTCCTTCGACGAGGCGCTCGCGCTGCCGACGGAGGATGCGGTGCGGATCGCCCTGCGCACCCAGCAGGTGATCGCCCACGAGACCGGGGTCGTGAACGCCGTCGATCCGCTCGGTGGCTCGTACCACGTCGAGCAGCTGACGAACGTGCTCGAGGCGCAGGCCTACGCGTACTTCGAGCAGATCGAGGAGCGCGGCGGCATGGTCGCGGCGATCAGGCAGAACTTCCCCCAGGCCGAGATCGCCGAGGCCTCGTTCCGCTACCAGTCGGAGGTCGAGGCGCGTCAACGGCTGATCGTCGGCGTCAACGCTCACACGGTCGGGCAGGAGACGCCGATCCCGCTCCACAAGATCGATCCGGCGCTCGAGCCCCGGCAGGTCGAGCGCGTTCGCGCGCTCCGCGCGCAACGGGATGCTTTCGCGGCCGAGCGGACGCTCGCGGAGCTCCGCGAGACCGCCGCCGGCACGGCGAACCTGATGCCGGCGATCATCAGAGCCGCGCAGGCCGACGTGACGATGGGTGAGATGTGCGACGTCCTCCGCGACGTCTGGGGCATCTGGCGCGAGACCCCGGTGTACTAGTGGCCCCGTTGCACGACGAGCAGCGCGAGATCCTCGAGCTCGTGCGGGCGCTCGCCCGTGACCGGATCAGGCCACGGGCGGCGGAGATCGACACCTCACACGCGTTTCCCTGGGACATCGTCGAGCTCTACCGCGAGCACGGCGTGTTCGGGCTCTTCTACGACGAGGCCGACGGCGGCCTCGGCACCGGCACGCTGCTCGCCCTGAGGACGATCGAGGAGATCTCCAAGGTGTGCGCCACTTCCGGGCTGATCCTGGCCGTGCAGGAGCTCGGGTCGCTCGGCCTCAAGCTCGCCGGCTCCGCCGAGCAGAAGGAGCGCTTCCTGCCGCGACTCGCCTCGGGTGAGTGGCTCGCAGCGTACGCCCTGACCGAAGCCGGCTCCGGCTCCGACTCGGCCGCGATGCGGACGACCGCGAGGCGCGACGGGGACGACTACGTGATCGACGGCGACAAGCGCTTCATCACGAATGCCGGGGTCGCAAGCCTGTACACGCTGTTCGCGAAGACGGATCCCACGTCCGGGCACGCCGGCATCACGGCGTTCGTGATCGAGGCCGACACCCCCGGCTTCGAGGTGGCGCGCCTCGAGCCGAAGCTGGGGATCGCAGGGTCGACGACCGGCGAGCTCGTCTTCGCCGGGGCCAGGGTGCCGGCCGCGAACCGGCTCGGCGAGGAGGGGGAGGGGTTCAAGATCGCGATGCGCATCCTCGACCGCTCGCGGTCGGGCGTCGCGGCCCAGGCGCTCGGGATCGCCCAGGGGGCGACCGACTGCGCGCTCGAGTACGCGCGGACCCGCGAGACGATGGGGCAGCCGATCGCACAGCACCAGCTGATCGCCGGGAAGCTGGCGGACATGGAGACACGCTGCGCGGCCGCCCGTGGCCTGCTGTACCACTTCGCCGAGCTCGTCGACGCGGGCATGGACGGGACGGAGCTGACGAAGGCCTCCGCGATGGCGAAGCTCTTCTGCAGCGACGTCGCGATGGAGGTCACCACCGAGGCCGTGCAGGTGCTCGGCGGCTACGGCTACATCACCGAGTACCCGCTCGAGCGGATGATGCGCGACGCCAAGATCACCCAGATCTACGAGGGCACGAACGAGATCCAGCGCCTCGTCATCGCGCGCGAGATGCTTCGCGAGTCGCGCGTCACCCCCTGGGCTGCCCTGTAACGACCCGGCGCGTGACGTGCGGGTCGCGCCGCTACTGAGCGCGGCTGTGGCTTTCCACCGATGCCGGCCCGGCGCCTCGCGTCGACAATCGGAGTGTGCTTCCACCACCCTGGAAAGCCAAGGTCGTCGAGCCGATCAACCTGCCCTCCGCGGAGCAGCGCGCCGAGACGATCGCCGCAGCCGGCCACAACACGTTCCTGCTGCGGGCCGAGGACGTCTTCATCGACCTGCTCACGGACAGCGGCACGTCGGCGCTCTCCCAGGAGCAGAGGGCCGCCATGGAGCTCGGCGACGAGTCGTACGCAGGCTCGCGCAGCTTCTACCGCCTCGAGGCGGCGATGCGCGAGCTCTACGGCTACCGGCACCTGATCCCCACCCACCAGGGTCGCGGCGCCGAGCACCTCCTCGCCCACGTTCTCGTCGAGCCCGGCCGGATCGTGCCCTCGAACCTGTACTTCACGACCTCGCGCGAGCACGTGACCCTCGCCGGCGGCATCTGGGTCGACGTGGCGATCGCCGAGGCGTCCGATCCGGAGTCGCCTCACCCGTTCAAGGGCAACATCGACCTCGACCTGCTCGACGATGTCCTCACGAGGGCCGCTCCGGGCGAGGTGGCGTTCGTGCGCCAGGAGGCCTGCCTCAACATGGCGGGCGGACAGCCGTTCTCGCTCGAGAACCTCCGCGCGGTGCGCGAGCTCACCCGGCGACACGGGGTTCCGTTCATCCTCGACGCGACCCGGATCTCGGAGAACGCGCTCTTCATCAAGGAGCGCGAGCCGGGCTACGAGCGAAGGACGCTCGTAGAGATCATCCGCGAGCTCGCGTCCCTCTCGGACGGCGCCGTCTTCTCGTCGAAGAAGGACCACTTCGTGCCGATCGGCGGCATGCTCTGCCTCGACGACGACGACCTCGCCCAGCGTGCCCGCGAGCTCCTCGTCGTCTACGAGGGGTTCCTCCACTACGGCGGCATGGCGGGGCACGACATGGAGGCGCTCGCCCAGGGCATCCGCGAGTCGTCCGACGAGCGCATCGTGGCCGCGTACGTGGCGCAGGCCCGCTACCTCGGCGGTCGGCTGGAGGAGCTGGGCGTCCCGATCGTCGAGCCCATCGGAGCGCACGCCGTGTTCCTCGACGCGAAGCGCTTCCTGCCCCACCTGCCTCAGGACCTGTTCCCGGCCCAGTCGCTCGCCGCCGCCCTCTACCTCGCGGGCGGCGTCCGGTCGATGGAGCGAGGCATCGTCTCCGGGCAGCACGGAGACGAGCCCTACGACGGCCTCGAGCTCGTCCGCCTGACGTTGCCGCGCCGGGTGTACGGCCAGGAGCATCTCGACTTCGTCGCCGAGACCGTTGCCACCGTGCTCGCGCGGCGCGACGAGGTGCCGGGGCTGCGGATGACGTACGAGCCGGAGTTCCTCCGCTTCTTCCAGGCGCGCTTCGAGCCGCTCGTGGCGTACCCGCGGTTCGCCGACGTCTTCGAGCCGGATCATGCCGTTCCGGCCGCGCACGTCTTGGCGTAGGCTGCTTCGCCAGGAGGTTCTGCGATGCGCTCCCCGGTTCCGTTCCTGCGCCACGCCCGATCTGTCGCGCTGCCTCTCGGCGGGATCCTCCTCGCTGCCCTCTGCTCGGCGTGTGGCGGCAAGAGCGAGCCCCAGCCGTCGGCGCGCGCCGTCGTCACGCGCGCAGCGACCGCGACGCAGGCGCAGAAGCACCTCCACTTCGTCTTCGACGAGCAGCACGGTCCGACCTCGACGTCGGGCGTCCACCTCGTGTTCGCGGAAGGTGACATCGCGGTTCCCGACCGGATCAAGGCCGACGTCTCGGGGACGTTCCAGGGCATTCCGCTCCACTCGGAGCTCATCGTCGCCGGCGGGAAGTACTACCTCAAGGATCCGTTCACCGGAAAGTGGCGGCCCGTCAGCGTGAGCGCGAACCCGGTCGCCTTCTTCGACCCTGCCAAGGGTGTCCTCGCGGTGATCCGGCAGGCGACGCAGCTCGAGCTCGTCGGCAGCGAGAAGGTCGGCGGGGCAGACGCCTACCACCTGAAGGGCAAGACCACGGTGGGGTCGATCACCCCGTTGCTCGGCAACCCGCCGGGCACCCGGCCCGTCGACGTCGAGCTGTGGGTCGACAAGGGGACGGGCCGTCTCGTGCGGCTGCGCCTCACCGGCGAGGTCGAGAGCGGCGACCCGGCCGATGCCGTGCGCACGATCGAGATCTCGCGCTACGGCACCGTCGTCCCGATTGCGCCGCCGCGCACCGGCTCCTGAGCGATGACGGCCGCCCTTCTCTCGGCCCGCCGGGTCGCACGCCGCTTCGGGTCGAGGACGGTGCTCGAGCCGATCGACCTCGACCTCGCCCGGGGAGAGGTCGTCGCGCTCGGCGGCCCGAACGGCGCGGGCAAGTCGACGCTCCTCGCGATCCTGGCAGGCGCGCTCGCTCCGAGCAACGGCTCCGTGGAGGCGCCCGACCCTGCACGGGTCGGCTGGATGCCGCAGCAGCCGGCGCTCTACCGACGGCTCACGCCGCGGGAGAACCTCGACCTCTTCGCCCGCCTCGCCGGCCTCGCCGACCCTGCGGCCGCGGTGACCGGCGCCCTCGAGGCCGTCGGTCTCGACGCGGAGGAGCGGCGGGCGGCCACTCTCTCGGTCGGGAACGTGCAGCGGTTGAACCTCGCGATCGGGCTGCTCGGCGATCCGCACGTCCTGCTCCTCGACGAGCCCACCGCGTCGCTCGACGTGGCCCACCGGCAGCGCCTCTGGCGGCTCGTCGCCGGCATCCGTGAGGCAGGCGGCGCGGTTCTCTTTGCCACGCACAACCTCGAGGAGGCCCGGAGGTGGGCCGACCGGCTGCTCGTCCTCGAGGACGGCGTGGCGACGTACACGGGCCCGCCCGGCGACTACCGGGAGGAGACGGCGTGAGGCGGGTGGCGCTACTGCTCCGGAAGGACATCCGCACGCTCGGGCGGATGCCCGCGCTCGCGGTCGCGCTCGTCGCGTACCCGCTCGTGATCGCGCTCGTCGTGGGACTCGTCGTGCGGTACGCGGGCGAGCGGCCGCGTGTCGCGCTCGTCGACGAGCAGGGAGCGCTCTCGGGGCTGCTCGTCGTCGGCAATGCGCGGTTCGACGTCGAGCGGCGGCTCGAGCAGGCGACCGAGGTCGATCTCGTGCGCATGTCGCGCGCCCAGGCGGAGCACGACCTCGAGACCGGCCGCGTGGCGGCTGCGGTCATCGTGCCGCCGGACTTCATCACGAAGCTGCGCGGCCTGCGCGAGAGCCCGACGCTCGTTCTCAGCACGACCCGCGGTGGGCTGGGAACGCGCGTCGTCGAGAAGATGCGCTCGCTCGTCTACTCCACGAACCTCGAGCTGCAGCAGGCCTACATCGATGCGAACCTGGCGGCCGTCGATCTCCTCCTGCGTGGCGGCAAGGGCACCATCGGGCGCACGCCGTTCACCCTGCTCGGGGTCAGGCGCGCCCGGGCGCAGCTCCGCACCCTCGAGCGGTCGCCCGACCCTGGGGTCGCCGCGCGGGCCCGCGGTCTCGACGCCTTCATGGGCCAGCTCGAGGGGGCGGTCGGCCAGGTCGGCTCGTTCCTGCGGGCGACCGCCAACCCGATCGAGCTCCGGCAGGAGGCGCGGGGCGGGCGGACGTGGCTGCTCTCGGCGCAGGTGCAGGGCTACGCACTGGCGCTCGCCGTCGCCTTCGTGACGATCCTGCTCGGCGCCGGCGCGCTCGTCGCCGAGCGGGAGGAGAACGTGCTCGGGCGCCTCACCCGCGGGCTCGCGGGGATGGGGCAGCTCGTCGTCGAGAAGGTCGGCTTCGTCGCACTCGTCGGCACCGTCATGGGCTTCGTGCTGGCCGTCGCCTTCGGCGTCATTGTCCAGCTCGGCAATGTGAGCGGCGGCGAGCAGTGGGTGCGCCTGCCGGTTCTCCTCGCCGGCCTCGTGCTCGCAGCGCTCGCGTTCGGATCGTTCGGCGTGCTGATCGGCGCGCTCGCGCGCGAGGCGGCAACGGCCTCGGTCGTTGCCCTGCTCGTCGCCCTGCCGCTGATGCTCCTTGCTCTCGTGCCGGCGGGGTCGATCGCGGCCGCGGGCTGGATCGGCGCGCTCTTCCCGTTCGGGCATGCCCAGGCTGCGCTGAGCGCGGCGCTCTACGACGAGCGGCCCGCCGGCACGCTCGTGCGCGAGGGAGCGTGGCTCCTCGGGCTCGGGCTCGCGTACGGCGCCGCCGCGCGCGTCGCGGCAAGGCGCATGCTGGGCTGAGATGCTCGGGCAGGTCAGGCGTTGACGCCCGTTTGCGCATTGTGCGTCGTGTCGCCCGCGCTGGAGGGCGGTAGAGAACCACATGCGGGCGAACGACGGGTCGGCTTCCGACGAGGGCGGCAGCGCCAAGGACCTCGCCAAGGCGAACGACGAGCTGGCCAAGGGCGACACGGATCGCAACAACGGCAAGTACGACACGGCGGTCGACCACTACAAAAACGCCTGGAAGGCGCTGAAGGCGTAGGGCCTCTGTGGTGAGCGAAGGTAGCGTTCGCGCCACCTTCGCGCGGCCGTCTACCGACGCCTCTCCGAGCCGTCATCCGTACGCAGATGGGCGGCGGCCTGGCCCCGTCGCGCCACTTCGAGCTTCTTGAGCACGTTGTGGACGTGATTCTTGACCGTGGGCACCTCGATGCACAGATGACGGGCGATCTCCTTGTTCGAGAGCCCATCCCCGATGAGGCCGGCGACCTCACGCTCGCGAGGGGTCAGGCAGTCGTCACGACGCGTGCCCGGATGGGCGGGGCTCTGGGCGAGAGCGGCCACGCGCCGGAGGAGAGCCGCCACGATCCGTGGTGAACAGAGGGTCTCGCCTCTGGCGACGGCCTCGATCGTCGCGGCCAGCTCCTCGCTCGAGGCCTCCCGGGAGACGTAGCCGGCGGCACCCGCCTCGGCCCACGCGATCACGTCCGGCTCGCTTTCGACGATCCCCAGCACCACGACCTTCTGCACAGGCCCGCCGAGTGCTTGCAGCGCCACCGTCGCCTCCGAGATCGGCGCATCGAGGAGCACGACGTCCGGATCGATGTCCCGCAGGATCGGCGCCGCCGCCTGGTAGGTCGCCGTCGCGCCGATGACCCGGATCCCGGGCCGGTGCTCGAGGATCCGGTTGATGCCGTCCCGGTAGAGGCGCACGGCCGACACGACGAGAACGCTGACCACGGGTACGGCTCTCGTGGACGCCTGCGCGGGACCGGACTCGGGCGCCGGGACCCCCCATGGCGTTCTCGCGTCGGACACCTACAGCCTCCTCCCGCCCGCCAACCGGCCGGCAGCTCAGGACGCCGCAGTTACACCGTCAAACGAACAGGCCCGCTCCCTGCTGAAAGAGACCACATTGTCGTCCGGACGTCAAGTCCCCGGCAGGGTGGAGGCGACCGGCGACGGCAAGCGGGCCAAGGTGGCCGTGACGCAGCCCGCCACGGCGCCAGGAGCTCGTCGCCCCGCGCGATGAGGAGGTCAGTCCTGGCCCAACGAGACGGCCAGCAGCCGCTCCAGGTCCGCGCTCATCGCGCGTTTCACGTGCGGCATCCGCCCGGCAAGTGCGCGGGCGTCGAGGGCGAACCGGCCCTCGGCGTCGAGCGCTGCGCGAATGTCGTCCGAACGCAGGTGGTTGCCGGCCTTCTTGGCGGTTCTCGTCAGCTCGGAGTGGCGGGCCTTCGCGTCGGCGGCGGACGTCGTCAGCCGCTCCTCGGCCTGGTCGGCGAGCCGGGCCACGAAGGCGTGCACTGCGGTCGAATCGGGGGTCTCTGCCATTCGCTCGTTCCTTTCACGCGACGATGTTGAGGGGCTTCCAGGGGCCGCCGAGCGGCGCGTCGTTGAGCCAGATCAGCCGGCTCGAGATGTTGCCCAGGACCGTGCAATGCGGGAGTTGCTTGTCGTTCGCCGCGTCGACGAACAGCGCGATCGCGGGCACCTCGGACTCGGTCGACACCTCGACGCGGTTGGACGAGACGATCATCGCGCCGGCACGGCGGGGGTGCCCGCGAGCTCGCTCTCGCGGGCGACGCGGTTCTGGGCGAATGTCACGTTGGCGGTCGTCTCGATCAGTGCGAGCGGCATCGCGCTCGTCGTGCGCAGGACGTTGTCGACGACCGCCACATCGCCCGCCCGCGGCGGCACGGGGTCGGTGCCGATCTCCTCGGGAGCAGCGAGGAAGCCGGCGATCCGGACCGTGCGGGCACGCTCGCTGAACGGGAGCATGACGGACGGGTTGCTGCGCAGCACAGCCTCGCGAAGCGTGACCAGGTGGTCGTTCGCTCCGACGATCATGCCCCTGAGGCCGGCGATCGGGTCGCCGTCGAGCCCGACGAGCACGGCGATGTCGTTGCCGCCCTCGAGAGCTTGCCCGAGCTCGACCACGTTGCCGCGGATGTCCAGGGTTTCGAGCCTTCCGCCGTAGGCGATCCCGTAGACGACGCCGGTGTGCTCGGACGCGGGGCCGATGCGCATCAGCACGTTATCGGTCACCTGCGCGACGCGGCAGCCGGCGACGAGAATGCCGGCGCAGGATGCCGATGTCGCCGAGGTCCCGACGTCCGAGATCGCATTGGCCCGGACCTCGGCAACGCGCGCCCCGACGACCTGGATCGCATAGGCAGCCCGTGCTCGAGCGGCGACGACCTCCTCGACCGTGTTGTCGCGGATGTCCGCCAGCTCGAGCCTGGAGCTGAAGGCGCCCACGATCCCGTATTCCGCAATCTGGCCGAGGCGATTCGCCCGTACCTCGACCGACCCGGGCGCACCGCTCCACGCGATTCCGAACGGGCCGACGTGGCGAATGGTGTTGTCGGCGATGAGAGCGCGGCCGCCGGGCGCGCTGCCGAGCGTCAGGAGCACGCCGCCGCCGCCGAGGCCGGACGACGCGGTGGCGCCCGTGATGTCGTTGCCGGCAATGCGCACGTTGCCGGGCGACACGGCAATCCCCACGCCGCCGATGTCGAGCACGTTGCCACGAACTCGGCGGGCTTGAGGGGCGCAAAGCCGACGATGATGTTCACGATCCCCAGGTCGATGTCCGACTGGGTCGTCGTCTCGCTGTCGCATTTGACGAGATAGGCCTGCCGGGGCGCGCTGCCCTCGAACGCGTGCTGGCGGAACAGCCCGTGCATGAACGAGCCGACGCTGAGCCGGATCTGCGCCCACAGCGGCTCGTCGTTCGGCTCGAAGACGGCCCACTTGGTCCCGCGGAACAACGACTCCTCGATGTACAGGGCCAGCCGGCGCACCGGAATGTACTTCCACTGGCTCGCGAGCTGGTCGGCGCCGTGGAGCGTCCGCGCGCCCCAGACGACGTTTCCGTACACCGGCAGCGCGCGCGACGCGTTGAGCCCGAGCGGGTTCAACGTTCCCTGCTCGGGGTCGTTGAGCGGCACGTCGACCCCCGTCGGCCCGCGCAACGTCGCCTCCGTTCCGGCCGGCGCCTTCCATACCCCGCGCGAGGCGTCGGTGCGCGCGTAGAGCCCGGCCATCGTTCCCGCCGAGGCCATCGCCCGCGGGCGGTAGCCCTGCATCGGATCGGGGATCTTCAGGCGCGGGAAGTACGCCGCCGCGTTGGGGCTCTTCGGCGTGCCCGGGTCGGAGATCCAGTCCTGGGCCGCAGGCAGGGTGTTGACGCTGGTCGGTGGGTCGACGATCAGGAACGCACGCCGCTTCTCGCAGTAGGTCATGGCCGTCGACATCACGGTCGTCGAGTTGGCAGCGACGTCGTCGGGCAGGACGAGCAGATTGAACAGGTCGACGTGCGTGAGCGCGTAGATACCGGTGTTCGCGGTCTCGTCGCCGATGACCTCGGTCTCGCTCGGTGCCGTGCCGTCGGACCCGTTGGCGCCGGCCAGCTGTGCCAGGGTGGGGCCGCCGCTCGACGGGCTGTACGCGGCGACGTTGGGAATCGGCCGCAGCGGCAGGGTGTTCGGGAACCCGATGCTCGTGGCCGTGGTGTCGATACCGGAGTTGGCAATCGCGATCGACGTATCCGCGCGTCCACCGGCCGTGACGACGAGGCGGTCGGCCGCGATCGAGACCCGGGCACCGGCGAGCTCGGCGGAGACATCGAGGTGGGACGCGGCCGCGTTCTGCAACGTCGCCTGAAGCCCTGCCCGTAGGTCTTCCTTCGTTGCGAACGACTGGCCCTGCTTGAGCAGCGTGAGGGTCACGGGACTGTGGGCTGTGCCGAGCACGGTGACGGTGACGTCGATCTTCAGGTCGGCGCCGCTCGCGTTGAGCGCCCCGGGCAGGTCGGAGCCCAGCGAGGCGGTGAGGCCGACGCCGACCGTCCCCGTCGTGCACGGGTTGTACTTGGCGACCGCGTCGAGCTCGGTCCCGCCGCCCGCGATGCCCAGCATGAGCGCTGCCGTCACGTCGTTGGTCGCCGCGGGCAGGACGTGGACGGACGATCGCTCGGTGACGGGCGTGGCGGTGTCCTTGAGGACGAGGGTGGAACCGGCCACCGAGCACGAGATGTGATCGAGCCCGGCGGTCGTCATCGCCGAGTTGATCTGGCCGCGGATCGTCGGGAGCGTCGCTGCCGCGCCGAGGACGATCTCGACCGGAGCGCCTCCGTTGTGGCTGATCGCGATGCGGCTGCCCGACGTGATCGACGGAACCGTCGTCAGGGCGCCGCTGACGCTCGAGCCCGCGTCCAGGGCGACGAACGGCGTCGCCGGCCAGGCGGGCCGGGCTGCACGCACAAGCTTCGAGCCGTCGTTGATCACGTCGACCGCGTAGGTCGGCGCGAACGAGTTCATCGTCAGGTTGCGAAACGACTCCGTGGCGCTCGGCACGAGCGAGCCGCCGGAGGCGATGTACTCGGTGACGCTCAGGTTGAACAGGCTGTCGGGGTTGACGGTGTCGTGGTCGATGCCGACGCGCAGGGAGTTCGCCCACGACCCCGACGAGCTAGCGGTCAGTGTCAGCGCCGGGACGCCGCCACTCGCCAGGTTGGCGAGGGTGACGCTCGCCGTACCCGCTCCCGCGGCGACGCGAACGATCCACGCCTCGCCGCCGCCGTTGAGGAAGAACTGCTGAACCGCGTACGTGAGCGGGCAGTCGGGGTCGAGACCGCCGAACGCACGCTCGAAGTCGCCGTAGCTGAAGACCTGGGTCGCCCGGTCGGATGGGCCGCGCTTCGTGTAACCGACGAACGCCGTGACCGAGGTCGCCACGCCGACGATCGTGTGAACCGTGCTCGGGAGCTCCTCGATGTAGACGCCGGGATAGGTGGGTGTGATGGGCACGTGGCCTCCTGGCGCCTAGGGCGCTGGTCGTGGTTCTGATTCGAAGAAGTGCTCGCCGCGCCGCCCTGCCTGGCGGATCGTCGAGCGCACGGAGTCGGCCGACAGCTCGCCGATCAGGCGGCGGTGGGGCCGCAGCTCGTAGAGGACGCCCGTGTGGCCGTCATCGGCGACGGTGAGCGCGCGCGTGTGGGGCATCCGCTCGAGCAGGTACGAGATCTCGCGCGGCCCCGCATCGCGCTCGGCGGCGATGACGACGTCCGCATCGATCATCGTCGCGGCGTCGGCCATGGAGGTCACGCCGGGCGGGCAGCTCATCACGGTCACTCCGGCGTCGTCGGAGAAGAAGCTGCCAAGGATGTCGTCCAGCAGACGGGGCATTGAGAAGATCAGAACTCGGATGTGGGACACGCTCGTCCTTGCCCGCCACTATGCGTCGGGCAGGAGGCCCGGGAAATGGGCCATCGGATCGGTCTTGGATCCGGCGCGTGGACCGATCCCCATGTGCCCAAGGGACCGGACCGTCGGCACTATCTCGCGCGCGACCGAGCACGGGACAGCCGGTTCGCCTGTGCGCACCGCGGGCGAGCGTCGCCCGTGCGGGAGAGCCGAGTGCGCCCGGGAGGATTCGAACCTCCGACCCGCGGATTAGAAGTCCAGCCGCGTAGGCAGCGACGAACTGCAACAGGCTGAATCTGCCTGCAATTGGCCGCTTTCAGTACTGCAACAGACTGCAGCGAACTGCACCCTACGGAGACAGGCCGGTACGCTCACGTACGCTCATTCCACCTCGAGAGAGAGCACGCTGGCGCACGGGACCGTTCTCGTACGCGCCGACTCGTGAACGCTTCGACGTCCGCGGACCCCCCGTTCGGAAGAAGCGGGGGCGTGACTGTCCATCCCAGGCGGCGTAGGGTGACTCTCGTGCATTTCGTGGCGCAATCGGTCCGCGAAGGGACGCTTGTCTGGGCGCCGGGTAGGTCAGTGTTGCGAAGTGGACGCTTGGTGTCGAGATGATCGCATGCGCTCATTGCGGAGCCGAGCTCCCTGACAACGCGCGGTTTTGTCCGACGTGCGCTGCACCCGTCAAGGTGGCGTCGCCTCGCGATGAGCGGAAGGTCGCGACGGTGTTGTTCGCGGATCTGGTCGGCTCGACAGCGTTCGCGGGTACTCAGGACCCGGAGCGCACGCGTGCCATGCTCGACCGCTTCTACGATGCGATGGCGGAGGAGATCGAGGCGGCCGGCGGCACGGTGGAGAAGTTTGTCGGCGATGCGGTGATGGCCGCGTTCGGTGCACCTGCGGCACAGGAGGATCATGCCGAGCGAGCGTTGCACGCGGCGCTTGCGATGCGTCGAAGGCTGCAAGAGCTGTTCGGCGACGAGTTCTCGCTCCGGATCGGCGTCAACACCGGCGAGGTTGTCGTTGGCCGTCCGCGCGAGGGTAGCTCCTTCGTGACCGGCGATGCCGTCAACGTCTGCGCACGGCTCGAGCAGGCCGCGGCGCCGGGGGAGATCCTCGTCGGAGGCCGGACCGGGGCGATCGTGCGCGGAGCGTTCGAGCTCGACGGGCCGCGCACGATCGAGGCCAAGGGAAAGCCCGACGGTGTCGTCTGCCAGCGTCTTGTCCGCGCCCTCACGCTCATGCGCCCACGTGGTGTGGGTGGCCTGCGCCGCGCCTTCGTCGGCCGAGAGCCGGAGCTCGAGCTGCTCCGCACGGGCTACCGCCGGGTGGTCGATCTCGGCGAGCCGCAGCTGGTTACGATCGTGGGCGACGCTGGAGTCGGCAAGACGCGGCTGATGCGCGAGCTCTGGGCCTGGCTCTCCGAGCAGGACCCGCGACCGCTTCAGCGCACCGGCCGCTGCCTCTCGTACGGGCAGGGGATTGCGTACCGGCCGCTTGCCGAGGTGCTGAAGGAGCACCTGGGGTTGCTCGACACCGACTCGCCGGAGAGTGTCCTGGAGCGGCTGGGCGACCGGCAGCTGCTCGCCCTCAGCCTCGGGATGGACGTCGCAGGCGACCTCCATCCCCTTGTCGCCCGTGATCGCTTCCAGGATACGTGGGCCGCGTTTCTGACCGAGCTCGTCTCCGAGCAGCCGACCGTGATGCTCGTCGAGGATCTCCACTGGGCAGAGCCGCCTCTCCTCGACCTGCTCGAGCGGCTGCTCGAGCGAGTGGAAGGCCCACTGCTCGTGATCGTGACCGCGAGGCCGGAGCTGAGCGAGCACCGGCCGGGTTGGGGAAGCGCCGCCCGCGCGACCCACGTCGAGCTCGAGCCGCTCTCGTCGCAGGACTCCGGGCTCCTACTCGACGAGCTGCTCGCAACCGAGCTGCCTTCGCGCCTGCACGAGCTTCTCGTGACGCGTTCGGAGGGCAACCCGTTCTTCGTCGAGGAACTCGTCGGCATGTTGATCGATCGCGGGCTCCTCGCACGCGAGAACGGCCACTGGACCGCGACGGAGTCCGCCTCCGAGATCGACGTGCCGGACTCGGTCCAGGCGCTTCTGGCAGCCCGTATCGACCTCCTCGACCCCGCCGACAAGGAAGCGCTGCAGACGGCCGCCGTTATCGGCAGAGTCTTCTGGACAGGCCCGGTCTACGAGTTGCTCGCCGACGAGCCCGACTTCCGGGTGCTCGAAGAGCGGGACTTCATCCGCCCGCGCTCCGGATCGTCGATCCCGGGCCAGCGTGAGTACGCGATCAAGCACGCGCTCACACGCGAGGTCGCCTACGCAAGTCTTCCACGAGCGAGACGCGCCCGCCTGCACGCCGGCTTCGCTGCGTGGCTCGAGCGATTCGCAGCCGGGAGTGGAGACGAGTACGCGCCGCTTCTCGCCCACCACTACGCCGAGGCAGTCCGCCCCGAAGACGTCGATCTCGCATGGCCGGGCGAGGAAGCCGAGCTGTCGATGCTCAGGGAGAAAGCCGTTCTCTGGCTGCGACGCGCGGCAGGGCTGGCCGTCGGCCGCTACGAGATCGACGAGGGCCTCGTCCTTCTCCACCGGGCCGCAACGCTCGAATCCGATCAACGGCGCGAGGCCGAGATCTGGGAGCAGATCGGCCATGCGAATGCGCTCAGGTTCGACGGCGAGGCGTTCCGCGAGGCGATGGAGAACGCCATCGAGCTGGCCGGCCCTTCGGGAGAGCTCTACGCCGAGCTCGCACTGCAGACCGCGCGGCGAAGCGGGATGTGGCAACAGCCCCCCAGCCACGATCTGGTCGACGGCTGGATCGACCGCGCACTCGAGCTCGCCCACAACGACTCGCCGACGTACGCGAACGCGCTCGCCGCCGCCGCGCTCTGGAGGAAGGACGAGGCCGCCGCACGCGAGCTGCATGCGATCGCAGGCCGGCTCGGTGACGTCGCACTTCGGTCGAGCGCGCTCGCGGCACTCGCCGATGTCGCCTGGAGCTCCGGTGACCTCGAGCTGGCCCACTCCTGGCTCGAGGAGCGAATCGGGCTCATTCCCGAGCTCACCGACCCCGACGACTGCCACTTCGCGCTCATGAACTCGGTCGACGTCGACCTCGTGACGGGCAGACTGGAGGCCGCATCGCGTTCCAGCGCCATGCTCGAGGAGTTGGTCGCGGGGCTGACCCCGCATCATCGATTGCACGGTGTTCATGTCCGCGTCCGGATGGAGAGCCTTGCGGGCCGCTGGGATGTCGTCTGGAAGATGACGTCACGCGCCGAGACCGCGGTAGAGGCGAACGCGGACACCCCGTGCACGGCGAATCGCACGGTTCTGCTCCACCTAGCGGCAGCGGCGGTGTACTGCGGAGACGACGCCACAGCGAGTCGCCTCGAAGCCGAGGCGAACGCATACGGGTCAAAGGCGTCTGGGTGGCACTCCGATGGGGCGAGGATCCGGCTGGCGCTCGCTCGCAACGATCTCACCGAGCTGCGACTCCTGGTCGACGGCGTCGACTTCGACCCGCCCCGCGCATTCGGCTTCGACAGGGTCCCGGCGCTCTTCGACGCCCTTGTTGCGCTCGGGGGTCGTGAAGAGATCGAGGCACACGCATCGCAATGGATGCAGGACGGGACGTACACGGCACCGTTCGCCCTGAGGGCTCTCGGCGTCGCACGCGCCGACAGTCACCTGCTGCGCGAAGCCGCAGCCAGATTCGAGACCATCGGTCTGGAGTGGCACTCCGTCGAGACGAGAAAGCTGGTCTCCCAAGCCTCATCGCTCTC
>Ga0302322_100001255_pt1 | contig 20593 bp, 27 predicted proteins | sample Fen_T0_2_FD_203757 | JGI IMG/M metagenome (GOLD analysis project Ga0302322, IMG submission 203757) | Peat permafrost microbial communities from Stordalen Mire near Abisko, Sweden - Fen_T0_2 | ecosystem: Environmental > Terrestrial > Soil > Wetlands > Permafrost | place: Sweden: Abisko...
CCCACGGCGAGCGTAGCTTGGTGCGCGCCGGGACCGAATCCCCCGTCGGCTCCGATCTCGACGACGACCGACGGCAAAGGGGATCCGATCGTTTGGTACATGAACAACGGCCAGCTAAAGGGCGTCGACGGGGACAGCGGCCAGAGCGTGTTCGATGGCGGTAGTGGCACGTGCAGTGATGTCCAGCGCTGGACATCGCCCATCGCGGTCAAGGGCCGTATCGTCGTCGGCGCGAACGGTAAGCTATGCTCGTGGAAGCCATCGCCGTGATTGGGAGAGTCACTCCCTCTAATCACTCCCTCTGCTCGATGTTCCATCGGCGTCGACCCAAGCTTGCTCGGGCCAGCTCGTCCCCTCGCGGCTAGGGACACCGGTACGGACCAACGCGCCCGCGAAACGGGCGTTCAAGAGACTTCGCGTCGCGCGTCGCGCGTCCCGCGTTCACCCTCTGCGGAGACAAAGGTGGCACGAATCCTGCTTCGACATCGACGTTAAATGATGCCCACAGCAACGGTTCGGCGCGCAATATTCCGGACGTACATCATATGCGTCGCGTTCTCGTCTGTCGGCTGCTGGGCGTCCGCCGGGCCCGAGCATCCGCGCCATTGGCACGGCGATGAGGTTCATCACGAGCGCCACGATGAACCTCGTCACGATGAACCTCATCACGATGAACCTCATCACGATGAACCTCATCACGATGAACCTCATCACGATGAACCTCATCACGATGAACCTCGTCACGATGAACCTCATCACGATGAACCTCATCGAGAACACCACGGTGACGAGCACCATGGGGACGAGCACCACGGGGACGAGCACCGCTGAGTATCGGCGCAGTCGAATTCGGCGGAGGCGCCAGAGTCGAGAAACCGCGCGCTGTGACGCGACGGTCAGGTGCCCGCGTTCGGAAGACGGTCAGGTGCCCGCGTTCGGAAGATCGAGTTCATCTGTGAAGACGCGATGCAGACCCGCGAGCGCAATCGACTCCGAGTGCCGGGACCGACACGCTCGTCGATAAAGACATCCTCTGCGAACTGCTCCGCGGGCGAAACGCAGAGGTAACGGATCGCGCCAGGGAACGTGTCTTGGTCACCGGCAACGTGAACCACTACGAGCGTGCGCGCACGCGCGGGCACCTGCTGCGCATCGAGAACTGGCGCGACCGAAGTTGCTCCCCGTCCGTGTGTGCGATCAACGTAGCGAGTGGAACCCGCGCGCGAGTTAGTGACGACGACAGGCCTCGGCTGCGCGGTTAGCAAAGGTGTCGCGCCGCCCCGCGGCCACGTTTGGTCCGTGCGAACCGTTCGGTTCGCTTTTCCCTTTTGACTTTACGGAGGTGAGGACCGGATTCGAACCGGCGTATAACGATTTCGCAAACCGTGTGCCGAGCTTCGTAGATCATCATGAACTGCCATAACGGCCCGGGCCAAAGCGATTGAGTGCTCACCTGCCAGAGCGAACGAGCCGGCCGCAAAACTCTCGCCGGCCTCACCGCCGCAAATCGCCGCGCTCACCGCCACCCGTAGTGCTTGGCAGCCACGTACAACCCGCCGAGTAAGACGATCCATAGGGAGGTGCACAATAGCAGTGCCGCTCCGCCGTTGGCCCGTACCCCCAGGCGTCGCCGCCCCTTCGTCCAGTCCACGTCAAAGTACAAGTCGCTAGGCCGCCGTCGGATTTCGGTACGACCCGAATCTCCATCCTCGCGAGCGGATTCGGAACCATCAGAATCGTCCGTAAAATTACGCTGATGCTTGATCAGGACTGGTGCCGGATCGGCAGCATGCGTGTCGCTAGACTTCGCTCTCGGCATTGTCGGCCCCGCTTCTCAAAGCACCCTTGACGGGCGCCAGCGCTCACATTTTTGCGACCTTACCCTCAGTGCACGAGGGCATGGTTTGAGTACGCAAATCCCTAGTGCGAGGAGTGTGCCAGTGAAACTGCCGCGAGCCGGGTTGGACAAACGCCGAGAAAGCATCCGGAAGTGTCTGAATCTTGGTTCGATTACGTTTCACTTATGAAATACTCGATGCGTAACTGCAATGGACAACATCGGATCGCCGGGCTGGTGACTGCTCCGAGCGGATCAGCGGATCACGTTCAAGCTAATGCGGTTTATTGCCCTAGGAGACTCCGACGCGAATAGTTCTCCCTCACCCCGGCGTCGGAATGCCCACACAACGAGTGCCAGTCCGCCGCAAACGGAGAGGACGAGTGCCGGAGCGCCGCTCGCACTTATGAGCTACCTCCGTGCCCTCGCTGACGTTCGACGCCCGCCACTAGGATCAGTTGGCCGAGGATCTTATGGATGGTGTTGCGACTGACGCCCAGTGCGCGGGTGATGGCGCGACGACTGATTCCCTACGTCGTCAAGATCACCACCTGATGGATCAGCTCCTCGCGCGTGTGCCAATATGCCGTCATGCAGCACCCGAACCCGCGCTGAGTGTGAGAGCCGCCGCAATCGCACGCGAAAGCGCGACGAGGACGCCGCCAGGCTCACCGAGGTGGTGACGAATCAAGTCCGCAGCGCCTGGCGAAAGGGCGGCCGGCGTCGCGACGAGGCACGACTCGAGTCGTCCTCCGCTCTTGCGGAGCCGAGCTACGTCGAGCGAGATGGTATCGGCAACGCCGCACGCGGCGCGCACGCCGAGGCGAGTGGCCGCAGCTTCGCCGACACCGACGCTCCAGCGCGCCAGGACCGCCCCGTACGCCTCGGGCTCGGCGTCCACGAGCTCGTGCACCAAGCGCGCGGTCTGAAGTACCGTGAGACCGCGCCGGATGCCGACGCCGGCGTATAACGGTTTTGCAATCTGCTTTCGAGCCGACCAGGCAAAGCCATCAGGATGCATCGACCTATAACGAGAGGGGTCATGTGAACTGGGTGGGCGGCAGCCAAGACCAAATAAGGACGGCTCGAGGGCTTTATACCAAGGAACTTATACCAAGCATGGTATGCCCCGCTCGGGTCATGTGATGGATCGGAAGTCGGCGGTGCGAACGAGGTTGGCGTCGAAGGTGGCGACGTCGCCAATCGTGCCCTCCCGCTGAAGGAGCACGAGGGCGGCATCGTTGAAGTTCAAGACGCCGCCCGATGCCCCGGTCGCATCGACGATCTCTTCGAACAACTCGGCAACGGCATCGTGCACGAACGTCACCACGCCCGCTTCGAGCCATGCATGGATCTGATCACGAACGCTTCGGAGGTCAGGAGGTCCTGGCTTACGCTGCGTTGCTCGTGGGCACAGAACTGAAAACCGTCTCGGCGATAACTACGTCCAGCATGACCGGCTGATCACCATCACGTTGCATCTGGGCGAGTAGCTGAGTCGCACGTTCGTGTAGGGAATTATTCCGATCTAGCAGCCCGACCAGCACGTTGGCATCGAGCACGACGTCAGACATCGTAGATAGCGTTGGTATCCTCGACTGCGTCGCCTCCGAGCGAAACTACGCCGCTCGAGCGCCAGAGCACTACCCAGGGTACCGGTTTGAGCTCGACCTTAGAACGGCGCCTGCGCCTAGCGGCACGGATAACGAGCTCGCGATCCTGCTGGCTCAGATCGGCCAGCTTCTCCACGAGCAGTTCGAGCTGCTCCGGAACCTGAACCGGTGCGGTGGACGAACCAGGCAGCGACATCTGGAGGAGTATGGCGCTTCGTCCAGCGTGCGCATCCGCCGTTCGGTTCCCCAATTCAAAAACCCAGAACGGTGGCCCGGCATTCGACGCGATCGTGATCGGCGCCGGCATGTTCGGCGGCTACTGCGCGGAGAAGATCTTTCGATTCGGAGCCGGTCAGGGGCTTCGCGTCCTGGTCCTCGATGCGGGACCGTTTCTGCTCCCCAACGCACGAGCAAAACCTTCCGCGAATGGGGCTCAATCTTCCGGGTCCGATTTCCCCTCCCGCGGATCCCGGCGTCGCCCGCGAAGGCGTGTGGCGTGTGGCGTGGCGAAGCAACGTGGACTGGATCGGGCAGGAGTATTGCATTGGCGGAAAGTCTCTCTACTGGGAGCACCGCGGGCAATACCTGGGTAATGGGTTTGCGGGGTTTTGGGGGTATTTTTCTGGTGCCCTGCGCGCAGGCCTCATCCGACCGTTGGCGACCGGCTCAGACGGCGCTCTCCGCGCGTTCGGGGTTCAGCGCGGGGGTTGGCTAGGGGGTCCAGAAAATCTTGGGACTGGTCTCGCGCTGGATCGTCTCGATGTACGAATTCAGTCCATCTCGAACGCTCTCGACGCCCACCGAAGCAGGACCGGATGGCCGTGTCCTTGGTTCGCGCCAAGTGCTGCTGAACGTGCCCGTGAACTTCGGCAAAGCCCAGCGTCTCGCACAAGTGCAGAAGAGCGGTCTCCACGATGACTACTCGCCCAGCAATTGCGTCGACAAGACCTTCCACTTCCGGGATCGCGCGGAGGCAAACCTTGTCGTGAGTTGCCAGAAGTACAGCGTTGGTTGAAGCGACGTAGGCCAGCAACTGAGCTTCGCCCGGGTCGATCCCATCCACGCTGGCCAGCTTGTCGAGCCACTGCGAATCGACGGCCTGGGCATCCATCTCGCCGAATCGCGCGATCTCAGCAAGGAGGACCTCGGCGTCGTTCTCGTACGCACGGAACACCTTGCTGGATCTCTTGCAGTTTCTGAGCTGAGGGGCGAGCGATGGCAAGAGAACGCAGTCAGCTGCGCTCGCCTCAAACGTGCTCAGAATACGATCCGCGAGCCCCAGCAAGACGGTCTTGCAGAAAAAGTCGTTATCAATCGCTAGCTTCATCAAAGACGCATCGAAGTAGGCTTGCGTCGGTCTCGGACGCCCCCGCAAAGTCGATATAATCCTTCATCGCAGCGTCGATCTCATGGACCGCGTTGAGCTTGTCGAGGACGCGCAAAAGATACGACTCGACGCGATACTCCCTCGTCTTTGCGACCCAGCAATGAGCAAGAAGGCCGGCATCGATTCGCTGCTGCTTCGATTTGACTCGAATGTCACGTGCAAGCACGAGCATGTCCTGGCCCTTCTCCAACGGAAGGCCAGCCAAGTCCGGCCACTTGTTCTCGCCGTAGAGCAACGTGGCCTGGAAAGCGTTGGCTTCCTTCTCGATCTGGTCCGACTCGTCGTCAACCCTCTCGCCATCGACGGTCAGGCTGTCGGCGCTCACGTGACCGCAGGCGATATGCCCAGTCTCATGAGCAAGATCGTTCAGATGCTTGGGACCAAACCAATCTCGGGGTCGAGCGCCGAGACCAAGCCCTCGCTGGCGTTAGGTCCCCGCTGCGAGTACTGGCTTGTGGACCACGCACGGATCACGGCTCACGCCGCCGCGGCCACGTTGGCAACGTAGCGGCGTGAGAGGTGGGCCCAGAAGCGTGGAAGGCGATCACTTTGCTGGATCGCTCGCAGCGTGAGCGCTCCGCGGAGTCCGGGCTGACTCCAACGCTGGCCGCTATTCTTCGCTCTGCGGCCGACGACGGTCTTGGCGGCGCTCTCTGTAACACCGCTGCAGATGGGCAGATTGCACGAGCTGAGTGTCACGTAACGCATCCGGTCCTTGTTGTTCGCGATGTAAACCATGTGTTCCCAGAGCTGATCTCGCTTGGTCGGCGGGAGCCCGCCGGAGTGGCTGTAGGGCGCCACGATGCCGAGCGCGCCGCCCGCCGCCGTGAGTCCAAGCGGAAGCACCGGCTGAGTCGCAAAGCCAAGCGGAAGACCGCTGCGCGCACGAGCAGGTTGCGCGCGCGTCGACGAGAAATAGAAACCCAGCGCCTGCAAATGGTCGCAAGTCCCCGTTCGGCGCTTCGTCGAAGCGATGGACCGCTGTGGCGAACAATGCCGTCGCGCCTCTAGAATCACCGCGATCGCGCGGCTCCGTAGCGCACAAGAATTCGGACGTGGTTCGAGGAATTCTGGGCGACTCTTCGCTCAAAGCAACTCCGTCAGCCAAAGTGGGCGCACTCGGTGCCATATCAATCCGTCTTCACCCGTCAGCTAGCACCGCGCCCTCAGTCGGAAATGATCCGCGCGGTCATCGCGCAATTTTCAGGGACGCACGTTCAAGCCGCCTGTGCAGTCGTGACAATCGGTTTGTATTCGAGTACGCGCCAACGCGGATCAGGCTAGTCATTTATTCCACTCCGCCAATTGGACGATCACTTCTTCTCGAGACTGAGCTAACAACGAAACTCGGTCAGTTATCGAGTTCGATTTCAGAACCCTGAGTCTGAAAACACAGATGACAAAATCCCAGCCCACGCTCGGCAGCAAGGATCTGGTTCACGGAATCTGTGATCCGGTCCGCCAAGCGTTGTTACCGCTTTCGGTCAGATGGGTCATCACCGTGAGAGCAGCGCTCGAAGCGTGGGTAACCAACCTCCGGTCGTCCGATGCGCTGCAGAGTTGGCAGCTGCCCGCGAGCGTGGAGCTCGGGCGAAGCGATCATGACCGCGCGCAGCGAGCACTAAATATCGCGCACCAGCGGTTGGCTGATTGCAACCGAGAGGACCAGCGGCAGGCTAGAAACGGGCTCGCGGAGGTATTCCTAAGCTGCCTAGACGGAATCGCACGAGAACGTCGCAAGCCCGGCGCAGCACCAGCCCCTGGTTCACCTGAATCGAACCGCGAATTGCCTCAGTCAAAGCGCAGCGAAGAATTTCCCAACATCTCCGGCTCGAGCCCGGACGCCATCGAGGCGGCGAGAAGCCAGCAGGCACACTGGGAATTCCTCCAAATTCGCGAATGCCTCGCTGCGCCCGCGCGGCAGAGTCTCGACCGGACTTTGTCTGACTTCGTCGCAGGAGCGGACTTCCCGCCTTCGGTTGCGCGGGTACACACGCCACACGCGCGTATTGCCAATACCCCGGCCCACGAGGGCCAGGAGTGCGTGAGTACGGATTTTCTCAGCAGTCCCCGCGTGTCCCTCTGGCACGCGAATCACGTAGGCCCCGGTTACGCGAAGAAGCTCGAGAATCAGGACTCTACATACGCCATCAGTGAGCCTTCACGGCTATTCTTCGCGCTGGCGGACGGCGTCAGCACCTCTTACGGCGCAGGCTTTGCGGCCCGTGAAGCAGTGCGTAGCCTTTGCCAACTGTTGCGGGAGCGCCTGGGTGACGCGCATTCGCCCGATCTACCGAGCGACTCCCTTTGCGCCACCCTACTCGAGGATGCGGTGCGAAAGGTGCAACAGCAACTCGATAGAACCTTGCGTGAGCTATTGGCAGCACCGGGTGCCAAAGCATGGCAAGAAGTTCATGGCTCGTCGCGCCTTTCGCCAGACGTCGCTCGCCGTCTTTGCCAAAACACGCTCGAGCCGAAGAATCGCGCCTGGGGTCCTGTCATGGCCACGACCTTGTTGGGCGGCATCGCCGTATCGAGCAAGGAGGGGGTCTCCGTAAACATGATGGTGATCGGCGATGGCGTGATCGAACGCGTACCGCAACGGGCGGGCGCCCCAATTGAACGAATACTCTCGGTCGATCCGAGCGAAACCGTGATCCACGAATCACTCAGCCCGGGCCCACTCGGGCAGCGAACTGTCGATAAGCTCAAGGCCCGCGACCCCATTCGGCTTTCTGACTGGGACACACTGCTCGTTTCGAGCGATGGCCTGGCGCGCGGCCACGTAGCTCCGGTCTTTGCCAAGCTTCAGGATTTGGCAGCTGCACAAGGCTTCCCCTCACTTCGAGCAGAGAAGGACGCAGCAGGCAGTGTGCTGTCGCGCTGTGCCGAGTTCGCGGACATTGAGCATGCTCGCGACGTCGGCAGCGAGTTGTTCAACGATAACCTTTCACTGGTCCTCATTCGAGGCGCAGGGAACCCAGATGGGAAAAGCTGAAGTCAGGAGGGATGCGCTCGCGCGCCAAGGCACGATCATTCGTTCCAAGGAGGGACGGCGATTTTCCATCCATGGCACGCAAAAGGCCGCGACCTTCGAAGCGGGCGGAGAGGGGCTCGTGCACCGAGCGGTAGACTTGGATCGGAACGTCAATTGTCGAATCAAGTGCTTTTTCGAACCTGACCAGCGCCGCTACCAGCGCTCATCGCTGCTGGTGCAAGCAAAGTTGGCGAATCAGGGCAAGTCCGTCGCTGATTCGTTGGGTGGAGCCCCTTTCGAGATGCTCCAGAGCCTCGGGCCTCATACGCCCTTCGCCATCGTGATGAAAAACGTCGAAGGAGTCAGCTGGCGCAATCTCAAAGAGAAGGCGCAGTCGGAAGGCTACCCTCCGAAAAGCTGGCCTGCGCGCGAAGTCCGAGCAACCTGGGCCTACGGTCTAGCGACCGCAGTCATGAACATGGAGCAGCGCGGCTTCGTCCATGCAGATCTGTCGGACGGCAATGTCATGGTGTCTCCCATCGGGCCGCGCGCGGGCGACATGGCGTTGGTCGATTTCGACTCCTTCGTCCACCCGTCACACCCATCACTGGATTCTAGTTGCCGTGGCTCGGACGGTTACGCAGCCCCGGAAATCTGGCGCTCGCGCGGCGTTGGCCGCGGGAGTGACAGGCTCGGTCTCGCCGTTCTGATCCAAGAGTTCTTGGTGATCGGAGAGCCGGAGCTCAGCAAGGACGAAGCATTCGGTTGGCGATATGACCAAGACGACGAGATTTGTAGTCTGAGCGGCGAGCCGCATCCGTTCTTCGCCTTTCGATACCCCGAGCTCGGCGAGCTCGTGCGTGGTGCGCTGCGAGCGGCGCGACCCGAGCTCAGGCCGCCAGGGGAAGCTTGGCGACCGGCCCTGCGCGCGCTCGCAACGGGTAGCGCCATGCGTCGACGCTTGTACGGCGTCACGTTGAGCCCGTACCCATTGCCCAATCCGAACCTGCAGTTGCCGTTCGATGACGCGCAAACGGCATTGGACCTGTCGAGTACCGCCTATCGGATCCGCGCGACGTTGGAGCGCAACCCGGATTTTTCCGTGGACCTCATCGTGCACAAGGGTGCTGAGATCCGCAGCCGCGCGGGGCAAGGTTGGCGCGTCCACGCCAGTGGCGACCGCGTTCACGTGGCCCCCGGCATCGTGCTGTTCGACGATCACGGCAAGGTAAACGCGCGGATCGACGGGACGGAAGTCTGATCAAAATCCCGATTTTGCAGGCTCGTAGCCTCTGCACATCGGATTGGAACGATTTCAACCAAACAACCAGGAGACGTGCCATGGCATTCCAAAAGTTGACGACCAAGAAGGCGACATCACTCACCCCTCAGATCGTGACATTGGTCGTGGACGACAGCGGCAGCATGTCGCACGAGGGCAAGGCAACGCAGGCAACCGAGGCGATGCGCGATCTGATCATCACCATGCAAGCGAACAACCAAGGCGCGCACGGGTTCAGGTTCTTGCTGAACGTCGCAAAGTTCGGAAGCACGACGACGCCGCTGGCCGAAGCATCCCGACCCGAAGCGATCGCCTTGGACCAGCTGGCATTCGCCGGTGACTCTGGCGGAACGGAGATGGTCGGCGCGCTTTCTTGGGCGGAGGGCGCCGTAAAGACCGCGCTCGCCGAGTGCAAACGCATCCCAGGCTACAACGAAGAAGGTGCGCCGAACCCGCTCGTCTTCTTCTTTTCGGACGGCAAAAACGAGAGTGGTGGCGACGTCAAACCGGCTGCCGAAGCGCTGCGAAAGGTTCCCTTTGCAGGCGGGGCGGTCGACGTCATCGCAATCGGGATCGGTATGAACCCGACTGACTTTCCGGTCATGGAGCAAATCGCCTCGCGCCCCGATCTCGCGGTGAACATCGACCCATCTCAGCTCGCGGAGTTCATCGCCGATGTCGGCGTGACCGTCCAAAAGGGGGAATCACCGAGCTCACTAGTCGACAAGTTCAATTGACCCCGGATATGGACCCTAGCCCAACGGTTCGAGCGCATTCGGGTAGCCCCTGTGAGGTTCCATGACTGCTCGCATCAGACCGGAAGACTTCGATGCGGCTCCGCAGTCGGACCCGCTTCCACCGCAGCGGACACCACCCGCGCAAACACGGGTGCGACCGCTTCAGCCGCACGCACCAGCAGCGGCAGGCGAGTCCATTCCAACTTGGTCACCATCCGCTCGGGCGGGTTCGGCGCCGAAGCGGACAAGGAGGACGGGCCGGCAAGCGAACCGAGGTCAGCAGGTCGTCTCTTGGGTGCTGTTGACCGGTGGCATCGCGACCATTTGGCACTACTGTTCTGAAAAAAAGGACACATCCACACCCCAGTTGCCATCAGTTCCAGCGACGATCGAAGTCCCGCGGCGCCCAATAAAGATCGAGAGGCGGAACCTACCCGAAGCACGCCCAAGCGTGTGGAGCTTCGAGGTGTGTCAAAAGGACTGCGTGGTTGGCTCGGGCTGCGTCTCTCCGAACTACCCACGCCCGGGGTGGTGCAGTGCTGGCCCCCCCTGCAGCTGCGCCTCGGGCATCGCGTGCCTTCCCGGCAACGGCAGCGATCTGCTCAAGGCCGACGAACGATTCCGAATCGGATTCTCCTTCGTTGCCAGATACAACGGGGATCCCTGCGTGGACAACGCCGACAAATGGATGTGCCTGCGTGTGAGCTCGGGCGGCAGCTGGAACTGCGCCACTCAGAAAGAAGCGTGTGAGAATCGAACCGCTCAGCGGGTCGTTGCACTCACGGAGACGACGACAGCGGTCTCCGGAAGCGATCTCACCCAGACCGGACTCGATCTCGCGATCTGGTCTAGCAAGCCAAGTTCTGATGATCTCGAAAAGGCAGGCATTGATGCGAACATTCCAGGGTTAGTCGCCATTACCCATTCTTACAAATACTTGAGCATTTCCCGCATGGCAGCCTGCAGGGGTCTGGCGATCCCCGTGCCTGAGGTCGGCACGGACAATCGCTGGAACGCAAACTTGATCCTCTTACCCGAGTGAGAGCACGTGCACCAGCATAGTACGCGTGGAGCTTTCAAATACGATGTCGCCATTTCGACAGCGGCGCGCGAGCGCCCTCTGGCAGTGGCCCTCGACCGCGCGCTGACCAAACACGACCTCCGAGTCTTCTACTACGTCGATCGGCTGGCGGACAGCTTGGGCGCCCACGGCCCGGAATACATGCAGTCCATCTATGAGGACCATTCCTACGCTTGTGTCGTACTCGCTTCTCCAGAATACGTCGTGAGCAAGCACACTCGCGCCGAACTAAAGTACGCCACGTCCCGCCAGATGCGCGAGGACAGAGAGTACCTCTTGGTCATTCAGGTCGAGGCAGAAGCCGTATCGCTATCGGGAGTCCCCCGCGCCAACTACTTCTTGTCCTTGGCCGAATGTGACATCGAAGAAGCCGCTCGGCGCGTGGCTCGCAAAGTACTCGGCACCTCGCTTGGAAAAAGCGAGTACTCGGCCCCAAAACCGCCGCAGGCGCTGCTGTGCGTTGCTGGCTTCCACGCCCTACTTCCGCCAGGCGTGGGACGACGCCTGAGTGAGACGGCGCTGATGCTGTATCTCGGCGGTGACTACGCCGCAGCACGCGAACAGTTCGAGAGAGCGCGGCTAGAGGCGCCGGGAAACCACTGTTTGACTGCGCTGTACTGTGCGGCGCGGCTGGCGCACACGCCGGCTGAGCAAATGGCGATGCACGCCGCCGACAATTTGAACGGCATGCTCTCGGAGACCGCAATCCATGGGAGCACGGTCGTGGCGCGCCTGGCCAAGCAGCTGCTGCTGATCGTCCGTAACGACTACTACGACGCCAAAAATCGCACTGCCGCTGGTCTCGACTCCGCGCGTCTATTCGACGAGGTGATGCGAATGGCTCCCTCCGCGGAGGAGCGAGCGGTCCTGTCTCGCACGAACGCATCGCCAGATTCATTGACGTTGCTTCGAATAGGATAGCAAACGCCCCGCGCTCGAGAAGGAGCGATTGAAAAATGGCAGACGAGGTTTTCTCTTTCAGCGGCCTATCAAAGCGACTCGAATGGTACAAAGCCTATGATGATTTGGCGAACACCTTCTGGGTAGACGGCAAAGAGTACCTGGACCATCCGGAGTGGGATGAACGTCAACGCCAGAAGTGGCGCTTCTTCTATCGCCCGCAGCCTACGGCCGTTGGTCGGCCGCAGAAAAAAATGATCAAAGAGCGGCAGGACCTGATCGCGCGTGAGACCGCCGTGATCACGGAACTCGACCAGCAGGTCGCCCTCAACGGCGCGCTGACCGTGCTGGGAGTCGCTCTGTCCGTGTGGCTGTGGGCCTACTTCCTAGTTCTGCCGCTTGGCTTCTTGTCTGTGAAGCTCGCTCGCTTCGTGCCAGCCCGATTGGCCTCGAACAAGGCGATCGAACGTGCTCGATCCGAAATCAGCCTACTCGAGGGGGAAGTCCGCGAGCTCATCGCGCAGATCCCGGCCACCCCTTCATTGAAGCTGATTGACGCCTGGCGCTGGGATGAGATTAGGAATTTAGAGTACAAATGCCTCTCAGAGATATTGAACGTCGACGTCACGGCGGCCAACATTGGGAAGTTCATCAAGCACAAAGCCATTACCGCGCCCGTTCACGGCATTTTGATCGATAGCTGGGGCTTGCTTCAGCCGTCACGCGTTTTGGGGCCGCACGGTCCCGAGAAGACCGGCCTCGAGCGTGTGTGTGGCGACATAGGCGATCGAATCGCGACTTTCGCCATCGGCTCCGACGAGCGCCCACTCTATCGCCTCATGTATTTGCAGTACATCTATCTGCTGGACAAGAACATCAATGTATCGGCGTTCTTTTATGATTTTGTAACGAGAAAGCACTACGGAAAACGAAGCGAGACATTTCAATACAACCACGTCTCGAATTTTTCGATTCGAGAGATGGAGCTCGAAGAAGCCGTGTGGGCCGGCGGGCTGAACGTCGCCGCCGCGTTCACGGGCACGCTGGGCGGGAAAGAGATCAACGCTCTGTCAGTGACCGTAGCCGGTGGCGCGAGCTTCCGCTGCGTATTGGTGGATGATGCGGTCGTACAGGGCATGAATGAATGGCTCAAGCAGCAAGAAAAGTGGCTAGAACTCCAGCGTGAAGCGGCTGGCTCGGAGTCACGACAACAGATCGAGCAACAGATCGTCATGCGGCGAAAAGCTCTCAAGCAGCGCGACCTGACGGTAGCGCGCGCCGCTCTGCAGCAAGTACGTGAACAGGTCGAGCGCTCGGCACCATGATCCGCACCGCGCCGCCTCGAGCGTACATTCCGGTCCACTCGAGGGCGCGGGTCGACAACGGTCCCGTGCAAACCATTCCCGACGACTCCGGCGCATTCCGTTTATCGTGCTTTGCTCCGGGGTCTGTTGGGCGGAAAGTTAGGTCGCGAAAAGCTCCAGGCGATGCTCGGGCGTTCGGATGAAATCTGCATGTTGAGGATGTTTGCTCAGTCGCTGACGGCGCCAGCGGTTGCAGGAAACGTCGCAAGCGATGGCGCTACGACGCCCTGCGCTCGATCGCCGGACCGTTCATCCGTCGGCATCGCGGGTCTCAGCCCCTGGATCCATTCCATCGCCTAATCCTAACGTATGGTTTATAAAAAGCATTCTCGTAAGAGCTGGCCCCAACCAATGCTGATGCGTTGCGCTTCTCGAGTTGCGTTTGCGTCGTTTATACGTTGTGTTTGCGTCGAATATGGCTACCGTTGTTCAGGAGACGGGCAATGACCTCAACCGAACAACAGATCCGCAGGATGACGCCGGTTGCCGCACCACCGGAGCAGAAGGCTGCCGTGGTCGCGCTTTCGAAGTTGCTCGGCGGGCTAGCGCACGCGCCGAAGCGGCCGCGTTGTGAGCTCGCTGGGCCCAAGGGCGAGCGAATCGCGATTCCTGAGTCGGTCTTTTACGTCCTGGCGCGGGTGGCCGAGGTTCTTGCCCGCGGGGATGCGGTGACCGTTGTACCGACCGAGCAAGAGATCACCACGCAGCAAGCGGCCGATCTGCTGAATGTCTCGCGGCAATACCTGGTGCGCCTGCTCGATGAAGGCAGCATCCCATTTACCAAAACTGGCAAGCACCGACGAGTCCGAATGGAGGACCTCCTTCGATTCAAGGCAAAACGCGACGAAGACCGGAAGTCAAAGCTCGACGAACTAACGAGTCTCAGCGAAGAGTATGGCGGATACGACGAGCTGAAGTAGGCTCGTCGCACGCATGCTCGCTGCCCCGTTCAAGGTTGTCCTCGACGCGAACGTGCTCTACCGGTTCACGCCGCGGGATACATTGCTGCGCGCGGCCAGTGAGGGTTTCTTTCAGATCTACTGGTCGGCAGATGCTGTCAGGCCGCTAGAGGTTGTCGACACCCGCGGCGACGACGGTCGCCCGTCGCTCGACGTGCGTGAGGCCGAGATCGAGCAGCTCTACAATGTGCAGGACATGTACTCACGCTTGTTTGTTCATCGCGCTTTGCCGTGAGCAGGGCGCGACTGTTTACAGGCGTCCACGGCAGCGAGTCGTGTCGGTCTGCGTGCGGACGACGGTATCGAAGCACAACGCTTTGTGGCAGCCATTTCTCGGCTTGGGCGCGGAGGTCGACGGGCGGCTCGCAGAAGCGACCCAGCGGTTCTTGGCCGAGCAGTTCGAAGCGGGCAAACGGTGAGTTGTCTGCACTAAGCAGCGTATCCGGAGCGTGAAGCCCGTTCTTCCGGAAAGCGTGATTGGTCGGCATCGTCGCGGGCATGAAGCCAAGTACGGAAGCGATGTGGGCGGGGTCGCTGGCGCAGCGCTCGGCAATAGCTGGGTAACGGTGCCTTTGGAGCCCTGTTACCCGTTGCCCGCTCGATTCGAAATCGAGCCATTTTTACTGAGAGGTGAGGACCGGATTCGAACCGCACCCCTGGCGGGAAATGCTGAGGAAAACCGTCAAATGGGGGCGGACACCCTGATCGATTCTTACCTGTCCGACACACCTAACCCCTCGAACCCTGGTGAGCGATCGATTGCTATTGAGCCGATCGTTTCCTCAATCGAAGTGGTCGAAGCCGCTGGCTGGCGCGCTGAGCCAGGCCGCGTCCGCCGGTCAATGGGAGGTCGTGACGTGCTTGGCTGGCGAACTAAACGCCCGACGGCTAGCCCGATCATAGGCGGCCTACGGGTGCGGAGGGCTCACGCAAGAGTATCGATACATTCAAGGCCGGCAGCCACCGAGCGAGCCGCAGTCCGTCGCTGCACGGCCATAGCGAGCTCAATCACCGGCCAGCGCGTGCGCGTCGAGCGCAAATAGCCCGGTATTGAACAGGACCACACACTCACTCGGCTCCGAGTCAGCCACCAACGCTTGCATCTCCCGATAGTAGCTGATGTGCAGCTCCCTCAGACGGGCGAGATCTTTGCGTGACACCGCCATCAGGTTGTAGCTGAACGTGCCAGGTACGCCGTCCCGAAGGCGGTCGAGCGCGACCTCGAACCATTCTGCCTTCAGCTTTCGGCTGCGTTCTGGATCGCCGCGCGTGTCGACGGTTTGAGTGTGATCCACCAACCAACGCGCTCCCCCTTTGCGAATTTGGTGGGCTGCCGCCAGCGTCTTTAGACAGCGTTCTTCTTGCGCGCGTGAGATCCCGAGTCGGCGAGCCAGCCAGCCCGGGCGCGGGTTCGGGAGGTTCGCGTAGTCGGTGAGTTCCAGCGCGCGCAATACCGCGTGTGACCACGGCACATCGTACGCGGCTTTGCGCGCGGCTTGCAGCGTTTGCCACTCTGCTGCAGCAGACGGCAAGCGATCGAGATCGACGAAATGCGACAAGAAGTCCAAGCAACGGAAGCTAGCGGCCTCGACTAGCGCCAAGAACTCCGGCAGGCGTGGTTCGGACGCACCGCTCAGCCAACGCGCAATCGAGAAGCGACTGAAGCCAGAGCGGCGGGAAATCTCCACGACTGGCGTGTTGCCGCGCAATGCACGGAGCAACGCGGCCACGCCGGAGGGGGTGGTCAACTGCGCGGGCAAGGCGGCAGGCGCCGCCGATCCGAAGAAGCTGGCGACGCGCTGCTCGAGCGGGACGCCCGCGCGCAGCACAATTTTCAGCACCTCCGCGGCCGTCGGAAAACAGACCTCGGATTCCCAGCGGTAGGCGATGTTGCTGCGGTAGCCCAGGCGCTTGCTGAATGCCCGCTGCGAACGTTTTCCCCGCAGAAACCGCAGCCAATCCGCAGCTAGCCGCGAAAAATTCATGTGCGCATGATATGCACATCGATGAGCCATTCAAGGGCATAGTTTGTGCGCTTCGTGCATTGCGAGTCGAGGCCATAAAGTGCAGAGTGAAACGCGGATGGTTCGGCGTCACCAAAGGTCTTGGGCGGTCTTCGCGGGCTGGCTAGTCGGCGCCTGCCTCGGCGGACAGACCGGGGAGCCGACATCCTTGACGTGTAGCAGTCGCGCGGCGCCCTGGCGGCAAGCGGTCGACGGAGTGAGCCCCGAACAACTGGCGCTCACCTACGAAGGTGAGCACCGCGCGAAGCTGCACTGGGCGAAAAACCCCGGTACCGTAGCCGAACCCGCGACGTTGACGCTCGACTACCGCGAGCAAAGCGGAACGACCGACGACTGCAGCGGCGCGCTCGGCGTGGCCGTCGACTTCAGCTTTCGAGCCGACAACGGCACGCTCATCGACGCCGGGCAAGGCTTGCTCCGTGCGTCCCGCGGCGTGCTCGATCGCGCGACGTACTCAGGCAGCGGTCAGCACTTCCTGATCACCGGCAGTCTCAGCGAAGCAATGGGCAAAGTGCTGGTCGGTGGGACGCTCGAGCCGCGCGAATCGGCAACGGCGGACACCGCCGACTTCTCGAATGATTCTGAGATTGGCGGCACGGGAGGCATTTGATGAACTGTCGGCATGGATTGGGCACGCCAATATGAAGGCCATTGGATGGGTGGGCGCGCTGCTCGCGTTGCTCTCAGGTGTGAGCTGTGTGGGGCGGTCATGCGATGCGAGCCTAAGATTGAACCCCACGACTGTGCACGAAAGCGACATCACGCTCAGCCAACCCGCGACCACCGCAGACGCGCGGCTATGCCTGGACACCGTTTGCCGGTCCACGTCGCTCGACACCACGAACTCAGGCCAAAAAAGCTGCATTGTCGAGTTCGGAATTTCGCCCGGCTTTTGTCTAACGCCCCTCACCCCCGACACCCTCCACATCGGCGGGTCACTGTCGACCAACGAAAGTTCTTCTCCACCTTCGTCCGTGCAACTCACGATCACGGATCATGAAACCGGCGCCAAGCTGTTCGACAGGAAGAGCCGGGTCAGCGTGCATGATTTCGACGACGAGGGCTGCCACACCACGTGGAGCGCGGAAGCCACCCTGTGAAGCGCTTGGCACGCTTTCCTGTGGGAGCCAGGCAGGCGCTGAGCTCGGTGACGCCGGAGTGAGGGTCGCCTCACTCGATGAAGAGGGGTTGATTGGGGCACGCGGCCGCTGTGCCCCGGCTTAAGGAAACATCCTCGCTTCTCGCAGCGGTGCGCCTGCATCCGACGTGCATTGCAGGATGGGCAGGCTTCAAACCGGCTTAGGAAATGGCGAGACGCGGTCCCACGAAGGTCCGAATCGGCCGCGAGGGGCTGCCTCGTCGTGTTCGAAGTGTGGGACCGATGTCGCGGAGGATCTCCGCGATAACCCAACTTGCGGCAATCACCACGGCTTTCCAAACGTTCACGGGCAGAATCGGCATCGCGATACCGCCCGGCGGCTGAACGCGCAACGCACCGTGGCAACGCGCGGCCGTTGACCGAGTTCGAACGAACAGCAAGCACTCAGCCCAAGTCGCTCGCTAAGGTCATCTCGGCGTTGGTAACGAGCCGCCCCGCCTTCGCGCGTGTTCACCCACAGCAACCAAACCTCCGCGACGAGGAACGAAGGAGGAGAGCCGGCTCCTAAGCTGCTGTCCCTGAAGAACTTTTCATCCCCCCCCACCATCGAGTGAGGAGAGCCTTCCGATCAGGCAATCGATCGGCTTGTCGTAAGGGGCTTAATTTCTAGGGGAATCGGAGGTGAGGACCGGATTCGAACCGGCGTATAACGGTTTTGCAAACCGTTGCCTAACCACTTGGCTACCTCACCATGCTTGGAAGCGGGCGGACCTTGCCACGAGCTAACGGCAAGATCAATGGTCGCGGAGGGGGCGGGGTTCCTATGATGGTGGAATCGAGCAAGCGGGATTTGGCTGAATTTTGGGTAATTGGGCTCGGCGGGGTGACCATAGCCAGCTGGGGCGTAGCAGGCGTAGGCTTTCGCTGAATCTTTCGCGGCGCGCGGGCCTGAGCCCGGCGCGGTTTGTGTCCCTGCCATGAGTGAAACGCTCGCCCTATCCCGAGGTCTCCCCAGCACGATCCGTGAGGGGGAAGTCTTGGGTGCGAAGTATCGCCTGGAGAAGGAAATCGGGCGCGGCGCGATGGGGACCGTTTGGTCCGCCGTGCACCTCACGTTGGGACAGCGGGTGGCGATCAAGTTGATCGCCGCCGAGCACGCGCAGGCGCCGGAAGCTCGGCAGCGTTTCAGCACCGAGGCCAAGGCGGCCGCGCGCTTGCGCTCGCGTTATGTGGTGCAGGTATATGACGACGGCGAGACGCCCGCGGGCACGCCGTACATCGTGCTCGAGTATCTGGCGGGCGAGACGTTGGAGCAGCGCTTGGAGCGGGAGGGGGGGTTGCCTTTGAACGACGCGGTGCGCATCACGCGCCATGTCGCGCGGGCTTTGTCGCGCGCGCACGCTTCGGGCATCGTGCATCGCGATTTGAAGCCGGGGAACGTGTTTCTGACGCGCTCCGAGGACGACGAAATGGGGTGGCTGGCGAAGGTGTTGGATTTCGGCATCGCCAAGTTGGAGGAGCACGGCATCGCTTCCACGACCAAGACGGGGACGTTGCTCGGCACGCCGCTGTTCATGAGTCCGGAGCAAGTGCGGGGCGCGAGTTCGGTCGACTCGCGCTCGGATCTGTATTCGCTGGGCATGGTTTTTTACAACATGTTGACCGGCAGCTACGCCTTCAACGGGCGGTCGTTTGCCGATGTTTTGGTGGCAATTTGTACGGCTGCGCTGCCTGATTTGCGGTCGGCCGCGCCCTGGGTGCCGGCCAGCGTGGCAGATTGGTTTCAGCGCGCTTGTGCTCGAGACGTGCAGCAACGCTTTCAGAGTGCCGACGAAATGATCGAAGCGTTGGACTTGGCGCTGGGGGTGAGCACGGGCGCTTTTGACCGTCAGCCGTCGCCGGAGGTGAAGATCGATACCTTGCGCGGTCACGCGCCACCCGTCCAGCATTCGCTGCCCCGTGTCACTCCCTCGGACTCCGGTGAGTTTGCCAAAGGGTTGACGCAGGTGCTGAGCACGGACCAAACCGTGCTGCGGAGTAGCCAAGCCAGCTCGGCGCCCAGCGGCGATTCCGAGCTGATGGTTCCGACTACGTCGCGAACGCCGTGGCTCATTGGGGGCGTGCTTGGGCTGTTGCTGTTGCTCGGCGGCGCTGCGCTCTTGTTCGGGCGTGGCAGAACCAAGCAGCCGACGCCTGGAGACATCGCCCCGCCGAGTGGGCACTCGGCGAGCACGGAAGTCGTCTCAGCGATCCCTGTCCCGCCGTCGGCGCCCGCCACCCCGACCTCAGCGCTCGCTGCTGCGGCCGCCACCCCGACCTCAGCGCTCGCTGCTGCGGCCGCCACCCCGCCTTCAGCGATCCCTGCCCCGCCCTCAGCGATTTCTGCGCGGCCCTCGGCACCCGCCGACACGCTCACCGGCAGCGGGACGGCTTCGAGGCCCGCCATTCCGCCTTTGCCGCAACCCAACAAAATCGGGGCAAAAGCTGCACGTTTGCCCGCGGAAGGGGCCCGAAACACGAGTACTGATATGGGTTTCTGAGCGCTCCGCTTTTCACCGGCGGAGAGCCATCTTAGAAAGCAGCTTCATGACTCAAGCGCCCCCTAGATCCGCACCGTTCACGCCCCCGCTGAAGGCTCAACGTCATATTCTCGGCGCATTGTGCGCAGCTTTGATCGGAACGTTGGCTGGCAGCAGTCGTGCCGAGGATGCGGCGGAGAACGTGGCCGCGGCACGCACGCTCGGCATCGAGGGCGTGCAGCTCGCCGATGCCGGCAAATGTCCGGAGGCGATCGAAAAGTTGCAGCGCGCGGAGTCCCTCCACCACGCGCCGACGATCTTGGGTCGCCTCGGGGAGTGCCAAGTGAGCGTCGGTGAAGTCGTGGCGGGGACCGAGAATCTGAACATGGTGGTGCGTGAAGTGCTGCCGGCGAACGCGCCCAAGGTGTTCCATGACGCGCAAGACCGCGCGCAGAAGGTGCTCACCGCGGCCACGCCCAAGATTGCGCATCTGGTGATTCGCATCACGCCCTCGGAGGTGAACGCGAGCGTCGCGGTCGCGGGCAAACCCGTGCCCGCCGCGCTGATTGGTGCCGAGCGCCCGACGGACCCGGGCACTCATCTAGTGACGGCCACGGCTGAAGGTTATCAGCCCGCGAGCGCCACGGTCACCTTGCCCGAGGGGGGGCATCAGGACATCACGCTGCTGCTGGAGAAAGATCCGAACGCGGTCGCCGCGTTGCCGCCAGTGAAGGTGGCCCCGCCACCGATTACGGGCGACGACAGCCACGTGCCCCCGCCAAGCGCCAAAAAGTCGAATGTCCCTGCGTTTGTT
>Ga0302322_100001256_pt1 | contig 20589 bp, 15 predicted proteins | sample Fen_T0_2_FD_203757 | JGI IMG/M metagenome (GOLD analysis project Ga0302322, IMG submission 203757) | Peat permafrost microbial communities from Stordalen Mire near Abisko, Sweden - Fen_T0_2 | ecosystem: Environmental > Terrestrial > Soil > Wetlands > Permafrost | place: Sweden: Abisko...
GAGCAACCCGAAACCGATGATTTCCAAAGGATGAAGCACAAACAAGCTGATTGGATTCGTCGTTTCGTGGCGATGATGAAAACGGTGTAAAATGGTGAAAATCCACGGCAGATGCGCGAGGCGATGTGTCACATACATGCCAAAATCCATAAACAGAAGCATCACCAGGCAGTCCCCAAGTCCGAATAGGACGCCGCCGGTCTTTAGCGTTATAAAATCGCGCTGCCAAAGCCACCAACCAAAAACTGAAATGCCGGCATTAAAGAATATCGATCCGAACGCAGCGACGATCTCGATTGGCCGCAAAGGCTCCCATCGATCAAAGATTCTCCGTGACCGATAAAGCCAGCCAAGCAGCCAGCACAGCGCTACTGACCCCACAAAAATTCCGAAATTGGCGACGGCAAAGAATAGTGTGGCTTCGGACCAGGTTGCGGCTTTGAGTTGATCAAGCATTTATCATCTTTCATCCTTTCGTGCCAGTGACTGCGGCATTTATGAAAATGAGCTAGGGTTTGGTTTTGGTGGTCACATCAAACCGCATCGGGCTGCCATTATCGCTCAACCTCAAATCGAACGTGAAACTGGAGGGGAGTGACCAGCTTCTCGGGGCGTTTAGCGCCGCCTGTTCCAAACTCCGCCCATACGACTTGATGGCGGAAGCCATCATGGACGCCGAGATGACCAGTGAGGCACCGCAGATGAGGGCAATGATTACGGATGTATTTTTCATAAAATGTCGTGCCGCCCGCGACCCAAGTTCAGCCACGCCGCCGTAGCTCGTCTTCAAATTGTGGCGGGAGGCTCATGCGCGCCGGGAGTTCAACCGGTAATGGGCGGCTGGTTGTTTCGTTGATCCTTTTTCTGTGTTTGCATCATTTTTAAGAAATTCACGGTGTTTGTAAACGAAGCAACGCGGCAACTTGCCAAATTTCCTTTCCGTAAACATGGCGCGATTGGGGAGTTCAGAGAACCCCGCCGCTATTTGCCAGTGCGAGACCAGTCACCGCAGCATGCAGTCCGCGCAGACTTTTCGCCGGCGTTGGGCGCAACTGGATACGGATAGCAATTCTGCCTGGGCTGAAAGTACGTTCCAACCGGAGGTGCGGATTGGCACCCGCCAGCGCCAATAAAACGGCCTGGCGGGGTTAATTTGGGTTTGTTTTGGCGTCTTAATGGGGGTCTTATTGGGTTCGTTTTGAACTATCTAATTTCCTAATACTATACGTATAGTATTTAAAGACAGCCCTTTGCACTAAAAATAATTTGGGTTCGTTTCGTAATTTTTAATCTTTCGGCGGAACCCTCCAAGGTTGAAGGAACGGGGCACCGTGCCGGTGGAGCACAGGCGCTGCGCGCCTGGCTGGGGGGCTTGGATGTTTGAAAGCTTTAACGTTAAATTTTTCATGGTCACAAAATCTTGGTGGTGCCTGCGTGGGACGCAGACAGACAAAAATGAACGGCTCCGCCCGGTTTGGTGGTTGGAGCAGATTTCTGCTTTGTGTCTGATTCATAATCCGACTTTGTGTGATTGTAAAGTGAAATGCTAAGATAATTTTTTCCGCGGTAAACTTTTGGTCACACCCCACACCCGGCGTCCCCTTGGAGGTTGGAGGTTTTCCATCGGGTTCAAGGGGTGATGCAGGGTGAAGAGCGAGGTTCCGATTTTGATGTTCCCGGCTTGTTTATTGGGCGTAGGTGGACCGCTCAGCCACCCACACAATATCAGCCACCTGACCTTGGGTGGGCAGTGGCAAATAGCTGGAGTCCTTGACAATCGCATGGTGGGTTGAACCGCACAGCCATTTCTTGATTTCCGAATGGCCGTCGCCAAATGAAAAACCGGCGGCACCGTTGTGGTACGAGGCGGGCAGGTCGCTCCACGCCGTCCGTTCGGCAGGCCCGGTGCCCGTGCAGAAGACGAACCAGCCATCGTTGATGCTGTCGGGATGTTCATCCAGGCAGACAAAAGTCGAGGCTGCGGCGCGGAGGTCGGCCAGCTTGATGAACTGCTTCCATCCCGTGAAGACGGGGGTTCCTTTATCGTCGTGTGGTCCAACAAATGCATTCATCGAATAGCTGCGCACCCGCGGTCCGAGCGGGGAGGGCACCTGGTCGGCGGGACATTTGAAAACTTCCGTGTTTTTGCCGAGAAAACTTCCCAGCAGGGCGTCCCGCAGGAGCGCCGAATTGGTGTTTTGCGTGTTGCTGGCCGACCAATTCATGATGTCACCCGCCCAGTTGTTGAGGTCCGTGGTGGATTCGGGCTTGTTATAGACCAGACGGTCGGAATTGTCCCCTGCATAAAGCATCCAGGCCAGGGTGAGCTGTTTGCCGTTATTGATGCAGCCGATGCCCTGCGCCTTCTGCTTGGCCCGGTTAAGTACGGGCAGCAACATGGCCGCCAGGATCGCGATGATGGCGATCACCACCAGCAGTTCGATCAACGTAAAGCCGCCTGGCTTCTGCGGATAACGATTATTCATGAGGATTTATGCTTGGTAATATAAAAGAAGGGGCGGACTTTCGGTTTGATTCGGAAGTCCGCCCGAACTTGGAGCCGTCTTTTTTTGGTTAGAACCGCAGCCGGTAGAACTTATGGGCCACACCGGACGCCGTGTCCAACGGCACTGGGACGGACGGGCTGATATCGGTCACGTCGGTGTAGGGGCCGGCCACGTCGGTCGCTTCCTGAAGCGTGCCCGCAGTCCAGTTCAATATGATATTGCCGCCGGAAAGAGACATGGTCAACGGGGCGCTGCCATAAGCTCCCGCCGAGAAGTGCGCGGCGATCCGGGCCGGGGTGAGGGCGACATTATAAATCGCCGCCTCGTCGATGCCGCCCGAGAAGACACGGTCTTCGCCGGACTGCGGGAAGCCCGTGGCCCGTTTCCATTTGCCGCGGGCGCCGACGGCCCAATTGGCATTACCGATCGGCGACGGTCCGGCGGGGTCGGCGACCGAGGCCACCAGGACGCCATTCCGGAAGAGATTCCAGTTGGCGCCATCCCAAGTGCCCGCGAGATGAATCCAGTTGACGCCGCCCAGATCCTCAGCCGGAATGGCGGACGTGGCGACGCCGTTGGTGGAGCCCACCTCGTAGCTGCCGTTTTCGAGCCGCAGAAAAACCGCGCCGCTGTAGTCATCGTTGTCGCCGTGACTGATGATGCAAGCATCGGCATTCTGGCTCGCATCGGGCAGAATCCAGGCTTCGAGCGTGAGCGGACTGTTAACGTTCAACGCCGCGGGGTTGCCCAACTCAAGGTAGCTGGTCGTGGCATTGAAATAGGCGGCCATATTGTTCGTGTCGAAGCCGGCATCCGCGGGTGTCTGCGGGCCCGCCAGCGTGTTGGTGGTGTTGACATAAGTGCCATTCAGCGCGCCGCCCAGCGTGCCGCTGTTGTTCACCACGGCCCGGGCCGGTTCGTCCAGGCGGAGATATTCGGCCGCGCCGTCCGCGACCACCAGTTTGTCGTAAGCCGTGGTGCGATTGGGGTTGATCCCGTTTTGATAATGAGCCAGCACCTGCGCCGCGCTTAACGCATTGGTATAAATCGCGAATTCGTCAATGTCGCCGACAAAGGGATTCTGCTGCCCGTCGGAATAACTGCCGATCGATATCGGCGCATAAGTGTTCGGGTTGAAACTGCCTTCTTCGGGGGTGGTCTCGGCCGCCACCTTGACGCCGTTGACATAGAGGGTCGCGGAAGGCACGGACGCGTCATAGACGGCCACCAGATGGCACCAGTTGCTGACCGTGTAAGGGCCGCCGGTGAGGTTAAACACCCGGTCGTGGCCAAGGCCGTTGAACATCCGGAAGTTCCAGCCGGTGCCGGACGAGCGTTGGAAGAAATCCCAGCCCGCACGATTCGGCGCGTTGTTGTCGTCGGGATCGCGGTTGAAAAACGGGCTTTGCGCATTGCCATTGCCTTCTTCCGTCGGGCGCACCCAGCCTTCCACCGTAAAGGAGCCGCTCGGATTCAGCACGTCGGAATAGGGGATAATCGTCGGCACGCCCCCGTCATCCGAATTGGTGTCGATGGCCGAGTAACGCGTGGCTGTGTCGGCGCTGCCGACGATGGCTCCCGGCACACTGTGAATCGCGCCGGGGGTGTGGAGTCCGTCGCCAACCGGCCCGAGGTTGCCGCTGTTCACGGCCGGGTTGTACCGGACCGAGGCCTCGTCCAGGCGCAGATACTCCACCGCGCCATCAGCCAGCACCAGACTGCGGTAGGGCGTGGCCGGCGCCGCGCTCAAACCGGTGGTGTAGTGGTTGGCGATTTGCGCCGCCGTGAGCGCGCTGTGGTAAAACGCCACGTCATCAACCGAGCCGGTGAACGGATCGTCGCCCGGATTGTTGGTGCCATACGCACCAATCGTAAACGGCGCGTCCGTGTTGGCCACATAGCCGGCCGTCTGCGAGCCCACGCTCGCGCCGTTGACATACAGCGTGGCCGTGGTGCCGTTCCAAACCGCCGCCAGATGCGTCCATTGGCCAATCACATAAGGCCCGCCGGTGAGGTCAACCGACTGGCTGCTGCCATTTTGGTTGTACATCCGGAAATTGAAACCGGTGGCCGACGCCCGCTGGAAAAAAACCCAGCCCTGCCGGTTGCCGCCTGACGGCGAGTGCCGGTTAAACAGGGGGGACTGCGCATTGCCCTGCCCGTCAATCGTGGGCTGCACCCAGGCCTCAACGGTGAAGGGCTGTGACGCGGGCGGGTTCAGGGCGGAAGTGAACGGTACCGCCACCCGCGCGCCGCTGCCGTCAAAACTTGCCGCCGCATTCGGATCCGCCACCAAAGCGCCCGCCACCCGATGGCCGGCTCCGATATAAACTCCGTTTCCGGCCGTGCCCAGGCTGCCGGTGTTGGAGGCCACATCCGGCGGCGGCGCATCCGCCAGACGGTAATACGCCAGCGGATGATCGTTGAACACCACCGCCGCATAATTATCGGTCGCCCGGGCGGCTTCGGCGCCCGACCATACCGCGGCCGTGGCCACGGTGCATGTTATCAACTGCAAGAATGATTTCATATTCAGCTTCGAAATGTTGCTTTGTTTTTGTTTCCTGGTTTCCATGGGTTCAGCCCGGATATATGGTGGCCGAAACCGCATTAACTATGGGCGGGGGGTATGAAGCTGAGATGACGGACACGTCATGTTCGAGTGACGAAAAATCGCCGCGTTGGGCAATCATTCATCCAATTTCGCCGAAACGTAACACAAACCAACTGATCGCGGTCGTGTTTTGCTCCAGAGGAGACGAACCGGTATTGTGCTCGTGCAGAGCATGATATTCCGACCAAAGAGGCCGGCCAACAACCCCGTTTTTAGTTCGTTTCAGCGGTGCGAAGCTCAAGCAGTTTGGGCATTTGACGGGCCGCCTGCTTTTTGCCTTTGAGGAGGGCTGAAGCCTGTGCTCCGTCACCCTATTATGCGAGCCTCAATCGCGATTCGAGCATTTCCATCAATGCGGTAGCTTTAGGGCGGATGAATGCGAATCGAATTGACGGCCTCTTTCGGCAGAGAAAACAAATTTGTGTCCGTCGGCGACGCGTGAACCACCACCTGCTCCGGGGTGATGGAATCAAGAATGGTGTTTAGGGTGACTGAGTTGAGGCCGTCGCGAACCCACTTCGGCATGCTGGGTTTTGTCTGCACGCGATACGTAATGATGACCGGCATGCCCGGCGGAATGTTGGTGTAGGCGCTCAAATCTGGCACAGACGGTCTCGGTGCCTGGCCGCAACCCGTCAGCGCCACTAAAATCAAGAGGTTCAGGAGTCGCAATATATGGCGGCTGCCGCAGGCATTCGCCCGCAACGCATGCCCGCCCCAGTGCCCAGGTGATTTTGTTAGCTCGGTTGTTACCATGGGGTTTTGAAAGCCGTTCTTATTTTCGATATGCGGTGTTCGCGCGTGCGATGCTCTGGATTGACACTCTGGTTTGGCGTTTTACCATGATTAAGGCCTCCGCACAATGCCCATCCAGATCAGCGCGGCAACCTAAAATCTGAATGACCGCAAAATTTCAATAACGGTCTGTTACGTCACCATACGCTATGAATGCAGAAGAACAAAAGATGTGGAAATTTATTGAGGCTTACCTCCAAGAGAGACCGCCAGTTTACTGGGCTGCTTGGTGGGGTCGATGCCAGGATGAAACGGCCCGGAAGCGGGTGGAGTCGGTTTTATTTCAAAATGGCGGCCTCCGAGATTTGACTGATTTAAAGGTAAAGCAAGCGGTGCTTGATGTAATACGACAAGAACCGGCCATGATGCAGTTGGTAATCGCTGATTTTGCCGAAGAGGTTGCACGGGTGGAAAAGGCGGGCAGCGCAGCCCAGCCAGAGCCTGGTGAAAGTGCCGGCGACTGGAAATTACACGTTTCCACGGACAGCAACCTTATCACCAATTACAAATGCGGCCTGGTCGCTGGTCAGCGCGTCCGGCTCAAGAAGGATCTCGTCATCACTTGCGGTGGGGCCCCCACGGGCACGGTTCGTCCTTGCGGTGAAGAATGGACCGTTCTCGCAGGCATTGTTTCAGACCCGGTCCTATGGTTTCGACAGCCGGATGGTGAACGTTGCACATGGGATGATGACGCGGCGGAAGTTGAAGAGTGGTTCGAAAAGATTTGACCCTGTGAATGGGGCTGTTGGCATTGGCATTCCAACCCGGTGAGCAAGGCGAAATGAACTTGGAGCGGCTGTAGTGGCTTTGACAGGGTGCTGGAAGCCGTTAAAACGGCCGTAGTTATCACCGCCAGTGTCCACCGGGCTGAAAGCCCGGTGCTAATGAAAGGTAAACCAGCAGCTATGAAATAGACGGGCTTAAAGCGCTGCCAAATACGCCAGCTAATGCCCTGTGAGCATCCTTTGAACCAGAACTGGCTGTTATCGTCTCTCAAAGCTTGGATGAGCAACGTTATGATCCGCGAAGCTTGATTTACTTACTTTTGATATCGGCCTCGATGAACCATTCGATCAAACTGCGCGGTCTCGGGCGCGCACCGGGGGAGTCGCTTTCCAACGCTGGCACCCCCGGCTCTCGCTTGCCCGCTTCATCGCCCTATTTCAACCCCAGCGCCCACTCAATGCCCCCGAGCACATGCTGCTGGTAGGCCTGGCTGATGGTCGCCGCATTCTTGCGATCCTTGAGCCCGGCGTCGGTGTCCCAGACATCTTCGCGATGACCGAGCGAGGTGTAAAAGACCTTTCCGCCGCCGAAGTTTTTGCACCAGGAAACCGGGTAGTGGCCGGGCGTGTTTTTCTCCGGATGTTTGTCGAGAATCAACAGGTCGTGGACGTTGGTGGGGCTGTAATTTTTGAACTGGTAAATTTCCTCCTGCGTGATGGTCCAGGTCTGGCCGAGCGACCGGGTCGCCGGATGTTGCGGATCTTGGTTCAGGCAGTCCACCCCGACCTGCGGACCGTGATGTTCAAATTCGCCGCCGAGCATTTCAATGTAGGCGGGCCAGTGATGAAACGTGTCGCTGGCCGCATGAATGCCGATGAAGGCGTGCCCGGCCTTGATCCAGTCCAGCAGCCCCTGCGGATCAGGAATCGGCAGATCCCCGGTGGTGCTGACAAAAACGACGGCGTCGTAATTTTTCAACGATTCCGGCGAGAGCTTTTGCAGGGCGGCCTTCAAGCTGGCATCCCAGGTATCTTCGGCGGCCTTGAAGCTGGCCTTTTGTTCGTCGGTGGCATCCGGCTTCAAGCCGGCCGGCTTGCCGGGCGGCTGTTGGACCAGGTCCACCGTGAACTCGCCGGTGTCTTTCGCGAGCTGTTGCAGCACTTTTTCCGAAGTCGGAATGGAGCTGTGCCGGAAGCCGGTGGTGGTGGTGACCACGAGCAATTTTTTCGGCGCGGCGGTCAACGTGGTTGCCGCCAGGGCGGCCACCAGCAGGGTGGAGAGAAATTTCATGGTTTCCTTTTTTTATTGCGTGGTGGGCGAGGCGCGTGTGCCGGGCCTGGGTTCAAGGTTCATTCACGACCGGCACCGGGCGCACCCAGATGTTGCGGAAGGAAACGGGGTTGCCGTGAAATTGCAGGGCCAGCGGACCGGTGGGGTCGTGCGCGGTGTAGTTGCCGGGCACGCGCCAGTTCGTCGCCCCGCGAAACGCCTGATGGTTTTGTATCACCACGCCATTCAGGGTCACGGTGACATAGGCGGGGGTGATCACTTCGCCATTCGGTCCGAAATGCGGCACGTTGAAGATGATATCATAGGTCTGCCATTCGCCGGGCGGGCGGCAGGCGTTGGCGAGCGCCGGGTGCTGGCCATAGAGTCCGCCGGTCGTGCCGTCGGCGTAGGTCTTGTTTTGGAAACAATCCAGCACCTGGATCTCGTAGCGGCCCATGAAATACACGCCGCTGTTGCCGCGGCCCTGGCCATCGCCCTTGGGCGGCGTGGGTTCGCGGAATTCCAAGTGAAGCTGCACGTCGCCAAAGGATGCCTTGGTGACAATGTCGCTCTTGGCGGAAGTGGCCACGCCATCCTCCACAATCCACGGCGCGGGTTGACCTTGTTTGTCCGTCCACTGCGAGAGATCCTTGCCATCGAACAACACGGTCGCATCGCTCGGCGGCACCGCCATTTGGCTGAAGGTGCCCGGCGTGACGACCGGCGGCTGCGGCCGGGCCGGATCATGGACGTGCCATTTGCCGTCCGGTTCCATGGGGGTATCCTGGAAACCTGCGACGCCATCAATGACGATCTCTTGAATCTTGGGCTTGGGCGAATCGTTCGGGGCCGCTTTCAGCGCGACGTTGAGAGTGGCAGAACCAACGGCGACCCCGGCAATGAGCGCGGCGGCCAGTATGTTTTTTTTCATGGTATATTAGACGGTGTTAGAGTTTGGGGAGTTTGGTCCATTTCGCGTTGGACGCGGCGGATTTGACGGCGGTTTCAATAAAGGCGATGCCCGTCCAGCCGTCTTCGATATTGGCGTATTTGCTGCCATCGCAGGCAAAGTCCTGGCCGGCTTTCCACTTGCGCACATCGGCTTCAAAGCAGCGGTGCAGCCGGGCGAAGGCGTCATGGAAGGCTTCGGGATGACCGGCCGGAACGGTGGGTTCGGCCATCAGATCCGCCGGGAGTTCCTTGGGCAGGAAGCCGTCGCCGCCGGTTACGGCGCCGCGCCAGTAGACGCGGTCCGGCTGGTTCGGCAGGCAGATGGTAAGGCTCTCCGGTTCCTCCTGCCGCCAATGCAGCGAGCCCTTGGTCCCGGCCACCATGATGCCAAGGTCGTTCTTGGAGCCGATGCAAATCTGGGAGGCGCGCACGAGCGCCTTGCCGCCGTTGCTCAATTTGCAGTAGACCGTGAAATGGTCATCCAACTGGCGGCCTTCCACGAAGGTTTCCATCTGGGCGGAAACCTCGGTGACATTCAGGCCGGTGACATAGCGGAGCTGCATGAGGGCGTGCGTGCCGATGTCGCCGCCGCAGCCGGAGCCGCCGGCGCGTTTCGGGTCCACCCGCCACGTCGCCTGTTGCTGGCCGGTGGCTTCGAGTTTCGTCGCCAGCCAGCCCTGCATATAATAGCTGTCCACCCAGCGGACGTCGCCGAGCAGCCCGCTCGAAACGATGTAGCGCGCGAAGCGGCTCGTCCAATGCCCCAGATAAGTATGGGCCACGCCAAAGGGAACCTTCAGTTGGCGCGCGGTCTTGACCAGGGTGTTGGCTTCCTTGAGATTCAGGCAGAGCGGCTTTTCGCAGAACACGGCAATGCCGGCTTTCATCGCCTTCATCGCCGGATCGAAATGCACGAAGTTCGGCGTGACGATCAGGATATAGTCCAGCTTTTGATCTTCCGGCAGCGTTTTGTTCGCCGCGATCATGTCATCATAGGAGCCGTAACCCTTGATGGGGTAGGGCCAGGCGGCGGCTTCCGCCAGCGCGATCTTGGGATCGGGGAAGAGGGCGCCGGCCACGACCCGGCGGGTGCCGTCAAAGTGAATGGCTCGCTGGTGGGGATGGACGATGAAGGCGCCTTTGCCGCCGCCCACCAAACCGACGTTGAGGGGTCTGTTTGACATAATGTATTTTGTTGAGTTGTGCCGGGTTGGGTTATTTCTTTTTGGAAAACGCCGCATCAAACGCCGCCCCGTTGGGGGTAAAATCCAGCCGCCGGATGAAGGCGCAGCTTTCGGTGGCGCCGTGGATGCGGTCCATGCGGCCATCCTCCCATTCCACGGAGAGCGGGCCGCGATAGCCGATGTCGTTCAACGCCACGATGATCTCTTCAAAATTGATGTCCCCGTGCCCGAGCGAGCGGAAATCCCAGAAGCGGCGCGCATCGGTGAAGTCGGTATGGCCGCCGAACACCCCCACGGTGCCGTCGCCGTGACCCCACCAGGCGTCCTTCATGTGCGCGTGGAAAATACGGTCGCGGAAGGTGCGGATGAATTGCACATAGTCCACCCCCTGATAGCCGAAATGCGAGGGGTCGTAATTGAAGCCGAAGCGCGGATGATGCTTGACCGCCGTGAGCGCGCGCTGGGCGGTGGCGATATCAAAAGCGATTTCCGTCGGATGCACTTCGAGAGCGAAGTTGACGTTTTCCTGGTCAAACACGTCCAGAATGGGCAGCCAGCGCTGGGCGAAGTCGGCAAAGCCCCGGTTCCAAAAATCCTGGCTCGTCGGGGGGAACCCATAGATCGAATGCCAGATAGCGGAACCCGTGAAACCGTTGACAATGGCCGGCGTCGCGGCATCGCGGCCGCGCCGGGCATTGAAGAATTTCCGGGCGGCGCGGGCGGTGGCCTGCATTTTCGCGGCGGCCCGCTGGCGGACGCCTTCGGGCTGGCCGTCGCCCCAGACATCGGCGGGTAAAATGGCTTGGTGCCGTTCGTCAATCAGATCGCACACGGCCTGGCCGACGAGGTGGGCGGAAATGGCGTGGCAGGTCAGACCGTGCTTGGCGAGCAGCGCCCATTTTTTCTGGCAATAGGCGGGTTCGGCCAGGGCGCGGTCCACTTCAAAGTGGTCGCCCCAGCAGGCGAGTTCCACGCCGTCGTAGCCCATTTTTTTGACGAGCGGCGCGAGTTTGGCCAGCGGCAGATCGGCCCATTGGCCGGTGAAGAGGGTGACAGAGCGTGGCATAATGAATTGAAGTCAGGGTATTTTAGCGGGAATTGGTTGGGATGCTTTCAGAAAACACCATTGGCAGATTTTAGACAACAGCCTTCTCGCGGACGGCCCCCGGGCGCAGCCGCCATTCGCGCGGGGACTGGCCCAGCCGCTGCCGGAAAACCGTGGCAAAGTACTGGCTGGACTGGAAGCCGCAGGTAAACGCGACGTCGGTGATGCTCAGGTCGGGCTGCTTCGTAAGGAGCCGGGTGGCGGCATCCACGCGGCAGCGCGTGAGATATTCCACGGGCGAAACATTGGTGATCTGGCGACAGCAGGCGGCGAAGCGGCTGCGGCCGAGGCCGCAGTATTCGGCCATGGTTTCCAGCGTCCACGGCTCATCGAGGCGGCCTGGCAGGTCCTTGAGAAAGAGGCGGATGGCGCGTTCGCTGCTGGAGAGGCTTTCATCGAGGCGCGGCTTGCGGCGCTCCAACATTTCGGCGAGGGCGATGATGAGTTCGTTGATGAGAATTTTCAAGCGGGCCAGGGCTTCGGGATGGGTGGTGCCGGCGCTGGCGGCCTTGCCGAGCTTGCGGAAACAGCGGGCGATTTCCTCATCCGCGCGCCAGACGGGCTGCTCGTTTTGTCGTAACATCGTCGTCAGCCGCTGGAGGCTGCGCCGGGAGTAAAGCAGCCACGCCGGCCAGGTCCAGGGCTGGTTGGGGCGGCGCACGCCGACATCAATGATCAGCCAGTGAAACCGCGAGGCCGGGATGTTGGGGTTGCCGATGCGATGACGCTGCCAGGGGCGGGTGATGGTCAGTTGACCGGGTTCGAGGAGCACGGAGCGCCCGCCTTCAATGGCAAAGGGCATCTGGCCGGATTCGGCAAAATGCAGTTCGATCCCTTCATTGCGGTGCCAGTCCAGGCCCCAGGCCTGATCCCGCGCGGCGTCCCAATACCCCACCGAACAAATTTCCCGGAGTTCATGCTTGGGGAGGCGCGCACCGGGGTAGGTGCCCCGGGCCAGGGCGGCCAGGCGCACGTCGCCGGCTTCCGCCGCGGCGCGCAGGGGTTCGCACGTGTCCGCGTGAAAAATCTGGCTGGGCGAACGGAAGGTGACCGGGCGTTTCATGAATCGGTTGATTTGTTCAAATTCTGCCAATGATGCGATTGTGAAAGAAATTGTAACCAAGCCGGGTTAAAGTCAATCTGAAGCATATGAAAAGCTTGGCCGGCATCAGCCGGGCCTTGCATCGCCAACGCCGGTCATTAACATACATCATGCCAAAACAACCAGATGCTCCCCGGTCGGCCGGGTTACAGAATCGCCGGCATTTTTTGAAGGCGGCCGCCGCCGCGCTGGTGTTGCCCGCCATTTTGCCGGGCTGCGCCTGGCAGCGCACGCGCCGCCCCGCCGCCTCCAACCGCATCACCCTCGGCGTCATCGGCTGGGGCATGATGGGGCCGGGCAACACGCGGTCGTTTTTGGCGGAGAATGACTGCCAGGTGGTCGCCGCGTGCGATCTGGATAAAAATCATTTGCAGGGCGCCTTGGATACCATCAACGGACATTACCAGAATCAGGATTGCCGGGGTTACCATGACTATCGCGAGCTCCTGGCCCGCGAGGATATTGATGCGGTGATGATCGCCGTTCCAGACCATTGGCACGCTTTGGTGGCCACGGAAGCCGCGCGGCAGAAGAAGGATATTTACGGGGAAAAACCGCTGGCCCGCACCATCGTGGAGCAGCAGGCCATTGTCCGGGCCGTGAAGAAGAATGGGATCATCTGGCAAACCGGTTCCTGGCAGCGTTCGCAGGCCAGCTTTCGCAAGGCGGCGGAAATTGTCCGCAACGGTCTGATTGGCCAGGTGACGCGGGTGGAGGTCGGCCTGCCCAGCGGCCATAATGATTTTGCGCACACCGCTGAGTTCATGTCGGTCACCGAGCCGCCGCCGGAGCTGGATTATGACCGGTGGATCGGACCTTCGAAGATGGAGCCTTACATTCAAGGCCGCGTGCACATGAACTGGCGCTGGAATTACAACACCGGCGGCGGGCAGTTGCTGGACTGGATCGGCCATCATGGCGACATCGCCCACTGGGGTCTCGGCTTTGACAACTCCGGCCCGAGCGAAGTGGAAGCCCACGGGGAGTTTCCGCCGAGTGATGCCGTATGGAACACCGCCACCAAGTATCGCATTGAATTGAAGTACCCGCAGAACATTGCGATGACCATTGCCGGCGGCCACGACGACATCCGCATGGGCGCGAAGTGGATTGGCACGGAGGGCTGGGTCTGGGTGGATCGCAGTGGCTTTGACGCTTCCCATCCCGAATGGAAAAAGGGCAAGTCGCTGCCAGAAGCCCTGCGCAAGGTGAAGCTCTACGAATCCAAAGGCCATCAACGGAACTTTCTCGACTGCGTCAAAACGCGCCAGCCGACGGTCACGCCGGTCGAAACGGCGCATCATTCCTCGATTCCCGGCCACCTCGGGCTCATCTCGATGCTGGTCGGCCGCAAGCTGCACTGGGATGTCAAACATGAGAAAATCCTGAATGACCGCGCGGCCAGCGAACTGCTTTCCCGGCCGTACCGCGCGCCGTGGCACCTGGCCTGACCGGTGGGCGTGAGCGGGTGCACAAATATGCGATTGGGGTTTATTTCCTTGCGAGTATTTTTGAGCATTGACAGCAAAGATGTAGCGGTGGGCGGCGAGGATTTTTGCCCTTGGGCGAGGCTTCGGCGAAGGCGCAGGTTCACCGGACCCTGTAACTGAGCCGAAACGAAGCCCAAGGGCAAAAAGACCGCCGTCGCTCAGATGTCAACCCGGCGCTACAGCTTTGCTGGAAATGCTCTAGCTGGTGAAAATCCGGCCGGCCCCGGGGCTGGTGCGGCCAGCGATTGGACCGAAACCGACTATTTAAAATGAACGACACGACTGATACAAAAACAACTGGTTCCGCCGCCTGCGGTTGCAACTGCGACTACAGCCTGGCGTTTTTGCTGCTGCGCGGCTGGCTGGCCGTGCGGGCGATCGCCACCGGCATCGAAAAATTCAGCGCGGTGCAAACCGTCCAAAAGCCGCTGATTGATGCCACCACCGGGATGGAAGATCCCAGCGGCGCGATGATTGACGTGAAGATGAAGTATTACGCGCTGACGAATTATTCCGGCATTCCGGCCTCGCTCAAGGACAAGTTTGCGAACGAGCCGCTGCTGCCGAAGTTTGCCCTGGCCGCCTTCAACAATCTCCTCGGACCCGCCCTCATCATCACCGGGGTGATGCTGCTGGTGGGCCTCGGCACGCGGCTGTCCCTGTTCGTGCAGGGCCTGATTTACATCGCGCTGACGGTGGGGCTGATCCTGCTGAAGCAGGACGACGGCATTTCCTGGCTCGGCATCCATGTGGCGCTGGTGGCCATGGCGTTGATGCTGGTCAAACACAACAAATTTGCGCTTCTCAAAAAATGGTAACGCCACTTCTCAACCGCCGGGAATTCATCAGCACCACCGCCGCCGCCGGCGCGGGGTTGATGCTGGCCTCCGGCGCCAAAGTGTTGGGGCAGGGCACCTCCGCCAACTCCAAACTGAACATCGCGCTGATCGGCTTTGGCGCGCAGGGACGGGTGTTGCTGGAATCCTTGTTGAAGATCGACGGCATCAAGTTGGTGGCCATTGTGGATTGCTGGGAATATGCCCGCACCTACGGCGAGCGTTACCTGAAAAAAATGGGCGTGGAAGTCCGCGCCTATGAGAATTACGAGGATTTGCTGGCGAAGGAAAAAGATTTGCAGGCGGTGGTCGTGGCCACGCCGGATTTCTGGCATGCGCCCGTGACCAACGCCTGTCTCAAGGCGGGCCTGCATGTTTATTGCGAGAAGATGATGAGCAACACCATCGATGGTGCGCGCTCGATGGTCAAGACCATGAAGGAAACCGGCAAGCTGCTGCAAATCGGGCACCAGCGCCGCAGCAATCCCCGCTACATTTTTGCGCTCAACCGGCTGATTCGCGAGGCGAAGATCTGCGGCCGGCTCACCGCCGCGCAGGCCCAATGGAACCGCACGGTCACGGAAGATTTTGGCTGGCCCAAAAAATCCGCCATGACGACGGAACAATTGGCCAAATACGGTTTCGCCGACATGCACCAGTTCCGCAACTGGCGCTGGTTCAAAAATCTGGGCGGCGGCCCGCTGTCCGATTTGGGCGCGCACCAGATTGACATCTTTAACTGGTGGTTTGGCTGTTCGCCGCGCGCGGTGCTGGCCAGCGGCGGCTTGGATTACTACAAGAACCACGAGTGGTATGACAACGTGATGGTCATTTACGAATATCAGTTGCCCGAGGGCGTGGTGCGCGCGTTTTACCAGGTCCAGACCACGACGAGCGCCGGCGGCGGATATTTTGAATATTTCATGGGCGACGAAGGTTCGCTCAAGATGTCGGAGAATCCCAAGCTGACTTCCATTTACAAGGAGGCCCGCTCGCCCTCGTGGGATGAACTGGTGGCCAAGAATTATCTCCGCGCCAAAACCTCGCCGCCCGCAGCGGCGGATGCCGTCAAGGTTGACGTGCGGGAAACCGCCCAGCTGGCGGAATTCGAGATTCCCGTTTCCTTCAGCAAGGCGATCCATCAGCCGCATCTGGAAAACTTTTTCAACGCCGTCCGGGGCAAGGGCAAGTTGAACTGCCCCGCCGACGAGGCGTTTACCAGCGAATACATCATCCACAAGGCCAACGAGGCCATCGCCGCGCAAAAAACCATTGCGATCACGGCCGAAGAAACCGTAGCTTAAGCCATACTGTTATGAATAAATTCCTCTGCCATTCCCTGAGTCTGGTCCTGCTGTCCGCCAGCGTCGCGCTGGCCGAAGACAAGGTGCCGCTGAAAACGGAGCTGCCCAAGCCGCTGTTTGTCGGCACGCCGGTGCCGCTCAAAGTGCCCAACCTGGAGCCGGCGCAAAAAGGCAAGCGCCCGGATTTCCTGGTGCCGGCCGGCACGGTCAATCTCGCCAAGGGCAAGAAAGTCACCGCGAGTGACAATGAACCGGTCATCGGCACGCTGGACCTGGTCACCGATGGCGACAAGGAAGGCGACGAAGGTTCCTGGGTGGAACTCGGACCCGGCAAACAATGGGTGCAGATTGATCTCGAAAAGGAAGCGGACATCTCCGCCGTGCTCGTCTGGCATTTTCATTCGCAGGCCCGCGTTTACTTTGACGTGGTGGTGCAGGTTTCCAACGACCCGACGTTTGCCAAGGACGTGACCACCATTTTTGACAACACCACGGGCGCCGGGAAGGATCTGGCCTATGTGGAAACCTACGAAGGCAAGTTGATTGACGCCAAGGGCGTGAAAGGCCGTTACGTCCGCCTTTCCAGCAAGGGCAATACGACCAACAAGCTGAACCACTACATCGAGGTGGAAGTGTTCGGCAAGCCCGCCGCCTGAGTTTTTTCGCCCCGGCTCCGCCAACCCGGCGGGGCCGTGGCTTTTGCCTCTGCCCAAAAACAAGCCATCCATAACCGTCATCCGCTGGGCGATATTTTCAATCATCGCCCTGTTTGCGTTTGCTGTGCGCGTGCCGCAGCTCGGCGAACGGCCGATGCATACGGATGAAGCGGTTAACGCCTACATTACCGGCGAGCTGCTGGCGGGCGGCAGCTTTCACTACAGTCCCCAAGATGGCCACGGCCCGGCGCTCTTTGCCTTGGCCGAGCCGGTCACCCGGTTGCTGGGAGCCAAAAATTTCTCGGAACTGACGGAAACGGAGCTGCGTTTTACGCCGGTGCTCATCGGGAGCGCGGCCGTGCTGCTGTTTGGGACCGGGGTGGAACTGTTTGGCTTCACCGCCTGTTTGATTGCCGCCCTGTTGTTCGCCTTTGCGCCGCTGTCGGTTTATTACAGCCGCTATTTCATCCATGAAACGTTGTTTGTCGCGGCGACCTTCGGCTTGATGGTGTCGGGCGGGCGCACGTTGAAATCATGCTCGCTCTGGTCCGCCGCGCTGGCGGGGCTTTGCGCGGCCCTGATGCTCGCCTGCAAGGAGACGGCGGTCATCCATTTCTTCGCGCTGGCGGTGGTGGCGGCAGGCTATTGGTGGTGGCACGGGCGGACGGTTCGCGCGGGCTGGCTTAAAGCGGGGGGGATCGCGCTCGTCGTTTTTGTGGTCACTACGGTCTTGCTGTTCTCCTGGTTTGGCCAGCATTGGTCGGGGCTCAGCGATTTATTCCGCGCCGTCCCGCGCTTTGCCGCCCGCGCGGGAGGCGAAGGCCATGCCAAACCCTTCAGCTACTACTTCGGGCTGCTCGATCCGATGTTCATCTGGTCCATTCTGGCGGCGGCGGGGATTTATGCGGCCATTTTTGATGCCGTCACCGGCGTGCGCAAAGCGGGCGTGCTGCTGGCGATTTACGGGACGGTGGTCTTTTTGATTTATTCCTTCATTCCCTATAAAACGCCCTGGCTGGCGCTCAACCTTTGGCTGCCGCTGGCGTTGCTCTGCGGTTTCGGCACCACCGCCCTCTGGGAGCAGATGAAAACGCCGGCGTGGCGCTGGGGCGCGGTCGTGGCGGGCGGGTTGCTGCTGATGACGCTGGCGACGCAGACCCAGACGTTGGTTTTTGACAAGCCCGTGGATGAACGAAATCCCTACGCCTACGCGCACACGGGCGAGGATCTGCTGCGGCTGCCGGTCCGGCTGGAGGAACTGGCCGGGAAAATTCCGAACCCGCGCATCGCGGTGGTCGCCGCCGATGCGTGGCCGCTGCCGTGGTATTTGCGGAAATTTTCGCAGGCGGGCTTCTGGCAGCCGGGGCAGGCGCCCGGCGCAGCGGATTTCTTCGTCACCACGACGGATGTGCCCGATGATTTGACGGAACGGTTGAAAGGATTTCGCCCGGAATTTTTCGGCGTCCGGCCGAATGTGTTGCTGATTTTATGGGTGCCAAGCTCGGCCTATCCGGCGACGGAGACGTCGCCGCCACCCGCTGCCACCCGCATGCCATGACGGCGCCGGTCATCCACAATTTCAATCATCACGCGATGGCGACGCACTTTCAGGTGCGGATTGCAAATGAGGAAAAGACTTACGCCGCGCAGACCGCCCAGGAGGCGTTTGTCTTGCTGGATCAATTGGAAACGCACTTGAGCCGCTTTCGCGCGAACAGCGACATTGTCCAGCTCGCGCAGCTTGCCCCCGGTGAACAATTGCGCGTCAGCGAACCGGTGCTGGCCTGTCTGGCCCTCGCCAGGGAGATGGCTGCGGCGACGGGCGGGGCGTTTTCCGCCACCGCGGCGGCGCTGCAATCACAGCCCGTGCAGCCGGCCTGGACGGTGGTGGCAAGTGAGTTCGCCATCCGCTGCGACAGCGGCAGGCTGGAGTTTGATCTGGGAGCCATCGGCAAAGGGTTTGCGCTGGACCGCATGGCGGAGTTGCTCCGCGAATGGGAGTGCCCGGCGTTCATGCTGGTGGCCGGCGGCAGCAGCGTGCTGGCCGGCGACGCGCCGCTGGAGACGCCGGGCTGGTCCTGCGGCCTGGGCGACGACGGTTCCCTCAAGCGGTACTGGCTGAAAAATGTTTCAGTGAGCGGCTCGGGGCTGGCGGTCAAAGGCCGGCACATCTTTGATCCGCGCACCGGTTTGCCGAGCGCGCTGCGCAATCGCGTCTGGGCGCTGGCGGATTCGGCCGCGGAATCGGATGCGCTGTCGACCGCTGCGATGATTTTGCCGGAACCGGAAATTGACGGGCTGCTGAGCCGGCGGGAGGACTGGCTGGTGTTTCTGCGGGAAAATGAAAACTGGCGGCAGTTGGGCCTACGTCCCAGTCCGCCGCCAGCTTGAAAACTTCCGGAACTTATTCTGGTTTGGCGGTGAGCCGCACCGGTTGGTAGCCGCCCCGGGATTTGAACCACGCCAGCAGCACCAGGTAACCGGCGAGCATAAATGCGGGGAAAAACGCCATTTTGCCGAGCGCGCTGAACTGGCCGGTGGTGGTGGCGGTGGTGATTTCCGTCCGGGCCTGCTCATCGGTCACGGCGGCGCTCTTCACGGGGTCAATGGCCTGGTATTTGCCGAGCAGATAATTCTTCTCCACGGTCACGGTCTGGTAAATGGCCGGGTTGCTGGACTGCAATTTGTGGGTGGCGGAGGTTTCCTGCAAATAGCCGATGAACGGGAAACCGAGAATGCCGACGGCCAGCATGCCGATGCCGCCCATCGCGTTCAAGGTGAGCGCGCCGCCTTTGGGACACTGCTCGGAGGTCAGGCCGAGCATGGTCGGCCAGAAGAAGGTTTTGCCGACGGCGTAGAAGGTGGCGGCGGCAAAAATGACGGGCATGGTGGCGCCGTTGGTTTGGGAAAGCGCGGTGAGGCCGAGCGCGGCGATGGTCGCGCAGGTGGCGAGCAGGCCGAGCGGCGAAAGCTTGTGAATGAGCGGCCCGGCGGAGAAGCGCAGCACCATGACGATGGCCGAGGTGTAGACCAGCACCCAGGCGGCATTGTGCCCGGCGGCTTTCATGGGCGCTTCCATCAGCGAACTGATCCAGCCGTCGGTGCCGAGTTCCGCCGTGGCGAGCGGCATCATGATGATGATGAGCACCGCGAGGATGAACCGGCCAAAGGACCGGGTGATGACGGCAAAGGCCACGACGACCGCGCCGGTGAGCGCCCAGACCACGCCGGAATTCCAGCCGAAGACCTGGCCGAGTTGCGCAAAGACGAGTCCGAAGCCGACGAGCGCGCCAAATGCGCCCAGCTCCTTGAGCATGGTCAGATAGCTGACGCCGGCCTGTTCGCGCTCGCTTTTGGGGAATTGCCGGCCAATGAGAATGATGAAGAAAATGACGGCCGGCACGAGAATCAGCCCGAGCGTGATGCGCCAGTCGGGATTTTGGGCCAGTGCGATGGTGCAGAGTCCGCCCATGACGAGGCCGGCCGGCCAGCCCGCGTGCAGCCGGTTGAGCCATTTGGTTTTGTCGGTGTTGAACATCGTGGCGACGATCGGATTGACGTAGGCCTCGACGGTGCCGTTGCCCAGACCCAGAATGATGCTGCCCCAATAAAGCAGTTGGTAGCCGCGCTTCTGCCCGGCGATGAGGGCCTCGCCGCTCAGGCCGTGGATGGAATTGTAGGCGGCAAACGCGAGTCCGGCGTAGGCGAGGTAGCTGAGGAAGGAATAAACCATCGCGGTTTTGTAGCCAATGCGATCAATAAACAGGCTGAACAGGATGATGCTGACGCCGAAGGGCCAGATCCCGGCCCCCTGCAATTCGCCCACCGCGACCTTGTCGAGGCCGAAGTCCGTGACGAACTGTCCGCCGCACAAAATCATGCGGCTGATGAACGCGTAGCTGGTGGTGATGAGGGCGATAAAACAGCCCCAAAATAGGATTTTGTCGTGACGGTTGTTCATGGGAATGGTGAACGCCCATGCTCCCGGCTGGCGCAAAAGTGTCAATGCAAATTCTTGATTTTGCGCGTTTTTTGGAGCAACTGAACCCA
>Ga0302322_100001257_pt1 | contig 20573 bp, 21 predicted proteins | sample Fen_T0_2_FD_203757 | JGI IMG/M metagenome (GOLD analysis project Ga0302322, IMG submission 203757) | Peat permafrost microbial communities from Stordalen Mire near Abisko, Sweden - Fen_T0_2 | ecosystem: Environmental > Terrestrial > Soil > Wetlands > Permafrost | place: Sweden: Abisko...
CAACTGCCGCCATAACGGAAACCATTCGGTGATTTCGCCGGTGGCCTCCAAGGGCGGCAACGTGAGGCGCTGAAACCCTTTTTCGCAATGAACCAGCACGCACTCGTGGTCGCGAAGATTGCGAAGCTTGTGCGGCTTGATTTTGTGTTCCTCTGTTTCGTTGTAATTCACGTTGCGTTTGCCGGCGCTGTAACCCCATGAGCGTTTTACGACGCGCTTCTTGCCGATGAAATCGGCGGCTTGAACGGCATCAGCTTCGTCGGCGGAGCGGAAAATCATCCGATTACGGAGATTCAAGGTTAGGACTTTTGATTTGTCGTTGCCGAGCGGTGGAATCAGCGAAGTTGTGCTTTGCGCGGCGGCGACAACCCAGACAAAAACATGAGCACAAAATCACCAGAATGTTGGGCGAATGACGCGCAAGCGCGCGGTGTTCGCGTTGAAATCTCGGCAGATCATTCGATGCTTCTGCCCCATGACGAATTTGTTTTCGCCGAACTCAAACGCGAAGGTGCGGACCATGCTCTGCGGCTGGTTTTCGTAACGCACGAAGTCTTGGTGACCGGCCAGGCATTGCGCCGCATCGAGACGGCGATGCAACGGATGGAATTGTCCCTCCTGACAAAGTTGCCGAGCAGCCAGCGCGCTTTGATTACGGATGGTCAGCCGGTGATTCTTGAAATCGCCGTAACTGAAGTCGAGTCACAACCGAATCGGGTCGAGAATAAGAGCTGATAGTTTATCGGATTGAGCGGAGCAAACTTTTACCGATTCGCGGGCGTCGCCTTTTTGTAGTTCTGTCTTCTCTTTTATGACGGAAGGTCTTTACCTGTCGTGGTAACGGTGAGTTTGCCGTGCTTCACGCCTTTGGCGGCGATGAGTTCGTCGGCGATCTTGCGGATGACGCTGGCCTTGCCACGCACGATCAAAACTTCCAAGCAGTTGTGATGGTCAAGATGGACGTGGACGGTGGAGAGAATCGCGTCGTGGTGGTCGTGTTGGATGTCGGTGAGGCTCGCCTGCAAATGCGGCTTGTGGTGGTCATAGACGAGCGTGATAGTGCCGGCAATTTCTCCGGTGTCAGACTTCTGGCGGTGCTCGATAAGCTGGGCGCGGATCATGTCGGCAATGGCAAGCGAGCGGTTGTCGTAGCCTTTTTCGCCGGTCATCTCATCCAGTTGATCAAGCAGCGCGGGCGGCAGGGAAACGCTAAAGCGTGTGGCGGTATCTTTTTTCATGCGAAATTCCTCCTCATCGTAAACCGATTGTCTCGGCTGTCAAATTCCGCCGGTTCAATAAAATCCCAACTTGAGAAGACAATCGTTGTCCCCAATCAGAGGATGATCGCGTCCTTGCGAGCCATTTTCGCCGCTGGATTGAAGGTGTATTGAAAATCCGGCAGCAACGGCCACTACTGAGGTTCGGAACGAAGTTTTTGTATATCGCGAAGAATCCAACCAGGCGCAAGCAAGGCAAGGCCGTCGTAATATCCGCGCACCATGCCGTGACGGTCCACCAGTGCGATCTTGCTGCTGTGAATGAAACCCGTGCTGACCGTGTTGTCCGGTTCACCGGCGGAGAGAAGAAAACCACTTTGAACGAGCGGATAGATATTCGTCTTTTCGCCGGTCAGGAACAGCCAGCGGTTGGTGGAAGCATTCAATTGTGTGGCGTAGCGAGTCAGTGCTTCGGGCGTGTCGGACTTCGGGTCAACGGTGATGGACACTAACATGACATCGGCCATGCCGGAGGTAAGCCGCTGAACTTCGCTCATGCGTCGGCTCACCACCAGACATTCCGCCGAACAACTGCCGAAGAAAAAGTCCGCCACGACAATTTTCCCCGCAATGTCCACGTCGCTAACCACCCGACCGCTGCGCTCGATCAATTGAAACCCACCGACGTGGGAGAATTGCGGCAACGGTGCGCGGCGACTGTTCTCCGCCTTGATCCAGAAAACCACAACGACTCCGGCCACGCCAATAAGCGTGGCAGCAATTAGCGCTGGCACGAGATGGTTTCCAGCGGATTTCATGGTTTGGTTTCCATCGCGTGTTTCATTTCGGCGACGACTTCGGCGGGTTGCCATTCATTGTCGGTGAATACTTTCTGCACGCGCCCGGCGGCATCCACGACCACGGTGCGGAGGTTGTGGCTGATTGACCCGCCTTCGCGCATAAACATCAACCCGAACGCGCCGGAGAGTTGGCGGATGACCGCCGGATCAGCCGTGGCGAAATTCCAATGGTTCGTATCGGCCTGATAAAAGTTCGCCTGCGCGGCGAGCTGCGACGGCGTGTCGAATTGCGGGTCGAACGAGATGGAAAGCAACTGCCAGTTCGTGTGTGCAGTGTCGGTTTGCAACGCCTTTTGCACGGCGGCGAGGTTGCTGTTCATGCGCGGGCAATACGTTGGCAAGGGACAGCGCGTGAAGAAGAACGTGAACGCCAGTGCGCGGCCTTTGAAGTCACTTGTGCGGACGGGCAACCCGGATTGATTGGTCAAAATGCAGTCCGGCATGAGCGCACCCGGCTCAAGCTCCTGCGTGATGTTCAACGGCGGCGGCAGCGCGGGTTTTGGTGTCGGCGTGCGCTCGCCGGTTTTCTTGATCTCATCAATCCAATCTTCCGTATCGGTGACAGACAGCCGGAAGGTGATTTCATCGCCAGGTTTGAGCGGCTTCAACTCGGCGGGATTTTTCACGTTGAACGGCATCGTCATCGCGTCCATGTAGCCGGGAATCGTCTCGTGCTTGATGACGGCCTTGCGCCCGTCGGCGCGCGATTCCTTGAACACACCTTTGACGGCGTAATGTGTGACGTTGGTGTTTGTTTGGGCGAAGGCAGCTACGGCAAGGAATAGCGCGGCCAGCGTGAGAAATGTTTTTGATGGCTGAATTTTCATGGCGGTGTTTCGTTTATTGGCCTGCGTCAGCGGTTTGATTTCGCCAGTGCGTGCTGGATGGCTTCCTTGAATTTTTCCACGAGGGGCGCGTGCATCATGTTGAGCATGTTCACGACAGTCGGGTCAGCGGTTTTGGGATTGCCGCCGCCGGGGAATGTTGGATGCGGGTCGTATTCGCCGAGGAGTTGGATGCCCTTCGCATAGAAATCCCCGCGATAACGGCGGACGAGTTCAAAGCCCAAATCCAGACCGGCGCTCACACCGGCGGCAGTCACGCGGTCTGTGCCATCGAAAACAACGCGCTCACTGACCGGCGTTGCGCCAACATCTTTCAACACTTCAAGCATCTGCCAGTGGCTTGTGGCGCGGCGACCTTTCAGCAAACCCGCAGCACCCAGCACAAGCGATCCGGTGCAAACACTGCCGACGAGTTTGGTTTTGGCGGCGCGGCTTTGAAGAAATTTGATGGTCTCTTTGTCCTCGATGGCGGCAAGCGTGCCTGTCAGACCGCCGGGCACAAGCAGCAAGTCCAAATCTTCCGGGCAATCGGCAAAGGTGAGTTGCGGTTTGACGCAGAAGCCGCCTTTGCTCGCGCCTTCGCAGGGAACGAGGTCAAGCGTCTTGGCGACAAAGCGAACCGTTGCGCCCATCATGCCAGCAAGTGCGTAATGTGGGCCGAGTGCGTCGAGAGCGGTGAATTCGGGATAGACCAGAATCGCAATCTGTTCGCTGCCCATGCGTAATTGTTCCTGAATCTGGCCATGCAAGGATTTTGGTTCAGTGGAATTAGTTTCGGCGGCGGAAACAAGTTGCGGCGCGATTGCGCCAGCGGCGGAAGCGAGCGCGAGCAATCGGAGAGCGTCGCGACGGGAGATGTTTTGTTGGTTCATAATTTTGTTTGGATTCAATAGTAGTAGTTGCCGAGGATGTGTTTGATGCGGAGGTCGGAACTGTTTGCGCCGGAGAGGTCGAGACGGTTGCCGCTCGTCCATTCCACCGAGCCATCCGACCATGCGCGGTTGATGCCTTCGAGTTCTTCGGCGTGAAAACGAAAGTCGGGATACTTGACCTGTTTGCGCGAATGGAACAATTCAAAGCGTCGCGGGTCGGCGGTGATGAACTCATCTAAAATGTCCGCCCACAAAACACCGCGCCGCGTATTTTTGTAATTGGCGGCCTGTCCGGGATTGACCAGTGTGGCAAAGCCCATCGTGAGCATCGCGGATTTTTCAATGCCACCGACATAAACGTAGCCGGTGTAAAGTCCACCGCCGACCGTTACCCCCTCGGCGTAGCCGGACTCCGCTGCAATTGGGCAATTAAACCACTTCGGTTGCTCGGCGCGTTTTGGCCAGGTGGAGGCCAAGCCCGGCGGCACGGTCATGCCGATGGTCTGCGCCATCTGCGTGAGGCGCGCGACGGAAATGCTGCTGGGAACATAATCGCTCGGCGCTGGCAACTGCCCGTTGTCATTACAATAAATCGTGTCGGCCAGCGTCATCTGCCGGAGATTATTCAGGCAAACCGTGCGCTTGGCGCGTTGCTTCGCTTTTGTCAACGCGGGAAGCAGCAACGCCGCCAAAATCGCGATGACGGCAATGACCACGAGCAATTCAATCAGCGTAAAACCGCACGGACTGCCGCCGTTGTTCACAACGGCAGTCCGGCGTTGAGTTGTATTTTGATGCTGCAATCTCACGGCTGTTGTAACCGGAAGAACCGCGCAGGTTCACCGGCGGACACCGGAATTGAATTGGTTGTCTTGCCGTCACCACTGAATGTTCCCGGAGCACTGACATCCCACGCGGCAACGGGCAGCGCGAGGTTGGTGGTGGACAGCACCGAATAGCCGCTGCCAGCCAGACCATTCGTGCCTTGCAACGTTGCATTGCTGCCACTCACCACCAAGCTGTTGATGACTGGCGTGCTGAATGGCACGGTGTAGCCGGTGAAGGTGAACGTGCCGACATTTGCCAGCGTGTCAGCGGGGGTGGCGAAAAGGAAATTCGCCAGTTCAAACGAAACGCCGAGATTGCCGGAGATGGTGAAGTAATTGTTCGTCTCCACCACACTCACGTTGATGAGGTCGAATGCGGCTGCCGACGGCGGTATGTTGCCGAGCAGATACCAACCCGAACCGCCAAGTGCGATGCGCGAACTGTCGTATTGCAAGGTGTAATCACCGAACAAAAGATTTCCCGCGAATCCGCCAAGCACGGCGAATCGTGCCACGCCGCCCAGTCCGATGCTGCCGGTGTGATTTGTCAAATCGCCGCGCGGATATTGGAACGTCGTCGGTTGCGTGTAGCGTGTCGGCAAGTTCGTCACCGTCGCGCCGTTCATCGCATAGATTTCGTTCGTGTAGGAATATCCAGTTTGATTTGTGTTCAAGAGCTGGCTTTGCGTGAGCGCGTTGGCCTGCGCTTGATTGAAGAATGCCGAGAGCGTCAGCACCGGCGGTGCGGCAAAACCAGACGCAAGCGATTCCCATGCACTTTGGTTGTAATTGATGACCGCTTTACCGTTCAACACCGTCGCGACCGTTTGCCCACTGAAACTGAAATCGCCCACAACCGCACCGGCATCGCCCGGAGTGTTGTAGAGGAAGTAAGCGACTTCAAACGTCACCGCCAGATTGCCCGCGATGGTGAGCGTGTTGTTCGTCTCGGTTACAGTGACGTTCACCAAATCAAACAGCGCAGCGGCAGGCGGGATATTGCCTTTCAGATACCAGCCAGAACCACCGAGAGCGATGCGTGAACTGTCATATTGCAGCGTGTAATCGCCGTAGAGCAGGCTGCCGCCAAAACCACCGAACACATCAAACCGTGCGATGCCACCGAGTCCGATGCTGCCGGTATGTTGCGTGAGATGTCCCGGCGTGAACGCGAACGTCGTCGGTTGCGTCGTGCGACCAGTGAGGTTTGTCACCGTCGCGCCATTCATGGCATAGACTTGATTCGTGTAAGACGGCGTCCCCGGAACATTTGTCAGCACTTGCGCCGCTGTGAGCGTATTGACCTGCGCTTGATCCATGAACGCCGCGAGCGTCAGCACCGGCGGCGAGCCGTAGCCGGAAGCCAAAGAATTCCAAGCTGACTGATAGAGGTTTATTGTAGCTGAACCATTCAAAAGCGCATCTGCGCGAACAATAGGAACTGCCGCGAGAGCCGCCAAACCGACTGCAAACAAAAGAGATTTTTTCATTTTCAAAATACATAAGATTATGAGGACACGACAATGCGTCCTCGGATTAAATGGAAATGGAAAAGGCCCGCGTCAAACGACGCAGACTTGAGAAACGACAGAATGAATCAGGCGGGGAAGTTTCGCGGCGGCGGGAGCGGTGGTTTAGAGAAAACCAACTCGGCGGGAAAATTTTCAGTCGCAACCAGGTTGAAACTCACCGGGGCGAACAGCCGGAAATTTCGAGCCATCGGCGGATATTCAAGTTTGGTCTTGTTTAGATTAAGGTCTGATTTCTTTTCAGATTTCTTCCCAGCAGCAATTGTTTTGCACAAGCAGCAAGGGTGTTGCCCGTCGAAGGTATTGGAGATTGCCGTGGAGAAATTCTCGCAACTCAAATTGGCCGCAAGCATCGTCGTCCACGCCACGGATTGCAGCAATGCCCAATGCAGGCCCAATGAAAGGACCAGCACCAGCACTGAGACAAATTTGACCGCAGAACGCACTCCAGTGAGGTTAGTTAAACAGCATGGAATGGCAAAGGAGATTCGCCGATGACACCAAGAGCGAAGCAATTACGAGAGTATGTTAATCCATATTTGTCATTCACCAACGCGAGGATTTCGCCCCGGTGGTTTGAGATTGATCCGCCCTCCCCGCCACCAACCAAAAGCCATCAATGCGAGTGAAATGAGTCCCGCTGACAACGAAAGCAATGACGAGTTTTTGCCGTTGGCGCGTGCCGGTGTATCGGCGCGCGGCTTTTCCTCCAGCACGCGACCGCGCACGACGGGCGTGGATTTGGCCGCCGGAGTTGCCGCCGCGCTGACTGGTGGCGTCCCGCCCGGCGCCGGGCCAAGCTGCGCTTCGGCGCGTTTGGCGACGGCTTCGTTTTCCGCCGCGACGGCAGGGACGAGTTCGGTTTGCGCCTGCTTCAAGCGGGCGACGGTTTCCGGCGACGCTTTCCAATATCCTTTTTCAATGACCGTCAGCATCCGATCAACCATCGCCTTGTAGGCGGCAAGGTTTTCGGCGGCTTTGAATTTCTCGCGGATGCCGAGCGCGTGGCGGTCCTGCACATACGTTTCAAACATCTCCTGCCACTTCGCATCGCCCACGGCATCGGGCACGGTGACTTGCCAGCCCCATAGATTGTCGGTCACCTGCCGGATCATCCGCGCGCCCGCGTAGCCTTCCTTGAGCATGGCCTCAATCCATTTTGGATTCAGATAACGTGCCCGCATTTCGCGGCCCATGTAACGCTCCAGCGTCATGGTTTCACCGGCCTGGGGATTGCTCAAATCGGTGACGAGGGTTTCCGCCGCCTTGCCGTTGACCTTGCGCACAGCCATCGCCGTGCCGCCGAGGTATTGGTAAAAATCGTCGCTGTCAATCGCGCCATAAATATTCGAGGAACGGCTATGGATGACGCCTTTCGCCCCCTTTAACGCCAGTTGCAACAGCGTCGGCGAAAGGTCGCGGTTCGTGCCCGATGCCGCGCGCGTGCCCCAAAATCCCTGCCCGAACAAATGGCTCATGCGATTGAAATACACGCCGGCGACGTCATGCTGTTCGTTCCAAGTGTCGGGATGATGAATGGCATGATCCAGGCCCGTGCCATACGCGCCGGACGGCACGCTGAAAATCCGCACGGTGGCGAACCGCTCGGCTTCATCGGGCGCAACCCCCTGGGCTTCGAGTGCGGCCCGCGCGGCGGCGATATTGTGCAACAGTGGATTGTCCGCACTGGTGTCGGTCTTCACCACGTTCACGGCCTGATCGAGCAACAACATCAGATTCGGAAACAGGTCGCGATACAGGCCGGACGGAATCACGGTGACATCCACTCGCGGTCGGCCTAGTTCCGTTGACGGAATCAACTCCAAGCCTTGCACACGACCGCGCGCGTCCCACTTCGGGCGCACCCCCATGAGGGCGAGAATTTGCGCCTCCATCACGCCTTCATGCCGGCTCGTCTCCGTGCCCCAAAGATTGAAAACCAAGCGGTCGGGAAACTGCCCGTCGTGCCGCTTGCGATACGAAGCGATGATGTCAGTTGCCAGCCGTGAACCGGCGGCAAAGGTCGCGGTCGTGGGCAAGCGTGACGGGTCAAAGCCATAAAAATCTTTTCCCGTCGGCAGCGAATCAGGGTTGCGAACCGGATCGTTGCCCGGCCCGGCGGCGATGTAGCGTCCCGCCAGTCCGGCGGAAAGCGCGTCGAGTTCGGCATGGGCGGAAGCCTCGATACGCGCCATCAACTCCGCTTTGCGCTGCGCGTGTTCTTCCGGCGAAAGATTCGGTTCCAACGAAAGAATGGCCTCGGCGGTGGCGGCGCGTTTCGCTTCGTCGGGCGCAACGCCAAACGTGTGCATTCCAAACGGCGTCAGGCGGTCGCCAACTTTCTCAAGGTAATGGTCAAGGTCTTCAAGTTGGTCGGCGTTCAAGAGCGCATTCGTGGCGAGCGTGATGCCAACGTCTTTGAATAACCCGATTTTTTCGCAGTTGCGCGCGAGTTCCCGGAGAATGTCGTCACTGGCGACCGCGCCTTTTTCGCGGGCGGCGTGGTAGTCGTTAATGAGGCTGGAAACCTCGCGCAATTCGGGATTGAGCGTGGCGCGATCCAACGACGGCGGCAGATGCGTGATGATGGTCGCCATCGCGCGGCGCTTCGCCTGCAAGCCTTCGCCGATGTCGTCCACGATGAACGGATACAACTGTGGCACGGCTCCGACGATGACTTCGCCGGTGTCGGCGGCGGTGAAGCCGACTTCCTTGCCCGGCAGCCATTCATGCGTGGCGTGCGCGCCGACGTGAACCATCGCGTCTGCCTGAAAGCTTTTTTGCAGCCAGAGATAAAACGCCAGATACTCGTGATGCGGCGGCAGCTTGACGTTGTGATACGCGGCCTCCAAGTCCTGATCCCAGCCGCGCGTCGGCTGCGCGGCGAACAGCAGATTGCCCCAGCGCTGCGCCGGAAAGACGAAGAACGGTTTTCCGGTGTCGTCGCGCCAGACCATGATATGGCTTTGCTCTGGTTCCCCCCACTTGAAGAGGACGGGGTAACGCAGTTCGTCGGGCAATTGATTGAACCATTTTCGGTATTCGGAAACGGCCAGCAGTTGGCAGCGGCCCGAACGCGCCAGCTTGTCCAATTCGGCGGCGGCATTTGTTCCCGGCATGGGATTGTTTCCAAAAGTGCGGATGGCGGTAAACAAATCACCGGCATTCGTCGGTGCGCCTTTCGCGGCAAAACCGTCGGCGCGAAGACGGTTAAGAATTTGCAGCAAGGATTCTGGCAGGACATTCAGATACGACGCGCCGATGCTCTCCTTGCCCGGCGGATAGTTGTAGTAAATGATCGCGACACGGCGTTCGTTGGCTGGTTCGTGGCGTAATTTCACCCATGCCTGCACACGGTCGGCAAGCCTTTCGACGCGCTCGGCAATGGGCATGGTCATCACATAAGTTTCGCCGGTGGCAACGTCCACGAGCTTTTCTTTCGAGGCAACAATCGTCGGCGCAATCGCGCCCGCGAGTTCCGCGCTGCCGACTTGCCAGGAGCGTTCGATGAAATCAAGGCCACTGGCGGAGCGTTCCCATTCGGCGCGACTCTGACTGTTCAAGGCAATGGCATTGACGATGGGAACGTCCAGTTGCGCCAGCACCGGCGCGAGCTTGGACGGAACATTACCAATCTTCAACGTCAGCCCAACGATGGCCTCGACGCGGCTGTGGTTGGCGGTGTCGAGAAACAACACCGGCAAAGCGGCGTCGGCCGGATAGCCGAAGCCGAAGAGTGTGTTGAAACCGCGTGCGTCCAAGGCGGCATTGAGGGCGGAAAGCAATTCGGTCTGGCCGGCGGTAGCGGTGTCGCGCGAGAAAAGAATGCCAATCCACGGACGCTCGCGGCGTTCGGGTTTGCCGGCGAGATAGGCGGCGGAATAATCTTCAAACCGTGAAAACGCCCGACGGCTGGCGGGATCGAAGAAACCGATTTCAGGGAAAAGGGATGGCGGCAGGAATTTTAATCCGGGGAAAAGTTTTCGGGCGAGTGAGGCGCGAACCATCTGCACCAGATTCGCCTGACCGCCCGCGTCGAAATACGCGGCGAGCGCGGCATCGCGTTTGAAACCAAGGTCGGCAAATTCCGGGTCAAGCGTTCCACCGACGCCAGCGACGAAACTGCCTCGGTCTCCTGCCGCGCGAATTTCCGGCGCAAGCGCCCGAAGCAACGCGCCGTAGCGGGTGTAGCCGATGATGAGGTCGCTTTCGCGCACAAACTGCCGGTCAGCATCGGACAATTCAATGCGTGGAAAGGAGCGAACGGTCACGTCTTTTAACGCGGCATCACGGCGCAGTTCCGTGATAGCGCCGATGGCGGCGGCGGATGACGCGTCGCCGGTAAGCAACGCGACTTTCACCGGCGCAGCCTGGGCGAGTGCGCCAAGCAGGCATCCGGTGAGAATGAAACATTTGGCGAAGAACTTCACGCCACGCTCATTTCGGTTTTGCCTCGTCGTCCGGCACATAAACCACCTGGCCGTTGGCGAGACGATACGCCGTGCCGAGCCGCGTGCCCTGACCGGAGAGGGTCTTGTCGGTGACTTTCTGCACTTTGATTTGCCCGCCTTGTTTGGTGATGATTTCCATTTCGCCATTCTCGGTCTGCTTGACGAGCGTGACGTTGGCATTTTTGTCGAGCAGCTTGCCGGACGAGAACAAGGCAAACAGCGCAATCAACAGCGCGACGATGAAAGCGACGCTGACATCGAACAGATTGGCGAGGCCGGCGAGCGGGTCTTCGTCCTGTCCGGGGGCTGGCCCGTGGGCGGAAAGACGGTGGCGATGAACAAAGCGCATGGTCATTCCTTTCCTTTCGCCGCACGCAGGACTCGCTCGGCATGAAACGCCAACGCCTGTGAATCCGCGCGCACCCAGCTTTCGCGTGCGGCGGCAATGAGATAAGCCGTCACGCTGATGGTCAAGCCAATGACGGTCGCGGCGAAGGCCGTAACCATGTTGCTGGCGAGCGCGGGCAAATTTCCATCGGCCAAACCTTGCAACGCGTCAGCCATCGGAATCAGCGTGCCCATTAGGCCAAGCGACGGGCCAACGCGCACGGCGAGCCGCAGTCGGCCAAGCGCCCGCCAGCGTTCGCGTTCGGTGTTTTGCAGGATTTCTTCCAAACGCAGGTCAAGTCCTTCGCCCGCTTGCTTGGCGGCAATTTCATCCAGTGCCTGCTGTGCGCGTTCCAAACCGGAACGCCGGCCCGCGCGGCGATCCCACGCTTCGCGCAGAAATGCGCCGACGGAAATCAGAATGGCAGCGAGCAAGCCGAGCAAGCCGAGCAGCACCGGCCAGACGAGGAAGGCGGCAATGTGATGAAACAATTCGCGGAGTTGGTCAACGGCAGTCATGGGATTTTATTTATTGGGCGCGGACGCGGAAGAAGCGGGTGGTGTTGGTGGCGGGCACACTCCACTGCGAAACGGCGTTGCTGCTGATGAAACTCGCATTGGTGCTCCAGCTGAACAGGTCGGGCGAGGACAACACGGTGTAAGTGCGGTTGCTCTCGCCGGTGATGGTGAGGCGAGCCAGATTGGTTTGAACCGTGATGGCCAGCGTCGGGGCAAGGATGGTTGCGGCGGTGCGCGTCACCGCCAGCGCGGCGAGTTGTGGACGCAAGCTGGTTTCGGGAGTGCCGGGAACATCCGCGCCAAGAGAAAACGTAACGGTGTTCGTGGTCACCAGATTGGCAAGCACATCGAAGCTCAAGACGGATGGGCCATTGTTGACCACGCTGGTATCAAACTGCGCGACGTTGTCGCCGCCGAATTGCGTGCCGTTAAAATAGAGCCGGTCATTCAGGGCGTCGGCATAGGTGTAAAGCACGTTCAATGTGGCGGCGGTGGCGGTGGCGGGATGGACGGCATCGAAGGTCACTGTCCGTTGCGAAACTTGTGTGCCGGCGGGCGACTTGTAAATGTCACCGCCACCTTCAGCGATGGCATAGTCAAACGTGTTGTTGAGTGCGCTGCTTTGATAGACGACGAGCAAGGTGACGTGCTGCACGCGTCCATCAAAACCAGTCGTGGTGTTTTGCGAAACCACAATGTTGTTAAGTGTGCCATCGGTGAAAAGCATGGACGCAGGCACGGGCAACGTAACGAGCCAGACGCCTGAACCAGAGCCGTAGGCATTGGCACTGGTGGCGCTGAAAACGGCATTCGTGTCCGTGGTGGTGCCAAACACAAGCGGGTTAGCAGCGGGCAGGTTTGTGCCGTTGACGGTCACGGTCATTTCACTGACGTAGTTCGCCGTGCCGCCCCAGATGGTCGCCACGATTCGTGCAACCGCGATGGAATCGCAAGCAGGCAGAGCATAATTGTTCGTCACCGCGTAAGGCTTGGCGGGCGTGGTGTTGACCCAATTGGTGGTGCTTTGCCAGAACAGCGCGCCGTTGGCGACAGTGCCGGACAGGACGTTGGAAATGCCGTGACCGGGTGAAGTCGAGCCGGACGGGAGCGAGAAACCCGCGCGCAAAGTTTGCGGGAGCAACGCTCCCGCCAGCGTGAGGGTGAGTATGACGGTTATGAGTTGTCGTTCGGATGTTTTCATAAATTCAGGGGCGGTTAATTTGAGGCGTCCCATTCCTCCTTGGTGGAGATGTTTTTGAATTCCACATGATCGTCGCAATAGGCAGCCACAAAACCTTTCTTGGGATGGCGATAGTCCACGTCCACGACTGGATTGGTGAAGGAACTGCCGCCGCCGCAGTAGTATTTTCCGGGCGTGCAGTCGGCATAAATGATGGTGCTCGACGGATGGCGGACACTACTTTGATTGACGCCATACCAGAAACAATAAGCGTTGCCAGCAAAGTTGAAGGTGTTGATGCCGTAGCTCAAAAATATGTTGGTGTCCCATGTCACGGGAATTTTTTTCAAATCCGATGGACACAAATAGACCCCGGAAGTCTTACCGATAAACGGTTTCAGCAAATCCATCCAGCGCGTGGTGGAATCTATCCACGCTGGCGGATAACTCTTGGAATCATCGGCGTAAAGCTGAGTGGCCAGTCCAATCTGCCGGAGATTGCTCAAGCAAGCGGCACGCTTGCCGCGCTCCTTGGCACCGGCCAGCGCGGGCAGCAGCAACGCAGCAAGGATGGCGATGATGGCAATGACCACCAACAATTCAATGAGCGTGAAGGCCGACAGGCCAGCAGGACGCCGCAGAACCGCTGAGAGTTTATTGGCAAGGCAGCTTTGAAGTCGGTGCGGGTTCAAAAAATTCCTTTGGCTGAAACAATGAAAAGCGCCTCGGCCTAGTCAGTGGTTTTGCGCGGCTCGCCGGTCCGCACCAATACGCGGCCAACCACACAGGCGAGGCCGAACATGATCAGTGTGCCAATGGCTCCGGCGACGGCGGTGGCAATGCCTTCGGAACTGATGCCGGGCATTTTGTAATCGGGAATCCAAGTCTTGATGAGCGTGGCCGCGCGGCCTTCAAAGCCGAATTGTTGCGCAACCTTGTCCAGTCCATCCGGCCAGGCGCAGGCGTAAGGTGAAACGAAGATGGCCAACCCCAGCGCGATGACGAGGCCGAATGCCAGAAATTCCCAACCGGTGCCGCGCGTAGCCGGGGCGGTTTCCTGCTCCAGCAAATCCGGTCGCGTCCGCGCAATCGTGAGAATCACCAGCGACGTGATCAACCCTTCGCCGATGCCGATGAGCGCGTGGGTGCCAAGCATGGCGGGAAACACCACGGCAGGCGCGAGTGTGCCGGACAAGGCGAGTTCACCCGCACAGGTCAGGGACGCCAGCACAGTGGAACACCACGCGGCGAAAAACACGGCGGCGATGCGTCCGCGCAGTCCGGGCAGAAACCGGAACACCGTGCGGTAAATGGTGTAGCCGACCATCGCGCCGATGAAGGCCATGTTGAAAATGTTTGCGCCCAAGGCCAGCACGCCGCCGTCGCTGAACAGCAGTGCCTGCACGAGCAGGACGCAGGCAATCACGATGGCCGCTGCCCCCGGTCCCAACAGCACCCCAGCCAGCACGCCGCCGAGCAGATGGCCGGAGGTGCCGCCGGCCACGGGGAAATTGAGCATTTGCGCCGCGAAGACGAACGCCGCGCCAAGTCCCATCAGCGGAATTTTGTTGCGCGGCAACGTGCGATTGACCTGACGCGCGGCGACGGCGAGTCCGCCCGCCGACAGGGCACCGGTGAGGGCGAGTGTTTTGGCATCAAGGAAACCGTCGGGTATGTGCATATAATCTTGCTCGGTCAGCGCGTTTGCTTAAAGTGTTACGAACTAAACGTATAGTAATAAGTATGGTGTTACGGTCAAACAAATAAGTAATAATGCGCTGAGCGGCATTCCCGAACCAGCGTCACCCAACATGGGCGGACATCATTCACATCCCCACAACCACGCCGACGACCACGAACATGGCCCATTGGAACACTGGCCGGCAGGCGGGAAATTGGTCGTGGCACTGGTCTTGATTTTGACGGTCGTGCTGCTACCGCGCACAGCCGTGACCGGATTGATGATCGTGGGCGCCGTGATCGCCGGGCTGCTGGCGGTCAGCCAGATTCCCCTCTGGCAGCTGGTGAAACGGCTGCTGCTACTGGAACCGCTGGTGCTGGGCATGGCGGGACTGATGTGGTTTCAGCCGGACGGCGGTAGGATTTTTGCAGTGGTGATGCTCAAGGCAAATTTGTGCCTGCTCACGACCCTGCTGCTCTCGAACACCACGCCCTTCACGGAATTGCTGCGCGTGCTGCAACGGCTGCGGGTGCCGTGGATCTTCGTCACCACGCTGACACTGATGCACCGGTATCTGTTTGTGCTGGCGGACGAGGCGGAGCGGATGCGGCGGGCCCGGGCGAGCCGGACGTTCACGCGCGGACGGCGTTGGCAATGGCTGGCGCTGGCGTCGGTGGTGGGACAACTTTTTGTGCGGGCGTCGGAACGGGCGGAACGGATTTACAACGCCATGTGTGCGCGCGGCTGGAAATAAAATGAACGCAATCGAAATCACCGATCTGAAATACCGCTACCGCGACGGCACGGAAGCGCTGCGGGGAATCAGTTTTCGCGTGCTGCCCGGCGAGTGCATCGCACTGCTCGGCCCAAACGGTTCCGGCAAATCCACCCTGCTGCTGCATTTGAACGGCTTGCTGCCGGAAAAACTCTCCGGCGATGGCGCGGTGAAAATTTATGGCGAGCCGGTCGCGGCCAAAAATCTGGAGCAAATCCGGCGACAGGTCGGGCTGGTTTTTCAAGACCCGGACGACCAGTTGTTTTGTCCGACGGTAGCGGAGGATGTGGCGTTTGGTCCGCAACAACTGGGTTTGAGCGAAACGGAAATTGCCGCACGCGTGAAAATATCTTTGGCGCAAGTGGGGTTGGCCGGATTCGAGCAACGGCAAACGCATCACTTGAGCCACGGCGAGAAACGTCGCGCGTGTCTGGCTGGCGTGATGGCGTGTGAACCGGCGGTGCTGGTGCTGGACGAACCGACAAGTGACCTGGACCCGCGCGGTCGGCGCGAGTTTAAGGCGATGCTGCGGACATTGCCTGCAACCAAACTTATTGCCACGCATGACTTGGAACTGGCAGTGGAATTATGCGCAAGGACAATCATTCTGGATCACGGCCAAATTATCGCCGATGGTCGCACGGTGGAGTTGTTATCGGATGAAAAGCTAATGCTGGCGCATGGCTTGGAGCGCCCACACATCTTGCACCATTTGCATCCACATTAAGCGGATGGGGTTGCCGATTACGATTTGGTCGAGAACTAATTGTCGTTAATAATGCCGTGGCACAGGAATCGCCGCCTCCAAATGGGTCAAAGTGAGCAACTTGTCGGCTGGAACAATTCCTCAAATATTTTGAGGTTTTGTGCATGGCGAAGATAAAAATGGCCTCCGATTTCTCGGAAGCCGAGATCGGTTAGCTGTAAAAATAACCAAGACTTCTTAAGCTCTGATGGTTGGGGTTGCCGATTACGATGTGGTCGAGAACTTCGATTTTGAGCAGTTGACCGGCTCGAATGAGATCACGGGTGATTTTTATGTCGGCTTCCGATGGAGTTGGATCACCGCTCGGGTGAGAATGCGCGATAATGATTGCGGCAGCACTGGCCATTATTGCCAATCTAAAGATTTCCCTCGGATGACAAAGGATTGTATCCATCGTGCCAATGGACACTAAGTAGTGACCTTTAATGCGTCGACGGGTGTTGAGGATGAACACCACCAAACATTCACATTCAGGATTGAAGTAAGGATGGGTGGCGATATGCGTTTTCCAATAGGCGGCTGCCTGATCAGGCGTTTCACAATGTTGCATGGTGTCGGGAGTGGGACATTCCCTCAATGAAACGATTTTCCATTCCTGCGGTTGAGCCGGGAATTTTACCGGCTTGACGAGTTGGTTGATGGGTTGCGGAGCGGTTGCGGGGCATCCAGTGGAGATGAGGTTTTCTGTTGTGTTCATGTTTTGCGTTTTGTTCTGAAGGAGCGGGACTGCTCTCTTCACCCGCCCCGAGAGAGCAGACCCGCTCCTGACAAAACGCACCCGTCTGTGCCTGCGCCGTCGGGCAGCGGAGCATCAGCAACTGAGTGACAGCGGGCGCAAAGATGTTGCGACCGCTGGCGCGATGTTGCGCGGAGCAACCAGAGGCGCGGGTGCAGGCGGGATGAACACAACAGAAGACCTCATCGGCAGATGCCTCATCAACTCTCGCTACGATGGGGATGAAGTTTTTTGCCTAAAAGCTTGAACAATTGGGCTGTTTTCGTGTAAGAAATACAGGGCAGTTTATCTTACAGAACCGAACTGCATTATACCGTGCAAACCATTGATAAAAGCATTGTTAGCAGAATATACGGCAGCGGCAGGGGTGCGGTGTTCACCCCAACCCAATTCCTTGATTTGGGAGGCCGGCGTGCTGTGGACGTGGTTTTGCATCGTCTGGCCAAGGCCGGGACGATCCGCCGACTGACCCGTGGGCTATACGACTACCCAAAGCAGCATCCCACTTACGGCATGATGTTTCCCAGCCCGCAGGTCGTGGCCAAAGTTCTGGCCGGAAAAGACTCAACACGATTTCAACCGTCGGGAGCTTATGCGGCAAACTTGCTTGGCCTGTCCGACCAAGTGCCGGCAAAAATTGTTTTCCTGACCGATGGGCGGGCGAAGCGGGTAAAAATCGGCCGTTCGGAAATCATCCTCAAACGGACCTCGCCGCGAAACATGGCCACCGCCGGAAGATTGAGCGGATTGGTCATTCAGGCGCTGCGCTACATGGGAAAGAAACATGTGGATGACCGGGCGATTTCCCGGATGAAAAACAAAATGGCGGATGCGGATACCAAGTCGTTGTTGAAAGACCTGACCTACGCTCCAGCGTGGATCGGTGACATCATGCGGCGTCTGGCAAAGAAAACCTGAACGAACATGGACGCATTTGCACAATCAAGCGTGGAAGATCGCCGTCTGGCTTTTGAACAGGCCGCGTCGAAACGACAATTGAGTCCGCAAATTCTTGAAAAGGACTTTTGGGTTTGCTGGACGCTGAAGCAGTTGTTCACGTTGCCGACCATCGGGGAACATCTCATTTTCAAGGGCGGCACGTCGCTGTCGAAAGTATTCAAAGTCATTGAGCGGTTCTCCGAGGACATTGACGTTTCGATTGACCGGGGCTTCCTGGGATTCGGCGGCGACAACGAACCGGAGGCTGGTGGCAGCAACAAGGAGAAACAGCGGCGGATTGATGCGCTGCGGGTTGCCTGCCAGCAGAAGATTGCGAACGAACTGCAACCGGCGCTGGAGGCGGTCATCCGATCCAAGGTGCGCGGCGGTGAGGCGTGGTCGCTGCGCGCCGATGCCAATGACCCGGACGGCCAAACCTTGCTTTTCGATTATCCTTCGGCGTGGCCTGCGGCTGGAGTCGCGTATGTGCGTCAAACCGTGAAGATCGAAATGGGCGCGCGGGCGGATCATTGGCCATGTGAGGCGAAGTCTGTCACGCCGTATGTCGCCGAGGAATTTCCCCAGGCGTTTCGGGAGACCAGTTGCGCCATAAAGGTGCTGTCCGTCGAACGAACTTTTTGGGAGAAGGCAACCATCCTGCACGCGGAATTTCATCGTCCGGCGGACAAGGCGATGCCCGACCGGTTCTCACGGCACTACTGCGACTTCTACGAACTGATCCACAGGGGAGTCGCAACGGCAGCGACGCAACGGTTGGAGTTGCTGGAGCGCGTTGCGCAGCACAAAAATTTGTTCTTCAAATCATCCTGGGCCAAATACGGAGAGGCGGCAAAAGGGCAGCTAAAAATTTCCCCACCGGAACATCGCGTCAATTCGTTGCGCGAAGATTACGCGCGGATGCAGGAAATGTTCTTCGGCGAGCCGCCGGAATTCAACGCCATGATGGCGGCATTGAAAGAGTGGGAAGCGCAATTTAACCGGGTGTAGATCGCTTGATTCAGTGCCAGTAAGAGTGCCAGTAAATCTTCGCGAAATGGTCGCCGCTTTAGCTGTTTTTTTCCACGAAGTCCAAAACTTGCAGCCGGTGGTTGAGAACCCGCCCCAACCAACGCGAAATGCCTGAAAATTGATCAAAAAAGTGCCAGCAAAAGTGCCAGCAAACGGGTGATAAATGAGTAATTGGCGAGTAATTATTTGGTGTTGGATGCGTAATTTTCGAGTGCTTGACAAAAGTGCAAACCAGTCTGAATCTAGGGGCGTTCGTCAGTTATGAAGCAGTTCGTTTCTGGTAGTGCGGTGGTAGTTGCTGAGTAGTAAAAACCTACTCAATTTGTGCGAGTCCCACCACCGGCACCAATTCTAACCGTTAGTGCAGCAATTGTTTAGGCGGCGGCGGGTCCGCAACGGACACCAAAACGGGCACCAGTTTATCTACTCCGTCAGAATTCAGCGTAACCGGCCTTAACTCCGCCACAACTCGCTGACTCTGCGGGAACGACTTCATTTATCATCGCGATTGCGTAAAACTATGAAATTGAAAACTACTCATCACAACGGTAAGGTTAAGTGATTATGACGCCAACACCTGCGCAGGAAAGGGCATTAGGCAAGTTGTTTGAGGGGAATCATATTGACCGAGAAAAGATTATTTCCTTACAACGTCCAGAAATGCAGGAGCCTATGCGAAAGTTGTTCAAAGCCAAAGGAAACGCGGATAAACTTTTTGCGATTATGTTTGCAGATTTGGGGCACGCAAGCGGCGAAATGAAGGCGAACTCTGGCGACCAATTTTGGCGGCGAACTGCAATCAGGACTTTGGCGGCAACGCTGGATGGGATAATTTTTTGCCTCAAGGAAACCACCCTCGCTACTGGCTCATTTGCTGGTTATAAATTTTTAGATGGCGAAGTAGAATTTTTGAGCGAGACGATGCAAAAAGCAGGCAAGAAACCCAAATTTTTACCGTTTCGAGAAAACTTGAAGGAAACATTCAAGTTGTTCTCAAAGGCTCACCATACGACATGCGGAACTGATTTTCAGCAAGACGGCTTTGCAGCTCTTTGTGAAACGTATGAACTTCGCAATCGTCTTGTGCATCCTAAATCTGCTATGACGTTTTATGTCTCAGATACGGAAAAATCGAGAGCTGGTGAGGCGATAAAGTGGCTAAATACTGAAATCCAAGAGTTGTTGGGTTCTTGCAGTCGCAGTATCGAACGCAATTCGTCGCAACTGCAATGATGCCCATGGTCGTTAATGGGTTGCTTATGTGCCGCATTTGGCCTTACAGACATTTTGATGCTGGCTTTGAGGGAGGCGGAGACTAAATAGCGCAGAGCGGCTTAAATCAATTTGGTTTGTTTTAAGGCGGCATGGTTGGCATGCTGAATGGTATGAGGTCGGGACGGTTTTTAGTTGCCTAAACAAAGAAACGGATAAAATCTGACTTTAAATTGGCTGACAAGCAGCGTTATGAAAGAAAATAATTCCAAGCCGAGAAAAACCTGGAACGTCTTTCTGGATACAGAAGTATTCACAGCGGAACGTTTCAATGTGCGCACGAGCAAGTTGGCTGAAATTCACAAACTTGCCTCGGTGGGAAAAATTAATTTGGTTATTTCGGAGGCGACAGTTCAAGAATGTAGGAAAAGAATTCAAAAAATGGTTTCCGCTGCGGTGAATGGCATCAAAGTGAAGGAAACTTGGGATGCGTTGAAAATCCTAAAACAAACGAAGGCGTTGGAGAATTCAGCGATTTGGATGCTTGATAAAAAAAACATAACGGCAGAAATCAACTCAAATTTTGACAGCTTTCTTAAGGAATCTAAAGCCATAATTTTGGATTGGTGTTTGGTTTAAGCGGTTAAAGTTTGGCATAGAGGGCGCGTAGCTGGAGCAAGGCTTGCGGCAGCGAGGTGGGCTGGTGCCAGTGAACGCGCAGCCAGCGGATGAGTTTGAACGTCGCCTG
>Ga0302322_100001258_pt1 | contig 20547 bp, 8 predicted proteins | sample Fen_T0_2_FD_203757 | JGI IMG/M metagenome (GOLD analysis project Ga0302322, IMG submission 203757) | Peat permafrost microbial communities from Stordalen Mire near Abisko, Sweden - Fen_T0_2 | ecosystem: Environmental > Terrestrial > Soil > Wetlands > Permafrost | place: Sweden: Abisko...
AACGGCTAAACTGGTCAATCAGATGACCGATAAAAAGGGCGCGGATCGTGACCTGTTTATCCGTGAGCTGCAGGAAAAATTGAACGAGGCGATGATGAAATTGTCTATCAAGCATCGCACTGTGGTCACTTTATTCGAAATCGAAGGTATTGGACATGAAGAGATCGCCGAGATTATGGAATGCTCGGTGGGTACGGTGCGGTCGCGCTTGCATTACGCTAAGCAGCTCTTGCAGAGCGAGTTACAACGTTATCTGAATCCATGAACGAAACCGAACGCAAAACAAAGGTGACTCTCGAGGATCTGCTTCAGATTAAGCGTGCGGAACGGCCGCCTGTGGAGTTTTGGACTCAATTTGAGCAGGAGCTGCGTGCAAAACAGCTGGCAGCTTTGGTCGACAACCGGCCGTGGTGGCGCAGCCTCACAACCCGAAAATTATTGATTCGAATTTATGCTCCTCTCGGCGCGGCAGCAGTCGTGGCGGTGACATTTGGTTCGTTTCATGGTGGTGTGCGATCGCGGACGAACGCGAACGAGCTGGTCGCGCTGCAGGCACCGGCGGTTTCGGTTGAATCCTCTGCCACACAGCAGTCGGATGAAGCACGACAGTTGCAGGCTGAGACTTTTGCTTCAGCCGATCTGTCGTCTCAGCCTGGTGTTTCCAATTCGTCCTCGAATGAGAATGCCCAACCAATTTATAGCGGTAGTGCTTCAGATTCTGCCGAGCAAATACTAGCATCCAGCACGGCCACCGTTAAGGCTGCTGGTCAAGCTCTCGCGCAATTAGTCGGGTTGGGCGATAATCAGCCAATCAAGATGGATACTGTGCGCACAGCTATGGTTGAGCCGTTGTCACAACTGGCCACCCCACGCGATAATCGCCGGACGCGTTTGCTGGCCTATTCTGTCGCGTACGATCCGCATGCGGCGGACAGTACAGATGCCGCGCGCTCACGCGAACGGATCACGCGACGAATTTCTGATGAGTCTATTTACGATTCGATCAGCCGACTCGGTGTGAGTGGTGATCGTGTTTCGATCAAGTTTTGAACATAGCCGCGGCTCTTGCGGCATGTGTCGAGCTTAGCGTGGTTTTTGGAGATATCTAGTGATTGCTTGCGAGCGCGAATGGACTTGGAGCTTCTCGTAAATGCGGCGGATATAGGTGTTGACGGTCGGTACGCTGACGACGAGGGATTCGGCGATTTCTTTGTAGAGGTAGCCTTTGCTTAACAGATCGAGAACGGATTGTTCGCGAGGGGAGAGTGTCGCAAGGTCGGAGCGAGACGAGGGCTGCTCGTGCGAGAAGGACTGCACGACTTTGCGGGCGATGCCGCTGCTCATCGGCGAACCACCAGCGACGATTTGCGAAATGGCGTCGAGGAGTTCATTACGACGGGTACTTTTCAGAAGGTACCCGGTGGCTCCCGCAGCGAGTGCGGAGAAAATATGTTCGGCGTCTTCGTAGACTGTGAGCATCAAAAACTGCGTTTTGGGCATCACAGGTTTTAGCCTCTGGACTGCCTCTACACCTTTGATGTCCGGTAAATTGATATCTACGAGGACCACGTCAGGTGCTTCGCCGGGCAGGGCCTTGATCGCGGGTTCGCAATGGTCATACTGGCTAACGAGTTCCAGGTTGGGTGCACTAGCGACAATTTTGGTGAGGAGCTGTCGTGTTGGGCCGTCGTCTTCGATGATAGAAATTCTGATTTTCATTCTGAGGGGAAGTGCGCGGTTGCGGAGCGCGAGAGCGTCATGGGGTGTTGGTGAAAAGCTTGATTGAAAAAGTGACGATCGTTCCTCCTCCCGCCTGTGGAGACAGATCGCAGGTCCCGCCGATCTCGGCCATGCGACTGTGCATGTTACCAAGACCTTGTCCGCGTGAAATCCTAAGTTTGTCGTTTGAAGGGGGAGCGCTTGTGTCGAGACCGCGGCCGTTGTCTGCAATGGCAAGCTTCATGGTGTTGTCAGTGATATTTATAGCGATAAAGACCTGATCGGCTTTGGCGTGCTTAATCACATTGTTGAGCGTCTCCTTGCAGCATAGAAAAAGGTTGTGGCGGACCGGGCTGGTCAGGTGGATCGATGGTGGGTCCGAGGGGAGATCAAGGCGGCAGCGGATGTTTGCGGCGCCGAGCAGATTTTGTGCGAAATTACTGACGTAATAAACGAAGTTCTCCAGATCATCGCACTTGGGGTTGACCGCCCAAACGACCTCATCCATCGCGCGAGTGATGTCGTGTGTGGCCGCATAGATTTTCTCGAAGCTGGCGGCTTGGGTCGGGTTTTCGTGCTGGGCAGCTTGGGTGAGCAGGCTGATGTGGGTGAGGCTCGCACCGAGCTCATCGTGGATGTTTTGGGCGATACGGGTGCGTTCGCGTTCAAGGGCGCGTTCTTCCTGTAATTTTTGTAAGCGCCGGCGCAACCGCCGGTGCGACCAGATACGCACGATCACCGCTACTGCAGAAACCAACATCAATAGGTAAATCAATTGAGCCCACAGGCTTTGCCACCACGGAGGGACGACGGAGATGGTTAGCAGTTCGGCTTGCTCGTTCCAGATTCCGTTGCCGTTGCTGGCCATGGCGCGAAAAACGTAGTTGCCGGCTGGGAGTCGGGGATAGGTGGCGACACGGCTGTTTTTCTGCACAACCCAGTCGTTGTCGAATCCATCCAGTCGATAGCGCACGAGTACGCGTTCCGGGGCAGAGAGACAGAGCACGGAGAGACGGATCTCGGTTTTACGTACGGTTGAGCGGATCTCTTGTTCGTTGAAAACGGGCTGGGCGATGCCATCGCATTTAATGCCCAAAACAGTCACTGGAGGTAAATGGTCTTCGTCTGTAGTTAGAGCGGGGTTGGTGCAAAGCACGCCACGACGGGTAGCAAACCAGAGCATGCCGTTGCGTGCTTTCCACGCTGAAGGCTGGAACAGGCCGAGGCAGGAGAGTTCGGGAATGCCGTCGTCCACGCCGAGCATGACGGCATGGATGTGTTCGGGCTTATTGTCGATAAAGGCTCTAATCTGAGAGCTGTGCATCCAGAAAATTCCTCCGCGGGAGGCGAACCAGTAACGACCATAATCATCCGCTAGGATTTGGGTGATATTGTTGTTCGGTAGACCACTGTTTGAGTCGAGCATGCGGGGGGCGGAGCGATTGCCAGCGGGGAAAAAGAGAATGCCGTGGCGAGTCGTGCCAGCCAATAAAGTACCGTCTGTCTCGAAGCGCAGAACTTGGATGGCGCCTACGTTTCCCGAACCATTAAATGACACGCGCTCGAAGCGGTCACCGTTGCTGCGATAAAGTCGGCCATCTGATGCACCCAACCAGATGTTGCCAGTTGAATCTTCGGCAAAAGCTCGGACCTCACGGCCATCGAAACCCTCGTTAGAGCCAAAGGTGGTTAGTTGGCCATTGTGCCAGCGTACAACTCGATCAGGATCGCTGGCGAACCAGTAATCACCGTTGAGCGCGACGAAAGACGAGCGTACGACTTTATAATTCGGCAGGAGAGGGGCTCGCTGGATCGTCTCAGCTGTTTCCGCGTTGGTGCGAAAAATGCCGATACCGGATGTAATCCAGACCCCACCGCTAGCGGCAGGATAGACCGACATCGCGCTGAAGGGGCGCCAATTGGCACGTCGTGAGATGGGATCGACTTTACCCTCGTCGTTGATGCGGGCAGCGCCGCCGTCTCGATTGGCAAGCCAGATTGTGCCGTTGGCATCCTCGGCTACGGTGTAACTAAAATTGTCCTTTAATCCACTGGCTTGATCGAAGAGTTGGTGGGCTTTGGGGCGGAGTCGGTTTAGGCCGCCGCCATTGGTTGCGATCCAGATATCATCTTCGGTGTCTTCACAGATCGATACGATGTCCTCACCTGAGGTGGGGACATGCAGTAAGTTTTTTTCGGCGAGGCGAAATAGACCTTGGGATCTTGTGCCTAACCATAGGTTTCCATGACGATCCTCCATGGCGCTTTGAATAAAATGCGCACCGAGCAGATCGGGAAGCGGTGTGATTTCTTCGAGTTTGTCGCCGGTCCACTTCAATAAGCTGGAGCGAGTGATGAGCCAAGGCCCACCGGTGTGACTGGAGACGATCCGGATTTCGCTTTCGTTCGAATCGGACCATATGGATATCCAGCGTGTGCCATCGAACCGGGCTGCTACGTAACCAATAGATACCCATAGCTGTTCTTGGGCGTCGGTTGCGAAGGACGGGACCGATTTTTTCCCGCTCGATCCTGTTTGAGAAGGGAAAACAATAGTCTCCTGCTTGTTGCGCCTCAGCAAAGTGCCATCATCGCAGCCTAGCCAAAGAGCACCTGAAGGGTCAGCAAATACGACTCGAACCACTTTACCGGTAAGTCTAGGTTCGTGATTAAACTGGAATTCGCCGCGTAGGTTCTGGATGTAGTAGCCGTCGGTTTGCGCGGTTGAAACGCCGTCGGTACCAGCGACGATGTTAGCGGGTGCGAGTAGGCCAGCATAACCGTTAGCAGAAGGACCGCGGTAATAGATCATTCCTCGTGGGGAAACCTCTGACGGCATCTTGATCGTTTCGAACGAGGTACCGTCGAAGCGTGCGGGGCCAAGATTAGTGATGACCCAGAGGTAGCCGTTTTCATCCTGCAGCACGCTGGCGACCTCGTTACTGGCGAGTCCTTGGGACTCATTCCATTCGCGCAGAGTGTAGTCGGTCGGTGCCTTATAGTCTGCTTTCAAGCAGGCTATTGTTAGCCAGAGGCCAACTAAAAAAGCGCAGAAGGTCCGGTGAGGGAGGGGCACGGAAATTTTCGAGTAATTAAGTTTCTGATGCGCGTGATGACAACGTTCATCGTGCGTGCTCTGTATGATCAAGCGTGCATCTTGTACCGGAGGCAGTCTTCAAAATCGCAAGATGCTGTCATCAATATTGACGACAAGACGAATAGACTGCTTCCCGCTAATATCAATTGTCGTTTAGTCACCACTACCTCCACAGCTACCGGCCGTTTCACGTGTATCCGAGCGTCAACGGTTGCCTAACTAACCCTTGATCTCACCTGCTTAAGTAGCGGCGTGAGTTCGTCTTTTTCGTATGATCCAGACCCCTCCTGCAGATAGAACTTTAGCAGCATCCACAAAGCTTTTTGCGCGCTTTTGTGTTCTAGTGACCAGGCTCCGCTGTATGATTATGCCGGCAGTTGTGCTTTGCGGACTGATCGCAGCTGTGCCGATGGCGTACGCCCAAGCTACTTGGGGATCCTATGATTTGACAGGTGTACAGGTGAGTGCAAATGCAGCGAGTTTCGACTCGGCCACCAATACTTACACTTTCACAATACCGTCGGGTGCAACGTATGTACTGGTGACGAATAATTTTGCTCCGATCACGTTCCCGAAAACGACCGCGACGACTCAAGTAGTGACCTTCTCGATGATCGCGAGTGGTGGCTACGGGTCCACGGTTACAGGTGTATCGGGTTACGGCCTTTTTAATACTGGTTCTGTCGCGGTGGGTACAGCTGGTAGCGGTAATTTTACGGATAATACGGGTTTGTGGATGCAGATATTACAGAGCAATGGGTCGTTCACGTGGAAGTGTGATGGTACGACAAGCGGGCACGCGACCTGCCCGGCTAGTCTGCTGTATACTGATGTCAACACATATGGTTTAGGCTATTCGGGCGGTGGTGCTGGGGCGCTCGCGGACAATATGCTTGTGGACGTAACACTGCGTATTTTGGAGAACGCCTCCGGCACGATTCAGATGGGGAATGGTAACACCGTGGCTAAAGCGGGAGGCCTCCTCTACGATCATGCTACAAACGGCACTGTTATATCACGTAACGGCTACAGCAGTGCGTCCTCGAATCTTACAGCAGCGAGTGCGGCTGTAACTTTCAATGAATTTGGCTTTCAGTTTCAAAATCCGACTGCCTCGGCTGTCACCTTGAAATTGAGCAGCTTCAGTGGAATTACCTTCCCGCCATACTACACGACCCAACCGCGAGGAACAGCCAAAGTTCTGGTAGGTGATAGTGTCACGATGACTGCAGTGGTTGCGGGTAGCCCGGTTTCCTATCGGTGGCAGTACAGCGCTGATGGTACAACGTATACCAATATTGACACTGTAGCGAATACATCAGCAGCGACAACTTCATTGACGCTGACCAATGCCCAGCTAACGGACGCTGGATATTACAAATTAGTATCCACGAACGGCGGCGGTTCTTCTGCGAGCTCAGCGACAGTACTTACTGTGACGGCAACCCCATTTGCCCCGATCATAGATGTACAGCCCGTAGGTGGCACATCGGCTCCTGGCGCATCGTACACATTCAGTGTTATTGCAAGCGGGTCATCCACGCTAAGTTATCAGTGGTTAAAGGGTGGGGTGGATATTGGCGGTGCGACGGCTTCGTCGTATACGATTGCTTCCGTAGCGCTCGCCGACGCGGGTGATTACAGCGTTGTCGTAACTGATGATCAGGGAAGTACGCCCAGTAATACTGCAACTCTTAATGTGAATTATGCGCCTGTCTTTACTACTCAACCGCAGGGAACGACGGTTGCAGTCGGTGCCCCGATCAACCTCTCGGTTATAACCAATGCGCTGCCAGCGGCAACAACCTATCAATGGAAGAAAAATGGTGTGATTATTTCGGGTGCAACCAGCAGCACCTATACAATCGCTACCGCGGCGGCCGCTGATACTGGCAATTATACTGTTGTTGCCACCAACGCAACCGGCAGTACGACCAGCACAACTGCCGTAGTGAATGTTCTCTCCTCCACGTTCACGACTCCGGCGATGAGCCTCAAAGGTGCATCGGGCGCGATTCTCCCTGATTCGCCGATCACGCTCACGTTCAATTCGACGGTGGCGGCGGGTCTTTCTGGCTTGATTAAGATTTATGATGCTTCCAGCCCGGCAACACCCATTCAGACAATCGACTTCAACTCGGCGGTTGCCCGTACCTCGACGACGATGAAGTTAGCCCTGCCGGTCATGACTAAAACCATCGGTGGTGTCGCTGGCTTCTCCTACTATCCAGTGACGTTCTCCGGCAACAATGCAACGATCTATCCGTCCAATGGCTTGCTCACGTATGGGAAAACCTACTACGTGACGGTTGATGCGGGTGTCTTTGTCGACAGTTCAGGTGGTACGATGCCGGAAGTCACAGACAGCTCGACCTTCGCCTTTACTACAAAAGCGTCCGGTCTCGCTGCGGGAGCGACCAATATCACGGTTGCTGCGGATGGTTCGGGTGACTTCTGCACCGTGCAGGCGGCGCTTGATTATATTCCTGCTGCCAATACCGCGCCGACCACTATCTATATTAAGAATGGTAATTACTTCGAAATCGTCTATTTTTCTGGGAAAAGTAATATCACGTTTCAGGGGCAGGATTCGGTTCAGACGATCATCGCTTACCCAAATAACGATACGTTTAATAACGCATCTACTGTCTATCGCCGCGGTACATTTGAGGCTTACGGGACTCAAGGGCTGGTCTTTACCAACCTCACCATCCGCAACACAACTTTACAGGGAGCACCTGGATCGGCCAGCCAAGCTGAGGCTCTCTTGATCAGTAATAGCAGCGCTACAGCAGGAAAACACGTTCTTAATAAAGTCCATCTCTATAGCTACCAAGATACGCTGCAGATCAATGGCCAGTGCTATATCACCAACAGCTACATCGAGGGCGATGTCGACTTTATGTGGGGAACAGGACCCTGTTATTTTGATAATTGCCAGATTCGCATGAAGCTGCGCGCGAGCAGCCCGAGTTACTTTACGCAAATCCGTAATCCGCAGACCAACCACGGTTATGTCTATAACCACTGTACTTTCTTGGCCGATGCTGGACAGACCGGTAACTGGCTCGGACGCATCGATCCTCGCGCAGGCAACTTTCCGTACAGCGAAGCGGTGATTTTAAATTCCACTTTTGGCGACTCGGCCAACAATGCGTTTCTCTCTTCTGCGGTGGGCGTGAGCAGCTCCAACTACAACTCGGGCTGGTGGCAGCTCAATAATACCAATGTCGTGTCGGATGCGGCCAACGTTCACTACTGGACTTACAATATTGTCGACAAAGATGGTACTGCAGTGACCAACCCCAGCAGCGACGCGTTCACCATTATGCCCACTGACGCGACCACCATTGCCAATTACAGCAATCCAGCTTGGGTGCTGAACACCGCAATTGACGGCACCGTAAATGGTACATGGTCGGTTTCACAGGCTCCGATCATCCTCACGCAGCCGAGCGGCGTGGTGACGACGATTGGCAGTGCTGTAAGTCTTACTGTCGAGGCTGCTGCGGTTCCTTCCGCGACGTATCAATGGTATAAGGACGGTAATGCGATTTCGGGTGCTACGGGCGCAACGTACAGCCTCGCTGCGGCGGCCTATGCCGACGCTGGCAGCTACACCGTTACCGTTTCAAACGTGATCAACTCGGTCACTAATACCGTCACGAGTTCTGCTGCTGCGGTTGTTGTAAATGCGCTGCCCGGGACGCCGACCATTACTACTCAGCCTTCCAGCCAGACTGTGAGTGAAGGGAGCTCTGTCAGTTTCACGGTCGTCGCAACCGGTACGGCACCGTTGAGTTATCAGTGGCGAAAGGACGGCGCCGACATCAGTGGCGCTACGAATGCGACCTATACTATTGGCTCAGTTGTGTCCGGGGACGCGGGCAGCTACACGGTCTATATTTCAAATTCGGTTTCCAATGTTACTTCTGGTGCTGCAGTCCTGACGGTTAATCAGGCTCCGCCGACGATTACCAAACAGCCGATCAGTCAATTCCCTCAATTGGGCGGTTCGGTGACCTTTACTGTCGCGGCGACTGGCACTGCGATCACCGGTTATCAGTGGTCAAAGAATGGCTCTGTGATTTCTGGAGCGACTTCTAGCACGCTGGTCCTGAGTAATGTCAGCACGAACGATGTCGGCGCCTATACTGTGGGTGTCACGAATGCGGCTGGCACGACGACCAGCAATGCGGCCCGCCTGCAGATTCCGGGCACGACTGGAGGCATGAATTGGTCTTCATACGGGTCGACCGGAGCTCGCGTGGCCTCGAACGTTGCTGTCTTTGATCCTGCGGCCAATTCCTATACCTTCACTATTCCAGCTGGTTCGACTGGTGCGATCTATACGTTCGTCACCACGGACTTTGTTCCAGTCGTTCTGGCTCAGCCTTCTTCGTCCTATTCGAAGGTTTCGGTCAGCTACACGTTCAGTGCTTCGGCCGGCCTCGGTAATTCTGGTGGCAATCGTGCCTGGAATAATGGCTTGTTTAATTACGGGGTGAATCCCCCCGGTGCGACGAATGATTTCACCACGCACAAGGGTGTTTGGTTTATGGCGAAGCCTCGCGCCGTGGCCAGCGGTGGTTTTTCCGGTTGCGAAAGCTATGCCGGCCCAGCCAAGGCGGGCTTGATGGCGTCGGACAACAATGGCCCGGCCTCGGCCACTCCTGGTCCGAAATTTGGTTCGGGAAACAGTGTGACGGCGACTCAAAACTTTGGCGATGGGGAACTGATCGATGCGGTATTTAACATTACAGAAAACACCAGCGGTCAGATCGCTGTTGCCAATAATGGCGGCCTTGAAGACGGCCGGGGTTCAAATGCGACTGCAGGCATCGTCTTCACGGATCACACGACGTCCGCGAATATGACACAGCGTTATTCCAGTGCGACTGCCAGCCCACTCCTGGGATTGTCGGTGGTGGGTAATGCGGCTTCGCTGTGGGGCACGCAGACGTTCAACGAATTTGCGATTCAGTTCCGCAATGCCGGAACGACGGCATCCACAATCACGATTTCGAATCTGAGCCTTAATCCGATTCCGTACTTCACTCCTGTTACGGGTCAACCGCCTTCAGCTCTTGTCGCCACCCAGGGCGTCTCACTCTCGATTCCTTGCACGGTTCCGGCCGCTGTTGGCCCCATCTCGTATCAGTGGCGTATTAGCACCGACAATGGTGTGACCTTCACGAACGTCGATTCCACGCTCAATGCTTCCGCGGCCACGGCCACGCTCACGTTGAGCAATCCCCAGCTTTCAGATTCCGCCATCTACGATGTGGTGATTAGTAATGCTGCTGGGGCGACGGTGAGCACGAATTGTGCACTTACGGTTACGACCACGCCGGTTCCGGTGAGCATTCTCACCCAGCCGGCAAATGCGACCGTTCTAGTGGGGGCGAACAATACCTTCGTTACTTCGGCCTATGGCACTTCGCCGGTGACGTATCAATGGGAGAAGAGCACGAATGGCGGCTCTAGCTATAGCACTCTTTCCGGTGCAATCAACGCGACCTACACCTTCACTAACGCCCAAAGGACGGATGACGGCAGTCTCTTCCGGTGTGTCGTCACTAATTCCGTTAACTCCGTAACGACCGACGCTGCGACACTGACGGTCCGCGCCTCGCCCACGATCTCAGCTCAGCCGGCTGGCGCCACCTCGGCCGCTGGCGGCAGCCTGACGCTCTCCGTCACCGTTGATGGTTATCCTGCACCGACCTATCAATGGCAGAAAAATGGCGTCGCGATACCGGGTGAAACGAACAGTACGTACGCTATCGTGAGTGCCACGGGTGCGACTACGGGCAACTATACTGTCGTTGTAAGCAATGCGGCTGGGTCGATCACGAGTTCGATCGCATCGGTGAATGTGGTTTCGTCTACTTTGGCGGTTTCGGGCCACAGCTCGATATCACTCTCGGCGGGTGCGGTTTATCCGGAATCGCCTCTTACCCTGACCTTCAATCAAGCTGTGACTGCTGGGCTCTCGGGTATGATCAAGATTTACGATGCGTCGGCTCCGAGCACGCCTGTTGATACGATCGACTTCACTTCGAGCACAGTGCGTACTGCCACGGTGGCTTTGAAGGCCTTGCCGACCCGGGCTCAGACGATCGGCACGGCTGTTGGTTTCAACTATTATCCGGTAGATATTGCTGGTTCGACAGTGACGGTTTACCCGAAAAATGGCGCTCTTACCTACGGGAAGACCTATTACGTTACGGTCGATGCTGGCACCTTTACCGATAGTAGTGGTGCGGTTTTGCCGGCCATTACCGACACCGCTACAATTACCTTCACGACCAAGTCCGCTCCAACTGCGGGCATGACCGCTATAACGGTGGCGAAGGATGGCACTGGAGATTTCTGCACCGTGCAGGCTGCGTTGGACTATATTCCGGTTGCGAACAATACGGCGACGACCATCACTGTGAAAGACGGTGCCTACAACGAAATCGTTTATTGGACCGGCAAGAACAAGCTGGCCATTACCGGGCAGAGTCGCACCGGAACGATTATTGGCTATGCCAACAACAATACGCTTAACGGCACGACGTCGCTCCGCGCAGCCTTCGGATGCGCTAACACGATAGGTACAGTTTTGACGAATCTAACCGTCAAGAATTTCACGCCACTGGGTGGTACGCAGGCGGAAGCGATTTATTTCAACAATGCCGGCAATGGCTCAACGACGGTCGATGGCCAGTCGATCATCGCTGGTTGTAACATCATCAGCTTCCAGGACACGATCCTTCTCACGGGTCCTACCTACGTCGCTGATTCTTACATAGAGGGTGACGTTGACTTTATGTGGGGCAACGGCCCGGCCTTCTTCGAGAACTGCGAACTCAAGATGCTGACTTCGGGAGCTTATTACACACAGATCCGTAATTCGGCAGCGAGTCATGGTTTTGTCTATCACAACTGTTTGTTGAGTGCGGCTCCTGGCGTTACGGGCGCTTACCTTGGACGCCTAGATCAGACTTCATCCTTCGCCACCGAGGTGGTCTTAATCAACTGCCGTGAATCTGACACGGCTATCGCCCCACTTGGTTGGGATCTGAATGCCCCGTTCCACACAGTTTCTGATGCGCTCGCGTCTGCGTTTTGCGTGGACTACAACGCCACTTACCAGACCGCTGGCACGCCGGTTGACCTGAGTGGTCGCGCTACTTGGGCCAAGACCTGGGATGCTACGGCCAACGCGACTGACATCGCGAATTATAGCGATGCATATTGGGTTCTGAATACGCAGAAGAGCGGCGCAGTGAAGAGCACGCCCACGACCTGGACGCCGGCACTTTCGCCGATCATTCTTACCCAGCCCGTTGGCAGCACGGTCAACGCCGGCACGGCCTTCAGCCTCTCTGTATCCGCGACTGCGATACCGACAGCTACGTATCAATGGTACAAGGATGGGGTCGCTGTTTCTGGTGCGACTTCGGCAACTTACTCAATCGCGAGTGCGAGCTCGCCGGATGCAGGCAACTACACGGTGGTTGTCACCAATACCGTTGGCAACATCACCTCCAGCGCCGCTGCCCTCGTAGTGAATGGAGGATCATCGTCTAGTTCGTCAAGTAGCAGTTCATCGAGTTCCAGCTCCTCATCTTCGTCGAGCAGCTCGTCAAGCTCGTCGTCTAGCTCGAGTTCATCCTCATCGGGCGGTGCCAGCGCACCAGCCGCGCCTGTCGCGGCGGCTGCTACTAGCGTCAGTACCAGCGGCTTTACTGCTAACTGGGCTGCATCCACCAATGCCACCGGATATCGTCTCGACGTTTCCACGAGCAGCACTTTCGCCTCGTTTGTGACCGGCTATCAGGATCTCGATGTTGGCGCGGTTATGACGAAAGCCGTCACAGGTCTTTCTGCGAACACTGCCTATTACTACCGTGTTCGGGCTTACAACGCGATCGGCGCCAGCGTGTCTTCGGGCACCATCTCTTTGGCCACTTCCGCCTCAAGTTCGACCGGAGGTACGACCATTCTCAATGAAACCTTCCCGCTGGCGAGTGCCTCCTATCCGGTGAGTTCGCCCGTCGCCACCGTGAACGACGGCCTGACGGTCGACGCCAACGGCTTTGCCGCGCCGACCTCATCGCAAGCGGCTTGGGCTTCGTTCGGCACGGCTAACATAGCCTACGTGCAAAACACCTCGCTCGGCATCTCGGCCGGCACGACTCGCGGCCTCGTGGCGTACTTCAGCCCATCCACATCGGTTGTCTCGCTCGCGGTGGGTGAATCTCTCACGGCCGACGTGACGTTCACGTTTACCGGCGGCACACCCGTTGAAACAGCGGGCAACTTCCGCATCGGTCTTTTCAACAGTAACGGCAACGGCACCGCCAACAATAACACCGGTATTTCCGCCCGGTACGCCGCGGGCGTCTCCAATAGTCTCACTGGCACACCCACGGGCAACACCGCCCGCGGATACAGTGGCTACATTGTGTCCAGTCGAGCCGCCAGCAGCGCGTCGACTGATTCTTTGAGCTTCTGGTCGCGGGTTAACAGCACCTCAGCGACCGGCGGCAGCACACAGATTGTGGGTCCTACCGGTAGCGACATTACCGCCAGTTCAACGTTCGTTCAGATCGGCACTGCCGGCGGCGGCAATGTGGGTGCTATCCTCAACGATTCCAGTCCGTACAGCTTGAGGTTCAAAATCACTAGCGTCTCCGCTTCGCGTGTGGACTTGGAATACACCGTCACCAACGCCGCTGGGACGGTGATGGCTTATACCGCCAGTCAGACCAGTGGAAATTTTGTGAACAGTTTTGATACGCTCGCCCTATTCTCCACCTACGCCGCTGCTCCTACGATCACTGCGGTCTCGATCACAAAATCGACGGGCACGACGCCTCCAACGATTGCTACACAGCCTGTTCCTCAGACGGTGGCGCTTGGTACGACCACCACCTTCGCTGTGGTCGCCAATGGTACCGCGCCGCTAGCTTACCAATGGAAGAAAGGCTCGACCAACCTGAACGACGCTTCCGGTCACATCTCCGGCTCCACCTCCAACACGCTCGTGCTCACGAACATTCTCACTGCTGACGCTGGGGACTACTCTGTCGATGTCACCAACTCTGCGGGCACGGCCCAAAGTAATGCCGCTACGCTCACGGTGAACACGGGTTCATCCTCAAGCTCTAGTTCGTCGGGCTCTTCCAGTAGCTCTTCTTCGTCCTCGTCCAGTTCATCCAGTGGTTCTTCCAGCTCTAGTAGTTCCTCATCGAGCTCGGGCAGTTCTTCCTCTTCGGGTGGGCAAATTACACCTGACGGTTATGCTGCGTCGGTAACGGGTGGTTCGGCTGGCGCGACGGTGACTGTGACCACTGCGACCGAACTCAAAACCTATGCTGAAAACGCCACGACCCCGTACACTGTGATTGTCTCTGGCATCATCGATCTCGGCACGAACGGTCGGATTAACGTGAAGTCGAACAAGACGATCAAAGGTGCCAATCCGTCCGCCACGCTCCTTGGCACTTTGACCATCAACAACGCGACGAATGTCATCGTAAGTAACCTCAACATCTCGGCCAACACCGGTCCTGCCGCAACCAACGATGGCATCACCATTGCCGCTTCTACAAAGGTTCTTGTCACAAAGTGCACCATCTTCGACTGCACGGATGGTAACCTGGATATAATTAATGGTTCTGATCTCGTGACTGTTTCGTGGTGTGAATTTTACTACACCCGCGACAACGGGCATAATTTCTCCAATCTTATTGGTTCTGATGATACGGACATCGGTACTTCGGCGACTGGCCTGGATAACTACCGTGTGACTTGGCATCACAACTACTGGAGCACAGGCTGTAAGCAGCGTATGCTTGCCTGCCGGTTTGGTGGTGCGCACATGTATAATAATTACTGGGATTGCGCTTCGGATGACTACTGCACCGAAACACGTAACATCGCCTCGATGCTGAGCGAATATAATTACTACGACGGTGTGATCGACGCACTTGCGAAGAGGGTTAAACTCCCCGTCGACGTGAGCTACCTGATGACAATTGGAAATGTTTTCCATAACTGCTCCGGTAGTCAGGTCACTAGCAGCGACACAGTCTTTACCCCGCCGTATTCTTATAAGTTGTACGCGGCGTCTGCTGTGCCTTTGCTCGTCAAGACTGGCGCGGGTAACGTCGCTGTTGATGCGCCCGCTGTATCACAGTCGGCCTCGATCACTGGTCCGAGTTCACAGGTTACGACGGGCACTGCGTTCACCCTGACTGCTGTACCGAGTGGCTTCACCGCGACAACCTATCAGTGGCGTCTCAATAACTTCGATATTGCCGGTGCAACCTCAGCGACGTACACGGTGACGAGTGCGCAGACTGCCAATGCTGGTACCTACACTGTGGTTAGTGGCAATACAGCCGGTGAATTTGTAGTCAGCACTCCGTTGGCTGTGACGGTGGGTTCTGGCAGCTCGTCATCGAGTAGTTCGAGCTCTTCCAGCAGCTCGTCCTCAAGCTCGTCGAGCAGTTCCAGTTCATCCAGCTCCTCCTCCAGCGGTAGTTCTTCCTCGTCCTCGAGTGGCGGTGGCGGTCATGGAGGCGGTTCGCCCGGCCTCTGGTTCTTCGCTGCGCTGGGCTCGCTCGCTGGGCTTCGCCGCCTCGTCCGAAGAAAAAATTAAGTTTAGATAACCCGTTTTGTTGGAGTCTAACGGCTCCTGCCTGTGTATCTGACACATAGGCAGGAGCTTATTTTTTTATTAAAAAAAATCGCACTGATCGCGTAACAACGCAGGAGATTTTCGTAATACATAGATGACGAATGTTTCGTCGGCGTATCTCGGTACGTCTTTTGAAAGCCGCTGTGTTTCCGGTATGGCCGTCGCTCAGTTATCCGTTGAGCCGGTGGCTGGTAGCAGAGCGCGTTCGGTTTTTGGTCTAGCTGAGGGTGAAAACAGAGGGGCGAGCGTGATTTTAGACACGCTCGTCCCTCATTTTTTGGACGTAAAGGTATGCTCGTGCGGCGCGGCCACTTGTCCGGGTGCTTTTCGCATGACGTAATGCTGAGTTGGTCTGTTGGCCTATGTTGTACTTTTGCAGAAAGCTGCTTGGCGAAATTTGCGGCAGAGTTAGCTTAACGTGAATCGCATGTCTGTTGCCCAAACTTCTCTCATGATCCGCACGCGCGGCAAAGGTCTGCACGAAATCACTGACAGCGTCGCGCGCGAACTCTCGCACAGCGGTATTAAATGCGGAGCCGTGACGATTTTTTGTCAGCACACGAGCGCTAGCTTGGTAATCATGGAAAATGCTGACCCGACGGCTCGCACTGATCTCGAGGCTTGGTTTGAACGATTGGTTCCAGAAAAAGATCCGCACTTTGAGCATACGCTCGAGGGGCCGGACGACATGCCAAGTCACATCAAAATGGCACTTACCCGTACAAGCGAAACGGTGCCGTTTGCGAACGGCCAGCTGATGCTCGGAACTTGGCAGGGGATTTATCTTTGGGAGCACCGCCGTGTTTCACACTCGCGCACCATCATCGTCACGGTGGCGGGTGAACGATAAACGTTTCACGACGCTTTACGCGCCAGTGGGCTTGTGCTGTTGGCTACACTCGTGGGAAGAATTGAATCGTCGGCAGCCTTGCGGCTAACAAATAGGACGGCTGGTCGGCTTGACCGCTTAACAATATCACCATCAGATAGAGCCAGAATGGAAAATGAAATCGATGAACCGACTTTTCTGCGCGATTTGGTGAAACTATCTCGGCAAAAAATCCATCAAGTGAAGTGGATTGACCGTGATGGGACGGAGCGTGTGACGCGATTGGGGCAGGCAGAGCTTACGCGCATCAACGCGATCGCGCAGTCGCAGCGGAAGTCTGCGAGCGAAGTGTTGCGCCAAGCCGCACATGTTCCCGTGGTGAGATAATGCAGTAGGGTGCTGTAGCAGTTGATCGAGGTGATCGCTTGAGAGGAACAGATTTGGCGGTTTTACGAAAATGGGTTAGTTATAAAGCGCATGCTGTTACTTGCTCAATGCGCGGGTCTGCATACTGATTTCGCACGCTTATGGTGATTGCTTGTGGTCGTGATAACCGACCACGTGCGATTCCCTTTCGAGGCGCTGAGAATTCGCCGTTTTTTGCGATCAAAACACAACCAAGATCCACACATGTCCAGTTCCTCACCGACTCAATCTGCGATAAAAACGAAAGCGTGGTATCGGTTGACGATGACTCAGCAGATCATGCTGGCTTTAGTCGTTGGTACGCTAGTCGGTTGGTGGCTCAACGCGCATTTTGATGCGAGCGGTTTGAGTGGAGCTGAAAAAGACGCGCTGCTGGTTAGGCAGGGTTGCTGGCTCGAATGGGTCACGTTGCCGCGAGATATTTTCTTACACCTCATCAAGGCTATGATCGCGCCATTGATCTTCGGAAGCGTGGTGCAAGGCATTGCGGGAACCGGTGACTTGCGACGTGTAGGCCGAATTGGCGCGAAATCGATTTTGTATTTCGAAGTCGTGACCGCCGCTGCGCTGGTGATTGGGCTTTTGATGGTCAATTTGATTAAGCCAGGTGCTGGCATCGTACTGCACGGGGGTGAAGTCGGTGCGTTGGGTGCTGCGGCCCAAACAAAACCCCTCACGCTCGTCCAAACGTTGCTGCACATTTTCCCAACCAGCGTGATCGACGCGATGGCACGGGGCGACGTTTTACAGATAGTCGCTTTCTCGGTGCTTTTCGCACTCGCAGTCATAGCAGCTGGCGATGCGGGGCGGCCAATGCTTGCTTGGTGTGAAACCCTCACGCAGGTGATGTTTAAATTCGCTGGCTTTGTTATGAAAGCCGCTCCTATTGGCGTGGGAGCGGCTGTGGCGGCCACCGTCGGCCACCAGGGTTTAGGTGTATTGCTGAATCTCGGCAAATTGGTGCTGACGCTTTATTCGGCTCTCGCAATCTTCGTAGTTGTCGCGCTGGGCGCGGTTATTTGGATTGCGAAAGTGCCGCTGAAACCGTTTGTGCGCGCGGTACGTGAACCTTTCACGATCGCATTCGCGACAGCCAATAGTGAATCAGCGCTGCCTAAAGCCTTTGAATTGATGGAACGTTTTGGGGTGCCACGCGGTATTGTGGGTTTTGTCCTTCCGGCTGGTTATACTTTCAATCTCGATGGGTCTACATTGCACCTCGCGGTGGCCTCTGTGTTCGTGGCGCAGGCCGCTGAAGCAACAACCGGCGTGCATTTTGGCCTTCAGCAACAGCTCTTGTTGTTGCTCACATTAATGGTCACGTCGAAAGGCGTGGCAGCGGTTCCGCGAGCCTCGCTGATCGTGCTCCTTGCCGCGCTTCAGTCATTTGGCCTGCCGCTCGAAGGCGCGGCGGTGATTTTTGCAGTAGACGAACTGCTCGATATGGCCAGGACGTCGGTTAACGTATTAGGAAATTGTTTGGCGAGCGTGGTTGTGGCGCGATGGGAAGGCGAATTCGACGAGGCAAAAGCGTATGCCAATTTTGGCACGCCAGCTTTGGCCGCGAGAAGCGAGGACGCTTAAGGCTGAATGACTTAGGGGCAGATATTTTGCGGTTGAGCCCAATGTCCTCTGGCGCCGCTTCAAAGGTAAATCTCTCGACGCCTCTCTCAATAGCCGTTGGAATTTGTTTTTTGGATGTAATCTTTGAGATCGGACGGCATGGGGGCTGTGCGCAACCACTCCCCTGCGTTTAAGGGATCGCGGCTTTTCCAGGAACGGTAAAGGTTCATGAAAGTATCGGTGCGACGGGACGGATCTGAGATTTGCAGAGACCAACTCAACGCTTCTTCGGGTGAACCTGTTTGAAGTGCGTATGAAAATGACGACACTGCGGCGTCGCGATCGGGTCCGGCTGGCAATGATTGAATCCAACCTGCAGTCTGTTCGCTGTTTTTTTTGGCCCACTCGCTCGCGACCACGGAGACCGCGTCTGTGCGCTCTTCGGGCGGCAGGCTAAGCGCCCAGTCTGCCGCTTTTTTGGGGTCTTGGTAGGCGGTGGCTCCGGCAATGGACATATTTATGGCGGCGCGCTCGGCGGGGTTATCAACTTGCCGGCTCCATTCTATGGCAGCGGCGGGGTCTTTAAGCGCCAGGCGATTTGCTAGCATGCCGCCGAGTTGTGCGCGCAAAGTGAGGTCGCTTATGTTCCGAACATAGCTTGTGGCGCCGGCGAGATCGTTGCTTCCCCAACCAGCGATTCCTCCTTGGAGCGCAATGTTTCCATATTGCCCGGTTTGGGTTGCCGCCCAATCCATTGCGGCCCTTCCTTTAGTTTTACCCAAGTCACTCGCGACTTCTGAGACAGTCATTATATCAAACTTTGCATCTGGGTGGGCATCTATATAACTGGTTGCGGCTTCCGCGTTGATTTTTGAAAGTTTGGTTAGGGCCTTACTCGCCAGCGTTTGATAAAGCCTAGGCGAGATCTCACGATCGTTGTCCAGCTCCTTGAGGAGCGCGCTAGCCTTCGTGGCTGGTGCCTCGTTGAAAATATCGATGGCCGCCAATTCGCGCTCGGTAGGGGTGGTGAGCGTGTGCGCCGATCTTAACGCTTCGAGTGGATCGATTGTGGCCCAAGCAGAGAAGAGGTCGTGCAACTGCTGGCTGCGTGCCGGGCCCTGGCTATTCATGAGAACGCGGCGCAAAAGGCTTATTCTTTCCTCTGAACTCAGGTTTCTTAAGTATTCTACCAGCTCCGGTTTTGCTTTTCCGGCAATGCCGACGAGCAGTTGGAAGCCGCGGTCGACTTGATCGTCGTGAACGACGGACCTGTCTGACGTCGAAATGATTTTGGAAGCCGCGGGTACGACGGGTATCGTCCGCAGGGCGGTGCTTCGCGCATGTCTCGGATATGAAAATAGAATAGCTCCTACCACTAAAATGGCGCCACCGCTCGCAATGACTACGACTGTATTTGTTTTTCGAGCGGTGCCCATTTATAATATGAAACGAAAATACGATTGTCTAAAATATTTGTTTTATTGCTGCCAACCGTTGTTCCTTTGCTGGCAGCAATAAAACTTAACGGAGTGGCTTAGTTGTCCTTGGCTCTCTTTGCGCCCCCGCTGTCTAGGGCGTAAAGGCAATTGCACACCAGCGCGCCATTGTTGAAGTAGATGTCTCCACCTCAGAAGCTCGAGATTATCGAGCCTCCCGACCACGTTCCCGTTCCTGCATTCCAATCCCAGCGCATATAGTCCGCGTGGAGACCAATGGCAAATGCGAGCAAGGAAGTTGCTAGCATTGATTTTATATTAAATAATTTCATGGTATTTAATTATATGTATTTTATATACAGCCATATATCCATAGCTGTATTAAAATGTAAAGTCAGGCTAACTATTCACGTCAAGGATTAATCACTTGGTTATGAAAAAGCCGATTTAAGTGATTATCAGTGAGATCGAGGAGAGGGCCTGTTTCATCGATGCTGGTTTAGGAATGCGTGAGGCAGAGAGAGGCCGATACGCCGGAGCAATGATGGTTTGGTGATAACTTTCTTTTGGGGGTTAAAAAAAGGCCACCGGTTAGGGTGGCCTTGGTGAGTTCTTGAATTACACCTGCATGTTAGAACATGCAGATGGTTGGGCTTAGTGGCCGTTGGCGGGTTTGTTCGTGCCGGAGGCGGAATGCGTGCAGGCCTGCACGAAGAAGTCGTTTGACCCTTTGGTGACGCTCAGTCGTGCGAGAAGAGTTTCACTTTCACTACGCGTG
>Ga0302322_100001259_pt1 | contig 20531 bp, 19 predicted proteins | sample Fen_T0_2_FD_203757 | JGI IMG/M metagenome (GOLD analysis project Ga0302322, IMG submission 203757) | Peat permafrost microbial communities from Stordalen Mire near Abisko, Sweden - Fen_T0_2 | ecosystem: Environmental > Terrestrial > Soil > Wetlands > Permafrost | place: Sweden: Abisko...
TATCGGCCTGGCCAAGGGCAGCGCCTTGCAGGAACATCTGGCGGCCCACGCCGCGCAGGCTGGCAAGCGCTTGCGCGCTCGGGTGCGGCTGCGCGGCTTCGACGCGGTGTGCGCGATGGTGGCGCGCAACCTCGGCGTGGCGGTGGTGCCGGAGAGCGCGGCCCGGCGCGCGCAACAGAGCCTGGCGCTGCGCCGCATCGTCCTGTCCGATCCCTGGGCCGCGCGGCAACTTGCCTTGTGCATGCGCCGCTACGCCGACCTGCCGCGCCCCGCCCGGCAACTGGTGGACCACCTGCGGGCCGAAACACGCTGAATTGACGGGTTTTCGCACCATTACGGGGCAAATGCGCGAAAAAACCTGCAATCACCTCTTGAAATTATTCATGTTGCGACGCACAATAAATGACTTGAGCATACGACATCGGTGGTGAAGTCCATGCATACCGATTTCCCGGAATCATCCCCAGTCCTAGCAGGCCAGCCCTTGCCGCTGCGCAAGCCCCTGAGCCTGGCCTTGCAGGGTGGCGGCGCCTGGGGCGCTTACACCTGGGGCGTGCTCGACGCGCTGCTGGCCAGCCGTCGCGTCACCATAGACCAGATCAGCGGCACCAGTGCCGGCGCGCTGAACGGCGCGATCCTGGTCAGCGCCTTCGCCGACGCCACCCGTGCCGGCCGCCCGGCGCAGGCGCATGAACAGGCGCGCGCCGCCCTCGAATCGTTCTGGCGCGCCGTGGCCCGTCCGGACGAGCCCATGGGCTCGCTCAAGATGTGGGAGCCACTCTCCGACGCCTGGCGCAACTCGATGGGCAAGATGGGCCAGTGGATGTGGTCCAGCGGCCTGGTCTCGCCCTACAACGTCAATCCTCTGGGCATCAACCCGCTGCGCCAGGCGATCGCCGCCCACGTCGACATCGAGGCGATCCACTCGATGCACGCGCCGGCGCTGTATGTGACGGTGACCAATGTGCGCACCGGCCTGCCGCGCATCATCTCGAATGCGGAGATGAGCGTCGATGCGCTGGCCGCCTCGGCCTGCCTGCCGCAATTGTTCCAGGCGGTCGAACTCGATGGCGAGCCCTATTGGGATGGCGGCTTCTCCGGCAACCCGACGCTCTGGCCGCTGATCCGCCACGGCCGGCGCGGCGACACCGGTGACGTGGTGCTGGTGCAACTGGCGCCCGACTACTGCGAGCAGACCCCGAAAGACGCCGCCGCCATCAAGCGCCGGGTCGGCGAGATCATGTTCAATGCCAGCCTGGTGGCCGAGATGCAGGCGATCGCGGCGATCCGCGAAGCCGCGCAGGGCGAGTCCGATTCGCGCGACCCGAAGCGCCGGGCGCGCGGCGCGGGCAGCAGTTCCCCCTTTGTCGCCGTGCGCATGCACCGGATCGGTCCGCCGCCCAGCGCGCTACTCGGCCAGGGCTCGGCCGACCAGCGCTCCTGGACCTGGTTCACCTTGCTGCGCGACGAGGGGCGGGCCAGCGCGCGCCAGTTCCTCAAGCGCCACCTGGACGACATCGGGCATCGCGAGACCCTGGACATCCAGAAGCTGTTCCGCAGCCAGCAAAAACCGCGCATCCGCGTACGGGCTGCTGCCAAAGCCTAGGCGGGCAGCCGATCACCAGTTTTTACACGTTTTTGCAAGCATCCAGTGGCACGGGCGATGCTTGCCGGGGTCTACAGGAGTAGCATCAACGTCGTAGAGGAGTAGCATCAAAGTCGTAGGTTTCAGGTCGGGTTGCCGCTTCGCTCTTCGACGCGGCACTATTGGGATGGCACCCGCGTCGGGTTGGTGCGTGTGCGGGGGCATTCCCTGCTACTTTCGGGGAGGTGCAATGCGTGACTACAAGCCGCTGGTCAGCCGTTTGATTGCCCAGGGAGCCGATCTGGTGCGTCCCACCGATCGCGCCATGCCCCGGGTCCAGCCCAATTCTCCGGCACTGATGGTGATGACCGACCTGGCGCAGATCGACGCCGCCACCATCGAGTTGCATGCCTCGATGGATAGCGCCAACCAGACCATGATCCGACTCGGCCTGCGCCTGCTGTTCGTGCGCGCGCCGGACGGCCAGCTTGCCGGCCTGATCACCGCCACCGACATCCTGGGCGAAAAGCCGATGCGCCTGGTGCAGGAGCGCGGCGTGCGGCACGACGAGATCCAGGTCGTCGACCTGATGACTCCGGTCGGGGTGCTCGAAGCCCTCGACTATAACGAGGTGGCGCACGCCGAAGTCGGGCATATCGTCGCCACCTTGCGCCAGGCCGGCCGCCAGCACACCCTGGTGGTCGAAACCGGGCGTGCCGGCAAGCCCATGGTGCGCGGGATCTTCTCGGTCTCGCAAATCTCCCGGCAACTGGGCGCGACTATCCAGACCACGGCGGCCGCCACCACCTTCTCCGAGCTGGTTACCCAGCTGGTATAGGGCGCGGGCAGCAGATTCCTAGCGCGGTCGGCGGCGGCCCCGCTACGAAGGTGCGTTACTTGCTGGCCCGCGCTCTGCCGGCACGGGCGCCCACGGCGCACCCGTGCACCCTCGATGGAGCAGCTTCCCTGCGCGCACAAGCCGCGGGACTCGCGCCTTGCCGCGGGATGGTTCAGAATACGGCTACGCGAATTGCCCTTGTGCCCTTGGCCCTCGCGCCATGCGCCCTTGCGCGATCCGCCCTTGTTTACTTATCCCAGGAGAGACTCCCCATGGACCGCGCCGCACCCCAAGACAAGACTGCCTATCCCCACGTCCAGCTGTTCATCGACGGCAAGTGGTGCGGCGGTGCCAATGGCCGCACTCTGCAGATCCTCAACCCGGCCACCGGCGCGCCGATGGCGACCCTGGCGCGCGCCGAGATCGCCGACCTGGACCGCGCCCTGGCCGCTGCCGAAAAGGGCTTCAAGGTGTGGCGCAAGGTCTCGGCATTTGACCGCTACAAGATCATGCGCAAGGCCGCCGACATCCTGCGCTCGCGCGCCGACGAGATCGCCCGCCTGATGACCCTCGAACAAGGCAAGCCGCTGGCCGAAGCGAAAATGGAAACCCTGGCCGGCGCCGACCTGATCGACTGGTTCGCCGAGGAAGGGCGCCGCGCCTACGGCCGCATCGTCCCGCCGCGCGCCGAGAACGTGACCCAGATGGTGGTCAAGGAGCCGGTCGGCCCGGTCGCCGCGTTCACGCCCTGGAACTTCCCGATCAACCAGGTGGTGCGCAAGCTCTCCGGCGCCCTGACCACCGGCTGCTCGATCATCGTCAAGGCGCCGGAAGAGACGCCGGCCTCGCCCGCGCAACTGATCCAGGCCTTCATCGACGCCGGGGTGCCTGATGGCGTGATCGGCCTGGTGTACGGCGTGCCGGCTGAAATCTCCGAATACCTGATTGCCCACCCGATCATCCGCAAGATCACCTTCACCGGTTCGACCCCGGTGGGCAAGCAGCTCGCCGCCCTGGCGGGCCAGCACATGAAGCGCGCCACCATGGAACTGGGCGGCCACGCCCCGGCCATCGTGTTCGCCGATGCCGACATCGACCGCGCCGCCAAGATGCTGGCCGGCGCCAAGTTCCGCAACGCGGGGCAGGTGTGCGTCTCGCCGACCCGCTTCCTGGTGCAGGAGAGCGTCTACGAGCGCTTCCTGGCCATGTTCGTCGACGTCACCAAGAGCACCAAGGTGGGCAGCGGCATGGACCCGGCCACCCAGATGGGCCCGCTGGCCAACGGTCGGCGCGTGGTAGCGATGGAGCGCATCGTCGCCGACGCGGTCGAGAAGGGCGCGAAAATCGCCGCCGGGGGAAAACGCATCGGCGATGCCGGCTTTTTCTTCGAGCCCACCGTGCTCACCAATGTGAGCATGGATGCGCGCATCATGAACGAGGAACCCTTCGGCCCAATCGCCCCGGTGCTGACCTTCAAGGACTTCGACGAAGTGGTGGCTGAGGCCAACCGGCTGCCCTGGGGCCTGGCGGCGTATGCCTATACCTCGTCGCTCAAGACCGCCAGCGCGATCGGCGCGGCCTTCGAGAGCGGCATGGTGTCGATCAACCACCATGGCCTGGCCCTGCCGGAAGTGCCGTTCGGCGGCGTCAAGGATTCTGGTTACGGTTCGGAGGGAGGCTCGGAGGCGATCGAGGCTTACCTCAATACCAAGTTCATCACCCACCTGAACGTCTGAACTTGGCGGTGCCCAAGAGTAGCAAGCGCCAGGCCGAGATCATCTGCGAGGTGTGCGGCAAGCCGCACCCCGCCGATGAGATCGAGCTGGTGTTTCGCCGTCCCGATCCGATTGCGGCGCTGTCCAGCCGAGTCCGGGCCAAGCGCTGCAAGGAAGACGACGACCTTTGCGCCTTGTGGGGCGAACGCGGTCGGGCGCATCGTTACTTTGTCCGTGGTGTGATTCCACTGCCGGTAATCGGGCGAGAGGTGGGATATCAGATCGGTGCCTGGGCCGAGGTGCAGATGGCGGACTTCGATCGCATCCGCGAACTGTGGGACGACCAGACGCAGTCTGAAGAGCCGCCGATGACTGGGCGATTGGCGAACCGGATTTCCCTGCATGAAGCACCGACGCTGGACCTGAATGTGACGGTGCATCTGACCGGACCGAAGACACGGCCGCACTTGATGGCAGCCGAACGCGATCACACTTTGTTCAAAGAGCAAGCCGAAGGCGTGACCGCGCATAGGGCGGCGCAATATACCGGCCTGGTCAACGCGGGCTGGGAAGATACACTGCGAGCGCTTCTTACCAGGCTGGGTCTTTGATCTAGAGACGGATGGGGAGCAGGCCGGCTATGCGCCGCAGCGCCGCCGGAATCGGTGCGATCACCGGCACGGCGAAGCGCGGCGCCAGCGCGGCCGCCGCGCGGCCCAACGGGCCGCCGCCGATGATCACCACCTGCGCGCCGTCCTGTTCGATGCATTCGGTGACCGCTTGCGCCAGGCGTTCTTCGAGCAGGGCCGGGTCCGCCGCCAGCGCCACCGGGTCTCCGGCGGTCAGGCGAATGCCGGTGTAGGTCTGTGCCAGGCCCAGGTCGATGGCGCGCTGGCCGATCGGTCCGGCCAGCAGGGGCGTCACCGTGGCCACGCCGAAGCGCCGGCCTCCCGCGGAGGCTTCGAGCATTGCCGCTTCGCAGAGGCCGACCACCGGGATCGCCAGGAGCTTGCGCAATTGCGCCAGGCCGGGGTCGCCGAACGCGCCGACGATGATGCCGGCGTGGCGCACCGCTTCGCGCACCCCGATTTCGATCACTTCATCGGCGGAGGCCGCCAGGGCTTCGGCGTCGACGATCATCGCCGGGCCGCGGGTGGCGCTGGCGCCCACCACCGTGATGCCGGCGGGCGCGCAGGCGCGCGCGATGCCGACCATCATCGCGGTGGTCGCCTCCGAGCTGTTGGGGTTGATCAGCAGGACAGAGGACATGGGATCACCGATGGACCATCACCAAGAACACGGCACGCTCGCCGCAGCCAAGCCTTGTCATTATCCATGTAATTCTTAAGGAAACGCTGAATATGTCCCGAAAACCGGGAGGTGCAAGACCAACCTCTCTCCGGGATCGGGGGTTGTTAAGGGGGGCGCAGCCCACTTAATCAGTGATTCCTTAATGATCTATTCGGCCTGGGCGCCGGTCTCGCGTACCACCCGGGCCCACTTGGTGAGCTCTGCGCGCAGGTACTTGTCGGCCTCGGCGGTCGAGCCGCCGCGCGGCTCGAATCCGAGACTGGCGAGCTTGGTCTGGAACTCCGGCAGGTGCAGTATTTTCTCGGTTTCGGCATTCAGGCGGTTGATCACCGGCAGCGGCGTGCCGGCGGGAGCGAATACGCCGACCCAGGTGTAGTCCTCGAAGCCGGGAAAGCCGGACTCGGCCACCGTCGGCACGTCCGGCAAGAAGGGCATGCGCTTGGCACTGGTCACCGCCAGGCCGCGCACCTTGCCGCCCTTGACCATTTCGACCGCGGCGGGCAGCGCCACGCTGGCCAGTTCGACCTGGCCGCCGATGGTGGCGGCGAGCGCCGGGCCGGCGCCGGCAAAGGGCACGTGGGTGACGTCGACCTTGGCGAGCACCTTGAACAGGTATTCGGCGGTCAGATGCGGCGTGGTGCCGGCGCCGGCGGTGCCGTAGTTGAGCTTGCCGTCCTTGGCCTGCACGATCAATTCCTGCAGGGTCTTGGCTTTCAGGCCCGGGTAGGCGACCAGCAGGTTCGGGCTGGAGGCGACCACGGCAGCCAGGGTGAAGTCCTTCACCGGGTCATAGCCGGCCTTGCGCGACAGGCTGGGGTTGACGGCATAGGCGCTGGTATTGATCAGCAGGGTGTAGCCGTCGGGCGGCGCCTTGGCGACGACCGTGGTGGCGATGTTGCCGCCGGCGCCGGCGCGGTTTTCCACCACGATGGGCTGGCCCAGCGCCTCCGACAATTGCTGGCCGAGCAGGCGCGCGATGATGTCGGCCGGGCCGCCGGGCGCGAAGGCCACGATGAAGCGGATCGCCTTGACCGGGTAGGCCGCGGGCTTGGTCTGCGCCGCCGCGGGCAGGGCGGTGCCGAGCAGGCTCGCACCTATCAGCACGGTGAAGATGGACAACAGGAGCGGCTTTTTGAGGTCGGTCATCTGGCGGGCATATTCTTTTATTGGACTATTGGGAGTTGCGCAAATAATGGCAAGAACATGGCTCTGGCGCGAGTCTCATGTCTTAGGGGATGCGCAACAAAGTGGTTGACGTGATGCGGCCGCGTCACGCGGTCTGCTCAAGCACGTAGCGCGCCATTTCGGCGCGGGTGGTGACCCACACATCGGGGGTGCTGGCGACGATGCCCATGATCTCGTCGTAGACCCAGGCGCCGGAGGGACGGCCGAATACATGGGTGTGGGCGGTGACGTCGAGCATCAGCGGCACCTGCTCGCGCTTGCGCATCGCCGCGAAAGTGTCGTTGAACATCTCGAGCATGGCGCGCGGCGCGTTGCCGTAGCGGATGGTGGTGGGCAGGTCGTTGACGTCCATGGTCAGCGGGATGGCGACGATGCGTTTGGCGCCGTAGCTCAGCACGTAGGGGCGGTCGTCGTCGTTGCAGTCGCCGTGGTGCAGGTAGCCGGCATCGGCCAGCAGGCGCGGCGAGATGGCGCTGCCGGTGCCGCGCGGGCTGATCCAGCCCACCGGCGCATAACCGGACGCCCGGTGCAAGATCTCGTGGTTGCGTTGCAGGTTGGCCCGTTCTTCAGCCTCGGTGAAGTAGACCGGAATTACATCCATCCCCCAGGAGTGGTTGACGATCTCGTGGCCGCGCTCGTGGATCGCCTTGACCATTGCGGGGTCGCGCTCGGCGAGCACGCCGTTGACCATCACGCTGGTCTTGATGTCGCGCGCGTCGGCGTAGCCGAGCAGGCGCTGGATGCCGCGCACCTGGCCAAAACTGGCCCAGGAATGCGCGTTGGTGTCGAAAAATCCCGGCTTGAGCACGTTGCCCATCGGGCCGATGCCGGGCGCCTGACCGTCCGACCAGGCCTCGTAAGCGAGGTTGAAGATGACCGCGACGCGCTTGCCGCCGGGCCAGCGAAAATCGTCGGACAGGCGGGTGATGGCAGGGGTGTGGGTGTCGGGCATGGGGTTCCGGAGCGTCGGTGGAGATGGCTATGTGGGATCGGCGCGCGTGTCAGGCCGCGCCATCGGGCGCGTCGCCGTGCAGGATGATCCGTGCGGTGCGGGTGTAATGCGCCGTCAGTGCGGCGCTGGCTGCGGCGCTGTCGCCGACGGCGATGGCATCGACGATGGCGCGATGTTCGCCCAGTTCGTCGCGGCGCAGGTAAGCGGTTTTCACCGCCAGTTGGCGGTAGCGGTAGGCCTGCTCGTAGAGCTGCTCGCAGAATGCCAGCAGCCAGCGCGAGCCGCATGGTTCGATCAGCGAGAAGTGAAACGCGCGATGCAGCTTTTCCCAGGCGGGATTTTCCTCGTAGCGCTCGGACGACAGCGAACGGGGCGTTTTCGAGAGCCGGTGCAAGGCCAGCACCACCCGTTCTTCCCATTCGGGGGTGTGGTGCTGCATCGCCTTGGACAGGGCCAGGGTCTCGACCCAGATCCGGGTATCGGCCAGTTCGCGCAGCGCCGCGTCGCTGACCGGCGCAACCGTGAAACCGCGCTGGTCCAGGTGCGACACCCAGGCTTCGGCGACCAGGCGGTTGAGCGCCTCGCGCAGCGGGGTGGCGCCGCTGGCGTAGTGGTCGCGCAGGGCTTCGATGCCCAGCTTGGTGCCGGGCTGCCAGCGCCCGGACAGGATGTCCCCGCGCAGGCGCTCGTAGATGCTGGAGGTCAGGCTAGGGTTAAGATCCATGGCTTCTTTGGACACCTGGTGGCCCCGAATGGAGCGCATCCAGGTCGGCGCAGCGGCTTGCGCGCGGCCTGATTTTTGTTGACTTATTAATCTTAAACGATAAATTTGCTTGCCTGCAATATTTATCGATGATTTTACTATATTGAGCACTTATGACGTTATTATCGATAATATGACCAGACGGAATAGCTTGGGGCATCTGTCCTTTGAAAGGCGTGTCAGGCTCATTCCATCAGAGAAAGAACTACAGTGGCAAACAGGAGGAGGCAATATGTTTGATAGAGGACTGCGGCTGATACTGTGTTGCTGTCTGGTCGGCGCTGCCGCCCAGGCGCGCGCCCAAGGTGTGACGGACAACGAGATCCTGTTCGGCCAGACCACCGGCATCACCGGGCCGGTGGCCGGCTCGGTGAAGGAATCGAACGAAGGTATCAAGCTGTATTTCGACTGGATCAACGCCCAGGGCGGGATCAACGGCCGCAAGCTGGTGCTCGAATCCCGTGACGACAAGTTCGACCCCAAGCTGTCGGGCGAGAACGCGCGCAAGATGGTTGCCGAGAATCCGCCTATCGCCTTCCTCCTGACCCGCGGCACGCCGCATACGGAAGCCGTGATCCCCTCCGCCAAGGAAGCGAAGATTGCGATCATCGCCCCCGGCACCGGCGCGGAAATTTTTCACACGCCGGTCAACCCGCTGATCTTCAATCTGCGCGCCAAGTACCAGGCCGAGGTGGCCAAGGCGGTGGACCATTTGCATACCCTGGGCACCAACCGGATCGCGCTGGTGCATGTGGGCGATTCCTTCGGCGCCGACGCGCGCGCCGGCTTCGATCGCAAGATGGCCGAATTGAAACTCACCCCGGTGCTGATCGCCTCGTTCGACCGCTCCACCGGGGACACCGCGGCGGTGGCCCAGCAGTTGCTCAAGGAAGCTCCCCAGGCGACCATCGTCATCGGCACCGTCGCGCACGTCTCGGGCCTGATCAACCGGGTCCGCAAGGAAGGCGGCCAGACCCAGTTCGTCACCCTGTCGAACAACGGTACCAAGTCCTTCGTCACCGCGTTGGGAGCGAACGCGCACGGCGTGATGGTGGTGCAGGCCTTCCCCAACCCGCGCGGCAACAGCGAGCTGGCCCGCGAGGTCAAGCGCATCGCCGGCAAGGACCGCCCGGACCTGGTGGTGTCGCAACAGACCATCGAGGGCTTCTGCGCGGCCAAGCTGGTGGTCGAGGCGCTCAAGCGCGCCGGCAAGAAGCCCACGCCGCAGGCGTTGATCACGGCGCTGGAAAGCATCCGCGACTTCGACATGGGCGGGTTCCAGATCAGCTACGGGCCCACCGACCATACCGGCGCCGAGTTCGTCGAGATGTCGATCATCGACAAGCGTGGCGAATTCCTGCAGTAGCGCAAGCCCGCTGCTCAGGCAGGAAAAAGGGGGCCGCGGCCCCCTTTCCTTATCCTGTCGGACGATTCGGAAACGCGCCCGCGTTCCCGCCCGATCTATTCGAGCTTGACGTTGGCCTGCTTGATCACCGCGGCCCAGCGCGTGATGTCCGACTTGATCTGCCTGCCGAACTGCTCGGGGGTGCCGCCGGCGGGCGAGACGCCGTCGCTGGACAGGCGCTCTTCCATTTCCTTGGCCTGGAGCACTTCGTTGGCCGCCTTGTTGAGTTGGGCGACGATGGGGGCGGGCACGCCCTTGGGGGCGATCAGGCCGTGCCAGAGAGTCACGTCGTAGCCGGGCACGCCGGCTTCGGCCACGGTAGGGATCTCGGGCGCGGCGGGGATGCGTTTGGGCGTGGTCACCGCCAGGGCGCGCAGGCGGCCGGACTTGACGAAGGGCAGGGTGGTGGCGACGCTGCCGAACAGCATTTGCGTGACCCCGCCTATGGTGTCGGTCTGCGCCGGGCCGGTGCCCTTGTAGGGCACGTGGACGATGCTGATCTTGGCCATGTTCAGGAACAGCTCGGTGGCCAGGTGGGTGATGCTGCCCGAGCCGGCGCTGGCGTACGACATCTTGCCCGGCTCTTTCTTGGCCAGGGCGATGAACTCAGGCAGCGTCTTGGCCTGGACCTGCGGGTTGACCGCGACCACGAACGGGCCTTGCGAGAGCTGGATGATGGGCGAAATGTCGTTGCCCGAATCAAACGGCAGCTTGTACAGGCTGGCGTTGACGGTATAGCTGCCGGCGATCAGCAGCAGGGTGTAGCCGTCGGCGGGGGCCTTGAGGGCGATTTCGGCGCCCAGGTTGCCGCCGGCGCCGGGACGGTTTTCCACCAGCACCGGCTGGCCGAGCTTTTGCGACAGGCGCTCGGCGACCTGGCGGGCGATGAAGTCGGTGCCGCCGCCGGGCGCGAAAGGGGCGACGATGCGCAGCGGCTTGGTCGGGAACTGCTGGCCGTGGGCCGGCGCGGCCGCCAGGACGGCGAGCGGCAACAGTAGCGAGGTCAGGATTGTCTTCATTGATTATTCCTATCGAGTGGGGTGCACGGCCAGGGGCGGGCGTGGACCGGTCGGTGGTGTCTGATGCGCGGCGGGAAGGCCGCCGCACCGGGACAGACGGATTATCCGGGTTTCCGGCCCGGATTGCCGGCGCGGCGCCAGATTCTAGCGGCGCTTGCCGCGCCAGAAGCGCGGCGTATCGGTCAGGCGGGTCCAGGCCGCTTGCGCCTCCTGCAAGGTGGCCGCCTCGCACGCAGCCAGTCGGCGCCTGGCGCTGGCCAGGGTGGCAGCCGGCACCGGCAGTGTCTCCAGCAGGGTCAAGGCGCTGGCCTCGTCGTTGAGGGTGCCCAGGGCGGTCTGCAAATCGGCCAGGACCTGGGCATAGCGCCGTGCGTGCTTGGGGGGAAACAGGGCGACGAAAAACTCCACCGCGTAGCGCAGGCGCTTGGCGGCGATGCGCAACTCGTGGCGCTCGGCCGGGTTCAGTTCGTGCAGGTCCGCCGGCGCGGCGCGCAGCTTCAGGTCGGCGCGCTCCAGCCGGCTGGCGGCGTAGGCGAGCAAACGCGTAGCGCGCGCAGTGCCGCGCGCGGCTTTGCCTGCCGGACGGACCTGCATCAAGGCAATGGTGCCCGCCAGGTCCTGCAGCAAGGCGCGGTAGCGGCGCGAACGCAATGCCGCGGCCGCCGCGCGCCGCTGCGGCGCGGCTTGCAGGCGGACCGCCTGCGCGAGCCTGTGTTCGCTGCTGCCTGCGCGCACCGGCGCGTTGGAACCGGCACGAAACAGGCGGGGCAGGGTTTCAACAAGGAGCACGTCCCAGTCGCGTACCGTGCCCAGCCGGGCGGTCAGCCAGCCCAGCTCCGGGCCGATGCGGGTGGCGAAGTCCACCGGCAGATGGGGCCGGAACAGGCGCAGCGCCGAGCGCAGGCGGCGCAGTGCCACGCGCATCTGGTGGATGTATTCGGGGTCTTCGCCCTCCAGCGCGCCTGCGCTGTTGCTGCCCAGCTGGGCCAGGCAGGCGCCAGCGATGGCCGCGAAGGCCTGGGCCGGATGCATCTTCGGATCGAGCATCATGGTCGCTGCCTTGTAGGGGCTGCGGGGGATGCCGATCACGGGAGGGCGGGCTTGCATGGAGGATGCACAGTTTCAGTTAGGCAGGAGCGCAGGAATGCGGGAAGAGTGCAGCCGGTCCGGTGGTGCCCGCTCCGGAACGGAGTGACAGGAAAGTTGGTTGGCAATCCCGCCAAGGCTGCGGAACGCTCGGCCGCGCCGGCCGGCGCCCGCGAGCAAGGGTGCGCCACCGCTGTATGCCCAAAAACAGTACGCGCCCGCCGCGGCCGAGTATAGCTTCTCGCCGACCATCCGGCCACCCGTGACTGCTCAGGATGTGCGCGGCTGCAGCACCGGCCCCAGATAGGTCAGGGCCAGCATGGTGATGTCGTCGGAAGCTTCGGCGCCGTCGACAAAGGTCCGGACGTCGGCGCGCACCGCCTCGACTATCTGCCGGGCGTCGCTGCCCGCGGGCACGGCGCGCAAGGTCTCGAGCAGGCGCTCGTCGGAGTAGAGCGCCTGGTCCGGGTTGCTGGCCTCGGTCACGCCGTCGGTGTAGAGCAGCACGCTCTGGCCCGGCGCCAGGCGCAGGCTTGCCAGGCCATAGGCGGCGCCCTCGGCGATCCCCAGCACCAGCCCGCGCGGAGGCCGCATATAGTCGAATCCGGCACTGGCCAAATTGCCGGAGTTGCTAAGTGGCGGGTTGTGGCCGCCGTTGCTGTAGGCCAGCTCGCCGGTGGCGGTATCGAGCACGGCGCAGAACACGGTGACGAACATGCCCGAATCGTTGCCTTCGCAGAGCGCGTCGTTGACCCGCGTGAGGATCTCGCCGGGCGCCAGGTCGCGCAGGGCCACCATCCGCATCTGGGTCATGCTGCGCGCCATGAACAGCGCCGCCGGCACACCTTTGCCGGCGACGTCGCCGATGGCCACGAACAGCTTGTCCGGGCTGATGAAAAAGGCGTCGTAGAAGTCGCCGCCGACTTCCTTGGCCGCTTCCATCATCGCGTACAGGTCGATGTCCGCGCGGTCCGGAAACAGCGGGAAGCGCGAGGGCAGCATGCTCGCCTGGATCCGGCTGGCGGTCTGCAGCTCGCGTTCCAGGTGCTCCAGCTTGAGCCGGTCGGCCAGGCGGTTGATGATCAGCTCGTTGTTCTGGCGCATCCGGTCCGACAGCACGCGCAGCAGGTTGCGCGCCACCCCGGGCAGGGGGATCAGTTCGTCCCAGAAGGTCTGCGCGTCGATCAGCATCACCCGGCTGTCGGTGCCGGCGACCACGAAGGCCGATACCGGCTTGCCGTCGATGATGGAGAGCTCGCCGATGCAGCCGCCTGGTCCGATGCTGATGAAGTCGGCGGAATCGCTGGTATTCAGATGGATGCGCAACTCGCCAGTGATCAGCACTTGGATCGCATGGTTCTGCTGGCCCGGGGTGAGCAGGATTTCGCCGGCGGCCAGGCGGCGCAGCGGGCAGCGCGCCAGGATGGGCGCAACCTCTTCCGGCGGAACCCCGGCGAAAATCAGCATTTGCGCGATGTAGCCGCGCAGGCGGCGGTCGCTGCCGCTGCGCCGCTCAGGCAGGCCGGGGGCCACGGCCGGACCGGCGGCGCTCGTGTCCGGCGTGGCGGGGGTCTGCGGCTTGCGCCTGTCGGTGCCGCGCTGCTGTTGATTCATCGTGCCTGCTGCGCCCTCTTCACCGGATCTGTCACCTGGCATTATCAGGAGCGCACAGTCAGGGTGAGTATGTTCTTGTCGTTGCGGCGCTGGTAGTGGCAGGCGGCCATCATGCCGCGGATCAGCTTGAGACCGGCGCCGCCGATTTGCGCGTCGTCCAGGCTGGCGGGCGCCGCCGGCAAGGTGGCCGAGAGCGGGTCGAAGGGGCGCCCGTCGTCCTCGATCTCCAGGTTGACGCCGTCGGCCGCGCGGCGCAGACGCAGCGCGATGGTGTGGTGATCGGGCCTGTCGTAGGCGTAGCTGATGACGTTGGTGACGGCCTCGTTGGCGCACAACTCGAGTTCGGATATGCGCTCGGGCGGCAGTGCGAACGAGCGCGCGGCCTGCACCAGCCACTCGCTCATGCGCCGCAGTTCGGCCAGATTGTTGACCACGCTCAGGCTGTGCACCGGCCCTGGGGGAGCAGTGCCGGCCACACCCGCCGCGGGCGGGGTCGTGCGCCCATCCGCGGCGGCGCTGCTGTCCTGGCCGTAAATGCGGCTACTCGGTGACGGCATCGCGGGCCGCGTCGAGATCCTGGTAAATCGGCACCAGGGTGTCGATGCCCGCGGTCTCGAGGACCTTGGTGACGCCCGCATCCGGCTTAAGCAGTACCATCTTGCCGCCGCGCTGCTTGACTGCCTTGGCATTGAGCAGCAGGCTGCGGATGCCGATCGAGGCGAGGAATTCCACCCCGCTCAGGTCGACCACGATCGCGTTGCGCTGTCCGGCGGTCATGCCGGAGAACTTGACGTCGATTTCCTGCGTGCCCTGCACGTCCATGCGCCCAGAGAGGGTGATTTTCCAGATTCCGCCATCCAGTGCTTCGGCATCGATATTCATGGTTTCGTCGTATGTGGGTAAGTGGCTGGGTGATTGAGGCTAAGGCTAAGGCTGAGGCTGAGGCGGGAGCGCGCGCGGAGCGCGGCCAATCTGCGAGCATGGCAGTCGATTGTTACAGGGCTGTTACATGCGGCCTGCATCGTACCCGACCCATGCAGCCGTGCCAGCCGGGCCGGCGTCCTGCAGGCGTGGGTCCGGTCGAGTACCGGTCCCCGTCACGAAGGGCAGCACCAGCCGCGGGCCATGCCTGCGTGGATCTCCCATGCCTGCGTGCGACCGGGCCTGCGCCACTCCTGAATCTGATACTGTAGCGCCAATTTTTGACGGAGGAGACACATGGAATTTTGCTGCATGGGGCGCGGCTGGCCCGGGTCGGGCGTGCTGCGCCGCGCGATCATCGTCACCGCCACTACCGCGTTCCTGACCGGCGCGCTGCCGGCGGCGGCGCAGGACGCCTGGCCTGCTCACCCGGTGCGGGTGGTGGTGCCGTCCTCCCCCGGCGGCGGTACCGACACCTACGCGCGCCTGCTCACCCAGGCCCTGTCCGAAGACCTGAAGCAGCAATTCGTGGTCGACAACCGCCCCGGGGCTTCCGGCAACATCGGTACCGATGCAGTGGCCAAGGCGCAGCCCGACGGCTACACCATGCTGGTGTCGGCGACGGCGGCGGTGGCGATCAACCCCGGCCTGTACCGCAACCTGCCGTTCAACGTCGAACGCGACCTGGTTCCGGTGGCGCGCGGCGTCAACAGCCCGATGGTGTTCTGCTCCAATCCGACCCTTAACGTCAAGACCCTGGCCGAACTGGTGGCGCTGGGCAAGCGCGAGCCCGGCACCGTTCCGTTCGCCTCGGCGGGCACCGGCAGCACCACCTACCTCGGCGTGAAAATGCTGGAGGAGGCGAGCGGAGCGAAATTCCTCCACGTGCCTTACAAGGGCGTGGGCCCGGCCTACCAGGACCTGCTCGGCGGCCAGGTGAAATTCATGTTCACCGACCTGGCCTCGGTGCTGCAGTACGTACGCGCGGGACGCGTGCTGGCCCTGGCGATCAACGTGCGCTCGCCCTTGCTGCCCAGTACACCGACGGTGGCCGAGGCGGGCGTTGCCGGCGTGGAAATATCCAATTCCTTCAGCGTGTTGATGCCCGCCGGGACTCCCCCGGCCATCGTCGCGCGCCTGGCCGGGGCGATGGCACGGGTGATGAAAAATCCGGCACTCGCGCAAAAGCTCGAGGGGCAGGCGCTGGTGCCGGTATTCGATACGCCGGAACAGTTCGCGACCAGCCTGAAGAAGGAACGCGAGCAGTGGGCCGCCTTCATCCGGCGCAACGGCATCGTGCAGGAGCAGTAGGGCGGCAGGCAGCGCCGCTGCGCGCGGCAACGCGATAGCGGCCATTCGGCTACTGATTGCGCAGTGCGGTGCGCGCCGCTGCGCTGCTCACGACATGCGCGCAACCCCCTGCGGCGACGCGTGCGCATTTTGTGCTGCGCGGCAAGGGGCGCCTGTCGGCATTTCACTTACATGAATGCAGCAGCAACTGCCTGAGTGTGCCGGGTTTGCGCACAACAGTGCAACTTCCACCCGCCACCTGGGTCGAAGCGGGATAAATCATAATTTCCCGAGGGGCGCGCGTGGAGCCGATTTCCTTCCTGCCTGCATGGCCATTGGCCGTGCCGGACCTGGCAAAGTTTTGCGCCGCGCTGATCGTGGCCATGCTGGTCGGCGAACTGGGTGACCGGCTGCTCCGATTGCCGCGCATTGCCGGCTATGTGATCGCGGGTCTGGTGATGGGGCGCTTCGCCGGGCTGATCAGCGACCCTTCGCTGCACCTTGTTTCGGTGCTGGTCGATACGGCCATCGGCATGATCCTGTTCGAGCTGGGCCAGCGTGTCTCCTTCGGCTGGATCAAGCGCAACCCCTGGCTGCTGGCCGCCAGCCTGCTGGAGAGCGCGCTCGCATTCACCGCCGTCTACTGGGTGCTGATCTGGCTGGGCATGCGCGCGCCGCTGGCGGCGATCATCGCCGCAGTCAGCATGGCCACCTCGCCGGCGGTGGTGATGACCATCGCCCGCGACCTGCGCGCCCAGGGCCAGGTGACCGAGCGCCTGCTGCTGCTGACCGCGCTCAACAACATCTACGCAGTGATCACGGTCACCATGCTGTTCGCCTGGCTGCACCTGGAGTACCGCCACGATGCCTACACCATCTACCTGCACCCGGTCTACCTGCTGGCGGGGTCGGTGCTGCTGGCGGCGGTGGCGGCGGGCCTGCTGCTTGGCCTGATGGAAGTGCTCGACAAGCGCCGCGCCACCCAGGTGCTGTGCGTGATCACCCTGGTGATCGCCACCACCATGGTGGCCGAGGCGCTCAAGTTCTCGCCCGCGCTTACCGCGTTGGCCTTCGGCGCTTTTGCGCGCAGCATGGACCGCAAGCGCCATTTCGCCTCGCTCGACTTCGGCGACGCGGGGCTGATCGTGATCGTCGCCTTTTTCGTTTTGACCGGGTCAATGCTGGACATCCGCGTTTCGCTGGCCACCCTGGCGGCGGCGCTTGGCCTGGTGGCCGCGCGCGCGCTGGCCAAGATGGTGAGCGTGATCGCGCTCGGCAGGGCCACCGGCATCCGCACCCGCAAGGCCTCGCTGGTGGCCGTCGGCATGCTGCCTATGTCGGGCCTGGCGCTGCTGCTGGCGCGCGATGCCATGGCCTTGTATCCGCACATCGGCAGGGACGCGGCGGGCATCCTGCCTGCCGCCGTATTGATATTGGAAATACTCGGACCGCTGGCGGTCAGCTTCGTGCTGCGTACCTCCGGGGAAGCCGGTGAGGAGGTGCGTCGTGGAAGAAATTGAATTCAAGGAATCGACCCCGCTGACCATGGGTGTCGAACTGGAACTGCAACTGATCAGCCCGCGCGACTGCGACCTGACCCGCGCCGCTTCCGACCTGCTGGCGCTCACCGAGTCGGCGCGCCACCCCGGCGAGATCAAGCCGGAAATCACCGAGAGCATGATCGAGGTCAGTACCACGGTGCACGAGCGGCACGCGCCGCTGTGCGAGGAATTGCAGGTGATCCGCGACGTGTTGGTGGCGGCGGCCGACCGGCTCAACATCGAAGTCTCGGGCGGCGGCGCTCACCCGTTCCAGCGCTGGCACGAGCGGCAGATCTACGACCGGCCGCGCTTCAACCACGTGGCCGACCTGTATGGCTATCTGGCCAAGCAGTTCACCGTGTTCGGCCAGCACATCCACATCGGTTGCGCCAACGGCGACGACGCGATGTACCTGCTGCACGCCCTGGGACGCTACGTTCCCCATTTCATCGCCCTGTCGGCGTCCTCGCCGTACTACCAGGGGGTGGACACCGCCTACGACTGCTCGCGTCTGAACGCGGTGTTCGCCTTTCCGCTCAGCGGGCGGGCGCCCTTCAAGTTGAGCTGGTCCGGGTTTACCGAATACTTTCACAAGATGCAGGCTGCCGGCATCGTCGAGAGCATGAAGGATTTCTACTGGGACATCCGCCCCAAGCCGGAATACGGCACTGTCGAGATTCGCGTCTGCGACACGCCGCTGACGGTAAACCGCGCCGCTGCCTTGGCCGCCTATGCCCAGGTGTTGTGCCACAAGCTGCTCGCCGAGCGCGACGACCGGCTCGAAAAGCTCGGCGAGGACGTCTATCTGGCCTACCAGTACAACCGTTTCCAGGCCTGCCGCTTCGGTTTCGATGGGGTGATCATCGACCCCTATACCCAGCAGATGAGCACCCTGCGCGACGACATCCTGGCGACCATCGCCGAGAGCTACCGGTCGGCCTGCGCGCTGCATGCGACCCAGGCGATCAACGACCTGGTCTACATGGCCCGCATCGAGGGCAATGACGCGCGCTGGATGCGCGAACGCTATGCCGAAAGCGCCTCCCTGGAAGACATGATGTGGCGCCAGGCGCAGCGCTTTCGCGCCCCGCCGCGCGTCAGCCCGAAAAAGGGCAGGGCGGTGCGGCAGGAACGGCAATTGTGGCCCGCCCGGCCCTAAGAGCAGATATGGGGGGCGTGGCAACCCTAGCCCTGAGCATAGGTCGTGGCACTCGGTCCCTAGGGGCCGGTCCTGGCACCCGGTTCCCAGGGGCCGGTCCTGGCACCGCGCCGTAGGGGACGGGTAGCCAGCCCTGATCAGATGTTCCTTGCTACTCGGCCTTGATGCCCGCGCGCCTGACGATCACCGCCCACTTGGCGATCTCGTTGCTGCGGTAGCGGTCCAGCTCGGCCGGCGTGCTGCCGACCACTTCGGCGCCCAGGTTGCCGAGCTTGTCGCGCACGTCGGGTTGGGCCAGTGCCTTGACGGTCTCGCGCTGCAGGCGCTCGATGATTTCGCGTGGAGTGCCACCGGGAACGAACAGGCCGTTCCACTCGTAGACCTCGTAGCCCGGCAAGCCGGCCTCGGCCACTGTGGGCAGGTTGGGCATCGCAGCCGGGCGCGTACTGCCGGTGGTGGCCAGCGGCTTGAGCTTGCCGGCCTTCACGTGCGGCAGGGCCGAGGCCATGTTGGCGAACATCAGCGGCACCTGGCCGGACATCACGTCTATCATCGCCGCGCCGCCGCCTCGGTAGGGGATGTGTACCATGAACACGCCGGCCTGCGCCTTGAACAGTTCGGCCGCCAGGTGCTGGGCCGAGCCGGTGCCCGAAGAGCCGAAGGAAAGGGCTCCTGGTTTGGTCTTCGCCAGCGCGATCAGTTCCTTGATCGAGTTCACCGGCAAACTGGGCGTCACCACCACGATGTTGGGCACCCGTACCAGTAGCGAGACGGCCGCCAGGTCCTGCATCGTGTCGTAGGGCAGCTTCGCCTGCAGCGAGGGATTGACGCCGTGGGCGGAGGCATCGAGCAGCACGGTGTAGCCATCAGCCGGCGCCTTGGCGACGGCCTCCGCACCGATCACCCCGGCCGCGCCGCCGCGATTTTCGATCACGAACTGCTGGCCCAGGGCTTCGGACAGCTTGGGGCCGAGCAGGCGCGCCACCACGTCGGCCCCGCCACCCGGCGGATAGGAGACGATCAGGCGCACCGGCTTGCTGGGCCAGGCCTGCGCCGCGGCAAGCGCGGGCAGCCAGGCAAGCAGCAGGACGGCGCTGGCGCGCAGCAAGCGCCCTGTGATCACGCGGCAAGCGTCTCCGGCACTTCGGTGAGCAGCGGCTTGCCGGCGAAATACGCGGCCAGGTTGTCGACCACCAGCTGGCCCATCGCCGCGCGAGTGTGGTGGGTGCCGCTGCCCACGTGCGGCTGCAGCACCACGTTGTCGAGCTTGAGCAGTTCTTCCGGCACCTTGGGCTCATTGACGAACACATCCAGTCCCGCGCCGCCCAGCTTGCCGGCGACCAGGGCCTTGACCAGTGCATCTTCGTCGACGGTCGAGCCGCGCGAGATGTTGATCAGGTAGCCCTTAGTGCCCAGCGCCTCGATCACCTCGGCGTTGACCAGCTTGTCGGTCTCCTTGCCGCCCGGGGTGACGATGACCAGGATTTTCACGTTGCGCGCCAGCTCGGCGGGCGTGGCGAAATAGGGATAGGACACGCCGGCCTGCTTGCTGCGGCCGTGGTAGGCCACCTGCATGCCGAAACCCTCGCCGCGCTTGGCGATCGCCTTGCCGATCCGGCCTAAGCCGATGATGCCCATTTTTTCGCCCCACACCTTGTCGGTAAGCGGCGCGTTGCCCTTGAGCCACTTGCCCTCGCGCACAAAGCGGTCGTTGAACACGGTACGGCGCACGGTGGAAAGGATCAGCGCCCAGGTGGTGTCGGCCACGCAATCGGTCAGCACGTCCGGGGTGTTGGTAACGCGCACGCCGGCGGCCTTGCAGGCGGCGGTGTCCACCGAGTCGTAACCTACGCCGAAGGAGGCGACGACTTTCAGCTTGGGCAGGGCCTTGACCACTTCGGCCTTGATGCCGTGGCCGCCGGAGGTGGCGACCGCCTCGCAGGACTCGGCAATCTGCTTGAGGAGCGCCGGCTTGTCGGCCGCCTCCCAGTAGCGGTGCACGGTATAGGCGGCGTCGAGTTGCGCCATGGTCGGGCCGTACAGGGCCCCGATCAGGAGTACGTTGGGTTTGGACATGATGTGTGCGCTCTAAAACGGAGAAATGAAAGGCGGAATGAAGAATGGCGGGAGTAACCGCAGCTCCCGCC